>JAEEGH010003680.1_pt1 | contig 39979 bp, 42 predicted proteins | sample 9134181 | NCBI WGS metagenome assembly JAEEGH01 (sample SAMN16246544, study PRJNA631951) | gut metagenome | biome: gut microbiome; feature: rumen; material: DP-attached | host: Bos | place: Iran: Karaj | collected 2018-10 | reverse complement strand
GACAAGAGCTATGTAATGGAACTTGCAGCTCCAGGCATCAAGAAAGAATATTGCCGCGTAGCCATCAATGACGAGGGCAACCTCACCATCGCCATTGAGAGCAAACAGGAACACAAGCATGAGGACAAGCACCATCACTATCTGCGCCGTGAGTTCAGCTACTCAAACTACGAGCAGAACTATGTGCTGCCAGACGATGTGGTGAAAGACCAGATTTCTGCTAAGGTCGAGGACGGCATCCTAACCATCACCATGCCGAAGACCGAGCCGAAGCAGAAGGTCACCAAGGCCATTGAGGTCTCATAAGCCTCGCCGGGCTTTGTCTAAAAGGGATTGAAACATCTAAAAACAGTTGGGAGCAGCATCCATTGCGGTGTTGCTCCCACTTTTTGTAATATGCTTAATGTCACAAAGTCACGAAGTCACGATGTCACAACATGAAAAATCCGCAACCTCTTGTTGGGAGATTGCGGACACGGAGAGTTGTGTGAGTTCTGTTCAGATGCGCTGTTGGTTCAGATTGCGAGTGGGCCGTAACCCATGCAACTCGTCGTTCCGAGGGCAGTCAGAGCTGCCGTGAGGATACTGATGACGAATTGAATGATGGTCTTCCAAGTTTCCTTTTTCATAGCATTAGATTTTAAGGGTTAAACTACGTTTTTGACTTGCTGAGTTCGAGGAGGAGGGCGACTCCCCCTCTTTTCTCAGCCGATCTTCAATCTTCCGCTCGGCTTTGCCGCTTTTACAAAGGCGATAGCCGACTAAAAGAATTTTCAATCTTCAATTTTCAATCTTCAATCTTCAATTTTCAATTTTCAATCTTCAATTGATTAATCGTTCTCACCGGTGTCGTCATCGCCGTTACCGCCGTTCGAGCCAGAGTTGAGTTCCAGCACCGATACCTGTGCGGGCATCTGGAATGAACCAGTGTAGGTGCCGTCGTTCTCGGTCAGTTCAATGCTGTTGCCATTGATCTTTGCCGTAGGAACCTGACCCTCAGCGGGTACAATCTCGATGTTGAGGTTGGTGCCAGAGGCGAAGCTCTGCTGCCCGGTAATGACATTCTCGCTGTCATCCTTCACGGTTGACGTTCCCGAACCGGAGCGGGCGATGGTCAGGTTGTAGCTGGACTGCTGGCTCTGGCCGCTGTCACCGCTCTGAGAACCGCCGTTGCCGCTCTGAGAACCGCTCTGAGAACCACTGCCGCCGCTCGGATTCTGAGGATCGTCCTCGTCGTCCTCGTGATAGTCGGTGTAGTTCTTGGGCAACTCAGTCACGCTGCCGGCCTTGGTCAGTTCGGCGCGGGTGAACTCTCCAGTGGCACGGGCGCGCATGTAGACGCTGTCGATGTGCTTCGTGGTGGAGAACTCCTCGGAGGTGGGCGCACCCTTCTTCTTGGTCTTGATGCCGGCGGAGAAGATAGCCAGCCCGTCGAGCTTCACGGCCTTGCCCTCGAGCATCAGCTCCCGGATGCAGCCGATCATGTCGGTCAGCACGCCCTTGATGGCACCCTTCGAGTACGGAGTGTTGTGCTCCGACATGTGCCTGGCCAGCTCATCCACGTTGACGGTCTTGCCGATGGTCACGGCGCGTGCGAACCACTTGCCGTAAGACGAGCCGTACGGATTCTTGTTTTGATACTTACGATAAAAAACGCTCATAGTTTTAAATGTGTTTTACATGGTATTAGATTCATTTGCGACCAGCTGCATCGGGTGGCCGCTTCCCGCCTTGTATTGAATTGAAAATTGAAAATTGAGAATTGAGAATTGTGATTACCTCTGCAGCGGTAGCAAATTCTTCACTCTTCATTCTTCACTCTTCACTTTCATCACTGCAAAGGTACTAATTATTTCGCACGATTCCAAATATCAAGCCCCGTGGCATGTGAAAATCTGTTAACGACACATTTCCGCTTCGCAAACGTATTCTTTAGCCTCGCCAAACGTATTATTCGGGACATGCTAATACTCTGTGACCTGTGATTTTGTGACATTAAGCACCTTCCATAAATCATCAGCAAAATCGGCTCCTACTATACTATAAATTATATAATATTATAATATTATATAATTTTTATAACCTCCTCTGACTTTGTAACCTCCTTATTGTCACAAAGTCAAAGTCACAAAGTCTGTGATTTTATAGTTTTTTTTATCTGAAAATTTGGATAATCCGGAAAATTTTTCTTATATTTGCACCATGATTATTTCATATACAATACAACACATTAATTAATTAAATTTTTCAAGCGTATGAAAACAACTAAATCCTTATGTCTTGCGGCCATTACCGCTTTGACATTGAGTCTGTATTCACAACCCGTACAGGCACAGAACTATGTTGATGAGTTTGGCATTTTCGACCATGTGTCACCAGGCGTAAGTATCGGACTGACGGGTATTGGAGTCGACATCGCAGCTCCTGTCTCTGAGTATTTGCAGCTTCGGGCTGGTTACAACTTCTTCCCAACCTTCACATACAAGGAGGATGTGGATTACAGAGCAAAGGGCAAGCCCACCAGGGGAAAGACCAAGGCAGAGGGAAAGAGCTATCTGGGTGCAGGCCATCTGTTGGCAGAGATCTATCCATTCCCTGCTTCTTCCTCATTCCATGTCACTGCCGGATTCTACTTAGGTAAAACCGAGGTTGTTGAGCTCGAGAACACCATCCCTGTGAGAGACTTCGAGCCAGGGGAGGGTGTCGTGATTGGTGACCATATTGTAGGCTTCGACAAGGACGGTTATGCCCATGGCTGTATCAAGGTCAATGATTTCCGTCCTTATGTTGGCCTCGGTATCGGCCGTTCCGTTCCTCGTGGTCGCTTCGGTTTCAGCGGTGAAATTGGTGTACAGTTCTGGGGCAAGCCCAAAGTATATGAAAAACAGACAGGTACAGAGCAGGAAGTCACGAGGGATACATTTGGCGATGAAAGCGATAAGTACTTCGACGTTATCTCCAAGATCACTGTTTGGCCTGTACTGAATCTCCGTTTTACTTACAGAATATTCTAATAAAATAAGGAATAAGATGATGAAAAAGATATTTCTGATGGCTCTTGCTGCCATAACCTTGACGGCTTTCTCTTCTTGCGACAAGAGTGATGACGACAATGGTGGAGGTGGTTCATCACTTCCTGCTGCTCCTTACAAAGGTGAGGGCAAAACGCTTAAGATCTCTTCCAACAACAGTGGTATTAACCAGATTCGTCTGATGGAAAGTGGCACCTTCATGATTGCCTGCAAGGGCGGATATGCCAGCAAGATGGTTCTCTCAAGAGCAGACACTCGTGGCGAGAACGATATCTTCTATGAGTTTGGCAAATACAACTACAGCAATGGTCAATACAAGTTTGATAATGGTATGGTTGTATCGTACGAGGCGTCTGGAAACAATGTCAACGTCACGGTTACTTGGGCTAACGGCACCACGATTTCCACCTCTGGCACCATCAACACCTCGACCACAGTGTCCTCTGGCACGATGACCGACAACCTCTGCAGCCGTGGTTGGACTGTTGATAGAGTCATCATCAAATCCACTTTCGATGGTGTCGTACTTGGTAAAGAGTTCACCGCTCCCATTGATCTTGCCAAAGTCAAAGCGTGGTATGAAGAGAACTATGGAAAGTTGAAAGACCAATTTGATGCTAATACCATCATCAATGGTATCTACTTCGACAACCAAGGATTGTTCGCCATCAATTACAAGAACCGCAATGCTGACGTAGGCGATTGGCGTTGGCAATCGATGGATGCAGGCAGCCTGGTTTACAGTTGGCTCGACAAGGCCCGGGCCATTTCGTTATTCACAGGAGCAGCATCTGTTGAGTTTGAGAACAGTGCCCTTAATCTGACACTGAAGGGTAACGTAGATGGCAAAGACATGGAGTTTAAATTCTTTTTGCGATAAAATAATTTAGAAAAGATCGGGGGGGACAGGTGATTGATCTTCAAAAGAATCAAAGACCTGTCCCCGTGATTTCCAAGACCTGTCCCCGTGATTTCCACATCTTGTGAGGACGTCTGTAAATAATTCATAAAATCCCGATGATCTGATTAGATTGTCGGGATTTCTTTGTACCTTTGCCTACAAATAAATTAAAGATTTTATGGAAACTCAGATTTTGAAACTTAACGAGCCGTATGAATACATCTACTGTAATGGTAGCATCGGACTGCATATCGCTACGATGATAGTGTATGATGCCAATAAAACTGAAAATGGGGAGTATGAACTGGAGACTCATAGTCATCCTGTAGTGAAATATCGGAACCGTCCTGGCGGAACGGTTTGGAACCGTGCCGAACTGACCGATTGCCACGTGCTTTGCCGTGAGGATAACAAGCGCATCACCATGGAGCAGTTTTATTATTTCGTTAGTGAAATCGGACGCATGCGCTTAGCTGAGCGTAGTGATGACAACGAATCGGCTATATCGGTAGACGGCGGAACGTGGAAGTCGGTTATCGACATAAACAATATCGATATAGAGTGGCCCATGGTGCGTAAGGATGACGGCAACAGGACACCACAGGTATTGTTTGAGGTTGGTTTGGACATCAGGCGAAACCCCGAAGGCTCGAAATACAAATACGTATTACACGACATGGGCGCAACTGACGAAACACGCTGTCGCGGTGGCGCAGGACTATATTTCTTCTTTGAATTCAATACGGAGGATGATCTTAAACTGATTTTGTTGAACTTTATGCAGTCATATTATCGTGCATTCAGTAACCATCAGTTTCATATCAAATTCCTATGGGAAGAAGGTAGCGAATTTGCTGATGTAGTGAACGAAGTAAATCGTCTGGAACCCAAATTACGAGAGAATTACAATGACATCGACGTATGATTTCTTAGGGTCGGAGGCCATATCGCACCTCAACTCGATCAAAGGAATCATCGGACATCTTGAAGAACGGACGCGTGCTGGCGACGAAGACGCCCGACGAGTGCTTGAGAGTCTTGGCATCACGTTGCGCTCATTCTCGTTTACGGGCAGTCCCGCTACTGGTAAGAATCTGAATCCGAAGGATGGATCGTCGCAGTTGCAGGGATCGCCAGAGTCGAAGCCCAAGGCAACGCCAGGGCGCAAGAGCCATGCTGGCGAGAAGGTGACGAAGGCCTTTAAATATAATGTACGCGATACGCGCGTGGGCAAACAGCGGTTGACGATGCTTTACAATGCGCTGCTGGCATTCCAATGGATTCGCGAGGATACCCAGCTGCAGACGTTTATCGATCTGTTCAGCGGTGGCGATTGTGTGCACAGAATCGTGTGGATGGACGATGTGAACACTCTCGCCGATTTGTTCCGTAGGCTGGTGAACGTTGAGGGACTTGTGACTGTACAGAGTCCCTATGGCCTATGGCAGATGGTGGACGGCCACTTCTGGGAAAAGGAGGGCAACAAGGCTTTCGGCAACGAACGCCTGCGCAAGACCCATACGCCACAGGAGAAGTCACGCCACATCGACTATCTGGTAAATATCCTGAATCCAAGGGTATCGGAGCAGCAACTGATGGAGATGCTGATGGGAGAGATTCCTGAGGAAGACGATGGATCGATGTGAGGTCAGTCGGCGTTAATGAGTGCCGAGTCGGCGCTCTGATGAAAACGCCAAATATTTTTTGATAATTTTTCTGCTATTCGCAGACAGCTCTGAGTAGAGGGGTTGTCTGCGATTTCTTTTTGTCTCTACCCCGCTTTTTCAATCGGCGTTAATTCCATTTCGCAATTAATGCCGCCTCCATTTACATTGTTACTATAGAAGCACCTCTGGCGAGAGATGCAGCGTTCTTTGACTTACTGATACAACCCACGTGCACACATGCACACCCACACACGAACATTTTTTATTCATAACTTAAAGGTCGCTTAAGGAGGCGACATTAAACAAAAAACAAAATGTCAAAACGAAATGATTTAAAGGCGGCTTGGCGCGGTATTCGTGCCAACCAAGCAAAACAGCAGATGAGTAAGGTGAATCATCTCGGAGTGATAAACTCAAAACACTTTTTCACCTATTAATTTATTAACATCGAGGTAAGTGAGTGATGGAAGTCTCGCGAGTGAAAAAGGCCTAATTTCAGCACTTTCTTCCTCACTTAAAATCTCGATTAAAATGAAGAATATTATTTTTCGCAAGCACATTTTGCAGCAGAACGTCCAGATGGACGGCAGTATTAACTTTCAGACCAACGGTGACATCAACGTCTATCCCTGCCCTTGGGAGCAGGACAAGACGGTGACCAACGGCGAGCGAGTACGCTATGAGGGTGGTATCGAGGTGGATGCCGACGGTCGCACAAGGATCAAGCGTTGGAACCGAGGTTCACGAGGTCCGCTGCACGAAACCCTCTTCGAGACAGCCCACGGAGCCGTAAAGATGACACGGCCCATATATGGATCAGACCGCGGCAAACGTCGTCGGAGGATGGATATGGAGTATGTGTACGTCACGTTCAAGTTCCCGAAGAAGTACGGGCTGGCGCTGACCAAAGCGCTCTATGAGGAGGAGGCCGACCAGATTATGTCTTACTTTAAAACCAGAAAGGAGGAAACTGTATGGAACAGCAAATGATCATGACTATGAAATTCACATGTATCGGCAAGGGGCATGGCGCTCCTTGCCTCCCTGCCACCAAGGAAGACTGGGAAAAGCTTCGCCGAGAATCGTGGCTCGCGCAGATGTGCGCACGTATAGAGAAAGGTGACGAGCAGTTGAAGCATCGCTTGCCAGTTTGGACACCGCATTGCGCGGAGTTTAAGGATAACCATCGTGCCATAGCCGATGCCATGAAGCCCTTGAACCGACTGATGTTGGACTTCGACGAGAAGGGACACACGGGCGAAATCCTTGAAAAATTACACAGTAGGGACGGTTCCTATTGTGTAAATTCGATGGAGGTACTGCTGGTAGAAGAATCGGTTCGTCGCGGTACGCATGTGCTGGTGGAATTGCCGGAAGGGATGACACCTGAAGAGGCACAGGAACTGATGAAAGAGGCTACGGGATTCACACCCGATGCAGCTGTGAAGGACGTTTCGAGGTGCATCTATATGGTGCCGGAGGATCATACCAAGTATGTTAATCCGAAGCTGTTTGAGGTATCAGAAGAACGTGAACTGAAATCTCAGCCGACGTCTAACGAGCGCAAATCTGCGCCGATTGCCAACGAATCCAAAAGTGGATTGGTTGCAACTGAATCCAATTCTGGATTGAGTGAACAAGAGCTCAAATCTGAGCCGTCGTTCAAGGGCATACCTTATACCGCTATTATAAAAGAGTGGTGGCGGAGGAATGGTGGTGAGCCGGCTGAAGGTGAAAGGAATGTCAAGTTGCATAAACTGGCCGTTAATCTCCGAGCCATCTGCGACAACAAGAAAGAGGTGTTGATGCAGGTGATGCCTCGTTTCGGACTTTCCGATGTGGAACTGAAATCGGTCGTTGACTCGGCTTGCAAGGAAGAGCCCAAGGGCATTTCGAAGACATTGTCTTCTATCATTGACCATTTATCATTGACCATTGACAATTCCGATGAGGATGATTTCGATGGCACAGAAAATGGTCAATCGTCAATGTTCAATGTTCAATGGAACAAACTGCCGATCGGACTCAAAGAATCGTTGGTTGGTGTGCCTGTCTCGATGCACATGCCTGTACTTTGTGGCATCATGCCCATCTGTGCAGCATACGCCGACCAGGTAACGGTAGAGTATTGTGATGGCAACATCCACCGCCTCGGACTGATGTCAATCATTCGTGGTGAGCAGGCTTCCAATAAGTCGGTAGTCAAGAACGCTGTCGATATCTGGAAACGTCAGCTCGACGAAGAGGATGCCCTTGCCCGCAAGCGTGAGGAGGAATGGAAGGAGCGCAAGAAAGGCCGCAAGGCCAACGAGAAGGCTCCCGAAGACCCACACGTATTGATTCGAGTGGTGCCTGTAACCGTCTCTTGTTCAACACTTTTGAAACGATTCAAGAATGCGCAGGGGCATACCTTGTATAGCTTCGGTGAGGAACTTGACACGCTTCGCAAAACCAATGGTGCAGGCTCTTGGAGTTCGAAATATGACATCTATCGTCTCTCGTTCGACTACGGTGAGTGGGGGCAGGATTACAACTCTGATCAGGCTGAGTCGGGAGTGGTCAACGTGGCCTACAACTGGACGATGCTCGGCACGAACGGTGCCATGCGGAAGTGCTTCAAGTCGGACAACATCGAGAATGGTCTTTCTTCTCGTGTGCTCGTGGCTGAGATGCCTGACTCCAGCTTTGCCAAGATGCCCAAGTTTGGACGTCGTTCGGCTGAGGATGAAGCCCGTATTCAGCAGGCCGTCACTCGTCTGCGTAGCTTTACTGGGCTCGTGGATGTACCTCGTTTGAGGAAGGCCATCGAGGCTTGGGTTGAGGAGAAACGCGTAGAGGCTGCTAAGGATATTGACCACGTAAAGGACACTTATCGTAAGCGTGCTGCCGTCATCGGCTTCCGCTGTGGGGTTATCTTCCACATGCTGTCTGGCAAGGATAAGGAGACCAAGGCGTGCATCGATTTTGCGCTGATGATGGCCGACTACTGCCTCTCTCAGCAGATTCGTGCCTTCGGCGAGGCCTTGCAGAATCAGTATATCGATGCTCAGGACGAGTGTCTGCGATACGGTGTCAATCACTCCATCTTCGACCAGCTGCCGCCTACGTTCACCATCGACGATCTGCGCCCTTTGAAACGAGGTTTCTGTTCAGAGGCAGCTCTCAGGAAAATCACTTCCCGTTGGGGTCGTGACGGCTGGATAGAGAAGGTGGACAAGACCCACTGGAGTAAGGTAAAAGTGAATAGTGAAAACATTGACCATTAAACATTGAAAATTATGGAATTAGTATTAGTACGCATAGCAAAACGCAAGACCTATACAATAGGCAAGCTCTACATTGTAGAGAAAGTAGATGATGAATACCTGGCAGGAGAAAAACAAACTTACTTCTGCGACACCCTCGAACCAACGGCATTGGAGTTGAAGACAACGGTATCGAAAGAAGCTGTGCTTCGATCGCCCAAGAAGGCAGAGAGTTTAAAGCCCTTCGCCATCCCAGAAGGCCGATACGCGGTAGTAATTACCTGGAGTCCGAAGTTCAAGATGTGGCTCCCTGTCCTGCTCGGTGGCCCCGACTTCAACCACCTCTTCAAGGGCATCCGCATCCACATGGGCAACACAGCCAAGGACACCCAAGGCTGCATCCTCGTAGGTCGCAACCAACTGGTAGGCCAAGTCCTCGAATCCCGCAAGTGGCTTTATGAACTCAAACAAAAGATCGTCGAGGCAAAAGCCCGTGATGAACCCGTCTGGCTGACCATCAAGTAACCATCAGTCTCTTAATCAATCGCCCGGATATGACTCACCTCATGTCTGGGCGATTTGCATCTATCATCTCCAAAGCCTCAGGCGTGAGGAAAGGACGGATATCCTGGAAAGGAATCTCGAAGATGATGATGCCGGAGGAATAAGGGGCTATCTCGTACTGGGTATAGTTGAAGACGACGCCCGTGTCGGAGAGATAGGGAGAATTGCCGGGCAAAGGAATATTGTTGAGCGAACTGACCTCCTCGGCAAAAAGATACTCCAACAGTTCATCGTCGCTTAGGAGGTGGTCGGCATCCCCTGAGAAATGGCGCCTCACACCCTCTTTGATCAGCGCCGATAGTTTGGGTGAATCGGTATTGGTAAGCAGGGGAATCTGCTTGCCGTCGCTCTTGCGGAAGGTGAATCCCACTTCTGTGGTAAAGCCATGAGCGCCACCACCATACATAAAATTGCTATAGTAATAGGTGATGTAGCTGGCGGTCTCGGTCAGCTTGGTGATGTCGTGGCTCCTGGAAAAGGCTCCAAGGCGATCGTCCGGCTCCATCTCATCATATACGTCATGCCATTCAGCCGACACCGACTCGAACAGCGATTCGCCATAAGTCTGGAAGTCCTTGGGATCATCAAACTCGCCATCAAGCAACCAACAGATATGCTTCCGCAGGCTATCGACAATCACCTTATCGCCACTGACCGGCCAATGAACGAGAAGTGACACTTCAGCGGAGGAGTCGTTCTTCTCGAATTTAACGGTTTCCACTGTGACCATATTCCCGACATCTGCCATAAGGCTGTCTTGACTCACGGTAGCAGCAATGCTATCCGTCGTTTCCTTGCCCTCAGTCTGAGGAGCACGCTGACCGCATGCACAGAACATGGCAGCGATCGTCATTATCATATAGAAGTGTCTCTGTTTCGCCATCAGAAGGTATATCCGAGGGTAAGGAGCACTTGATGACGCTTATTGCTGACGCTGGCAGCATCCAGGCTACCTGTCAGATTAGGCTGGAATGGATAGAATGTTCCATCGGTTGTGCTGTATTGATAAGCCACATCGAGGTTCATGTCACCGATCTTGCAACCTACGCCGGCAGTGATACGGTTGGTGCTCTTCCAGTTGACATAGTCGGAGGTGGAAGCATATTTCACACCGTAGGAGTCGAGTGTCTGGTCACGCACGCCGTTCTCAGCGTATGCCGACGAGATGTAATTGTAACCCAGACGCAGGGCCACCTCAGGAACGGGCTTGTACTCAAGACCCAGCTTCAGCGTGGAAACACCCTTCAACACATCCTCCGTGTTACGCTTCATAACATTGTCCTTATAGGAATCCTCATTGCCATAGTAATCGTAACCATCCTTCACGCGGTTCTGACTGGCACCGTAGTCGGAGAACTCGTAGGTAGCACCGATGGCGAGATTGTTGCCGATGGTGTGACCCAGGCTGAGACCAAACTTCCATGCTGTATAGTAACGGAATTCGTAGGAGTTCTCAATGTCGCCCATTTCGATATGGGTGCCATCCAAAAGCTCACCAAGAGCACTCTGGTTGTAGAGCGCGGTGGTATTATCTGTGGTCAGGTCATACCAGGTGGGGGTATTGATATAGAGACCCAGACGGAACGGTGAATACTCCACAGGACGGACGATGACGCCAGCCTTGATATCGACACCCGTACCCTTGATGGTACGATAGTCACCATAGCTGACAATACCGCCATCGTTGCCGTTGAGGAACCTCAAGCCTTCGGTATACTCGCTGTAACCCTTGTATTTGACATCATAGATGCCTGCGGTGACACCCCAGTAGACGCGGTCGTTGGAATTACCGCTAAGGGTGAAGTCGAACTCATTGATCCAGCCACGATGGGCACGGTCGAAATTATAGGCATCGCCATTCATACCATTGTACATCCAACCGTAATCAACATCATCATCGGCCAGAACATTGGCATTCAGATAGTCGAGTTGGCTGAAATTGAGCGCCTGCTGTGAACTCGTGGCAGACTTATATCCCAGTATATATCCGTCGTTGCTCATGTCAAGGCAGTAGTGGCCCTGCAGATCCTTCTCGGCAGTGATGAGGTTCGACGATACTTCGCGCAAGGCATGATCGGCCACAGAGAGAATCTGATTGAAATTGCGGCTCTTGTGGTAGTTGAACGAGAAGTTGAGAAACGAGGTGCGGTCCATGCGCATCGAATAGACAAAACCAGCCTGATCGAAACTCATGTTAGAGGTGCTGCGACCGTCGAACTCGTGTGCATCAGCCTGCGACACCAGTCCGAAACTTGCGCTCATAGTGGAATGGCGGAACAGACCAATACCGGCGGGGTTAGAACTCGTGGTGGAGATATCGGCTCCTAAGGCCTCCATCGCGCCACCCATGCCCACGTAGCGAGCCGTACCGTTAAGGTCACTTCCCAGCAGACGGCCACTTTCGTATGTATCCTGTGCAGCGGCTGGCAGGACGACTGCCATAGCCAAGGCTGCGAAAAATATCTTCTTCATACTATTTTTCACTATTAACTATTCACTATTAACTATTCACTACTATCTGCGTCCGCCTACATGGCCACCGCCAGAACGGCCTCCACCGCCTCCGCCACCAGAGGCACGTCCACCGCCACCGCTGAAGCCACCGCCGCCAACGCTGCCACCTCCACCGGTGGTAGTCGGTGTATAGGTAGTCGTAGCCCGGTTAGTTGTGGTACGGGTCGTTGCAGTACGTGATGACGTAGAGGGTGTATAGGCACTGTGGTTGCCTACGGTGCGGTCTCGCAAGCTGCTGGTGCGCTGGGCTCCCAAGCGACTGCTGGCACTGCTACGGGTGCCGCCCGATGTGGCAGAAGAATAGATACGTCCGTTCATGTTGCCACGATCCATGCGGATTGTGCCAGTGTGGTCGTTATAGCTGAGACGTCCTCCGATTCCACCACCCCAGTAGCTATAGCCATAGCGATAGTAAGGATAGCCATAGTAATCGTAGTACCAGGGATCATACCACCAGCCACCATACCAGCTGTAAGGTCCATAATACCAAGGATCGTAGATGCCATAACGCCAGCTGCTATAATACCAGGGATCATACCAATTATACCAGCCGTAGGTGCGGTAGTACCAGGGCGAATGCCACCACAGGTCGTGACGGCCCTCCTGATAGCCTGCCCAGTAGGCGGCATTGTCGGAGAGACTATAGTCGTCGAAACGTTCCATCTTACGTGTCAACGTATAGTCATCCAACGAATCAGGATAAACACCCAGTTCACCGTTGAAGTCGATGATATCGGATGCAGCAGAATCGATGGGCACATAAGTGCTCATACGACGGTTATAATCGTCAACACTACGGTTGCTCCCCGCATAATACGTCTCGCGAGGCAGACCGTAGTTGTCATTCACTCTCTCTACCTTGCTGCTCTTTTTAGGAACGAAGTAGAGATCGTCATCCTGGGCCACCATCGAAAGAGGCAGGGCCCCGATGAGTAACGAGATAAGAATCAGTTTCTTCATATTTCAACACTATTTAATTGTTCACGATGCAAAATTACTCACAATTTTACTGCAAATATAAGGAAAAACCCTAAACCACGGTAGGATTTTCCCTATTTTTTGTAAATTTGCACCAAAATTTAACATCCAATATGAAATATTACGAGGTAGCATTCACCCTGACCCCCTACTCTGCCGATGCCTGCGACGTGTTGGCAGCGATGGCTGGAGATGTAGGTTTTGAAACATTCGTGGAGACAGAAACCGGTCTGACAGGCTATGTACAACAAGCACTTTTCGACGAGCAGGCCCTTCAGAAATCGTTGGAGGATTTCCCCTTTGATGGCGTCAGCATCAGTTATGACATTCGGGAGGCTGAAGACAAAGACTGGAACGAACAGTGGGAACAGGAAGGTTTTGAGCCGATAGAAGTAAGAAGTAAGATGGAAGATGGAAGAGGTGTGATCATCCACGATGGACGGCATCTGCCAAAAGTCATCTCCGATCAGGACATCGCGATTGAGATTGATGCGAAGCTGGCTTTTGGCACCGGTACCCACGAGACCACCCGCATGATCTGCGCCACCCTCCAAGAACTATTCACTATTCACTATTCACTATTCACTACCCTGAAGGTGCTGGACTGTGGGACGGGAACAGGCATATTAGCGATATGTGCGCTGAAACTCGGTGCGAAAGAAGCTGTGGGTTATGACATCGACGAGTGGAGCGTAGACAATGCCCGCCATAATGCTGTGATCAATCGTGTGGACGAACGATTCACCTCGCTGTTGGGCGACGTGAATATATTAAAAGAGGTGGAAGGTTCCTTCGACCTCGTGATGGCTAACATCAATCGCAACATCCTGTTGGCAGACATGCCGATGATGCATGAGAAGATGGCTCCTGGTGCACGCCTGATACTGAGCGGATTCTATACCGCCGATATCCCCATGCTCACAGAGAAAGCACAAAGTTTAGGAATGACACTGGCAGCACAGAAGGAAGACAACGAATGGGCTTGTCTCGTATTCCAAAACTAAGTTTCTGATGGCAAAGATCATAGAGATATCATCATTGACGGAGCCTGGTATAGAGATGTTCTCATCGCTTACGGAAGCCCAACTGCGTAACAAGGTAGAGCCTCAGAAGGGCATCTTCATCGCAGAGAGTCCCAAGGTGATACAGGTGGCGCTGAATGCCGGCTACGAACCCGTGGCACTGCTCTGCGAGCGCAGGCATATCGAGGGCGATGCCAAGACCATCATCGGACAATGTGGGGAGATACCCGTCTATACAGGTAACAGAGCATTGCTGGAACAACTGACGGGCTACACGCTGACCCGGGGCGTGCTTTGTGGGATGCGAAGACCTCAGGAACGCACAGCCATCGAACTGCTTCAGACCATCACCGAGACAGAAGCCCCACATAGACAGAAGCGCATCGTGGTGATCGACGGTGTGGTGGATACCACGAACATCGGTGCAATCTTTCGTTCGGCTGCTGCCCTCGACATTGATGCCGTACTCCTGACGAGAAATGCATGTGACCCTCTGAACCGAAGAGCCGTGAGAGTATCGATGGGCAGTGTATTCCTCGTACCCTGGACTTGGTTAGACAATTATGATACCCTGCATGACTATGGTTTCAAGACAGCAGCGATGGCACTGACAGACCAATCGGTATCTATCGACAATGCCACCGTAGCCAGCGAAGAGCGGTTGGCTATCATCATGGGAACGGAGGGCGACGGATTGCCCCAAGAAACGATTAACGAAGCCGACTATACGGTGCGTATACCTATGGCTCACGGTGTCGACTCACTGAATGTGGCTGCTGCAGCTGCCGTTGCCTTCTGGCAACTGCGGGCTAAGGAATAAGCAGCGACGAATCGCCATAGCTCAGGAAACGGAAATCGTGGGCTAAGGCAAAATCATAGATCTTTCGCCAGTCACCCTTGACAAAGGCACTCACCAATAGCAGCAAAGTAGACTGCGGCTGGTGGAAATTGGTGACGAGCATCTTGACGATATGATAGTCGTAGCCTGGGGCGATGATGATCTGTGTGCTGCTATGAAGCACCTCTAACTGACGGGCATCCATCCATGCTGCCAAGGCCTTTATGGCCTCCAGGCTTTTGATACATCTTCCATCTTCCATCTTACATCTTCCTTCATACGGTTCCCATTGGGCTACATGAAGTTGATCATCCGCAAGATCGGGATTTTGCATCACCTTCAGACCCATGTAGTAGAGACTTTCCAAAGTTCTGACACTCGTGGTACCCACCGCGATAGCAGAAGCATCATGATCAATGAGTTTCTGGATGGTTGAGCGACGCACACTGATAAACTCCGTATGCATCTCATGCCCCTCGATCTCCTCACTCTTCACAGGTTTGAATGTGCCTGCACCCACATGCAGCGTAAGTTCCTCACGGTCAATGCCTGCATCATCAATCGCCTGGAGCACCTGTTCAGTGAAATGAAGGCCTGCTGTAGGGGCTGCTACGCTACCCTTGATTTTGGAGTAGACCGTCTGATAGGTGGTCTTGTCGCTCTCCTGTGTCTCACGATTAAGATATGGCGGGATCGGCAGTTCACCCATTGCGTCGATCACTTCTGCAAAGGAAACACCACCCGTCCACTCGAAATCGATGCGATGGGATGTGCCGTGAATCTCTCCGCGGGTAGCACTTATTATGCATTGTGCATTATGAATTATGCATTCTCTCGTCAGCGTGCCCTCTTTCCATTTCTTCAGATTGCCAACCAGGCAATACCAAGCACAATGACCCGATGTCTGAAACATTAACTCGTAATCGGAAGGCTCTGCAGGTTCCAGCAGGAACACCTCAATCAAGGCGCCTGTCGACTTACGGAAATGCATACGGGCCTGAATCACCTTAGTATTGTTAAACACCATCAGACTACCCTTCGGTAAATAGTCTGGCAAATGATAGAACACGTCTTCTCCCACTTCACCGTGACGATAGACCAACAGTTTGGAATGATCACGCTGAGCGATGGGAAATTTGGCTATACGTTCGTCTGGAAGCGGATACTGATAGTCGCTAATATGGATATGTTTGGGATCAATCATTGTTTTCTATTATTAAAAAGAGTCATGCGAGGCACGCACGCAGAACCGCATAGATCAGCGTAAACACCAGCACACATACCGGAAGATCGGCATCGTTCAGAGCAAACCCCGTCTTGGTATAGGCGAGTGAGGTAAAACGGGAGGGCTGAGTCCACTTGTTGATCAGATAGCGATAGAGGAAGTAGACACCCGTACCAACGATTCCACCCCAGCAAAGACCGACTAAGATATCACCTGGGAAATGAACACCCAGATAGAGACGTGTCCAGCAATTGGTGAGTGACCACAGAACCAGTGCAATGGAAAGCAAGCGACTGCGCACCAGCCAGCAGAAGAAAACGGCGATGCTGAACGTGTTGGCAGCATGGGCTGAGAAAAAGCCATAATTGCCGCCACGATAGCCATCGACGATATCCACCATGAGTCCTATCTCCGGATCACGGGTAGGACGCCAACGACCCACCAAAGGCTTGACAATTGTATCATCGATAGTACCAGCCAGCAGCACACATAGTCCTGCCGAGGCTATAATGAGCGATATCTTCAAGGCTGACTCGCTGTTCTTGATGACAACTATCAAAAGACTAATATAAAGCGGCACCCACGTCCAGGCAGTCGTCAAAGTAACTACCAGGGAGTCAAGAAAGAGCGAATCACTGCCATTCAGCAAGAGCAGCAATTGTTTGTCGAAATCTATGATCGGCTGAAAGTCCATCGGTATTTTTTTACCCTTTAAGCTTTTTACCTTTAAATGGTCTCCATCTGTTTGGTTTCTATCCAACCCTCCTTACCGTCTGCCAGGCGAATCTCCTTCCACTCCTTCATCGAGGCGTCGATGATGGTAACCCTTGTACCCTCGTGAAGAATGAAGAGGTCTATGCCGTTCTTGGCTGGCGTACTCTTCACATTGACGGCTGATTCGATAATGATGGCACCTGAGCGGTTCACCAACTGATTTTTCTGCTGATGGGCGAAGATATTACTGCAGATGAAGACAACAATCATCAGGAAGGCTCCAAAAAAGCCCACCTTGCGCAGCCATACATAGTTGGAGAAAAGATATATCAATGCCAGGATAATGGCAAGACCCAGACACACCAGTGCAATCATGGCCCATCCATCGACACTGGCCATATTAACTAGCGAACGATACCAGGTAACGAAGAACATCTCCTGTTCGGGCACAATCTTGTCGATGGTCTTGGAACGAGCCATCTGCAAGTTAAAGCGGATATCCGGATCGCTTGGCGACAACAACAATGCACGTTCATAGTTGAGCACAGCACGGGTGATATTCTCTGTGCGATAATAGGCATTGCCAAGATTATAATACAGCTCGGCTGAGACACCCTTCTTAAGCAGGGCCTCATAGTCGTCGATAGCCTTCTGGTATTCGCCTCGTACATAGGCGGAATCAGCTTCTGCTTTTGTGATGGCATGAGAGGCAAGCGGTATGAGAAAAGAGGAAAGAGAGATGACCGCAAGCAGAATGAGACGGGCCTTCCCGCTTTCCACTTTCCTCTTTCCACTTTTCTTCATCACCTCTTCAATCTTCTCAATCGCATTCATGGCCTTATCATATACCTTATTCATATTACCCTTTGGATCACCAGGGGCATAGCGTTCAAACTCGCATTCATCGAGGGCACCCATAAACTCACCGATGGTCACCTCGTCAACCTGCCGTTCAGTCAGACGCTGGCTGATATTATCATGGGATAGCTGCTCCACAGGAATGGCGAGCTTATCACCCACATATCCCCAAAGGGCACGGAGTACCTCATCGTAAAACTCACTGGGTTTATTTTCTGCCATCAGGCGTGAAGCCTTCTTCAGGCGCTTGGTAGCTACCTTATTGGCACGTTTGCCACGCTGCTTGGTGATGTTGGCATTCTCGATTGCCCGCTGACGGAAGATCACGAATAGAGAGATAAAGATGACTGCCAGGATGATGAGCGAGCACCAATAACCCGTAGATCCAAAGAAGAAGTCATCGAGTGAGTGCTGCCTGCTGGCACCCGTCTTGATATGACGGATATCCTTGTTCAACAGCTGGAGGTCTTCCTGTCCTGTGAAATCGCTGACCTTAGCACTACCAGACCCCTTGGCCACATTGAGTGTAAAGCCCTCGGACTTCACCGTCTCATATTTTTGTGTAGCCGTATTGAAGAAAACGAACTCAATAGGCGGTATTTCAAACTTGCCAGGATGACGGGGCACTGCCAGGATATCGTAGATCATCGAGCCTTCTACACCATTCGACGTCAACTTTGTCTTATCAGTAATCTTTGCATCGTACTTATCAAAGTCCTTGGGGAACTCCACCTGAGGCTGCTTGATAAGTTTCAGATTACCCACACCACTGACGATGACACGCAGGGAGATGGGATCATTGGCCTTGGCCTCGGTCTTGTCGAGTTGTGCAGAGATATTGAATTTTCCCACACCACCTGAGAAGTTTGCAGGGCGCTGTGGCAGCGGATCCACCTGAATATCAATACTGGGGGCAACAATCTGCTTCTTCACCTCCACATAGCCCGAACCCCCATTGAAGAAAGCCTCAAAGGGGTCGATGTTACGATTCTGCTGAACAACGATGCCATTGAAAGTGATGCTTGGAATCGTCAACTTACCCGTCAGCTGGGGAAACATCACATACTGGCTCCATGTCACTGTGCGATACGGACGGCCATTGAGTGTCTCGATCTTGAAACTCTTCTGCTGTGGCAGATCCACCTCCTGAGTATGGAAACCTTTCAGGTCGGGCATCTTACCCTCTAACTGCGTCAGAGACACCAAGGTATATACCTTATAGGTCAGGAGAATGGGTTCTTGCTCATAGACACGCTTCTTGTTGGCACTCACCTTGATAAAGAGATCCGATCCGGAGATATGACTGCCGGCATCCCTCAACTCAGGCTCATCATCATGCTGACGTTGTCGAGCAGATGTTCCGGCACCATTTGCCTGACTACGGGCATTGCCTGATACTGTAATCTTCAAGGTGTTTGAAGCGATGCTCTTACCGTCAACAATGACATGAGCAGCAGGAATCGTATATGTGCCGTTTTTTGTAGGCACCACGATATATGTATACGTGATGGACGACGAGGAACTGGTATGGCCATTGATAATCTGATAGCTGGACTGCATAGAACGATTGGGGCCTATGAGTACTTCCAGTTCATCTGGGATATCGCCAGCTCTGAACTCACTGACATTCTGAGTATTAACTGTATAGGTAAGTCGGAACTGCTCTCCCACCCCCACATGTGAGGGAGCCGAGGCCGTCAGTGTCTGGGCTACAGCAGTGAATAGTGAATAGTGAATAGTGAACAGTACCAATAGCACTTTCACCATCCATCTACACTTCACTGCATCTGTCCTATTTCTTTTCATTATCACTATTATCTATTCACTTATCACTATTCACAATAAATCACCAATTCTTCAAGACCTGACGTCGCTGGGGCTGCTGCTGGGCTTTCTTCAGACGATCCTGTGTCTGTTTCTCCTGTTGCATGGCAGCATTAAGCAGCTGTTCGGCATTGTCCTTACTCATCTGAGGCTTCTGCTCTTTCTGCTTGTCCTTGTTCTGCTCTTGCTTATCCTGTTCTTTTTTATCGTCTTTCTTATCCTGCTTCTGCTGCTGATTCTGCTGCTGGTTCTGATCCTGCTTATTCTTCTGATGCTTGCATAGAACGAGGTTGTAACGCGTCTCATTATCTTCCGGATTCAACCTGAGTGCGTTTTTATAGGCCTCTATAGCCTCACCATACATCTTATGTCCCTGACAAATCACACCCATATTATGGAAAGCACGATACTTACGCATGGGATTTGTTTCCAACTTAGCAGCATTCTGGAACTGCTCTATAGCCGCTGAGTCTTTCTTCTGGGCCATCAGCGCATTGCCCAGATTATAGGTAGCCTGGGGATTACGGGGATTCTTCTCTACTGCCTTACGATAAGATACCTCGGCATTGGCAAAGTCGCCTGCGCGATACTGCTTATTTCCCTGGCGTACATACTGACGATCCGTCTGAGCGTTGGCAGAGGTGAATGGGGAGAGGCAAGCGGTAAGAGATATGACTGCTACTAAAATGAGTCGGGAATTCCTTTTAAAGAGTGAAAGTTTCTTCAGCAAGGGGTTACGACGATCCAGAATACAAATCTCGATAATCAGCAAGAGTAGTGCTAAGATACCAAAAGCCTGGAACTGTTCGTCGTAATCGCTGTAAACCGTCGTATTGGTCTCTTTCTTCGATAGCTTATCGAGTTCATTATCCAACTGCTGCTGAGCCGCACTATTGTTCTCCACATGGATATAGACACCGCCACCTGCTGCTGCAATCTGCTTACACATATCTTCATTCAGGGCAGACATCACTGTGTTGCCCGTGTTATCCTTCATGTAATTACCAGTACCGGGGATGGGAATTGGCGCTCCCTGAGAAGAGCCAACACCTAGCACATAAACACGCATACCTTTCTTCTTGGCAGTTTCAGCAGCCTCAAGGGCACCACCCTCATGATCCTCACCATCAGTAATGACGATAATAGCCTTGCCAATACCTTCCTCCTGCGTAAAACTGTTCATACCCATATTGATGGCAGCGGCAATATCCGTTCCCTGTGTCGCCATCATCGAAGGATCAATACTCGACAGGAACATTTTCGCCGACACATAGTCGCTGGTAATAGGCAACTGTACAAAAGCATCGCCTGCAAAGACGATCAAGCCTATCTTATCGTTGGTGAAATGGTCAACAAGATTCTCTACCATCATCTTACTACGGTCCAAACGGCTTGGTACGATATCCTCTGCCAACATAGAGTTGGAAATGTCGAGGGCGATAATCGTTTCAATACCCGTGCGTTTCTCCTGACTAATCTTCGTACCCATCTGAGGACGAGCCAGCATGATGATGAGAAGTGCCAAGGCTGCCAATAAAATCCAGAACTTGACAGAAGGACGGAAGCGCGACACATCGGGCATCAGTTCCTTCAGCAACTTCGGATCGCCGAACTTGCGCAGCTTTCTCTTCTGGTTCCGGTAAGAGATGAATCTGACGAGTGCTAATACAGGTATCAGCACCAACAGCCAGAGATATATGGGGTCTTCAAATCTAAACATCTTACGGTATCCTCCTGAATATAGTTATACGTAACAGAATCTCAAGCAACAAGGCCAGCACGGCAATCAGCGCAAAAGGCTGATAAGCCTCATACCTCTTGCTGAACTGTTTCACGTTGAGTTTTGATTTCTCCAGTCTGTCAATTTCCTGATAGATCTTACGAAGTTCCTTCGTATTCGTAGCACGGTAAAAATCGCCTTCTGTGGCTACTGCAATCTCACTGAGCGTCTTGTTATCGATCTCCACAGGAATATTCACATATTGTACACCACCAGCCACAGGCATCGGATAAGGCGCCACCTTGTTCGTTCCCACGCCAATGGTGTAAACACGGATACCAAGACTTCTGGCAATCTCTGCGGCCGTCATCGGGGAGATATCACCGCGGTTGTTACTACCATCGGTCAACAGGATCACAACCTTGCTCTTGGCCTTGGAGTCTTTCAGACGAGAGACGGCATTAGCCAGTCCCATACCGATGGCTGTACCGTCCTCAATAAGACCTCGGGCTGCGATATCCGTACGCACATTCTGCAGGAGATTCATCAAAGAGGCGTGATCGGTGGTCATCGGACACTGGGTAAATGCCTCGCCAGCAAAGATGGAGAGACCGATATTATCATTCGGACGTCCTGCAATGAACTCAGAAGCCACCTGTTTGGCAGCCTCAATACGATTGGGCTTCAGATCTTCTGCCAACATGGAAGTGGAAACGTCCATTGCCAGCATGATATCGATACCCTCGACAGACTTGTTCTTCCACGAATTCTGTGTCTGAGGACGAGCCAACACGAGGACTATCATCACAAATGCCAGCATACGGAGCAGCATGGACAGGGGCATGAGACGCACCTTCCAGCTCTTCGGTGCATAACGGAAGGCAAAGGTATCGCTCATCCGCATGGTGGGCTCCGTTTTCTTCCTGTACATCATATACCATATTAAATAAGGTATGAGGAGCAGGAGCAGAAACAGATATTCTTTATTGGCAAATTCCATCTTCTCAATTAATTAATCTGTTGATAAACAGTATATACCACATAGCACAGCAAGGCGACACAACATACGATCAGCACCATGATGACACCTTTCAATGTACGACGCATCTTCTGAGATCGTACGTCCTCCTCAGACAACTGTGGCTTGACAACCTCTTCGGTAGGTACATTCTCCAACTTCGTCTGGTTAATGAACTCAATAGCATTCACGAGATTCATATCATTCTCGTTTATCAGCGTAGAGTATTTCGCAAACTTCACAAGATCGGCTGTTGTAAACAACTGGCGCAGTTCAGCGAGTGCCTTCTGGTCTTGAGAGGCTGTCAGTTTCTCGATAATTTCACTGCTGGTCATCTCCATCGCACTGAAGCCATAACGCTCTTCGATATATCTACGGAGTGTATCAGTCAGCTTGGTATAATACTCCTTTGGATTCTCCGACGACACCATCTTATCGGCCTTGATTTGTTCGATTTCCTTCATAGCCTTCTGGTGCGGCAGCAATTTCTTAACGATACGGATATGTGTGATAATCGGCTTATTATCACGTATACGTATATACAGATAATAAACTAAGGCCAAGAGGATTAGAAGCAGAACGCTCAACCAAAACGAGAGGCTCCAGTCACTCCAAAGGAAGGGATTATCCTGCACATCCTTTGGTCCGAAAAATTGTTCAACATGTGTGGTGTCAACTTCTATGGTCAGCACCTTCAGTGCCAGACTCTTGCTCTGATATGGTTTACCATCAACCTTAACGGTGAGAGGCGGCAGATAATAGAGCGTATCGTCGAAGGATGTGAGGGTATAGACCATCGACTTCTCGACACAGCCATTATCCAATTCCTTGTCATCCAACGCCTGACCTGTCAGCACTTCTACACCAGGTGTTACGAATTCCGATGGTCCGAACTTAGGAAACTCCACCTTTGAATTCTCTTTCACCACAGCCTTCAGTGTCACATGAGCCTGCTGTCCGACGAGCATCTCAATACGATCCACACTGGCCTCTACGGAAACCTGGGCGAAAGAAGTGAACAGTGAACAGTGAATAGTGAACAGTACAAGCAGTACTTTCACCATCCATTCTGACTTCACTTCCTTCAATGCTCTTATTTTCATCTCACTATTCACTATTTCAGCTTCTCTGTTTGAACAACATCAGTAGTGCTTTTACGAAGTCCTCGTTGGTAGCAATGCTGACATTATCCACATTACTTTTATTAAAGGTCTCCAGCAACTGTGACTGGCGACTCTGCCAATATTTGTGATAGGATTCACGCAGGCGCTTGGAACTGGTATCTACATACTGTTCAAAACCTGTCTCAGCATCCACAACCTTCATCAGCCCTATATCAGGCAACTCCCGGGCACGCTGGTCATAAACTTGTATAGCCACCACATCATGCTTACGATTGGCAATCTGTAGCGACTGCTGGAAATCATTGCGTACATAGAAGTCGCTGAGGATAAAGGCTGTCGTACGCCGTTTCTGGACACTCGACAAGAACTCCACTGCCTGCTTCACATCCGTCCGCTTCGACTCTGGATGGAAATCCAGCATCTCACGGATAATATAGAGGATATGCTTACGGCCTTTCTTGGGTGGGATGTATTTCTCAATCTTATCGGAAAAGAACACAACGCCGATCTTATCATTGTTCTGAATGGCGCTAAAGGCGATGGTAGCAGCTATCTCCGTCACCATATCACGCTTCATCTGCTTCTGAGTTCCGAAATCGAGTGAGCCACTGACATCAATCAGCAACATTACCGTCAGTTCGCGCTCTTCCTCAAACACCTTGACGTATGGACGATGGAAACGGGCGGTCACATTCCAGTCAATGTCACGCACATCATCACCAAACTGATATTCCCGCACCTCGCTGAAGGCCATTCCCCTACCCTTGAAGGCAGAATGATACTGGCCGGCAAAGATGTTTGAACTCAGCCCACGGGTCTTGATTTCAATCTTACGGACTTTCTTTATAATCTCACTAGTCTCCATAACAATCCAGATATTCTAGATATTCAGACTTTCAAGTCTTTCTAGAATCAGGGAACCTCAACCTTGTTGACGATCTTAGAAACGATTTCCTCGCTTGTGATGTTGCTGGCTTCAGCCTCATAGGTAAGGCCAATACGATGACGCAGTACATCATGGGCCACAGCACGGACATCCTCAGGCACCACATAGCCACGCCGTTTGATAAAGGCATAGGCACGGGCAGCCTTGGCCAGATTGATACTGGCACGCGGAGATCCACCGAAGGAGATCATGTCCTTCAGATCCTTCAAGCCATAACGGTCAGGATAACGGCTGGCGAAAACGATATCGGCAATATACTGCTCAATCTTCTCGTCGAGATATACCTCGCCTACCACACTACGTGCTTTGAGAATCTCATCAGCAGTCGTTACCGGAGTCACCTTCGGCATCTCGCCGGCAATGTTCTCGCGGATAATCTTCTTTTCCTCATCGAGTGTGGGATAATCAATCACCACCTTCAACATGAAACGGTCTACCTGTGCTTCTGGCAATGGATAGGTACCCTCCTGTTCAATGGGGTTCTGTGTAGCCATAACAAGGAAGGGATTTGGCAACTTGAAAGTCTCACTGCCAATCGTCACCTGCTTTTCCTGCATGGCCTCAAGCAAGGCACTCTGCACCTTTGCTGGAGCACGGTTGATTTCATCTGCTAACACGAAGTTCGCAAATACAGGGCCTTTCTTCACCTGGAACTTCTCATCTTTCTGCGAATAGATCATCGTTCCGATCACGTCGGCAGGGAGAAGGTCTGGTGTAAACTGAATACGGCTGTATTCTGAATCGATCAGTTGAGCCAGGGTCTTGATGGCCAGTGTCTTAGCCAGACCAGGTACACCTTCCAAAAGAATATGTCCATCACTCAACAGACCAATCAGGAGAGAGTCTACCAGATGTTTCTGTCCTACGATGACACGGTCCATACCAGCTACGAGATTCGTAACAAATGCACTCTGCTGTTCTATCCGGATATTCAACTCACGGATGTCAATTGCTTCTGCCATAATATTTTTTCTATTTGATGTTTTCTAAATTTGACCGCAAAAGTAGTGAATAAATCGAATATAACGAACATTCTTCCACCTAAATAATATTAAAAAAGTTCCCTAAAACTTAAGTTTTAAGAAACTTTTTCATTCAGTAGGAAATTATTACTCTATTTTCTTCTTTTCTTCTTCAATTCCAACTTCGGAATCTTGATTTCCTGCCCCGCAGACAAGACTGCCCCTGAAGAAAGGCCATTGTATACTTCCAGATAGCATTCCATACCCGGGCCAAGAAGACGATTGGCAATACGGGTGAGCTTATCTCCTGCCTTGGCTTTCACTATGGTGTCAGTACCGACAATACGGTAAGCGCCTGTCCTGACACGGGCATCCATCGTCTCCCACTTATCTAAAGCACGTTCTTCTTCCTTGGCCTCCACATCATCTGTCACATCTTCATCTTCTTCAGCTTCCTCAGCATCTTCATCTTCTTCCATGATTTCATCTTCGACATCAGCCTCCTTATTAATGATAGCCGAGTCCTTTGGCAGGTTTGTAGCGACCTCTTTTTCAACAGTTTCAGCAGACGGGCTCTGTTGTGTATCAGACGTATTACTGGGGCGATTGCCCATTAGATAGCCTATCAAGATGCCAATAGCAAGGGTCAGCACTGCTATACCAATCCACTTATAATACTTCTTGAATACATTTTCTTTTTCAAGCAACTCCGGCTCTTCGGAAGCATCCGGCTCTTCACTTTCATCGGGTGATTTCTCAGTATTGTCTTCTTCCGTCTCGGCAGATATCGGTTCCTGCTGTGTTGGCACCTGCTCCACCAGTTTTTCAGGAGCTGCCGGAATATCCGGTTCCTTTGGTGTGTTCTGCTTTTCAAACACCTTTACTGGCTCCTCAGGAACAACCGGGATTTCTGGTGTTTCTTGGATTTCCTGGGTTTCCGTCTGAGGCTCATCAACAAATTCCACTAACGGCGCAGCACTGTCCTCCGTCTCCAGTACAACATCTGGTGTTTCCTCGGGTTGATCGACAGCAGCTTCTTTGAAGTCGACACCCTCATTAAGAACCACCGTCTCAAACTGTGAAAAAGGCTTGTTTACCAGTTCCTTCATCAGTGCGTCGGGAGTAAAGGTGATCTTTCCGTGACCTTCTATCAGTACACGGTCACCTGTATTCACATCCACACTCTCACGATCGTCAACATCGATAATCTTGAATGTTCCCAGGCCTTTTACCTTGACATTCTTTTCCTCGTCGAGAGATTTCTGAATCACAAAAAACAACTCGTTGACAAACATTGAAGCTTCTTTCTTGCCCAAATGCCAGCGTTCAACAAGCACACTTGCCAAATCCTGTATAGTGATCTTTGACATTACTCAGTCCCTCCATTTTTAACACGTTCCTTCCAGCCTACATTCGGCTTAAAGTTCAAAACCAGTTTGGGAGGCACCAACATACGCTGTCCCGTAGAAGGATTAACCATCACCCTTTCCAACTTTTTCTTGACCTCAAAGGTACCAAAATTTGGCACAAGAACAGTATCATCTTCCAGAAAATGGTCACCCATAGTCTCCACCACAGTATCAACCATCCGTTGAGTTTCCTCCACAGAATGGCCTGTCCTTGCTGCCAATGTTGCGATAAAGTCTTTGTTATTCATATCCTTTTATTTGATTGTTATTCCGTAAATGTCAAATTCCTCAGAGTCAGTGATGAGCACATCATAGAACTCACCGATCTCCAGCTGTCGGTCTGAAACAGGTATCAACACCTCCGGATCAACCTCCGGCGAGCTATACTGTGTCCGCCCGACATAATAATCACCTTCCTCACGATCGATGATGACTCGCTGGATAGAATTCACTTTTTCAGCCTCTATTTCCTCACTGATACGCTGTTGCACACGCATCAGTTTGTCCAAACGCTGCTGTTTAATCTCCTCTGGCACATCATCTTCATAATGCAGTTCCGAATAGGTGCCTTCCTCTTCAGAATAAGCGAAGGCCCCCATCCGCTCAAAGCGAGCCCATTGGGCAAAGGCAATCAGTTCATCAAAATCCTTCTGTGTCTCTCCTGGGAAACCCACCATCAGCGTCGTCCGCAAATGGATATCGGGTACATCCCTTCTGAGTCGCTCCACAAAATCATAGGTCTCCCGTCTGGTGACGTTGCGCTTCATTCTTGTCAGCATATTGTCGGAAATATGCTGCAAGGCTACATCCAGGTATTTACAGACATTCTTGTGTTTACGCATCACTGGTAACAGATCCCAGGGGAAATGCGTAGGATAGGCATAGTGGAGTCGTATCCATTCCACACCGTCGATGTCTGCCATTTGATCTATCAGTTCTGCGATATGTTGCTGGCCATCGATATCAACACCATAATAGGTCAGTTCCTGGGCTATCACATTAAATTCCTTGGTTCCCTGGCTCACTAGATAGCGCACCTCGTCGAGTATCTCTTTCATCGGCCTACTCTGATGCTTGCCTGTGATCAAAGGAATGGCACAATAGGCACAATGACGGTCACAACCCTCACTGATCTTGATATAAGTATAATGTTTCGGTGTTGTGATATGGCGGTGATAATCGGAATTGATCAGAGTATTCGGACAACTCGGAGTATTCTGAGATTCAAGATCACTCAGCAATTTCCTATAATTGAACTTGCCATACCACCCATCCACCTCAGGTATCTCCCTTTCGAGATCAGCCAGATAGCGTTCGGACAGACAACCCATCACGAAAAGTTTCTCAATACGCCCCTCTGTCTTTGCCTGCGCAAATTCCAGAATGGTATTGATACTCTCCTCCTTGGCATCATTGATAAAGCCACAGGTGTTCACCACGACAATCTCTCCCTGAGGGTCATCACTATCGTGCGTACAATGATAACCGTTGGCCTCCATCAGCCCCATCAGCATCTCACTGTCAACGAGGTTCTTGGAGCATCCGAGCGATATGATGTCTATCGTCTTCTTCACTGTTCCCTATACACTTTCAAAGAGTGAATCTACAAACTGTCGCTTGTTAAAAAGTTGGAGGTCAGTCATACCCTCACCTAGTCCGATATACTTTACAGGCACCTTCAACTGGTCGCTGATGCCGATGACGACACCACCTTTCGCTGTACCATCCAGTTTCGTGATTGCCAACGAGGTTATCTGCGTCACAGCCGAGAACTGCTTGGCCTGTTCAAAGGCATTCTGACCCGTGGAGCCATCCAGCACCAGCATCACCTCGTCGGGAGCCTCTGGCATCACCTTCTTCATCACGTCCTTGATCTTCTTCAGCTCATTCATCAGTCCGACCTTATTATGCAGACGTCCGGCGGTATCTATCAACACCACATCGGCACCATTTGCCTTAGCACTGGAGATCGTATCAAAGGCTACGCTGGCAGGATCACTGCCCATCTGTTGTTTGATGACAGGCACACCTACCCGCTCACCCCAGATACAGAGTTGCTCCACAGCAGCAGCACGGAACGTGTCGGCAGCTCCCAGATAGACCTTTTTACCGGCCTGTTTGAACTGCCAGGCAAGTTTCCCTATCGTCGTAGTCTTGCCAACGCCATTCACACCTACCACCAGTATCACATATGGCTTATGATCACCTGGCAGATCCCAGTTGTCATTATCTTCAGAATTGTTCTCAGCCAACAGATCTGCAATCTCCTCCTTCAGGATGCCGTTCAGTTCCGATGTTGACACATATTTGTCACGAGCCACACGTTCCTCGATACGCTCAATGATCTTCAGCGTGGTATCCACACCTACGTCACTGGTGATCAACACCTCTTCCAAATTGTCCAACACATCATCGTCAACCTTAGATTTACCAGCAACGGCACGGGCGAGTTTATCAAACACACTCGATTTCGTTTTCTCCAGTCCCTTGTCTAAAGTTTCCTTCTTTTCTTTATTGAAAAAACCAAAAATACCCATATCACAATATATATTACGGGGCAAAGTTAACAAAAAAAGATGAGAAAACAAAAAAAGAGGTCGCAAATTGCTTTGCAACCTCTCTTTTTTATCTGAAAAATCAATCTTAGTTCTTGAAGAAGTCCTTAACGGCCTCGTTAGGAACCATCTGCTCGTCGAAGATGTAAGCACCAGTCTTGGGGCTCTTTACCATCTTAATCACCTTTGTGTAAGCGCGACCATCCTTTGAACCTTCATGGAGGGTAGCAACGGTTTTCTTTGCCATACTTTAAGTTCTTATTTAATCTCCTTGTGAAGAGTCATTTTCTTCAGGATGGGGTTATACTTCATCAGCTCCAGACGCTCAGCCGTGTTCTTACGGTTCTTTACCGTGATATAACGGCTTGTGCCGGGCAGACCACTATTCTTCATCTCGGTGCACTCCAGGATTACCTGGACACGATTACCCTTTGCTTTCTTGTTTGCCATCGTCGTTAGTCTCCTATCACTTTAATGTCCTTCCAATCTACATATCCCTTGGCAACAGCCTGCTTCAATGCAGCGTCAAGACCTACTTTATTAATCATGCGAAGGCCAGCGGCGCTGATCTTCAACTGAATCCAGCAGTTCTCTTCTACATAGAAGAATTTCTTGCTGAACAGGTTGACGTCAAAGCTTCTCTTCGTGTGGTGCTTTGAGTGAGACACATTACAACCTATCTGTGCCTTCTTTCCTGTAATTTGACAAACTTTAGACATTTCTATCTACTTTTTACTTGTTCTTTTTTACTACTTATTCCAAACAGGGTGCAAAATTACTAATTTTCCTTGAAATAAGAAAAGGCACAAACCGGTTTTGGATAACAATTATGATTTTTTAACTTATTCCTCAACCTCTGCAACTGTCTCACCCTTAAGATAGTCCAAAAACAACTGCATAGCGCGATTGGTAGCAATGGCCAGATTGATGTCACGTCCGTGATCTTCTTCTACTTTGACAGTCACCACCCTCTCGGCATTGCCACAAGCCAGCCAGATTGTACCTACAGGGATATCTTTCGTTCCACCTGTAGGGCCTGCTATTCCCGTTGCAGAGATGGCGTAATTGGTGTTCAGGATCTTACAGGCGCCCAACACCATCTCCTTGGCCACCTCCTCACAAACGGCCGTCTGTTCCTCCAGCACCTGAGGATCGACACCCAGCAACGACTCTTTAATCTCATTCACATATGAGATGATACCTCCCTTGAAATATTTCGAAGCACCGGGAACCGACATGATGGCTTCGGCAATGCGTCCGCCTGTACAACTCTCAGCTGTTCCTACGGTTTTTTCCATATCCCAAAGCAGTTCGCTCACCTCCCTGCTTATCACTTTCGATTCAAAATCCAACATAACTATTCACTTTTCAATGTTCATTATTCACTTAAAAGTCACTTTCGAAAAGGCTGGTGCATCAATACCACAAAACTCACCATCCAAATACTTATAATAGCCCACGATGCCTATCATCGCGGCGTTATCGGTGGTATAACTGAATTTGGGAATATAGATTGTCCAACCATAACGTTTCTCTGCATCATAGAATGCATTACGCAGTCCGTTGTTGGCACTCACACCACCGGCCACAGCCACATGTTTGATACCCGTCTGCTTAACAGCCTTCTTCAGTTTCTTCATCAGGATATCCACAATCGTCCATTCCAGCGAGGCTGCAATATCCTCCTTGTTTTTCTCGATGAAGTCCGGGTCATCAGCCACCCATTTTTGCAGGGAATACAAAAACGAGGTCTTCAGTCCGGAGAAACTATAGTCGAGGTCTGGAATATTCGGTTCTGCAAAATGGAAGGCCTTCGGATTTCCCTTCCGCGCCAGACGGTCGATTATGGGGCCTCCTGGATAGCCTAGTCCCATCACCTTCGAACACTTGTCGATAGCCTCACCGGCAGCATCGTCGATGGTCTGTCCCAGCACTTCCATATCATTATAGGCATTCACCTTCACAATCTGTGAATTGCCACCAGAAACCAGCAGACACAAAAACGGCAATGGCGGTTGATGCGAATCATCTTCATCCTCACGGATAAAGTGCGCCATTACATGACCCTGCAGATGATTCACATCGATCATCGGTATCCCCAGACTCCTGGCAAACCCTTTGGCAAAGCTCACACCAACCAGCAACGAGCCCATCAGTCCCGGACCTCTTGTAAAGGCGATGGCCGACAACTGCTCCTTCGTGATACCAGCCCGTTTGATAGCCTGATCCACCACTGGCACCACATTCTGCTGGTGCGCCCTCGATGCCAGTTCAGGCACCACGCCACCGTAGGCTTCATGTACTGACTGCGACGCCGTCACATTCGACAACAGCACACCATTCTTCAGTACTGCCGCCGATGTATCGTCGCAACTCGACTCTATACCTAATATATATATATCCTTATTCACTCTTTACTATTCACTAATCACTATTCACTCTTCACTAATACGTCAGTATCTCCACGCCGTGCTCAGTCATCACCAGCGTATGCTCCCATTGTGCACTTGGCTTCTCATCTGCCGAGATCACCTCCCATCCATAGGGATCGTCTGCATCGATAAACACCTCATAGGTGCCCATATTGATCATCGGTTCAATGGTAAACACCATTCCAGGCACAAGCAGCATACCAGTTCCGCGATGGCCGTAATGGTTCACATCGGGCTCCTCATGGAAATGCAATCCTACCCCATGACCGGCTAAGTCTCTCACAACACCGTAGTGATATTTCTTGCAGTGCTTCTCTATCGCATGGCCGATATCACCCACAAACGAATAGGGTTTGGCGGCCTCCATACCGATTTCAAGACATTCCTTGGCCACACGCACCAGTTGTTCTTTCTCGGGTGTGGTCTTGCCGATGATGAACATCCGGCTGGCGTCAGCATAATAGCCATCAAGAATGGTGGTGAAGTCTACGTTAATGATATCACCCTCCTCGAGGACATCCTCCTCTTTAGGTACACCATGACAGACCACCTCGTTGATGCTGGTGCATACCGACATCGGGAAGGGAGGTGTATCCTCGTCGCCGCCATAGTTCAGACAAGCGGGTATAGCATTATGCTCCTCGCAGTATTTCCGGCAAATCCGGTCTATCTCCAGCGTCGACATACCTGCACAGATATGCTTCGCTACCTCGTCGAGCACACCCGTATTCACGACACCAGCCCTGCGGATGCCTTCTATCTGTTCCGGTGTCTTTATCAGGTCGCGCGTCGGCACCTCTTTGCCCTTATTCTCCCAATACATGATGGTCTTGTCCATCTCCGTAGGTTCCTGTCCTGACAAGCAGTGCCAACGTCTTTTTTTATTCTTAAAAGCCATTATATTACCTTATTATATATAAGCGGGTGCAAAGTTAGGCATTTTTCCCCTATCTTCCAAATTTCCCCATGATTATTTGGTTTTGGAGTTTTTTATTTGGTATTGTCGAAGAAAATGTCTAACTTTGCAGCATCGATATGGAGAAAATAATCTTAGGTATTGACCCAGGAACAAACCTGATGGGTTACGGACTGCTGAAGGTGAGCGACGGCAAGGCAACGATGGTCACCATGGGCGTGATTGATCTCAGGAAATTTCCGGATGCCTATCTGAAACTCGGACATATTTTCGAGCGTGTCACTGGCATCATCGACGGCTATCTGCCCGATGAGATGGCCATCGAGGCGCCGTTCTTTGGCAAGAACGTACAGTCGATGCTGAAACTGGGTCGGGCACAGGGTACTGCTATTGCTGCGGCTATCCATCACGGTGTGCCCATCCATGAGTATGCTCCCATGAAGATCAAGATGGCCCTGACGGGTAATGGTGCAGCCTCGAAGGAACAGGTAGCTGGCATGTTGCAACGGCTCCTGAAGATACCCAATGAAGAGATGTCGAGGTTTATGGATGCCACTGACGCCCTCGCTGCCGCCTATTGCCATTATCTGCAGATGGGCAGGCCTGAGAGCGACGTGAAGTATCGGGGATGGAAGGATTTCGTAAACAAGAACCAGGATAAGGTTTCAAAACGCAAGAAGAAGGATGAAGACGATTGAGATGACTCAGGCCCGTGCGAGAAAGCCTGATTGGTCGATGGCAGAACCTGTGGACTTCTGTCTGGATGCGGGAGAACACATTGCCATTGTGGGTCGCAACGGTGCAGGTAAGTCGATGTTTGTGGATATGCTCACGGGGTGCCATCCCGTCTTTCCAGGTATGATCAGATACGCCTTCGACGAGCCCTATAACAATCTGAAGCACATCACTTTCCGGGATACATACGGTGGTGACAACGACCGCACCTATTTCCTGCAGCAGCGCTGGAATCAGATGGAGATCGACGAGGAGACACCAACAGTAGGTGACAAACTCGAAGAGGCTTATCAGTTGGCTGGCGAAGACACCCCTGAGCGAAGGGCACTGCAGAAGCATATCTATGAAATCTTTCATCTGGAGCCCCTGCTCGATAAGTATATCATTCTGCTATCGAGTGGCGAGTTGCGGAAATACAAACTGGCTTCATCGCTTTTCACCAATCCGAAGGTGCTCATCATGGAGAATCCGTTTATCGGACTCGATCGTGAGACAAGGACGCAGTTGAAAGAACTGATGACGATGCTGGCAAGAGAGCAAGGTCTGCAGATTATACTCGTGCTGGCGAAGACCGACGAAATACCAGAGTTCATTACGCACATCGTCGAGGTGAGGGACATGAGGGTCTTGCCGAAGTATAGTGTAGAGTGGAGAACTGAGAGTTTAAAGTTCTTGCCACCAAAGGGACGCAAGAACTCTACACTCTACACTCTCAATTCTAAACAAAAAACAGAGGTTATCAAGTTCAACAACGTGAGCATCCGCTACGGCTCCCGCACGATCCTAAAGGACCTGGACTGGACGGTGATGAAAGGAGAGCATTGGTCATTGTCGGGACAGAATGGCTCCGGCAAGTCTACCCTACTCTCATTGGTCTGCGCCGATAACCCCCAGAGCTACGCCTGCGACATCTCTCTCTTCGGACGCAAGCGAGGTTCGGGTGAGAGCATCTGGGACATCAAGCGCCATATCGGCTATGTTTCGCCAGAGATGCATCGCAGCTACCGGCAGAACATCCCTGTCATCGAGATTGTGGCCAGCGGATTAAAAGATACGGTGGGACTCTACACACGACCTACTGAAGCAGAGAAGGTTCAGTGCCGGAAATGGCTCGACCGTCTGGGAATCATCCATCTGGCGGAACGGAAGTTTATGGAGATTTCAAGCGGTGAACAGCGGTTAGTACTCTTATCAAGGGCATTCGTCAAGGAACCCGACCTGCTGATACTCGACGAGCCGCTACATGGTCTTGACGATGAGAACCGTCGCATGGTGAAGGCGCTTGTGGACGATTATTGCCAGGATCCTAACGTGACCATGATCTATGTGACCCACTATCAGGAAGAGCTACCAACCTGTATCGATCATAGCATCTTCCTGGAAAGGCATTGATTTATTTATCATCAAGCAGCGCAGCCGTGCGGACACGCGAGAGTGTCTCCGGTGTCATCTGCAGATAACTGGCGATATATACCAACGGGGCACGAAGCACCAGTTGCGGCTGACGCTTGATCAGTTTCTGATAGCGATCCTGTGCACTCTCAAAGCGCAGCATGTCGGCATGGATCTGTGACAGGATAAGCGACTCTTCAAGAATCTTTCTGTAAAGGATCTGGATGTTCACGCTCTTCATGGCGACAGCCTCCAGGTCTGCTTTGGGCATCGCAATGAGGACGGTAGGTTCGATGGCCTTGATCTGCAGGTGCGTGGGCTGCTCACGGAACAGGCTCTCGATACACATCACAATCGAGTTCTCGGTAGCCATATACTCCGTCAGCTCCTTACCATTCTTATAATAGAACTGGCGCACGAGTCCCTTCACCACCCAATAGATATTGGTGCAGGTCTCGCCCTCACGAAGAATCATCTCGTTCTTCCCATATCTCATAGGAACAAGGATGCTTTCCAGCAAGTCCAGCTCCTCATGGGTCATTGTACTGTAACGACGGGCCAGCTCGCGGGCAACGTCTCTTGAAGTAATACTGACAGTAGCCATAGGTCTTTATAAATATAAATATGTATGTTATTAGTCCAATTTCAACACAGCGAGGAAGGCCTTCTGAGGCACCTCCACATTACCAATCTGCTTCATGCGCTTCTTACCGCGCTTCTGCTTCTCGAGCAGCTTACGCTTACGCGACACATCACCACCATAACACTTGGCAGTAACATCCTTACGCACCTGCTTCACCGTCTCACGGGCGATGATCTTCGCTCCAATAGCAGCCTGGATAGCGATATCAAACTGCTGACGCGGAATGAGTTCCTTCAGTTTCTCACACATGCGCCGGCCGAAGGTTACGGCATTGTCCTGATGCGTGAGTGTGGAAAGTGCATCCACAGGCTCACCATTCAGGAGGATATCAAGCTTGGCCAGCTTCGACGGACGGAAGCCATCGATGTGATAATCGAATGAAGCATAGCCTTTAGAGATTGACTTCAGCTTGTCATAGAAGTCGATCACGATCTCACCCAAAGGCAGCATGAAGTGTATCTCCACACGGTTGCCGCTCACATATTGCTGGTCGATGAGTTCACCACGCTTGTCAAGACAAAGGGTCATGATGGGACCGATATAGTCGGCAGCGGTGATAATCGAGGCACGGATATAAGGTTCCTCAATATGGTCGATGAGTGTCAGATCGGGCAGTCCCGAGGGATTATGCACCTCCTTCACATCACCCTGCTTGGTGTAGCACATATATGATACGTTGGGCACGGTGGTGATAACGTCCATATCAAATTCACGGTCGAGGCGTTCCTGAATGATCTCCATGTGAAGCAGACCCAGGAATCCGCAACGGAAACCGAAACCGAGGGCCACAGAGCTCTCTGGTGTAAACGTGAGCGAGGCATCATTCAGCTGCAGTTTCTCGAGCGAGGCACGAAGATTCTCATAGTCGGTGGGATCAATGGGATAGACGCCCGCAAACACCATCGGCTTCACTTCCTGGAAACCCTCGATGGCAGCCTTACAGGGCGTGGCCACATGGGTGATGGTATCTCCCACCTTCACCTCCTTCGAATTCTTGATACCCGAGATGATATAGCCTACATCACCTGTGCGCAGCTCCTTACGGGGAATCATGTCCATCTTCAACACCCCGATCTCATCGGCATCGTATTCCATTCCGGTATTGAAGAACTTTACGAGGTCACCCTGGCGGATTACACCGTTCACGATTTTGAAATAGGCAATGATACCTCGGAAGGAATTGAACACAGAGTCGAAGATAAGCGCCTGTAACGGGGCATTCTCATCGCCCTCAGGATGCGGGATACGCTCCACAATGGCATCGAGCACCTGCTCAATACCCTCGCCCGTCTTTCCTGACGCACGAAGGATCTCCGAGCGGTCACAGCCTATCAGGTCTACGATCTCATCCTCTACCTCATCGGGCATAGCCGACGGCATGTCAATCTTGTTGATCACGGGGATGATCTCCAGATTGTGGTCAATGGCCATATAGAGATTTGATATCGTCTGAGCCTGGACACCCTGAGTGGCATCCACCACCAGCAAAGCGCCCTCACAGGCAGCAATGGAACGCGACACCTCGTAGGAGAAGTCGACGTGTCCCGGCGTATCAATCAGATTGAGGATATATTTTTCACCATTGTGCATATATTCCATCTGGATAGCGTGGCTCTTGATGGTGATACCGCGCTCACGCTCCAAGTCCATATCATCAAGCATCTGTCCCTCAGTCACTTGAATGGTCTTGGTAAATTCCAGCATGCGGTCAGCCAGCGTCGACTTACCGTGGTCTATATGTGCAATGATACAGAAATTTCTGATATGATTCATTAATAATCGTGTAGTTTGAGTTGCAAAGGTACAAAATTTCTGTCGTTTCACCAATATTTTTGCTTTTTTTTGTATCTTTGCACCGAAAAATTACATTCGTTATGAAAAAAGTAATACTATTTGCGTTGGCAACCCTCATTTTGGGAGCCTGTCAGGAGTCGCTGGAAGACAAATGTGCCAGAGAGTGTGTGGAGTTTACGAAGCGGAAGTGTCCCTCAGCTGTGGCACAGGACATGATTATCGACAGCATGACCTTCGAACGTGCCTCGCACACCATACAATATTATTATAAGCTAACGGGCGCTTCCGACCGTTCCGATGCCTATCTGAAGGATCAGGCCCGAGACGCCCTGAAGAACGCGCTCAAAAACACCACTCAGGTAATGTCTTACAAGGAGGCTGGTTATAACTTCAGGTATATCTACTATTCTGAGAAGAATCCGCAGACGATCTATCTCGATATCCTGCTGACGGAAAAAGATTATCAATAAGCCCGCTTTTTTATGTTTATACTTTATTTTTGAACATCCGACTTATGGTATTCATATAGTCCGTTGGCGTGATACCGAAGGAGAATTTAAAAGCACTGTTGAAAGCAGCTGTATCCTTGAAGCCACACTTGCTGACAATGTTTTCCATCGAGTAGTCCGTGTGTTCCATGAGTAGCTTTGCAGCATATTCTGCCCGAAGGGAGTTGATATAGTCTTTTGTTCTTTCGGGATCCGTGTAGCGTGGCACAAGCCTGCAGAACTCATCCTGACTGACTCTCATAAACTTTATCAGTGCGTAATAGTCGAAATCGGGATCCGTAAATGGTTTCTCCTTTTTCACACGGGCATCCATCTTCACAAAGAAAGCCTCCTCATCTTTTGGAGCAGCCTTGGTCTTTTTCGTCTTCGGCTCCAATTCTTTTATTTTCACCACATCTACCTGCTCATCCAACGACAGTTCTCCGTCGCCCACAATTGTCCGATTGTCATCCAGTGCATTAAGAATACGGCGAAGTTGCTCATTTCGCTGCCTGATGATCCTTCCTTGACGCAGACCGATACTTCCCAGCACGAGGAGCACTATCACGATGACAACCAGTATCACGATGATGTTATCGGCCTCAGCCAGCGTATGTACATGGGCGTGGCAAAACTGCGTTGAAAGTAATAGCAGCGAGGCGGTTACGATAATGTTCCTTCTTATAATAATCATTTATATAGTTTATGGCTGCAAAATTATTGTTTTTTTGTGGTATATACAAGTATTTACAGTCAGAAAATGCTATCGATTTTCGACTGTTTGCTATCAAAATGTGTGATTTATTGTTGTTATTTGAAATAAAAGTTGTAATTTTGCAACCGTAAAATGACAAGAAATGATACAGATTGACGCAACATTAGATCAATTGTTACAGTCCGTTGAGCAGAATGGTGTGTGTGTGGAAAAAGAGATACACGGTTACCCCGTGACCAGCGTGGATGTGGTGTTTCCGCACGTCATGGTCCTTTTGTGCCTGCGCGGCACTGCACGCATCATGTTCGACATGCAGGAGTTTGTGATTGAAAAGAACGACTTTGGAATCATCCCACCCGGCCATTTCTTGCAGCGCATATCGTGTTCGGAAGATTACACCTTAGCATGCGTTCTCATCTCGGCGGAGATGTACGAAGAGGCGAAGGCACATACTTTCAGCCACGAACATGATAAGTTCAACTATGCACCGATATGCCGTCTGACCGATGAGCAAGCCCAGCACGTGATGGCGCTGAACGATATTATGGAGGCGATTGCTTCGCACGACACCAACGACTTGCAACTGCGGCAGCAGATGTTGTTGTCGCATCTGGCAGTGGGCTTGGAGTTCATCAACTACTACCGCCGTGAACAGGACAGGGAGTGGGCGGAGAGCCGTTCCGCAAAGCTTTACACGCAGTTCTGCGATCTGGTGATAGAGCATTATAGGGAGAACCGCAATGTCAATTTCTATGCCAACCTGATGGACTACGACCCACGGTATTTCTCAAAAGTGTTCCGCCAGTTCTCTGGCGGTCACTCGCCTCTGGAATGGATTCAGCAATATGTGGCGACGCAGGCGAAGCGCATCATGGACATGCATCCTAAGCAGACGGTCAAGGAGACCGCCTACCAACTCGGTTTTCCTGACACTGCCAATTTCTGCCGTTACTTCAAGCGTGCCACCGGCATCTATCCGCAGGAGTATAAAAAGAGGATGTATTCAAAAACTCAAGATTAGTTTAATTTTCAAAGTTGAATAACCCGCTTCTGTTCATCAGACAAGTGTAACAGGGGGACGGTTCTTTTGTTACATTACGGAAGTTCGGTCTGGAACTTCTCCAGCAGGAACAGCGAACGCTCCTTGGCGCCGTTTTCACGCCATTTGTCGACCTTGCAGTTGTAATAGGGATTGTCGCAGAAGGCATCCGACAACGTCCCCGGCCGACAGCCCCAGCTCAGGTGCAGCTCCTGGGCGATGGCGTCCACCTCACGCTCAAACTGCGACTTGTTGTTGGGATAGCCGCGATGGTCACGGCACTCGCAAAAGAGCACCGCATAGGCACTGGCGCCCCACATGTAGGTCTGGACGGCAGCCACGGCCTTGGCTAGCTCCTCGCGGGTGAGCGGTGTGGCGGGTTTCTTATCGGTGGCGGCAGTTTCTTTCTTGTAACAGAGTTCGTTGACATTGCCGTCGATGATGTTCAATTGTCCGATCTGTGCGCCTAGGCTCTCCGCGCATCCATTTCATTATTTCATATTTCATAATTTCATAAAGGTGTATTTTGGATGGATTTTCGGTGCGGCAGCATATAGGGAGGATATTTCAATATTATATACTCTATATATTATATATATTATAATATATATAATATATAGAAATCTATGATTCATTATTTCAGAAAATGCTTATGAAATTATGAAATAATGAAATGACGCAGGAGGGAGCAGCGGTCGTGTAAAGAATC
>JAEEGH010003677.1_pt1 | contig 39992 bp, 30 predicted proteins | sample 9134181 | NCBI WGS metagenome assembly JAEEGH01 (sample SAMN16246544, study PRJNA631951) | gut metagenome | biome: gut microbiome; feature: rumen; material: DP-attached | host: Bos | place: Iran: Karaj | collected 2018-10 | reverse complement strand
GGACTACCATTCCCAGATAGGCGTGGTGCTGCAGGAGACCTTCCTTTTCTCCGGCACCATATTGAACAACATAAAGTTTGCAAAGCGCGATGCCACTGTCGAAGAAGTGATAAGGGCCGCAAAGATGGCGAATGCGCACGATTTCATCCTGAAGACTCCCGATGGCTACAATACGTACGTCGGTGAAAAGGGACACAATCTGTCGGGCGGCGAGAGGCAGAGGATAGCGATCGCAAGAGCGATTCTCAACGACCCCAGGATACTGATCCTCGATGAGGCCACGGCGAGCCTCGACACCGAGAGCGAATATCTCATCCAGACCGCTCTGCAGCGCCTTACTGACGGCAAGACCACGTTTGCGATAGCGCACCGCCTGTCCACACTCAAAAACGCAGATCGTCTTGTGGTGATCGACGGACACAGGATCGCTGAAGTGGGAACGCATAATGAGCTTATGGAAAAGAAAGGCATATACTACGGACTTGTTACCGCGCAGCTTGAGATGCAGGGAACAAAGACCGATGATACAGAGGCAAGAGATGCATAAGAGATATTTGATGGCAGCGGTCGCAGGGCTTTTTGTCCTTGCGGCCGCCTGTGGAAATAAGGGAAACAATGATGTCACTCCGACTACGGAGGCTGTTGTGACGAGCACAGCGCCGGAGGATACCGGGGCTGCTTTACCTACCGAAAGCCCGAAAGCGACTGAGACACCGGAACTTCAGGAGCCTTCTCCGACACCTGAACCCACAAGAGTGATAAGACACTATGATCTTTCGGAATACACGTATGTGAACACAGAACTAAACGGTGCCACAGAAACGGCAGTCGATGTCTCGGGCATGAAGACATACGGCGTGAATGCCGATTTCAGGGTGACTGTTGTGTTTACCGACGGTGAGGCGGAAGTTTTTACATCAAAAGCGGAAAACGGCGTTTTGAAGCTTGAGTTTTCAAAGCCTGCGGCAGCGGCAGAGGTCTCGGTTGTTTTTAAGTACAGCCTCGGAAAAGATAAAAACACCGAAGAGGACGGATTCATCAAGGTGCCGTGGACGACCAAGTATGATGAGACCTGTGATGCCGGTTTTATCGGGAACGTGGACAGTGACACAAAGGGTGTGAAACTCAGGAGCTCCGAGAACTATTTTGTAGCGGCGCTTCCTGACGGATTTTATGATGTTACGGTGCGAAAGGCAGAACAGGCACGTTCCACGCTTTGCATAAACGACGGCGCTTTTGGCGTGAATGTGGGGATAGGCGGCACCGGAAGAAAGGGATCGGACCTCACTTTTTCGGCAAAAGACATCGTGGTTACAGGGGGCGAAGCAAGGTTTTCGATGGTCGGGGACACAGTTGTGTCCTACATCGAATTTGCCCGTGTTTCGTCACTCGTTCCGAGAAAAACACATATCTACATAGCGGGAGATTCAACGATCCAGACCTATTACCCGAGAGAAAACCTGCTCCGCACAGAGCCCGGTCCGGGGGAAGCACAGACCGGATGGGGACAGGTATTCGGATATTTTACAACTGATGAGGTGATAGTTGACGGCCTCGGAGCCGGCGGCACTTATGCAAAAAGCTGGTATGAGGGCTATTTTCAGGGGATCCTCAACAATGCGCAGGCAGGAGACTATTTCATCATCCAGGAAGGCATCAACGACAGGACATACTCGAGCACCGAGGAGATGGAAGAATACCTGAGACTCATGCTCACCAAATGCCGCGAGATCGGTGTGATCCCGGTACTTGTGACAAGCCAGCAGACAGCGAAATTCTGGAAGAGCGCCGACGGGCGTGAGATAGGAGAATTTGACAAGCCTGAAGGGTCGGGACTCAATGCGTTTATGGTGACCATCAGGAACCTTGCAAAGGAAACCGGCACATTTCTCATAGACAATGCGGAGCTCACCGCTCAGTGGTATCAAAAAGTGGGAAGGACCTACGTTGAGCAGACCTATCATATCTATGACTTTGCTAACAACAAGAGCGTGGACAGTCTGCATTCTTCCTACCGCGGGTCTGAAAGAATAGCTGAACTCATAGCGACGGACATCGCGATGAAGATCTCCGAAAATGCGGCCGATGCGTATGGAAACACTCTTTCCGGAATAAAACTGCATCCCGTAGTCACCTACGAGATGCAGCATGTGAACGCTTTGGGTGAGACCGTTACCGAGACGGTCACGGCCGTGGATCATGAAGATCCTTTTGCACATCTTAAAAACAACTGATTCAGCGTTTGGTCTTTTTCTCAAGCTGAGAGAGCTTTAGGCCTGTGTTGTAAAAATCCTTTGTGGAGCATCCGGCACGTCCGCCGCCCGCACAGGCGCAGGCACAGGCACAGGCACAGGAATGTGCGCAGGCGCAGGAACTTCTGTGGGAAGAACTGCCTGAAGAACGTGTCGTGGTTGAATGTGTTACTATGGGTACAACGTGTACTCTCACATAAGTATTGGGAGAGCTGCCGTACTTGAAGGTGCCTTCCGTTGAATATTTCTTGGGATCCTCGACTTCTTTTTCCTCGAGGATCTCTTCGCTTTCTATGAAACTTCTTCCGCAATATTCGCACTTGTCAGCATTTTCCGGCCTTGCGGCACCGCAGCCGGGACAGGTCGGATAGTATTTGATGAGTGTGCGGGTGATCTTTTTCTTGGTCTCGCCCGGAGTGGTGAGTCCGGAACCTTTCTTGAATGACATTGCGATCACTACGATCACAAGGAGGATCGGGACTACGACGCCAAGCATAAGAGAGCCGACCACGATGATCATTACGACGATCGTCCCAAAATCCCAGCCGTCGTTGTTGCGTGCTTTTGACTCATCGAAGGAGAATGCGTCGTTGGAATATGTAACCTGTATCTCGTTTAGCTTCTGTCCGGCTTTGAGGCTTCCGGTCCAGATGATCCTGCCGTCTTCTTCGGAATCGGCGTGGGAGTGGGAGAGGACCTTGTCGGAATTCCATCTTACTTCCACATGATCGACCGCAAATTCTTCAAACCAGCCGGGGATAAAGTAGAACACGGACTCTCCTTCGGTGAGTACGTTCATCTCGTACATGTATTCCTGAACAAGCAGGAAATCAAAGCTCACTACCTCGTTTTTGTGATAGGATTGCTTGAAATAGATATTTGCGTAGGAGCCGCTCATGTTGATCTTTTTGATGTTATCGCTTGCCGGCGTGCAGGAGACATAGTGGTCGTTCGGAATGCCGATCTTTACCCATTCGAGGGCGCCGATGTCGTCTTCAAGCACTTTCCACTCAATGTGATAATACATATTGAGCGAAGCGTCTTCATTTACGTCGATCGTGATCACATAATCAAGGATCTCGTCGGTGGGATTCTTTGCGCTTGCGGCCTTTGAAGGAAGGAGCACAAGGAATGCCATGAGTATCGAGAGGATGGCGATCAGTCTTTTTTTCATTTGTCCTGTCCTCCCTCATTGTTTGTTTTGGCTGAGCCGGCGGGCTTTTTCAGCGGGCAGTCGCCGTTCATGAGCGCCGAGTGTTTTCTGTGCTTTATGCATTCTTCGTTGTTCCAGATCGATTCCCAGGAGTCCTTCAGGATGTTTCCGAGGGGCTTTCCGGAAAGCCAGCTCTGGCAGGGAACGACGTTTCCGCCGGGGGTGATCGCCATGTTGCTGAGGCATGCGCCGCAGCTCGGAGTGTTGAGGGCGTGTGCTTCAAAGAACGATCCCTCTATCCAGCCGGGGGAGGTGAAGCTTATCTCCATGCCGTTTGCATAGGCGTAATCTGTGGCTTCCGAGAGTACCTTTTTTATTTCTTCCGTGGACAGCTGCAGTGCTTCGGAATTTTCTTTCAGCGCATTTCCTGTGGTTATGAGTCCTGAACAGGTCACATAGGTGACTCCCTTGGACTTAAGGAATTTCAAGGTCTCGGTATAGTCTTTGTTGAGCGTGCAGAGCGGGGTGTTGACACTTAATGAGATGCCTGCCTCAAGCGCGTTTTCGATGCCTGAAACGGTCTCGTCAAAGTGGTCTCCGCCGACCAGGCGGTTGTGCGTTTCCCTGTCGTGTGAATAAAAGGTTATCTGAACGCTGTCAAGCTCGCAGTCGTGAAGCTTTTTGCAATATTCTTTCGTGAGTTTTATACCGTTTGTGTTGAGCCTTGAGATGAACCATCTTGCGTGGTCGATGAGTTCAAAGAGGTCGTCTCTCATTGTGGGCTCTCCGCCGGTAAAGGTTACCTGAGGGATGCCGATCTCTTTCAGGCTGTCAAGGATCTTTTTCCACTGTTCGGTCGTAAGCTCGGGCTCTGCGGAGTCTGTCTGGCCTGCGGCGTAACAGTGTACGCAGCATTGATTGCAGTTCCAGTGGCCCTGCTTTTCCATCGCACTCACCATGATGTCCATGCGGTGAGGGGCTTTCATGTGCTCAGAGTATTCGCCGATGTTCATATATCCGATGTCGGTGGTGACTTCTTTGCCGTATGCTACCTGCTCGAAGGTCTCCATCATGGTGCGGATGTCGTTTTTTATGCGCTTTTTGGAGATGACGGGAAATACCTTTTTCACGTTTTTGCAGGTCGCGTTAAGGATATTTGAAACGTCTTCGTCTGAGACTTCCCGTCCGTGATACTTGTTGACTTCGTTTATGAATTCCGCGAGCAATACGCTCCAGGCGTAGTTCACAGGGATGATGTCCTGGCCGTTGATTATTGCGACGCTTGCTGCGGGCTTGTTATCATCAAATTTAGGCGGGATAAGGTGGATCCTGACCGCGCCGGGACCTTTGGGATTCAGAGTGGTATGGCGCACTTCGGTGAAGTTTTCGCGCATGTACTGCTTGAGATTCATTTTTGCCTCCCCATATATAGTTTCGGGCTTTAAGCCCATGTCGTGCCTTATTTGCCACGACTTTTAAATCATAACATATTTGGCGCTGTATTGAAAGAAGTTTGTTGGGCAACATGGAACTCTGTCTGAAAGTATGATACAATGGAGCAGACGCTGAGGAGGAAAAGATCATGATAAGACGAAACTATCGCGCAAAGATAAACGCAAGCATCGACGAAATAAAAAAGGCATTCGGGAATGACAGAGAGGCAGCCGAAAACCTGAAAAGCGGCGGCAGAGTGATCTCCGCTTCGGTCTATGTCCATGAAGACATGCTTTTTCTGTATCTTGAGACTGTGGATGAGACTCTTGAGCCCGAAGACATTTTTGTAAACACTTCAAAGCTTTTGAAACTGTGGCCGGAACGCGACAAAGACAGAGCATGGTGCTATATGTACCCCATTTACTGGCACGATGTTCCGAAAGACCCGGAAAGCTGGCGCACGGCGGAGGATGCTCCCGAAAAAAAGACGAGACGCGGAAGGATCGCATATCTTAAGCATGACAAACTTTTTTCCTACGTGTATTTCCACAAAGCCATAGTGGAAGAAGGCCTGCTTAAAGGCGACAGATTCCAGTTCATAGCGCTGCACGAGGACATACTTTTCTCGTATTTTGAAGAACCCAAGGAATTTACAAACATCAAAAAAAGCGACGAGGAGTCCGAAGTGATAAAAGAGTGGCTCGCAGTCGACCCGGAAAGCCATTTTGACCATGAACTCTCGGGAAAAGAAAACTTTCTTCTGCTTGAGAGCATTTTTTCGATATGACGCAAGACAAACTGTCACCTGTAAGGAGGAACGCATATGATAAACTTTAACGACGGTTCGGTTTTCAATCTTCATCCCATTGAACTCGAAAATGTGAAAAAGGAGGTCGAGGCCCTGTTTGTTGACGGAGAAAAGGCACTCGCGGCATTCAAGACGATCCGCGACCAGCTGATCTTCACAAACAAACGCATCATAGCCATCGATGTGCAGGGCGTTACCGGAAAAAGAAAATCCTTTACCTCGATGCCCTATGCCAACATCCAGTATTTTGCGGTGCAGACACAGGGCTTTATAGAGATATTCCCCGACACAGAACTTTTCCTGACATTCAACAACGGCTTCACCGCAAAGTTCGAGTTCAAGGGCAACTTTGACATTGCGGCGCTCGGGCGCATCATTTCCCAGTATGTGCTTACAAAATAGCGGAATTTATATTATTTTTATGCTTTTTACACGCTTATTTCCTTGAGAATCCACAGCTGCGGGAATACAATGTATCATGAATCGATATGACTATCCCGGAGTAAGGAGGTGACATATATGAAATGTAGCAGAGTTCCGTTTAACGCAGACGTTTATCTGTATGAGCAGGGAAAAGGCATGGAAGATGGATTTGAACTGTGGCATGATGTTGTGACCAAAGGATGGATCGTAACGGATTCACTGGTGCGCATAGAACGCCCTGACGGATCTGTCGTGTGTCCCTTTATACTCAACAGAAGAGGCAGGATATTCATCGGAGAGGGTGATTACATCATCGAGGATGACGACGGCACAAAACATGTCTGCGGTGCCGACAAAGTCTGGAACAGATACAAGCCCATCGAATGATGGGCTTTTTGATTCTAAACGTATAGTCTCGAAATGTGGAGAATGTGGAAAACTCGGTTGAAAAGTCCGAATCGTTGTTATTTTTAGGGCATTGCCCTGTGGAAAACTCTGAAAAAGGCACAGTGTCAACGCAAAAATAGTGTTTGATATAATGCCCGTTAAATGATATAATAATTAAGATTGCACCCGTGAACTGATACATTTGTTTCCGTGCGATCGACCAGAAGTTTTTCGGAGGCATAAGATCTTGAGTATTGCGACAAAAATATTCGGAACCCACAGCGAGAGAGAATTAAAGCGGATAAGACCGCTGGCAGATAAGGTAATGGCGCTCGACGGAGCAATGGCCGCTCTGTCGGATGAAGAGCTTAAAGGAAAGACCGGAGAGTTCAAAAAGAGGCTTGAAGCAGGAGAGACGCTTGACGATATCCTGCCTGAAGCCTATGCTGTCGTGCGCGAAGCGGCGGCGAGAACGCTCGGAATGAAGCACTATAAAGTACAGGTTATCGGCGGCATCGTCCTTCACCAGGGACGTATCACCGAGATGAAGACAGGTGAAGGAAAGACCCTTGTTGCAACGCTTCCTTCCTACCTCAATGCGCTCACCGGCAAAGGCGTGCATGTCGTTACGGTAAATGACTACCTTGCAAAGCGTGACGCGGAGTGGATGGGACAGGTCCATCGTTTCTTAGGACTCACCGTCGGATGCATACTGAATTCCATGACACCGGAAGAACGCAGAGAACAGTACGCCTGCGACATCACATACGCCACAAACAACGAACTCGGATTTGACTATCTGCGTGACAACATGGTGATCTACAAGGAAAACCTTGTTATGCGCGGACTTCCTTACGCGATCATAGACGAGGTCGACTCTATCCTCATCGATGAAGCGAGGACACCTCTCATCATTTCCGGACAGAGCGGCAAATCCACCAGGCTTTACGAGGCCTGCGACATTCTTGCCGGACAGCTCAAAAAAGGTACCGAAAAGGAACTTTCCAAGATGGATATCATCATGGGAGAGGACTTCCAGGAGACCGGAGATTTCATAGTCAATGAAAAAGACAAGAACGTCAACCTCACCGAAGAAGGTGTGAGAAAGGTTGAGCAGTTCTTCAGGATAGAAAACCTTGCAGATCCCGAAAATCTCGAGATCCAGCACAACATCATCCTTGCGCTCCGTGCGCACTATCTCATGTTCCGCGACAAGGACTATGTGGTAAAGGACGATGAAGTGCTCATCGTAGACGATTTCACCGGACGTATAATGCCCGGAAGACGTTATTCCGACGGCCTCCATCAGGCCATCGAGGCAAAAGAGCACGTGAAGGTAAAGCGTGAGTCGAGGACCATGGCTACCATCACTTTCCAGAACTTCTTCAACAAATACGAGAAAAAGTGCGGAATGACCGGTACGGCGCTCACCGAGGAACAGGAATTCCGTGAGATCTACGGAATGGACGTCATCGAAGTGCCCACAAACGTTCCCGTTATCCGTAAAGACTACGATGATGCGGTATTCAAGACAAAACGCGAAAAGCTGAATGCCATCACTGAGGCAGTCGTTGAGGCACACAAGACCGGGCAGCCGGTGCTTGTCGGAACCGTCACCATCGAATCGTCCGAAGAGATAAGCGAACACCTCAGAAAACGCGGCGTGCCTCATAAAGTCCTGAACGCAAAATTCCATGAGCTTGAGGCTGAGATAGTTGCCGAAGCCGGCCAGAAGGGCGCGGTCACGATCGCGACCAACATGGCGGGCCGTGGTACCGATATCAAGCTCGGTGAAGGCGTTGTGGAACTCGGAGGTCTCAAGATCATAGGCACGGAGCGTCACGAGTCGAGACGTATCGACAACCAGCTGCGAGGCCGTGCAGGCCGTCAGGGTGACCCCGGCGAATCGAGATTTTACATTTCCCTCGAAGACGATCTTATGAGACTTTTCGGTTCTGAGAATCTCATGAGGATATTCAATTCACTCGGTTTCCCCGAGGGCGAGGAGCTTCATCACAAGATGCTCTCCAATGCCATCGAGCGCGCCCAGAAAAAGATTGAGAGCAACAACTTCGGCATCAGAAAGAACCTTCTCGAGTATGACCGCGTAAATAACGAGCAGAGAGAGATAATCTACAGTGAACGCCGCAAAGTTCTTGACGGCGAGAGCATGAGACCTTCCATCGTCAAGATGATCACGGAAGTTGTCGAAGGCGCTGTGGACACATGCATCAGAGAAGACAGCCTGCCCGAAGAATGGGATATCAACGAGCTCAACAACCTCCTTCTTCCCATCATACCGCTTGAGCCCGTAAGCCTTACCGAGGAGCAGATAAAGCACTACACCAAGAAGGAACTCATGCAGAGCCTCAAGGAGAAAGCGCTTGCCCTCTATGAGTCAAAAGAGGCGGAATTCCCTCAGAAGGAGCAGTTTCGTGAGGTTGAGCGTGTCATCCTCCTCAGAGCCATCGACCGTAAGTGGATGAACCACATCGACGACATGGAGCAGCTGAAACAGGGTATCGGACTTCAGGCTTACGGCCAGAAGAATCCTGTTCAGGAATACAAGATGCAGGGCTATGACATGTTTGACGACATGGAAGCGGCCATTGCCGAGGAAACCGTTCAGGTACTCATGCATATCAAGGTCGAGCAGAAGGTCGAGCGTGAGGAAGTGGCAAAGATCACCGGAACCAACCGTGACGATACGGCTGTAAAAGGTCCCGTAAAACGCGCGACAAAGAAGATAATGCCAAACGATCCCTGCCCTTGCGGATCGGGAAAGAAATATAAATTCTGTTGCGGAAGATAGCACAGGATTCATATACATATCAAAAATCATAAAAAAGGTGGTGACAGGCTATGGTTGAACTTGACCAGATCAAGTATACACTCAACACATACAAAAAGCCTTTAGTCGAAGTGGGGGATTCACTTTGACCTCGCTAACAAACGCGAGAAGATCCAGGAAATAGAAAATATCATGAATGAGCCCGGTTTCTGGGACTCACCTGAGAAATCCCAGGAATATGTAAAGGAACTCAACACTCTGAAAAACACCGTGAACGACTATAAACAGCTCGAATCGGAGTTTGAAGACGTGCAGGTCTTCCTTGACATGGGGTATGAGGAGAACGATCCCGCGATCGTTCCGGAAGTCCAGGAGGCACTCGATAAATTTGTCGAGCACTATGAAACACTGCGACTTACCACACTCCTTTCCGGACCATATGACAAAGACAATGCGATCCTGACATTGCATGCGGGCGCGGGCGGCACCGAAAGCTGCGACTGGGCATCCATGCTCTGCAGGATGTACATGCGCTATGCCGAGAAAAAGGGATATTCGTGCGAAATGCTCGATTTCCTTGAAGGAGACGAGGCGGGCTACAAGTCCGTCACACTTGAGATCAAGGGTGAGAACGCGTACGGACACTTAAAGTCTGAACACGGCATCCACCGTCTTGTGCGCATGTCTCCTTTCAATGCGGCCGGAAAGAGACAGACCTCGTTTGTTTCTTGTGACGTCATGCCCGATATCGAGGAAGATATCGACATCGAGATCAACGAAGCCGACCTGAGGATCGATACATACCATTCCAGCGGCGCAGGCGGACAGCACGTAAACAAGACGTCCTCCGCCATCCGTATCACGCACTATCCTACAGGTATCGTGGTACAGTGCCAGAACGAACGTTCACAGTTCCAGAACAAGGACAAGGCCATGCAGATGCTGAAAGCAAAGCTCCTCCTCATGAAGCAGCAGGAGAATGAGCAAAAGGAATCGGGCATCCGCGGCGAAGTAAGAGACGTGAATTTCGGAAGTCAGATCAGATCCTATGTGCTCCAGCCTTATACCATGGTGAAGGACCACAGGACAAATGCCGAAACGGGAAATGCCGATTCGGTACTTGACGGAAATCTCGATCTTTTCACAAATGCTTATCTCAAATGGCTCGTTACCGGAGAAAAAGCCGGAAATGACTGATGATACCTGCTTGAAGGAGGACTAAGGATGAGCGTGGCAGAACAGTATCTTGTTTTCAAAGTGGGAAGCGGAAATTACGCGCTTAATGTCGGAGACGTTCTCGGGATCGAGACGGTAGACGGCATAAATACGGCTGCGCGTGTCGGAAATGTCATTCCGGGCATAGTTGTGCTCCGCGGAGAGACCATACCGATCTACAGTCTGAAGACCAAGTTCGGCGGGACTGAGGAACCGTTTAAGCCCGGCACGAACATACTCATCACTCGTCTTAAAGATGGCAAGATCGGTTTCAGGGTCGATGCCGTAAACGATATAATAAGCCCCGGAAACGGGGATAAAGGGATGCCTGAAGTGGCAAGGAACGGCTCTACCGCGTATGCAAAGGGCATCATCAACTCCGCGGGAAGACTCATCATCGTCATAGATCAAGATGCACTCGTGAGCGACGAGATCGACGCGGTGAACAAGATAGTTTCCGAAGCCGCAAAGAAAAAGGCCGCCGAAGAAAAGAAGGCTGCCGAGGACAAGAAAGCTGCGGAAGAAAAAGCCAAGGCAGAGCAATAAACATATAAAACGGGGAAAAACGATGGACAAAAAGAACGCACGTGAAGTGATCCGCTCAGGAAAGACATACCTGGGCATAGAACTCGGCTCAACGAGGATAAAGGCCGTCCTTACCGACGGCAACTACATTCCCATCGCATCGGGTGATCACGAGTGGGAAAACAAGCTCGTGGACGGCATCTGGACTTATTCGGTGAATGAGATCTGGGACGGCCTCAGAGACTGCTACAAAAATCTTGCGGCAGACGTCATGAACAAATATGACGAGGAACTGACCACCGTATCGGCCATGGGCATAAGTGCTATGATGCACGGTTACATGGTGTTTGACAAGAACAACAACATCCTTGTTCCTTTCAGGACATGGAGAAACACCATCACCGGAGAGGCTTCCGACAAGCTTTCCGAACTGTTCGGATTCAACATTCCCCAGCGCTGGAGCATCGCCCATCTTTATCAGGCGATCCTCAACAACGAAGAGCATGTGGGAAGGATCGACTATATGACCACCCTGGAGGGCTATGTCCACTGGATGCTCACAGGCAACAAGGTGCTCGGTATCGGCGATTGCGCCGGCATGTTCCCCATCGATGCTTCCACAAAGAACTTCAACGAGGAGATGATCTCGAAGTTTGACAAGCTCATTGCTCCCAAGGGATTTTCGTGGAAACTCAAGGATATCCTTCCAAAGCTCCTTCTTGCGGGTGAAGACGCGGGAGTGCTTTCCGCGGAAGGCGCAAAACTCCTCGATCCCACGGGAAAACTTAAGAGCGGCATAAAGATGTGCCCTCCCGAAGGCGATGCGGGAACCGGCATGACTGCCACAAATTCCGTCGCAAAGAGGACCTGCAACGTTTCTGCCGGGACCAGCTGCTTTGCCATGGTAGTGCTTGAAAAAGACTTAAAGGCACTTCACAGAGAGATCGATATGGTGACCACGCCCGACGGTCTTCCCGTTGCCATGGTGCACTGCAACAACTGCACTTCCGATCTCAACGCATGGATCAATCTTTTTGAAGAAAATTTAAAACTTTTCGGCGTAAATGTCGAAAAGGGTGAGATATACGAAAAGCTCTACAGACTTGCGCTCAAAGGTGACAAGGACTGCGGCGGGCTTATGACTTATCCTTATTTTTCCGGTGAGCATGTGACTCATATGAATGAGGGACGTCCGCTGTTTGTCCGCATGCCCGACGCAAAGTTCGATCTTGCCAATTTCATGCGCGCGCATCTTATCTCATCACTTGGAGTGCTTAAGCTCGGAATGGACATCCTGAGCAAAGAGGAAGGCGTTACCGTTGACCGCGTTATGGGACATGGCGGCCTCTTCAAGACCAAAGGTGTGGGACAGAGCCTGCTCGCGGCGATCATGGATTCTCCCGTGACCTGCATGGAGACCGCCGGTGAAGGCGGAGCATGGGGCGCAGCTCTTCTTGCGGCATTTGCTGCAGAAGGAAACGGAAAAACGCTTCCTGAGTTCCTTGAAACAAAAGTATTTGCCGATTCCAAGGGCTCGACTCTTGAGCCCGATCCCGAGGACATCAAGGGCATCGATGCATTCATGGAGACATACAGAAAAGGTCTTGTGGCTGAAAAGGCTGCAGTGGAGGGTCTGAAGTGTTAGAGGAATTAAAACAGAAAGTATATGAGCAAAATATGGAGCTCCCCAAAAGAGGGCTCGTAACATACACTTGGGGCAATGTTTCGGGGATCGACAGGGAAAAGGGGCTTGTAGTCATAAAGCCCAGCGGAGTCGATTATGAAACGATGAAACCAGAGGACATGGTGGTCGTCGATCTTGACGGAAATGTGGTGGAAGGCCACTACAGACCATCTTCCGATACTCCCACGCATGTTGAGCTGTACAAGGCTTTTCCTGAGATAGGCGGCGTTGTGCATACTCATTCACCCTGGGCAACAAGCTGGGCGCAGGCGGCTCGTTCCATTCCCTGCTACGGCACCACACATGCCGACTATTTCTACGGTCCCATCCCTTGCGTGAGAAATCTCACAAAGGAAGAGATCGACGAAGCATACGAAAAGAACACCGGCGTATCGATAATCGAAGCGTTCAGGGATAACAATCCGGTCTATTGTCCGGGATGCATATGCGCAAACCACGGACCTTTTACCTGGGGGAAAAGCCCCGCGGAAGCGGTCCACAATGCTGTTGTTCTCGAAGAAGTGGCAAAGATGGCCGCAAGGGCCGAGGCGCTCAATCCCGACATAAAGGAAACGCCTCAGGCCATGCAGGACAAGCATTTCTATCGCAAGCACGGCGCAAATGCGTATTACGGACAGAAATAGGAGATGTCATAAGCGGTAATGGATGGTTCGAAGGATAAACAAATAAAGATTTATCCTGTATTTATCTTGGGATTGGTCATTCTGGGACTGATCTGGCTTCTCGAGGTTGCTGTGAGAAGCCGCAGTTCGCATGTGGAAGAAACCTACAGAATGATGAACAACAGCTGGAACGTTGCGGTGAAAGGCGTGGAATACCACAATATCGACCTTCGCGTTTTCAGTGTGGACGGTCTCAGGAAAAATGACTCGGTACGGCTTTCACGCACGCTCACTGACGATCTTGACGGCGGTATGACCATCAGGATCCTTACTCAGTGCTGCAGTCTGGAAGTATATGTCGGGGACGATCTTCTGTATTCCTACGGGACCGAAGAAGTAAGACGTGGGACCATTGTCGGGAGCGGATATCATTTTATCGATCTTCCTGACGAATGCGACGGAAAACTCCTTGATATATACATAAGACTTGGAGAGGACAATGTATTTAAGTTTATCCCGTCCATTGCTTATGCCAAGGGTACTGAGACTTATCTCAGATTTGCGGACGACAGCGCGATAAATCTTGTCATAGGCGGATTCCTGATAGTTGTGGGAATTGTCCTTGTCCTTGTGGGTTTTGCGATGATCTTTTTCAAGAGGGAGATGATCCGCATCATCGCCACGGGCGCGTTCTCAGTATCGATGGGTGTCTGGTGCCTCTGCTATTACTACATTCCTTCGCTGTTTACGATCAACAAGGTGCTCACGACCAATGCTCAGTATCTCAGTATTTTTGTGGCTCCCATCTTTATCGGCCTGATATTCTGGGATATGAGACGAAAGGATGAAGACTGGAGAAGTGTCGTTATCCTCATAGTGACCACGGTATTCATAGATTTTGCGGTGGTTGCGAGTGTCCTTCATTTCACGGATACGGTGCATTTCTTTGTCACCGCGCCGGTTTTCAGGCTTCTCGGCTCCATACTCACCACCATCGTAGTGCTTTCGGGACTCCTCGGAGTTAAATATGAAAACCACAGCGATGCGATCGTAAGCGCCGATGTGTTGCTTTTTGCAGTCATCGTTGCCGCGGAGCTTCTGAGATATTCCATCGCTCAGGAACTGTTCGTGGATTCTGTGTATATGCAGACGAGCTTCCTTACATCCGGCGCCTTTGTGATAACTGTACTGTTTGTGGCGGGAGACATGGCGCATCTGTATGAACTCATACTCTCAAAAGCCAGGAGCGAGTGGGTTCAGGGCATTGCGGATCACGACAGCCTTACCGGACTTCTTAACCGTGTAATGAGCTATGAAGCGTTCGGTGAGATAGAAAAGAACAACGAAGAAGTGGCCATTATCAGCATTGATATCGACGGCTTCAGAGAAGTAAATGAAATATTCGGTCATGATGAGGGCGACAGAGTGCTTTGCCGTGTTGCCGGCATGATCGAAAGGTGCTTTGACGGACTCGGAAGCTTTTACAGGACAGGCGGTGACGAGTTTATGGTCATCGTCCGTCAGAGCAAGACATTTGATATAAACAGCGCGCTTGAGCGCTTTGAAGACAAGCTCAGGATAGCGTCGGAAACCTCGGAGTATTCGATCTCGGCATCCTATGGCGTGGCTTACAGCAACGAAGTGGAAAACAACGCAGTCGTCGAAGTGAGCAGACTTGCGGATACGAGGATGCGTGAGGCGAAGCATAAAAAAGCCGAAGGCTGATCAGATGAAAAAACACAGGATCATCCTTGCATTTCTGGCGATGCTTTTACTCATTGCCGGAGGATGTCAAAAAGAACATGAGAACGGTGAGAGGCCTGACGTAACCGGCTCCGGCATTGAGCCAATGGCCACACCGACACCCACGCCCACTGCGACGGCCACTCCGTCCCCTGAGCCAGGAGTTCCTGTGCCCGAAGCGTATGCAGGTTTCCGGATCACTTTTCTCTCGACGGGAAAATCCGACTGTATCATCATTGAGGACAACGGGACAGTGATCATGAATGACACTGCTGATGCGGATGACTATTCCCTGATAGAGGATTATCTTGCGGAGCATGCGATCGATGCGATAGACTGCCTCATCATCAGCCATTTTGACAAGGATCATATCGGTTCCGCTTCCGCGCTCATCAACAATGGGTACGTGCGAAGCGTCATGATACCGCACTACAGTGACAATTCCAATGCCTGGAAGGGCCTCATGGTGTCTTTGGAATCAAGCGGGATTCCTTGCACGGATGTGCAGGATACTTTGACCATCGACATTCCTGACGGGAAGATAATGGTAAATCCCACCGAGACGGCTTATTTTGAGGATGTTAACAATTATTCGCTGATCACCACGGTATTTATCGGAGACAAAAGGATACTGCTTCCCGGCGATGCCATGAAAAAGCGGATCCAGGAATTTACCGGGTCGGAAGATTATCTTACGGAATATGATATAATAAAAAGTCCCCATCACGGAGACTACAACAAAAAGCTTGGAGATCTGATAAAACGGTCCTCTGCGAGATATCTTGTGATAACGAACGATCCCAAGGACGACCGGGCGGAAGCGGATCTTGTACGTACTGCACAGCGCTGCGGCACAGAGTTACTTTATACGAGAGAGGGAAATATAGTATTCGAATTTGAAAACGGTGATCTGGTGCTGAGGTAGGAAATACCCGCGCCTGCACAAATAAAACGTGCTTTTGGAGGCTTTTATGAAGAAGATCGACGAACCTGTAAGGAAAGATACGCTTCATATGTCAAACCGTCAGGCCAATACTGTTATCAGGCAGAACATCGAAGCTGCCATGCTCCTTTTGATGAGAGAAAAGGCTTTTTCCGACATCACGATAACTGAGCTTATAAAACGGGCAGGGGTCTCCAGGGTGTCCTATTACAGGAACTACGATTCAAAGGAATCGGTGCTGGAAAATTATCTGGACAGATTTGTATTCCGTTCTGCGTGCATCCTTGCACAGTTTGACAGCACAAGAGGCATGGAGCAGTGGCTTCTTCTCCTCGAGATGACCAGGTCTTCTGCCGATGAATACAAGCTTTTTATGGATGCGGGCTTTGGCGACACCATCCTTCGCAGGTTCATCGCGGCGCTCGACCGTGACAACACGGAACATGACAAAGAAGTGCATGCCAAAAACTGCTATCTTGCCGGCGCGTTTTTTGCGGTGATCACGCAGTGGGTAAAAGACGGCATGGATACGGAAGCTTCCGTTGTGGCAAAGGTCGCAAACGACCTGATGTTAAAAGGGCTTTCATGACTTAAAAAATAAAGATATCAAATGAAAAATCCCGGGCGACCTGAAATCGTCCGGGATGATTTTTTTTGTTTTTTGTAACGATAATCGCCGCGATCACTTGATGGTGAGTCTCTTTGCGGCTTCGCTGGAAAGGCGGGATCTCACGGTCTCACTGTCCTTGAACGTTACCTGTGCGCACAGTTCGGAACCCTTCATGCGCTCTGAAGCGAACACAAGACCGTTGTTCCTTCTGTCGAGCTTGGGATTGTCGATCTGGTCGGGATCGCCAAGGAGCACGATCTTTGTGCCCTCGCCTGCACGTGTTACGATCTCGAGGATCTGGTTGATCGAGCAGTTCTGGGCTTCGTCGATTATGACAAAGGAATTTACGAGCGAACGTCCGCGCATATAGGCGAGCGAACCGATCTCGATAATGCCTGTTTCCATCATGTCTTCGATCTGCGCTTTTACTTCCTCGGCGTCGTCATGGAGATAACGCTTGTTTTTGTTCTCCGACTCATTCTTGAGTTTCAGGAGGACCTGCAGGTTGTCAAAGAAAGGCGCAACCAGCGGGCTCATCTTTTCTTCAAGGTCTCCCGGAAGGAAACCAAGTTCGGCATCGGAAAGCGTGTTGGAACGCGTGATGATGAGTCTGTCATATGTGTCACCGAAATATCCCTGAAGACCTGCGGCAAGAGAAAGGAATGTCTTTGCGCATCCTGCGGGACCTTTGAGGATGACGAGCGGGATGTCTTCCGGGCTGCTGAGCAGAGCATGCAGAGCAAAGCGCTGTCCGACATTTTTGGGGATACAGTATTCGCATTTGTAGTCATCGTCGTTCAGCTGCACCCATGCGCCGTTTGTAAAACGCTTGAGCGCCGAACCGCCCGAAGGATAGTATGATACGCCGTATTCATTGGGAATACCCGGCACATCGTCCTGTATCTCTTCGTTTCTGCCGGTGTAGATCTCATCTGTATCGATGTGCTCATTGTGATAGGATTGTACTTCAACACCAAGGAATTCGGCGTTTATCATCATCGAGACATCGTTGGTGACCAGGATGACCTGCTCTTTTACTTTTTCCTTGAGTTCAAAAACGGTATTGATGATCCTGTTGTCGGGAGTATCGGGATAACCCGGCATGTGATTCACTTCAGATGCCTGAAAGATCTTGAAAGTACCGCCGTTTTCGAGCTTGATGCCGTCCCTGAACGATCCCTTCATGTGCGAGATCTCACGGATCGCTTCACGGGCCATGAAACCCAGTTCGCCCGTAAAATTCTTTTTCTGATCAAGTTCCTGCAGCGTTACGGAGGTGATGGCAACGATGTTGTCGTCAAAACCGAACAGCGCCCTCGGCTGGTGGAGCAGGATGTTTGTGTCTAACAGGTAGATTTTGATCATAGGCATTTACCCCGTTTCGTAGGATTTGACATGGATTTTGCCATGTCACGTTTTATATTCTATACTTTTATATCGGTTATTTACAGTAGGGCAGCCATTCTTTTTTGAAAATTTAAGAGACGTTTTAGAAAAATTTGGTATAATCACAGGATAAATGCGGATCTGAGAATTACACCCCCTTATTTCTCTGCAAAAACCCTTTATCACATGCTTTAAATATGCTACAATATCGGCAAACAAACACGTTGCCGTACATTTTTACGCACAGGCGGAAGGAGGGGTTATGGGAACGATCCTTACAATAGTCCTTGTGGCCATAGTGGCGGTTCTGGTTATTCTGTGGCTTGCTTTTAAGTTTACCGGAACGATCGTAAAAGCCGTTTTCTGGCTTGGGATCAAGCTTCCGGTAGGTATCGTGATGGCCGTGACGGGACTTGTCATGATGTGTACGATCATATTGTTCCCGCTCGGAGCGGCGCTTTTAAAAGGTGCGGGGAAGCTGATCTTTTAGTTTTCCGTGAGCACCCTTTGAACGGCGGTAATCCGACGGTGACATTCCTACAAGCTTTCTGAACACGCGATTGAACTGCGAAAAGCTTGTAAATCCGCATTGCATCGAAATGTCAGTGATGGGCGTGGAGGTGTTGAGCAGCATCGTCTGCACATTCCTGATACGTGTCATGTGGATGTAATCGGTAAGCGTAAAACCTGTTATGTCTTTGAATTTGTGCGACAGGTAGTAATTGCTTATAAAAAACTGCGAAGATATCGAATCGAGGGAGAGGTTTTCCCCGTAATGGGCATGGATGTAGCTCGTTATGGAATAGACCTTTCCCTCTATGTCGTTGTCGGGCAGCGCGTTTGCATAGATGTTGTCATATCTGTGCTTGTAAAGAAGAGAAAGGAATTCCAGAAAGTTCAGATGGATCTGCAGACTGCTGATATCGTCGGGGTTTTTGCCCAGCATGTATATCTCGTTCAGCGGCCTGTAGATCTCTTTGTTTATCTCAGGTGTGAAGCGGAAGATGGGTGCGTTCCCGTTGAAGATGCCGAACACCTTTTTTAGTTCGGGCATCGTCTGCATGGTCTTTAGCGGGATATTGAAGCGGATGATGAGACGGCGGCAGGGGTCTCCTTCCGGATAATAGGTGCGGTGAAGGACGTTAGGGCGGATGCCGACTATGTCGAAGCACTCGATGTCGTAACGCTGCCCTTCGAGAAGGTGCACGGCTTTTGGCGAGAGCAGGATGCAAAATTCATAAAACTGGTGAAAGTGCTGGAACTCCATGTTTATCGCGTAAGAGCGGACATCATAATCAAAGGCGTAAAAGAACGCGTCGCCTTCTTTGTTTATCGAGATGGGGTACTTGTCTTCATACAGGGCCAGGTTTTTGATCAGCATTTTGTTTTCCTCCGCGTATGTATGTTATTGTAACATAATACGCACAAAAATCAATATATGAACAAGATGTTAAATATTGCATCTGATGATATTGAGATTGTAAAAAGAGGGGTAAAAATATACAATCCGGGTGCGTTTTTGCTCCTGAAATTGTCAAAAACCCACAATTTATCACGTTTGTGACGGGCGGCTTGAGGGAAGGCTAAAGCAAAATATGCAATATACACAACTGCAAAAAGACAATTCATACATAGCATCTTTTGTTTCCGGATGGTATTATGGGCTCATCCTAATAAAGCACCTCAAAAGGAGGAGGAAAAATAATGAGAAACATCATCAAGAGGTTACTTGTTGTTGTGATGTCGGCAGCTATGCTGACCGGAATGCTCGCAGGATGCGGAGAAAAGAAACAGAACGATCCCGCGACCACCGGCGCCGCAGAGTCTACAAAGGCCGCAGCTACTCAAGCCGCAGAGCCCACAAAGGCTTCGGAGCCTGCAAGTGAACCCACAGCCACACCTACACCCACACCCGTTCCTGTTGACACTATCACATTCTCTCAGGCACCTTCGATCAAGAGCACCGAGGCGGTTGAAAAGAGGATTCCTGTCGCAGACGACGTATTCGTTGAGCAGGTTGACGCTGCAGGCGCTCCGCTCGCTATAGGCGTTTACGGTGGACAGATCAATCTTCTCGGAAGCAGCTCGGGCTGGAACACATCCCGTGCGATCACAGAGAGCATCATCCACTACAATACAGACGGCTCTTATTATCCCAACGTTATCAAGGCTTTTTCGCACAGCGATGACTACAAGGTATGGACATTCAAGCTTCGTCAGGGCATGAGATGGTCCGACGGTGAGCCTTTCACAGCTGATGATATCGTTTTCTGGTATGAAGCATGCCACAAGACAAACTTCGATACAAAGGCAAGCTGGACAGCACTTAAGGATGACAACGATGCATTCGCAGTGCTTACCAAGGTTAATGACTACGAAGTAACATGGACCTTCGGAACACCCAAGTATCCCGCCGATTTCATCGAGAACGGTGACTTCAAGTGGTGCTGGGCTCCCAAGCATTACCTTCAGGACATGATCCCCAATTCCTTCTGGGCAGATTCAGCTCTTACCGATGAGCAGGCACTTGCAAATGCGCTTGCAAAGGGCCTTGAGTTCTCTACCGCAAAGGACCTTGGAAAGCAGGTTGCTTATTACTTCTGGAACTGGCCGGGAATCCCGACTCTCAACTCATACGTTCTTTCTACCGCAGACGGTGTGAACAACGTTAAGGGTTCATACTGCGAATACCTCAGAAACGAGTATTTCTGGAAGGTTGACGCAAAGGGACAGCAGCTTCCTTACTGTGACAAGATCACATACACCCTTACCTCCGCAGAGGGACAGGAACTCCTTATGTTCAGATCCGGTGAGCTTGATGTGGTAGGTATCGCAATGGAAGATATCGCTTCCACACTTGCCGATATGAACGGTGCAGCAGAGCTCAGAACCTTCAGCGGTTCCAACTGGGGCTCCGATCAGATCACATTCAACTACACATGCACAGACAAGAACTATGCGGATCTCTTCGCAAAGAAGGAATTCCGTGAGGCTATGTCCATCAGCGTAGACCGCAGCAACGTTTCGCTCCTTCTTTCCGGCGGATTCCTTGATCCCGGTCAGGCAGGCCCTGCGGAAGGTAACTTCGGTTATGACGCAGACTGGCTCAAGAAGTGGACAGAATATGATGTAGCAAAGGCAAAGAAATTGTTCGAGAGCTGCGGACTTGTGATGGGTTCCGACGGCTTTTACGATTTCGCCGACGGCACAGATTTCGTACTTACGATCTACTACTGGACAGGTTCGGGCGCAGATACCTCTTATCCCGTTTTCTCACAGTATTGGAACGCAGCAGGCATCAAGACTGTTTCAAAGGAATTCTCAGTAGATGCTTTCGATCAGGAGATCGACAACAACACATGGTTTGCATGCCTCAATCCTCACACATCCGTAGGCGGTCTCGGACTTAACGATCGTCCCGCTCCTTTTGTTCCCATCGCACAGGCTGCAGAGTGGTACGGTGACTACGGTACATATTATCAGACAAACGGTGCATCCGGTGTGGCTCCCACAGGCGACATGGCTAAGCTCGTAGAACTCTATGAGCAGTGGAAGGCAGCTCCCGAGACAGCAACCAGAGAAGATATCACACTCAAGATCTATGAGATCCACAAGGAAAACCTTTGGAGCATCGCATATCTTGAGGCAACGGGAAGCTATTCACTTGTCAACTCCAAGCTCAAGAACTATCCCGACAACCTTGTGAGCGCTGACCTTTATCAGTATGCAAATATCGCCCATTATTGGACAATGTACAAAGAGCAGTAAGTTTTAACTTTACGGGAGGCGGTACATAAACTCCGCCTCCCGGTTTTTGGAAGGGAATCTTTATGAAGGATAAACTGAAGGATTTCTTTAAAAAGGACCTTGTGCAGTACATCTTAAAAAGAGTGCTGATGTTCATACCTACGCTTTTCCTTATCTCGGTGCTGGTATTCATCGTTATCCAGCTTCCCCCCGGAGATTATGTTTCCGCGCACATTGCGGCGCTTCAGTCCGAGGGTGAATATGTAGATGCCGACTATGCGGCGGATCTGAGAGCCGAATACGGACTCGATCAGCCTGTTGTCGTGCAGTATCTGAAATGGGTGAAGGACATCATCTGGACACCCACCGATTCGGCTTTTTACAGACTGAACCATTCTCATCACAACTGGAAGTATTCATTCTATTACGGCAAGAACGTATGGTCCGTTATCCATGACAGGCTGGGACTTACCATTGCCGTCACGTCCGTCATCATGATCTTCCAGTATGCGGTATCGATCCCTATCGCGATATACTCGGCAACCCACCAGTATTCGGTGTTTGATTACATCTTTTCCGTCATAGGCTTTTTGGGGACTGCGATACCAAACTTCATTCTGGCAATCGTACTTATGTATTTATCGTATAAATGGACCGGAAACGCCAATGTGGGACTGTTCTCCCAAGATATTCTGGCAAACGGCATAAACTGGGGCAACTTTGGTGATTTCATGAAACGAATGATCATCCCCATCGTTGTCATCGGTACCAGCGGCACCTGCGGCATCATCCGTTCCGTGCGCGCACAGATGCTTGACGAACTCGGTCAGCAGTATACACTGACCGCAAGAGCAAAGGGCGTAAAGGAAAGCAAGATCGTCATGAAATACTGCTTCAGAGCAGCGATCAACCCTACGGTATCCGGTCTCGGCGGCATCCTTTCAAGCCTTTTCTCCGGCTCCACCGTTACGGCCATGGTCCTCAACATGCAGATCCAGGGACCTCAGCTTTACAACGCGCTTTCTTCACAGGACATGTATCTTGCGGGCGCGATCGTAATGGTACAGGCTGTGCTCGTAGTCATCGGCATCCTGCTCGCTGACATCATTCTCGCGTTCATCGATCCCAGGATCCGTTACTCAGGAGGAACAAGATAATGAGCAAACGCAAAAAAACTCAGGAAGATTACTATCTTGCCTCCCAGTGGACGCTGATGGCAAGAAAGCTGAAAAAGCACAAGCTTGCAAAGGTATCCATGATAGTGCTCGCGATCCTGTATTTTGGAGCACTGTTCGCGGATTTCATCGCTCCCTACAACATCAACAGTGAGTTTCCCGCAGCCTACAAGGACACGCATCCAACAAAGATCCATATGTATCATGACGGAGAAAAAGTGGGCCCGTTCGTTTACGGAGTTGAGTGGGTAGTGGACAAGAAGACCTTCACAAGGTCTATAGTCGAGGATACAAGCGAATATTTCCCCGTGGGCTTTTTTGTAAAAGGTGACGATTATAAGCTTTTTGGCCTTATTCCCTGCAATATCCATTTGTTTGGGACAAAGACCGGCTCAAACGGATCACCCGCAAGCAACGCCAGGATATACATCTTCGGCGGCGACCAGTACGGAGTGGATCTGTTCTCCCGTGTAATGAAGGGCTCTCAGGTCTCGCTCACTATCCCGTTTGCATCCGCCATCATCAGCTTTTTCCTCGGGGTCACCATAGGTTCGATCTCCGGATATTTCGGCGGCGCGATCGATATCGTGATCCAGCGTATCATAGAGGTTATCGGCGCCGTGCCGCAGATCCCTCTCTGGATGGCGCTCTCCGCGGCCATTCCGCTCGGGATCTCAACAATAAAGATGTATTTCTATATGACCATCATACTGTCCTTCATAAACTGGACGGGAATGGCACGTATCGTGCGAGGCAAGTTCCTGTCGCTTAAAAATGAGGACTATGTAATGGCCGCAAGGCTCTCAGGTGTGAGCACGTGGAAGATAATCTGGAAGCATCTGGTTCCCGGCTTTATGAGCTATCTCATTGTTTCAATGACGCTCGGCATCCCGGGTTCCATAGTCGGCGAGACTTCCATGTCCTACCTGGGACTTGGCATCAAGAGTCCTGCGACAAGCTGGGGCGTGCTCCTGCACGATGCCAGCAATGTTACCGATATTGCTACAAACCCGCATAAACTCATTCCCATCATCTTTGTAACGATCACCGTTCTTGCCTTCAACTTCCTCGGCGACGGTCTTCGTGATGCGGCAGATCCGTATAAATAAACAGGGAGGAACAGAAAATGGATAAAGATACGATTCTTAAGGTCAGTGACCTCCATGTTGACATCAAGATGCTGGAGGGAAAACTGACTCCCGTAAGAGGCGTGAATTTTGAGATAAAGCGCGGTGAGACGCTCGGTCTTGTGGGAGAGAGCGGATGCGGAAAGTCGCTCACCTGCAAGGCAATCCTCTCCATCAACGACAAAAAATGCCGGTCCACAGGTTCCATCATCTTCAACAATGAGGATGAAGGCGAGATCGATCTTTTGAAGCTCGATCCCAAGGGCGAAAAGATCAGAGACATCAGAGGAAAACATATCTCGATGATCTTCCAGGAGCCCATGGTGGCCTTTTCTCCCATGTATACCATCGGAAATCAGATAAACGAATGCACCAGACTCCATATCACCAAGGACAGGAAAAAATCCAAGGAAATATCGATGGAGATGATGCGAAAAGTCGGCATTGCAAACGTGGAAAAGCGCTACAATCAGTATCCGCACGAGTTTTCCGGAGGAATGCTCCAGCGTGCGCTGATAGCGATGGCTCTTGTGTGCAATCCGTCGCTCCTCATCGCCGATGAGCCGACCACGGCGCTCGACGTTACCATTCAGGCTCAGATACTTGAGCTCATGAAAGAACTGCAAAAGACCTACAACATGGCGATACTTTTCATAACACACGATCTTGGCGTCGTTGCGAAGATGTGCGACAGAGTCGCCGTGATGTATCTCGGAAAGATAGTGGAATCGGGCACGGCGGAGGAGATCTACGCAAATCCGCAGCATCCCTACACCAGAGGTCTTATGGGCTCTGTCCACAAGATCGGCGGAAAAAAGACCGAGAGACTGTTCTCCATTGACGGAACGGTGCCTCTTGCTATGAACCTGCCCAAGCGCTGCGGCTTTTATGACAGATGCGACGTAAGGATAGAAGGACTCTGCAACAATGCGGATCCCGAGCTTGTGACTACCGACGGTCAGCATCAGATCGCCTGCTTCGCATGCAAAAACGAAGCATGCCAGAAGATGCGCAAAGAAGCCGAAAAACGCATAGTGCTTGAAAAGACTGCCGGAAAGGAGGCATGACCGCATGAAGAAAGACACCATCATGGAGGTCGAACATCTCCATAAACGCTTTACATCCAAGGGTGTAACGGTAAAAGCGGTCACGGACGTTTCCTTTGACGTAAAGGAAGGCGAGACCATAGGTATCGTCGGAGAGAGCGGATGCGGAAAGACGACTCTCGGACGCTGTATAGTCCGCGCTTACCAGGCTTCGGAAGGAAAAGTCATGTACCGCACCGCGGCAGGCGAGGAAGTCGATTTCCTGACAGTCGACAAAAAGAAGATGAAGGAGATCAGGAAAGAGATACAGATGATCTTCCAGGATCCTTATTCTTCACTTGATCCCAGAATGACCGTTCTGGATATCATTAAGGAGCCTCTTAAGGCAAACTTTCCCGATATGCCAAAGTCCGAGATGGACGACAGGGCAAAGGCGATGGCCGAAAAGGTGGGACTCAACCCCGCTTATCTCATGCGTTACCCGCATGCATTTTCGGGCGGTCAGCGCCAGCGTATAGGTATTGCCAGAGCGCTCATCATCGAGCCCCGTATCATCGTATGCGATGAGGCTGTATCGGCGCTCGACGTTTCCATCCAGGCACAGGTCATCAACCTTCTTGAGGATCTTCAAAAAGAACTTGGCCTCACATATTTGTTTATAAGCCACGATCTTTCAGTGGTAGAGCATATTTCCGACAGAGTCGGCGTAATGTATCTCGGCCAGATGGTAGAATTTGCGGACACAGAGGCCCTTTTCAGCCATCCTATGCATCCCTATACGGAAGCGCTGCTTTCCGGCGTTCCCGTAGCGGATCCCACAGTGCACATCGAAAGGATCCCTCTTAAAGGCGAGATACCGAACCCTGCAAATCCGCCCAGCGGATGCTATTTCCACGAGAGATGCAGTTATTGTACTGAAAAATGTGTTCACGAAGCACCTGAGTTAAAGAGCATGCCCGACGGCAGGCTCTGCGCGTGCCACAGAGCGGAAGAACTGAAGCTTCGCGGCTTCACCTATTCCGAGGAATGATCAGGTCAGAGAGGAACTTTAATGAACAAAGAACTCATTATTTTTACGGACAGCGGAGATACGATCGTTGACGAAGCCACTCAAGCTTTTGACAAGAGGGGCATTGTTACCGATGCCGGATTTATCCCCGGTGCTGAGAAGGTGCTGAGAGACCTTCATAATGAGGGGTATACGATAGGTCTTGTAGCTGACGGTGAGTGGGAATCCTTTCAGAATGTCTACAAGAACCATGAGCTTTCCGACTGCTTTGACGCGTGGATCGTGTCCGAAGTGGTCGGAAAACAAAAGCCTGAGCGGATAATGTTTGACACCGCTTTTGAAAAACTGGGACTTACCGAAGAGGACAAGCCCCGCATAGTGATGATCGGAAACAATCTGAAAAAAGACATCGCAGGCGCAAACAGGCTTGGGATAACGTCGATCTGGCTCGACTGGTCGCCGAGATATTTTCATGAATTTGAAGAAGACGACTGGAAGCCCGACTACACGGTACATACGCCGAAGGAGCTTTATGCGCTTCTGACAGAGATTGACCGCAGACTTGTGGCGGAAAAAACAAAAAAGCTGCTTTCCAACGTTTCTTTAAAAGAGAATGTGGACCGGAAGCTTCAAAAGGTGATAGAAGCATTCATCCCAATCCTGTACGAGGACGACGAGAAATTCCTGGAAAACATGAAGGGACACAACCTTGCGGGAGACGATGTAAGACTCTACCAGCACTGGGAATGGACTCAGGGCGTGGGACTTTTCGGCCTCTGGAAGCTTTTTGAGCTGACCGGTGACAAAAAGTACCTCGACACACTTACCGATTTTTACGACAAACAGCTTGAGATGGGCTTTCCTGCGCTCAATGTGAACACAGTGGCGCCTTTTCTTGCCATGTCCTTTGTCGGTGAACATCTTAAGAGTGAGAAATACCTTGCGCCCTGCAGAAATGCGGCAAAACAGATATTTACGGAGTTCCCCCGCACAAAGGAAGGCGGACTGCAGCACAAGACAAGCGATTCGTTGAATGAAGAGGAACTGTGGGACGATACCCTGTTCATGACTGTCCTTTTCCTTGCAAACATGGGAAGGATAGAAGGAAACAAGGAGTATTCCGATGAAGCCGCATATCAGTTCCTCATTCATGCGCACTACCTTGAGGACAGACGCACGGGACTCTGGTATCACGGCTGGACCTTTAAGGACAACAGCAACTTTGCCGGCGCGCTCTGGGGAAGAGGAAACTGCTGGGTCACGATGGCGATCCCGGAATTCCTTTCGACCTCCGATTGCGCAGAACCTGTGAAAAAACGCCTCACGGAGCTCCTTATGCGTCAGGCGGCCGCACTTATGGAATATCAGGATAAAGGCGGGATGTGGCATACGCTTGTCGACGATCCGGATTCCTATGTTGAAGCAAGCGCGACCTGCGGATTTGCATACGGACTCCTCCGTGCTTCACGCATGGGACTGATCGATCCCGAATATGCGGAATGCGCCCTCAGAGCGCTTTCTCCTGTGCTCGGTCTGATCGGCGAAAACGGTGAGGTATCACAGGTATCCTACGGTACTCCTATGGGCAGGACCACCAAAGATTTCTACAAAAACATCGAACTCAGACGCATGCCGTACGGACAGGCGCTCGCAATGCTGTTTCTTATGGAGTGCAAAATTTGATCATGAAAAAGAAAAAGATCCTGATCTATATCGCGTTTGCCCTGATAATGGCCGGGCTTGGCGCAAGCGATTCTCAGAGAGGGATATTCGCAGGTATCTTCGAAAAGCATTTCGATCTTACCATGAGCCGGGTTTCCCTTATCGTAACGGTGAGTTATATAGGAAACCTGGTTTTTATTTTACTGGGAAGCCGTCTCGCCGACCGTTTTGAAAAAAAGAAAGTCTTTGTGTGCGCGTCATTTTTGTGGATGGCGGGACTTCTACTTTACGTGCTCACAGACAACTACTATGCTCTCCTTGTCGGGATGTTTGTCACTATGGGCACCTCCACTCTGATGAACACCATGATGAACATAATGTCTCCCATGGTCTTCGGCGCATCCGCGGGGATGCTCATCAACACACTCTTTTTTACACAGGGCATCGGCACGACCGCAAATCAGAATATTACAGGCCGCCTTGCGACTGACTACGGCAGTTTCAGACTTGTGAACATCATCCTGATCTGCCTTGGGATCGCGGGGACGCTTATAGTGCTCATGGTGAAATTTCCCGAAGAAAAGGAAGAAAAAGGGCAGGACGTCAGTGAACAGAGGACTGTCGGGGTTACGGGGAAGATTATAAAAAACCCTGCCTTTTTTCTCTTTGTTTTCATTTTCGGCTTTTATTTTATCGCCGAACATGGGATAATGAACTGGTGGAAGACTTATCTGGAAAGAAGTCCGGGATTTGACTCGGGGAAGGCCGCTGTCTATCTTTCGATCTTCTTTGGCGGGATGACACTCGGAAGGCTCATTTTTTCACCTTTTGTGTCAAAACTCGGAGAAATGAAGAGCATGCTGATCTTTGGCGGAGCGGGGACCGTACTCTATATCGCGGGACTCGCCGGAGGAACGCATACAGCGCTTCTCTTAAGCATTTCCGGCCTGTTCATTTCCATTGTCTATCCCACGATGGTGCTTTTTATCAGAAGGTTTTTCCCGGGGAACATTGTGTCCTCGGCTACCGGCATGGTGATCAGCACCGCGACGGTATTCGATATTGCCTTCAATTTCATCTTCGGCCGGCTGGTCGAAAACTCGGGCTTTACGAATGTCATGTTCATCTTCCCCGTAAGCATGGGGATATTCTATGCGCTGTATCTGGCCTTAAGCGCGCATAAGAAAAAGGGAGGCACAAATGCTCGGACGCCAATGGGAACTGAGACTTGAAAACTGGAAGAAAAACCTGGAAAAGCGTGTGATAGTGCCGTTTGCGGCTCTTGATACCGAATATTTCACGACCTTTGACAGGCTTGAATTAAAAGAAGCCTGCGGCAGGAAATTCAAAAAAGCCGAAGAGGGCATGAAATGGGGAAAAAAGTGGGAATACGCGTGGTTTCGCACTTCTTTTGACATGCCAAAGGAGCTTTCGGGGAAGCGTGTCGTGCTTTGCCTTCGCACAGCGCCCGAGATGCTTGTTTTTGTAAACGGAAAAGTCTGCTCATCCATCGACAGACAACATGACTATATCACGCTTGAAAGAAAAGCGGTTCCCGGAAGGCACTATGATATCATGGCAGAGTGCTTTGCGGGAAACGGGCTCCGTCTTGAAGACTGTGGGCCTGCCGCGCCAGACGAAGTGACCGTGCCCGAAGATCCGGGCCTGCAGGTGACGGTGGGAAGATCTTTTATAGGCATATTTGAGGAAGAGATATTCCAGACCTTTATGGATTATCTTTCTCTTTACGAACTCATGAAAAATCTTCCCGAGGAGTCTCTCAGAAGACAGAAGATCATCTCAGGATTAAAAAGATTTACATATGCTGCCGATTTTGAGCTCCCCTATGAAGAAATGAAGGACAGCATCGTCCGCGCGCGTGAAGAGCTGAAACCTCTCATGGAATGCAAAAACGGCAGCACCGCGCCGGAATTTGCGGTCTTCGGACAGTCGCATCTTGACCTTATGTGGATGTGGCATGAGGACGAGACGATCAGAAAATCGGCCAGGACATATTCAAACCAGCTCGCGCTCATGGAGGAATATCCTGAGTTCAGGTTCCTCATGTGCTGTCCGACTGTGATTGAATATCTGAAAAAGTACTATCCTGAGGTTTACAGAGAAGTGATGAAGAAGGTGAAGTCGGGAAATTTCATTCCTGACGGAGCCATGTGGGTGGAATGCGATACAAACATTCCTTCCGGCGAAAGCATCATCAGGCAGTTTGTAAGAGGAAAAAGATGGTTCAAAAATGAGACCGGAACTGACAGCCGCATGGCCTGGATGCCCGATACTTTCGGGTTTTCGGGTGCTCTGCCGCAGATCATGAAAAAATGCGGGATCGATTATTTTGCAACGCAGAAGCTTCTCCGCGCCGACCCTGAAGCCGAGCAGTTTCCATACAATATCTTTGAATGGGAAGGGATCGACGGCACCCGTGTGCTGTCTCATATCTACAAAAAGAACAATTCCAGGTTTTCACCCGCACATCTCATAGAGCGCTGGAACAAGGACAGAAACCAGGAAGAAGACATAGACACCATGATGTTCCCCTTCGGGTTCGGAGACGGCGGCGGCGGTGTCACTCGAGAGATGCTTGAACAGGTGAGACGTTGTCGTGACCTTGAGGGCGCGCCGCGCTGCAAATGGTCGACGCCGTATGAGTTCTTTAAAAAGATCGAAAAAGAAGGAACGGAAAACGTATATACAGGTGAGCTCTACCTTACATGGCACAGAGGCACTTACACTGTGCAGGCTGAGACAAAGAGGCTTATAAGACAGGCCGAGCAGGCCGTTCACAATCTGGAATATTTCATGGCGCGCGCGTGGTTTGAGGGTAAAATGACACGCGGCAAAGGCGCAAAGCTTTTTACAGAGCTGAAGAACAAGGTGAGCGGTCTCTGGGATGTGCTGCTTTTCTCAAGCTTTCATGACATAGCCGCCGGAACGTCGATCGAGCGCGTGCACAAAGATGTCAACGAGCGACTTAAAAAAGTCATTGACGACGCAAAAGCTTTAATATCACAGATACTTGCTCTTTATCCGCAGGGAGAAGAGAGATATTTAAATACCACCGGTGGCGTCCGCTATGTTGAAGGCCTTCCTGTTGAAGAATACGGGGACATAACAGTTGATAATATCGCCGGTCAAGGAAAGAAGCCGGAACGGAAAAAAGTTCTGTCCGTTAAAGAAACAAAGCAGGGCTTCAGGATCACAAACGCGTATTTTACCTGCTTTGCGGACAGACTCGGAAGGATCACGGAGTTTACGCTCTCAGATCAAAATGACTTTTCTCGTGCACAATATCAGCACGAAACATCGCCCTGCTTCTTGAGAGCACCATGGAACGAGTTCCTTATGTTCTCGGATATCAATGGATGCTACGATGCGTGGGAGATCGGCTCCATGTACGAAAAAACGCCCGTGGAGCTTAAAAAGACCGCAAGTGTGAATATTTATGAGGAACCCGGCAAAGTGATCGTCCATGTGGAAAGAAAGCTTCATGACTCGCTTCTGTCACAGGACATCATCATCGGTGCGTATTCAAAACGTATTGATTTTAAGACTGTGATCGACTGGAATGAAAGACACAAGCTCCTTAAGGTTTCATTCCCTTGTGATGTGCACGTTTCGGAAGCAATGGAAGAGATACAGTTCGGATATGTAAAGCGTCCGACTCACAGGTCGACACAGCATGACCGTGACCGCTACGAGGTCTCAAACAGACGATATACCTGCCTGACCGACGGCGGGAAAGGCGTAGCTGTGCTGAACGACGGAAAATACGGTGTGAGTGTCGAAGGAAGCGATATAAGGCTGACACTGCTCCGTGCCCCGCTCGCTCCCGATATGAACGCGGACAAGGGCAGGCATGAGTTTACATATTCTGTTTATCCTTTCACAGGCACGCCTGAGATGTCAAGGCTTCTCTCAGAAGCGGCCGACATAAATGCTCCGCTGTTAAAGACAAACGCAGAGCTCAAGGATTCTTTCCTCAATACAGACATGTACAACATCATTCCCGAATCGGTGTTTATCGATGAGGAAACAGGGGAATGCGTGGTAAGGCTGTATGAGGCGTTTGGAGTGGAAAGCGACGCAGTGATCGGACTTCCGAAAGCAACAGAGAAGGCTATTGAGACAGATATGCTCTTGGAAAACAGAAAGCAAATTGAGACTGAGGGCGGAGCATGTAACCTGCATTTTACTCCGTTTGAGATTAAAACGCTTGTGATAAGCCCGGAATGGCTTAAAGACTAACCCTGAAAAAAACATAACAAGATCAAGTGAGGTACACATATGGCAAGGCTCGGGATAGATCTCGGAGGAACAAATATAGTTGTGGGACTTGTGGCTGACGACTGCAGCATAAAAGACAGGATAAGCTGCAAGACGGCGCTTCCGAGGAGCGCCGAAAGCATAGCTGAGGACATGGGAAGACTGTGTCAGGAGATAATAAAGCGGAATGGCCTTCAGAATAAAGACATCGAGGCAGTGGGAGCGGGCATCCCGGGAACAGTGAACAAGAAAACGGGCATCGTTGAGTATGCCAACAACCTTGGCTTTGAAAATGTGCCGCTTGCGGCTATGCTGAAGAAATACATCGATATCCCCCTTTTCATGGACAACGACGCAAACGCGGCCGCATGGGGAGAATACAAGGCCGGCGGATATAAGGAAGATTCTTTTGTGCTGATAACTCTCGGAACAGGTATCGGCGGTGGAGTGATCCTCGACGGAAAACTCCTTCACGGGATAAACTATGCGGGGGGAGAGCTTGGACATACGACGATCAACTTTAAAGGCAGGCCGTGCAACTGCGGGCGCACAGGGTGTTTTGAGGTGTACGGTTCGGCGTCGGCTCTCATCGAGCAGACAAGAGATGCCATGGCTTTTGACAGAGTGAGCGATCATCTTTACGAAAAGTCGGTCCTCTGGACACTTTGCGGAGGAAATATCGACAACATCGAGGCAAAGTCCGTGTTTGACGCGGTGAGCCAAGGGGACGAGCTTGCAAACATCCTTCTTGATGAATACACCACATATCTTTCCGAAGGCATCGCAAATATCATAAACATATTCCAGCCTGCGGTCTTCTGCATAGGAGGCGGTGTGAGCAAGGCGGGAAAAACTCTTCTCGATCCTCTGAAGAAAAAGACCGCAAAGCTCATCTATTCAAGAAATTCCGCGGTCAATACCGAGATCACGCTTGCAAGATTTGACAACGACGCCGGGATCATCGGTGCCGCCCTGCTGAATGAATTACCATGACAATGAGTTTCCGGAGGATATAAAAATGTACGAACATTACGAACAGATGGTCAAGGATACGGACGCACGTGTAAAAAAGACGCTCCGCATACAGAATATGCACAAAGGGAGTGCTTATTACGGCGCGGTTCCCGAGGACAGCGGCATCTACCAGGCAAAGTCCACGATCTACAAGCTTACCGCGCTTATCGCGGCATATGTGAACAAGGATTCTTTGTTTCGTGGAGATTTTGAACTTATCCGGCGGATCAACGCTTGTTTGGACTATATTGAAGCCTGTCAGCACGAAAACGGATTGTTCGATTACGTGACCTGCAATTTCTTCTCAGCCCCTGATACAGCGTTCTGCATCAAAAAACTGGTCCCGACATATGAACTCCTTAAGGCGATGAGGAACGGAGACTGCGGAAAATATGCGGACCTCTCACTCAACGAAACGCTTGACACCATATTTAAAAGAATAGATAATATAGTTTGTTCGGGAGCAAAAGGACTGCTGCAGGGCGGTTTCCATACGCCCAATCACAGGTGGGCGATAGCTTCGATGCTCGCATATTGCGGCATGCTTTTCAATGACCCTTCACTGACTGAAGGCGCAAATGCATACCTTGCGGAAGGCATCGACTGCAACGAAGACGGAGAGTTCTCGGAAAAGTCCGCGGGCAATTACAACAGGATAAACAACGACGCGATGATCTTGCTCTCGGAGGCATTTAAGGATGACAGCTATGAGCAGTATGCGATCAGGAATCTCAGGATGATGCTCACATACTTTGAGCCCGATGACAGTGTTTTCACCGCAAACTCCACACGTTTTGACAAGGACCGCCTGATCTTTCCGAAGGACTACTATCTGGAATATTTAAAAATGGGATTGCGCCACGATATCCCCGAATTCCTCGACATGGCGAACCGCATTTTTGAGATCGTGCGGGAAAAAGGCATTTCTTCGCCCGATTTCCTTACACAGATGATGCTGAATCCCCAGTGGATAGACCTTGACCACATAGGAAGCGGGTATCCCACGGATTATTCGGTGTTCTACAAGGGTTCGTCGATCGCGCGCACCAGAAGGGGAGATCTTTCTTTCACAGTGCTCGGAGGGAAATCAAATTTCCTTTATGTCCACAACAGGAGCATAAAGCTTGAGATGAAGGTGGCGGGAAGCTTCTGCGAACACAGAGCCTTTAAGAGCGAGACGATGGAACGCCGCGATGACGGAGCTTATGTGTTAAAGCAGACCATGCGCGGCTGGTACTATCTTCCTTTTTCCGAAAAGCCGGAGACGTCCGACTGGTGGAAGATGGACAATGCATCCCGCGAAAAGAAACTCGGCCCCGACATGCATATAGAAGTGGTCGTAAAGGAAGCGGAAAACGGCGTTGACGTTGATGTGAAGACTTCGGGAGTAAACGGTGCTCCGTGGAGGATCGAGCTTGCGTTCTCCGGCATTGACAGGATATCTAACGACCATATGTCGATCCCCGTACACGGTGATGAGGTGCTGGTGCTCCGTGATTCCTCGTTTGAAGCGCTCAACAAAGAGGACGTGCTTTCTGTGGGCCCGGCGTTCGGAAAGCATGAGTTCACCGAAGGAAAAGAAGACAGCGAAGCAAAAAATCCCGGCTCTGCTACGGTATATCTGACGGATTATACTCCGTTTGAACATACAATATCAATCAGAAACGGAAAGGCAATTTTATGAAGTACATTGAAGCCAAGAACTACAATGATCTGAGCCGCAAGGCAGCAAACATTCTGTCGGCGCAGGTTATCTTAAAGCCCGATGCCGTGCTCGGACTTGCAACCGGATCTACCCCGATAGGTACCTACAAGCAGCTCATTGAATGGTACGAAAAGGGTGACATCGATTTTTCGGGTGTCCGCACTGTAAACTTGGACGAATATGTGGGAGTCACACCCGACGATCCGCACAGTTACAGGTATTTCATGAACACAAATCTGTTCGACCATGTAAATATCAAAAAGTCGAACACAAACGTACCCAGCGGCACCGCAGTGGATATGGAGAAGGAATGCGAAAGATACAACAATCTGATCTCCGAACTCGGCGGCATCGACCTGCAGCTTCTTGGCATAGGCCATAATGGCCATATAGGCTTTAACGAGCCCGGTCAGGCGTTTGAAAAGATGACTCACATAGTTGAGCTCGGAGAGAGCACGAGAGAGGCAAACAAGCGTTTCTTCGATTCCTATGATGCCGTTCCCCGCTATGCGATAACCATGGGCATCAAAGCAATCATGCAGGCACGCAAGCTTGTGCTCATCGCAAACGGCTCCGATAAGGAGGAGATCATCAAAAAAGCGATCTACGGTCCGGTAACTCCCGAGGTTCCGGCATCCATCTTACAGCTTCATCCCGATGTGACGGTCATCTGCTGCTTTAAAGACTGACATGATACGGATACTTACCGGCAAAGCCGCTAAGTATCCTTTTTTTGACAGTATCCTTACGGTTAAGAAAGCACGTTTGCAATGAGCCTTGCATAATGATAAAATAAACGGGTGTTCTACGGAGAAGAAACATAAAAAAGATCCGGCGGATCTGATCCCGGAGGGATTTAAGCAGTGAAAAAACTGTATGAGTGGGGTATGAACTCCAGACTGTGGCTTGTTCTTGCACAGATATTGTGTTTTTGCACATTTGCGATCTATTATATTGCCCGTATGGGGATACATACAAAAGGCCAGAGGATTGCCGGGCTTGCGGCGTTTTTGCTCTGCATCGTCCTTTTTGTGAGGTACAGGCTGTATAAAAACGGCATGGCACTGCTGATCACAGCCTTTCTGCTGTGGTCGGTGGTCACAAGCCTTCTGGAACATGCAGGACCTGTGATGGCCTTTGGCAATACCATGGTGAGGTCGTGGTACATTTGCCTGCTTTTCATGCTCGTTACCTATGTCGCAGAGGAAAAAACGCGTGACCGCTTTCTTGTATTTTTCTTTGTTCTATTTTCCATTTTTACGGCTGCTATATTTATACTGTCTTTTGTAAATGTCACAATGATCGAGTTAAAGCCCGGGTTTTCAGGCATTCCTCACCTCGGCACGTTTATAAGCGGGAGACTGTCGCTGTTCGGAGGACCAAATTCAGCGGGCCCGATGGCGCAGCTTTTGATATTGATCTCTGCGATCCTGATCTGCCGTTTCCGAAAGGCGAAATTCCATGTGCCTCTCGTTATATTGTTCTCATTGACATTGCTGGCCGGCGTAGTTGCGATAAGCCTTACAAGGTGCAGGACCGGAATGATAGCAACAGCTGCGGGTCTTGGCCTCTTTGCGTTCATCATCGTGAGGGAGAAGTTCATTGAGAAACGGGCGAAAGCCATGGCACTCGGGATAGTGGCTTTCTTTGTCGTGATGGTCTTAAGTTTCTGCATCATGCTGATACCGAAAAGAGCCTATGACGCTGTCGTGTTTTCGTTTGCGGAGCAAAGTGAAGAGATAGATGCGGAAGAAGTCGGATCGGAACTTGAAGTCTATGAACTCACTTATTCGATAGGAAATCTCACCGACAGAACGCTTATCTGGACAGCGCTCATTCGGATGCTGAACGAAAAGCCGGTTCTGTGGATCACGGGAGAAACCGCGGCATACAAAACAGGTATGGTTATCGGAGTTTACCCCGAAAGACCTGACATACCGATATTTTCGGCGCATAACGGACTTTTGGAGATGCTTGCCACTTTTGGCATACCGGGGCTCATGTTTACGGCTGCGATGCTGATCGTATGGATCGTGTCTGCGATAAGGCTTGTTTTTTCAGACAGTCACAGTATCGGAACAAAAGCCGTCACAACGGTCTGTCTCGCAGTGTTTATCAATTCCCTGACTGAATCGTACCTTTTCCCGAATACCTTACTTTACTTGTCTGCGGTAGTGTTTTTTATGATCATGGGGTATATAAGATCTGAAATGAAAGATAAAGAGCAAAAAGAAAAGAAAAACATCTTTCGGTTCATCGCGGTGCCGGTCGCTCTGGCTGCGGTTGCGGGACTTACGTTCTTTGCGTACACAAATGCAAAGAAGCTTAACAGATTGCCGGAGAGCAAAGTGGCGGTTCAGGATCCTCATGATTTTGTGCGGCTTGGAGATGCGGTGACGGAGGATATGATGACTCCGGAATTCTGGGTAAAGAACCGCAGCGATGCCGGCGCGGATGTTATGGCTCCGAGACTCAGCATGTCTCAGATACTTGGGTTTAACCATGAGAACAGGCGGATGCTCTCGGCACTCGACAATCGTTTTGCTCTTGAGGAGCTCGGAGACCGGTTTTATGTGAGAGCGGCCAAGGCTTTTGTGGAAGATACTTCTTTTACTCCGCTTGCGGGGACAGCGTATCTTCTTGACGGAAAGCAGGTTAATGAGGAGTATTGGACAAAGCTTACCGAAAATGCAAATATTGAGGCTTTGACAGAAAGGATAGATCTGAACTTCGGGTATTCTGTCGTGAGGACCGTGCTCAAGCGATTCCCCACAGATGACAGGGTATTTGCGGAAGGCTCGGATCTTTACAATGATGAGCTTGCCCAGGTGGAACTCACGCCGTTCATGCCGGTTGCCGTTCTTCATGAGTCCGCCGATAAGGAGTGGTATTATGTCCTTACAAAGAGTAACGGCGGATGGGTCAGAAAGACGGGCATAGCGATATGTTCATCACGTGAGGAATGGCTTCGGCATATGGATCCGGACGATTTTATCGTTGTGATCGGGAGAGAATTAAGGCTTCCGGCAGATCCTTACAATGCAGTGCTTTCCGAACTTTCGGTCCCTATGGGCACAGTGCTTCCGATTGTGCCGCTGTCTGAAGCTCCCGAAAGCATCAATGAGCGTGTGGGATACGGAAACTATATCTGCAGGCTGGTTACGAGAAACGAAGAAGGCTTCGCGGAAGATGCGTATGTGCTGATCCCTGCCGGAGATGACGTGCATCAGGGGTATCTTGAGTATACTGAAGAAAATGCGGCAAGGCTCCTTTTCAGGCACCTGGGCGCGGAATACGGCTGGGCCGGTGACAACAACAGTGTCGACTGTTCGGCTTATGTGCGCCAGGTGTATGCGTGCTTTGGCCTGGATACGCCGCGATCTTCCTCAGAACAGGCAAAAATGACCTGTTCAAAGACCTGTCATGTGGAAAACAGCACGGTATCAAAAAAACTGCAGATACTTGAAGATGCGCCGATCGGAACCATTTTGCACTTTAACGGTCACATAATGATGTATCTGGGCATGGTGGACGGTGTGCCTTACTGCATAAGTTCCACGGGAAGTATCGCAAAGAAAACGGATGGCTCCATGCAGGTGGTCAACGTGAACACCGTTATCATCACGAGCATGAGCGACACATACAGACTTGACGGGCGCACATGGCTTGAACACCTTGATACCATTGTTATCCCATAGACCGGAGGAGGAGAGAAAAAATGAAATTTACAGCATTAAACGGCATGACTGCGGGTGTGGCGGGAATCCTTGCCCTGATGGTGATCATAAGGATCCTTGTACACGGAAAGGAAAAAATATACGGCCCTAAGGTTCTTCACGTAACGGCTGTGGCTTCCTGGCTCGCTTCACTGTTTCTGATGGTGGTGCCTCTGTTCGTCGGAAAATTCTATTTCAGGACTCTTGATGAGGCGCTTATCTGGTTTTATTCTACGTTCCTTCTGCTGGTGCTGTATATCGGTTTCTACATTGCTTATTATGCAGGGAAAAAGACCTGGAAACGCGTAGTCGTGACAGTCATAAACGTGATTGTGTTTTTGCTCTTTGGGATCGCTGCGAGCCACATAGCACTCGTTGTTACGGGGGCAGTGTTTGCGGTTTCGATCGCGATCGTTACGATAAACAGGGAAAAGGCTGAAAGGGAGGCTTAGGATGAACAGAGAAGAGATCACCGGCATCGTGGAAAAACAGAGAGCTTTTTTCAGAACAGGCGTGACACATGATGTTTCGTTCAGGATAGCCAAGCTCAGGGCATTAAAAGAAGCTATAGAGTTTTTTGAAAAAGAGATCGAAGAGGCGCTGCACGAGGACCTCGGAAGAACACCCACGGAGGCCTATCTTTGTGACATTCTTCCGACTGTCGTTGAGATCAACGAATCGATCTCATGTCTTAAAAAATGGGCAAGGCCGGAAAAGCATCTCAGCGGTATAATGTGTTTTCCGAGTCTTGTGACACGTGTATATAAGGTCCCTTACGGAACGACGCTCATCATATCGCCGTTCAATTTCCCTGTCCTTTTGTCTCTCGGAGTGCTGAATGCAGCGATCTCAGCGGGAAACACGGCTGTGATTAAGGTTTCCTCAAAAGCTCCCGCATGCGCTTCGGTGATAGAAAAAGTGGTACAGCGCGCCTTTAATGATGACTATGTAAAGGTGCTCGGCGGCGGGCATGATGTTGCGGACATGTGCCTTGCGGAGCGGTTTGACAAGATCTTTTATACAGGAAGTCCGAGAGTTGCGGTACATGTGATGGAAGAAGCCGCAAAACATCTTACTCCCGTGGCGCTCGAGCTTGGCGGGGAGACAGGAAACTGGTGCATTGTCAGAAAAGACGCGAACATAAGGGATGCGGCGAGGAAAGTGGCGTTCTTTAAGATACTTAATTCCGGACAGATATGCATAAACATAAACCAGGTCGCTGTCGCAGAAGAGATTGCGGATGAATTTGTGAGCGCATTAAAAGAAGAGATCACGCGGCAGATTGGCAAAAATGCTTCGGAAAATCCCGAATACCCCCGGCTGATAAATGCGCAGGCTTATAAAAAGTGCAGCGAGGAGGCTGACGAATACCGCGACAGGATAGTCTTCGGCGGCATGGGTAACGAAGAAGCGCTTAAATACTGTCCCACGGTTATTTACCCTGTACGGATCGATGAAAAGATAGTGCGGCACGAGCTGTTCAATCCGCTGCTTCCTGTGGTGACCTTTAAGGACAGCGAGATCGACGGACTGCTA
>JAEEGH010003674.1_pt1 | contig 40000 bp, 35 predicted proteins | sample 9134181 | NCBI WGS metagenome assembly JAEEGH01 (sample SAMN16246544, study PRJNA631951) | gut metagenome | biome: gut microbiome; feature: rumen; material: DP-attached | host: Bos | place: Iran: Karaj | collected 2018-10 | reverse complement strand
GGTGAGCCCCATGAGCTTCGGCCTCGACCGCCGCTGGCCCATCAGTTAAAACAGAAAGGTTTTGATTATGAAAAAGATATTGTTCGTAGCAGTACTGCTTTCAATTTTTTCAGTTTGCCAGGCCCAGACGCAGGCGTTGTTCGGCTACTCCACGTTCTATCTGGCCGACCAGCAGCAACCCTATGTGGAGACCTACCTGCAGTTCGATGCATGGACCATGCAGTTCGACGAGGTGTCCCCGGGCAATTACCGCGCGGTGGCCGAGGTGACTATTATGTTGTCGCAGCAGGACTCGGTCTGCTATGTCAAGAAGTACGACCTCAGTAGCCCTACGGTGCAGAGCCTCGACCAGTTGGATTTCAGCTTCCTTGACGTGCAGCGTTTTTCGGTGCGCAACGGCATCTACGATTTGACCCTCACCCTACGCGACAAAGGTGCCGACGCTCCTGCGGCGGTGGTTGTCGAGAAGGTGGTTATCAACTATGAAGCCCGTCAGCCGATGCTTTCCAGCCTGCAGCTGATGGCCAAGGTGAGTCCCACGCAACGGGAGAACATACTGTCGCGCAACGGTTTCGATATGGAGCCGTATGTCAACGATTTCCTCCCCGAGCAGGTGGAGCAGTTGCAATACTACTATGAGGTGTACAACATTGACAGCGAACTGGGGGACGGCCCCTTTCTCGCTATGTCGTATATTGAGGAGCAGCAGACTGGCTTCCGTGTAGAAGGTACGCAGACGGTGGCCCGTAAGAATGCGGCGCAAACCGTGCCTGTCCTGGGTACGATGGATGTCAAGGAGTTGCCTTCGGGTAATTACAACCTGGTCGTGGAGGTCCGTAACCGTGACAACCAGACGCTGCTCTATAAGCGTCTGCCGTTCTACCGCTCCAATCCGGGCGTGAAGGGTAAAGAAATCAGTGAGTTTGCCACCACCTTCGCTGGCCGTTACAAAGATGAAGACCAGCTCAACCTCTACCTCGACGGGCTTTATCCCATCGCCTCCGACGCCGAGAACAATGTAATCAAAGATTTGGTGCGCCGTCCGGCCCTCGAAGAGAAGCAGGCTTTCCTCTATCGCTTCTGGCAGCGCCGCAACGCCCTCGACCCCGAAACCGAGTGGCTCAAATACAAGGAGCGCATCGACTATGTGCAGGAGCACTTCAGCTATCCCCGCACTCGTGGTATTGTGACCGACCGTGGCCGGGTTTATCTGCAGTATGGTCCTCCTGATTTTGTCCGCGATGAGAAGAACTATGTCTCGGCCAACCGTATCGGCAGCAACAACGAGCAGGCGCCGGTGACGATGCAACTCGGCAACTCGCAGCAGGACGGTTCGCCTATGTATCACGGTACTTCGCAGGGCCATGTCTTCTATCTGCCTTATCAGCTGTGGCGCTACAACAAGCTGGCTACCGATGACCCCAACCGCGTGTTCCTCTTCTGGGACGAGCATCGCTCGGGCTACTATACGCTGCTCAACAGCAACGCCCGCGGCGAGGTGCAGGACCCGGGTTGGGAACGTCGCCTCTGCCGCCAGCAGTTGAACGAAGGCGTTGTTGGCGAAGTGGGTGAGCAATTCAACCGTGGCTATTAATGTACCTGCTGTCGGACATACTCTTTTTTATTGCCTATCACTTGGCGGGTTACCGTCGCAAGGTGGTGCGTGAGAACTTGGCGGCCTGTTTTCCTGAAAAGAGCAAGCAGGAACTTCGCGAGATTGAGCGGCAGTACTACCGTCACATGTGCGACCTGCTGATTGAGGGCGCATACAACCTGTTTGCTTCACCCGATGCCATCAAGCGCCGCTACCGTCTGACCAACCGTCAGCTGGTGGATCGCTACTACGAGCAGGGACGTACGGTGGTGCTGATGTCGGCCCATTACGGCAATTGGGAGTATATGGTGTCGTCGCTCAATATGCAGATGCTGCATCACGGCATCGGAGTGGGTAAGCCGCTCGACGACAAGAGTGTGGCGGCTTTCATCACACGGCGTCGCACGCGCTACGGCACCCAGGTGGTGGACCAAAGCGATGTGCGTCAACATGTGGCTTTCTACGACCGTTACCATGTGCCCTGCGCGCTGATGATGCTCAGCGACCAATCGCCCAGCAATCCGCACAAGAGCTATTGGACTCAATTCCTGGGGCGCGACACGGCTTTCCTTTACGGTGCCGAGTATTTCGCCCGCAAATACAACTACCCCGTGCTGTATTATTCTGTCCGCAAGGTGAAGCGCGGCTACTATGAGGTGACTTTCAGCCCGCTCTGTGAGAAGCCCGAAGAGGTGCCGCAGTATTCTATTGTGGAGAATTATGTGCGGCGGTTGGAGCAGGAGATACAGGCTGCGCCGCAGTATTGGCTGTGGAGCCACCGGCGCTGGAAACTCACCCGTGAAGGCCGTATCCTCAAGGACGGTACCCTTAAAATTATCAAACCATGAAACGTGTTGCCATAGTTATACTCAATTGGAATGGCCGTGCTATGCTTGAGCGCTTCCTGCCGTCGGTGCTGTCGTGCAGCGAGGGGGCGCAGGTGGTGGTGGCCGACAATGGCTCTACCGACGACTCGGTGGCTTTCCTCCAGCGGTATTATCCGCAAGTGCGTCTTGTTTTGTTCGATAAGAATTACGGATTTGCCGAGGGTTATAACAAAGCCCTTGCACAGGTGGACGCCGACTACTATGTGCTGCTGAACAGCGACGTGGAGTGCACCCCGCAGTGGTATCAGCCGGTGGTGGAGATGATGGAGCGTGAACCGCAAGTGGCTGTGGCGCAGCCTAAGTTGCTGATGTATGACCAGAAGGATACCTTTGAGTATGCCGGCGGCGCAGGTGGTTTCATTGACAAGTACGGCTATCCTTTCTGCCGTGGGCGCCTTTTCTCGACGTTGGAGAAAGACCACGGACAGTATGACGATGAGTGCGACATCTTTTGGGCTACGGGAGCAGCTATGTTTGTCCGTGCCTCTGTGTGGAAGGAACTCGGAGGACTGGATGGCGACTTCTTCGCCCACATGGAGGAGATAGACTTCTGCTGGCGAGTCAAGCTGGCGGGCTATCGGGTGTGTTACTGCCCGCAGTCGGTGGTCTACCATGTCGGAGGCGGCACATTGCCCAAGTCGTCACCTTTCAAGACGGAACTTAACTTCCGCAACAACCTCTCCATGCTGTATAAGAATCTCCCCGAAGGTCGTCGTGGGAAGGTGCTCTTCATGCGTATGTGGCTCGACCGTGTGGCGGCAGTCAAGTTCCTTTTCGAAGGGCATGTAGGTGAGTATACCGCTGTGCGCAAGGCCCATAAGCAGTTCCGTGCCTGGAAGCCGGCCTTACGCGAAAAACGCAAAAAATCCGGCACCCATGAGGTGCCGGAGGTTTATGATGGCTTGCTATTGCCTGAGTATTATTTCCTAGGACGTAAGGTCTTTACTTCGCTGAAAGGTCATTTCAGCAAGTAGTCGTCCACGTGGCCGAAGACAATGTCGGCGCGGGCGGCGAAGCTCTCCTCGGTGGCGAAAGCCACGTGCGGGGTGAGCAGGCAGTTCTTGGCTTTAAGCATCGGATGGTCGAGGGACAGGGGAGGCTCCTGCTCGAACACGTCGAAGGCTGCGCCGGCGATGCGGCCGTTGTTCAGCGCCTCAGCCACGGCTTGGATATTGCACACGGGGCCACGGGCAGTGTTGATAAGCAGTGCCGTAGGCTTCATTGATTCTATTTCTTTCTTGCCTATCAGGCCACGGGTCTCGGCGGTGAGGGGGGTGTGCAGGGTTACGATGTCGCTCTGTTGAAGCAGTGGGCACAGAGGCATATACTCTACTCCGAGGGCTTCCACTTCGGGACGACGGGTGCGGCTGTAGGCTACGACTTTGGCCCCGAAAGCCAATAGGAGGCGTATGGTGGCGGTGCCGATGGCGCCGGTGCCGACCACACCCACGGTCTTACCCCGCAGTTCGCGGCCCAGGAAGGTACCGCGGCCCTTGCCTTCGCGGATAACGCCGTCCATCGTGGTGACACCACGCAGCAGGTCGAGCATCATGCCCACAGCCAGCTCGCTGACGGCGGTGGTGCTATAGCCAGCGGCGTTCTGCACCGTGATGCCGTGTTCTTTGCAGTAGGCCAGGTCAATATGGTCCAGACCGGTGAAGGCCACGCTTAAGTATTTCAGGTTGGGACATTGCGAAAGCACCGTGGCTGGCAATTTAATATTGCTGATAACGGCAATGTCGGCCTCGTGCATACGCTCCACCAGAGAGGCCTCATCCTCGCGGCGGTCCATATAATAGGTGAATGCATGCCCCTTGGAGGCATAGTGCTGCTTCAACTCTTCGAAGTGGGCCTGGCTGATGCCGAGGCTTTCTACACAAATAATATTCATGGTAAAAATTATTTTCTCTTTTTGACCGAGAAGCCGAAGCCGCCCAGCTTTTCGCCGAGGGCATAGTACTTGCCGTGCGAGAAGGCGAGGGGGCCGGCGTGATTCAGTTGGAATTGTCCGGAGGTTTTGTCTATCAGGCTCTCTTCGGCGTCGATGGCCACAACGTTGGCAATGAACAAGTCGTGGCTACCGAGCGGGCGCACCTCCACCACTTTGCACTCGATGTTCAGCGGGCTTTCTTTGATCAGGGGTGCCTTGACCAGCTGTGCAGGTTCGGTGTGCAGCCCCATCTCGCGGAACTTGTTGTATTCGCGACCGCTACGTACGCCGCACCAATCGGTCTGACGGGCGATTTCGGCGGTGGTGAGGTTGATGACAAATTCGCCGGTCCGCTTGATAATGTCGTAGCTATGTCGCTCGGGACGCACGGAAATATAACACATGGGCGGGTCGCTGCAGAGCGTACCCGTCCATGCGATAGTAATGATGTTGTAGTTCTCGGGAGCGTCGCCGCAGCTGACCATGACTGCCGGCAGCGGGTAGATCATCGTCCCGGGCTTGAACGCAGTCTTCATTCGGCAAACTTCTTCTCCAGCTCGTCGACCATGGTGCGCATGTAGCGGTCGGTCTGACGCAGGTTCTCAATTTGTTTGCAGGCGTGCAACACGGTGGCGTGGTCCTTGTTGCCACATTGCGCACCGATGACGGCGAGGCTCGATTTGGTAATCTTCTTGGCGAAGTACATGCTCAGCTGGCGGGCCTGCACGATCTCGCGTTTGCGCGAGGTGAGCTGGATGCTCTCCACCGGCAGCTCGAGGTAGTCGCACACCACCTTCTGGATGTAGTCGATGGTGATTTCACGCGAGCTGCTCTGCACATACTTGTCAATCATCTGCTTGGTGAGGTCGAGAGTGATTTGCTTGCGGTTGAGCGAGCTCTGGGCGATAAGCGAAATGATGGCGCCTTCGAGTTCACGCACGTTGGTGTTGATGTTGTAGGCGATGTATTCAATGACGTCGTCGCTCATCTCGATGCCGTCGTTCTGCAGTTTCTGTTTAAGGATACGCGTGCGTGTCTCCACATCGGGAGCCTGCAGGTCGGCGTTGAGACCCCATTTCAGGCGGCTGATGAGGCGGGGTTCGAGACCCTGCAGCTCGCCGGGAGCCTTGTCCGAGGTGATTATGATCTGGCAGTTGCGCTGGTGCAGGTGGTTGAAGATGTGGAAGAAGGCTTCCTGGGTCTTCTGGCCCTTGCCCGACCAGAACTGTATATCATCGACAATCAGCACGTCGATTTGCTCGTAGAAGCGGATGAAGTCGTTGGTGGTACCGTCGCGGCCGGCCTGTGCATACTGTGCCATGAACTGCTCGCTGGTGACGTAGAGGACCACCTTGTCGGGGTGCATCTCCTTTGTCTTTAGGCCGATGGCGTTGGCGAGGTGGGTCTTGCCGAGGCCCACGTTGCTGTGCAGCAGCAGGGGGTTGAACGAGGTCTGACCGGGTTTTTCGGCCACGGCATAACCGGCCGAGCGTGCCAAGCGGTTGCAGTCGCCCTCGACGAAGTTTTCGAGCGTGTAGTTGGGCGAGAGCTGCGAGTTGACGCGCTGCTTGTTGAGGCCCGGCAGGATGAACGGGTCGGGAATCTCGCGCGTGTTCTCTTTATTTATATTAACCGGCATGTCGGTAAGCGGGTTGCGCACGGCGTTGCGTGCCTGCGACGGCAGCGTGGTGACGATAGGGTTGCTGGGAATGGTCTGGTCGACCATGACGCTGTACTTGAGCATGCCCGAGGGGCCCAGCTGCATGCGTATCACGCGACGCAGGAGGTCGATATAATGTGTGTCGAGCCACTCATAGAAGAAGTGGCTGGGGACCTGCACTATAAGTGTCGTGCCGTCGAGCTGCAGCGGTACGATGGGGGCGAACCAGGTCTCGTATGCCTTGCGGTTTTCGGGGCCGAGAGTATCTTTTATCACTTCGAGGCAATTTGCCCAAACTTTCTTGTAGTCTTCCACGTTCATGTTGTTTTTTCTGTTCACGTTTTTCAATCACTTACGCACACGATGTGTCGTCTTGTTTGCTTGCAAAGGTCCATCTTTTTTTGTGTACAGAAAGTGAAAAAAAAATTTGGTCAATACAACTTTTTTGTGTAAAGTTTTCGCCCCAAACGGCACCGCCCCTTACAGCACTATTTCATTAACTCCTTAATTTTCAATTTTGGCTCGAAAATTTTAACATTCCAGCAAGGCTTTTAATATACGAATTTTTTCCTGATGTTTGAAAATTTTTTTCAAAAAAACAGCACTGTGTGGGCTCATCTGTTGATAAGTGGACAGGCGTTTGAAGATTAGTGCCTTGTATGTTGAAAAGGTTTTTAGTGCTTTGTTTTGCAGTGTGTTGCGGCAAACGTTTGAAAATCAAAACCGATTTTTTGCGGTGTCTTTTCTAACTCTTTGGCTTTGTGTTTTGTTGTTCGAGGGGGTGCATAACTCGGTTAATAAGTGCAGCTGCCAATGGCACTTTTTTTCTTTTGAAAAAATGCATTCTCGGCAGGAAGGTCGCCGCGGGGCGATGGGTATGGTGTGGGTGGCCCTGTTCTTCAGTTGTTCTTCGGTGTTTCTCCGGTGTTTCTTCGGTCATTCACCGAAGAAATACCGAAGAAATACCGAAGAAATACCGAAGAAATGGGCTTGTTGGGGGCCAGCCAAGAGGGCGGTGGTGGAAACTTTTTTTGGCAGTTTCGGAAAAAGTTCGTATCTTTGCATTTTGTTAAATAGAATTAATATATAAATAAAATACACATTATGAGATACGATTTGATTGTCGTCGGCAGTGGCCCGGGAGGCTATGTGGCTGCCGTGAAGGGTGCCCAGCTGGGCCTGAAGACCGCCGTTGTGGAACGTGAGAACCTTGGAGGCATCTGCCTCAACTGGGGCTGCATCCCCACCAAGGCCTTGATGAAGAGCGCGCAGGCGTTTAACTATGCCAAGCATGCCGCCGCCTACGGCGTGAAGGCCGAGGGCGTGGAGGCCGACCTCAACGCTATGGTCGACCGCTCGCGCGGCGTGGCGTCGACAATGAACAAGGGCGTCGAGTTCCTGCTCAAGAAGGCCGGCGTCGAGGTGATTATGGGCACCGCCAAGGTGATGCCCGGCAACAAGGTGAGCGTGGACGGCACCGAGTATGAGGCCGACCATATCATCATCGCCACGGGCGCCCGCTCGAAGGTGATGCCCGCCATGCCGCAGGACGGCAAGCATATCATAGGATACCGCGAGGCCATGACCCTGCGCCAGCAGCCCCAGCGCATGCTGGTGTGCGGCAGCGGCGCCATAGGCAGCGAGTTTGCCTACTTCTACCAGAGCATCGGCACGCAGGTGACGCTCGTCGAGTTTATGCCGCAGATACTGCCCAACGAGGACGAGGAGGTGGCCGCACAGATGAGCCGCAGCTTCCGCAAGATGGGCATGAAGGTGATGCCTTCGTGCAGCGTGGAGAAGGTCGACATCGAGGGCGATGTGTGCCATGTGACGGTGAAAGACCTCAAGAAGAACACCGAGACCGTCATCGACGTCGATGTGGTGCTGAGTGCCGTCGGCGTTGTCACCAACCTCGAGAACCTGGGCCTCGAAGAGACGGGCATCAAGTTCGAGCGCGGCAAGATAGAGGTCGACGACTTCTACCGCACCAATGTGCCTGGCTACTATGCCATCGGCGACGTGGTGCATGGACCTGCCCTGGCGCATGTGGCGTCGAAGGAGGCCATCTGCTGCGTCGAGCATATCGTCAAGGGCGAGGCCGTGAAGGTGAACTACCAGAACGTGCCTGGCTGCACCTACACCACCCCCGAGGTGGCTAGCGTGGGCCTTTCGGAGAAGAAAGCTGTCGATGCCGGCTATGAGGTGAAGGTGGGCAAGTTCTTCTTCAAGGCCAGCGGCAAAGCCACCGCTGCCGGCAACACCGACGGTTTCGTCAAGGTGGTCGTAGATGCCAAGACCGACCTCATACTCGGTTGCCACATGTGTGGCGACAACGTCACCGAGATGATTGCCGAGATAGTGGCCGCCCGCGAGCAAGGCCTCACGGCCCGCCAGGTGGCACAGGCCATCCATCCGCACCCCACCATGAGCGAGGCGGTGATGGAAGCCCTCGAGGCCGCCCATGGCGAAGCTATACATGGATAAAACTCACAAGACTATGAATATCATCCCCTACAAGCGAGTGAAGGTCACCGAAGGCCTTTACATCAAGCAGTCGAAGCACTTCTTCCACACCGACTTCGGTGTACGCGACGGAGGCAATGGCCAGTACGGCGGTCGCCGCTACATCTGCACCGGCGTTCCCGGCACTGGCTTTATCGAGCGCGAGAGCGAGAGCCACAGCTACCACGAGTTCGTGCGTAAGCAGATTTCCCAGCAGAAGCCATCGTACCTTAAGCTACTGCTGGGCAAGGAGCCCAGCTACATCAAGGAGCTCGATCGTGCCCGCGTGGCCCTGACAAACGCCAAAGACCCCTTGCAGCGCCGCATCCTTGACTGCTACGTCAATGCCCTTGGCGTGGGCCGCACCGAGGAGCGCCTCGAACGCGTGGTGCGCGGCATCAAGGACAAGATTGGCCACAAGAGCAACAAGTTCCTGGTCAGTGTGATGAGCCACTACAAGAGCAAGATTAGTCAGCTTGGTCACGATATGCGTTCGGTGGAGCTCGATGTCAAGGACACCTGCACCCCCGAGCAGTATGAGAAATACTGCGCCATGGTGGAATGCTTCACCAAGGTGGCCGGCTGCCGCCGCGTGTGGCACCTCAACGAGAATACACGCGAGAAATACATGCAGGTCCATTTCGACCTCGGTATCTTCGATTTCATCCGCTGCGACCATTTCATCCCAATCATGCGCGACTCGCGCGGCGTGCACTACTACCTGCTGCCGACGCACTTGATTATAGCCCGCAGCACTGTCGACTTCGACCTGGTGCCGCTGAAGGACCTCACCATCGTGTGCCAGGAGCTGGCCATCGAGGAGACGGTCGAGGTTGTAAGCAGCCGTCTGGGCGACGCCGCCAGCATGATACGTATACCAGAGTACGACCTTACGTGGTACTTCAACCATGTGCGCCCCATCATGCACTTTGTGGGCGCCTATGACGAACTGAGGGAGAGCCTATGAGCAAGAGGCAGCGCCATACCTATCGGTTCAATCCCCACACCCTGCGATACGAGAAAGTCTTCGTGTCGCTCAAGGAGCGCGTGCGCCGCATCAGCTTCAATGTGCTGTTCGGCGTGGTGCTCGGCGTGGTGATTGTGATAGTAGGCCTGCAGTTTATGGATTCGCCCAAGGAGCGTGCCATGAAGCGCGAACTGGCGCAGTACCGCCGACAGACGCGTCTGCTCGGCGACCGTGTCGACCGTGCCGAGAAGGTGCTGGTCGACCTTGAGGAACGCGACGACGTGCTATACCGCACCATCTTCGAGAGCGAGCCTGTGAGCGCCGACGTGCGCCACAGCGGTATCGGCGGCGTGGAACGCTATGCCGAGTTCGACGAGATGGAAAGCGGCGAGCTGTTGAAGAGCACCACAATGAAGGTGGACGACATCACAAAGCGGCTTTATGTTGAGTCGAAGTCGCTCGACGAGCTCTACGAAATGGCCCGCACCAAGAGCGAGCGTATGGCATCGATGCCTGCCATCATGCCTATCGCCAAGGACAAATGCAAGGTGGTCAGCGGTTTCGGTATGCGTTTCCACCCCATCCTCAAGTACCGCCGCCTGCATTCTGGCATCGACCTCACGGCCCGTCAGGGCACACCCATCTACGCCACCGGCGACGGTGTGGTGCGTGTGGCCGGCCGCAATCCGCAGGGCTATGGTGGCTACGGCGTGGTGGCCTTGGTCGACCACGGCTTCGGTTTCCAGACCCTTTATGCCCACATGGCCACCGTCAAGGTGCGTGTGGGGCAGCATGTGAAGCGTGGCGAGATGATAGGCACGGTGGGTAGCACCGGCATGTCGAGCGGCGCACACTTGCACTACGAGGTGATACAGAACGGAAAAAAGGTAGACCCTGTATATTATTTCTTCAACGACCTGACTCCCGAGGAGTACGAAGAGGTGCTTGAATTGGCGCGTCAGGAGAACCAGAGTATGAGTTAGTGTTTGGTGATGGAAGTTAGGATTGACGATAATGCTGGCTACTGTTTCGGCGTGGTGAAAGCCATCGGCGCCGCCGAGGAAGAGTTGTCGCGCAGCGGCAGCCTCTATTGTCTTGGCGACATAGTGCACAACAGTGCCGAGGTGGAGCGTCTGCGTCGCAAAGGCTTGACGGTAATCGGCCATGAGGAGATGGAACACCTTGCTGGCAGCACGGTGCTGATACGCGCCCACGGCGAGCCCCCCTCGACCTATGCCGCCGCCGACCGTCGCAATATCCACCTCATCGATGCCACATGCCCCATAGTGCTTACCCTGCAGCGTCGCATCCGCCAAGGATACGAGGAGATGCGTGCCGTCGATGGGCAGGTGGTGATTTTTGGCAAGCCAGGCCACGCCGAGGTGACGGGCCTCAACGGCCAAACGGAGGGCACGGCGATAATTGTAAGTCATCCCGACGAACTTGCCGCTATCGACTTCCAGCGTCCCATACGCCTCTATTCGCAGACCACCAAGAGTCGCGAAGACTACCGCCGACTGATTGCCAATATTGAGAGCCATACCCCTGCCGATTTTGTCGCCTACGATACCATCTGCAATCAGGTGGCCCACCGTGCGCAGCAGTTGGAGACTTTTGCCAGCTCGGTTGATGTGCTGTTGTTTGTCGCAGGCGAGGGTAGCAGCAACGGACACTACCTGTATGAATACTGCCGCAAGATACAGCCGCACACCTATTTCATCGGCAGTGCCGCCGAGGTAAGGACCGAATGGGTCGAAGGCGCAGTGAGTGTTGGTATCAGCGGTGCTACGTCGACTCCCCGTTGGCTTATGGAAGAGGTGGCGGAGCGACTAAGAACTATGAGTTAAGAGTTAGTGGTTATGACATTGGATAGGTTGATATTAAACAACTTCAAGAACTACCGTGAGGCCGATGTGCAGCTGTGTGGCAATGTTAACTGCTTTGTTGGCAACAACGGAGCAGGCAAGACCAACCTGCTCGATGCCGTCTACTATCTCTCTTTCTGCAAGAGTTATTTCAATCCCGTCGATATACAGAATATCCTCGTAGGGGAGGACTACTTCGCCATCCACGGCCATTATGGCGACGATATGGCCAGCTGCATCCTGCGTCGCGGACAAGGCAAACAGATGCGTTGGAACAAGAAGGTCTGTAAGACATTTGCCGAGCATATAGGGCGTATTCCGTTGGTCATGGTGTCGCCCAGCGACCAGAACCTTATCACTGGTGGTAGCGATGGTCGACGTAAGTTCATCGACGGCGTGATTTCGCAAACCGACCACGTCTACCTCGACCACCTGATACAATACACCAAAGCCCTGGAACAACGCAACCGTCTGCTGAAGCAGATGTGGGAAGACCGACTGTGGGATGAGGGGATGGTTGGCGTGTGGGACGAGCAACTCTGCCGTCACGGCGAGCCGCTGCTCGATGCGCGTCGCCGTTTCGTTGACGACTTCAGCCCGCTGTTTGCAGAATATTACCATTGGATTGCCGGAGAAACGGAACCCGGTGGCATTGTCTACAGCACCGACCCACGGCCTCTCGACCAGCAGATTGCCGAAAGTCGTCAGGCAGACAAGTATTCGCAATACACCAATGCCGGTCCTCATAAGGATGACCTCTTGTTTATGCTGGGCGACGAATTCACTGTAAAGCGTTTTGGCTCACAAGGACAGCAGAAGAGCTTCGCTCTGGCACTGAAACTGGCGCAGTTCCAGTATCTTGAAAACCACTGCGGACAGAAGCCCATTCTGCTGCTCGACGACATCTTCGACAAGCTTGATATGGAGCGTGTACGGCAGTTGATAGCCCTTGTGGGTAGCGACCGTTTCGGTCAGGTGCTCCTCACCGACACCCAACCAGGTCGTGTGCAGGCCATCTTCGACACCCTGCCCAACCTCGACCATCGTATATTCAATGTAACCAAGGGTGCCTTAACCCTCAACTCCTAACTGAATTATGCAGCCCGACCGTCCGCTCAACTACTATATACAGAGTCTCTTCCACCAGCTCGACATGGGGGAGTTCGCTTCAGAGATGGAGGTGAAGAAGACCTACCGTTACTTGGCTGGTGACCTGATATACAAGCTTACAACCCTTTGCTCTTATCGCGACGGCACGCTGCGACTTCGCTTTGCTGCAGCTGCACTGAGACAGGAGATGACATACCGTCGTGAGACGCTACGCCAGCGAATGAACGACGAACTGAAAGGCAACGTGATAAAAAAGATTGTGATACTATGAAGAAACTATGGCAGGCTCTGATGTTGGTGCGGAGGTGCGACCCTTGGTCGTTCCGCCGCAAGGCGCTATATGTGCTGCTACAGAGTGTGTTGCCGTTGGTAAATCTTTATATCCTCAAACTGCTTGTCGACAGTGTCGAGGCTGGTGTCCGCGGCATGGGTGAGCCGCAGGCGGTGATACCCTATCTCCTTGCTATGGTGGCGGTGTTCCTGCTCAACCGCATTGTCTCGGCCCTCAACAACGTAAACAACGACGTCCTTGGCCAGCGGCTTGTCGACTATTTGAGCGATATCATGCAGAATCAGGCGGCACGCCTCGACATGGCCTACTACGACAATCCCGACTTTCACGATTCGCTGCATCGCGCCCAGCAAGAAGCTTCCTACCGCCCGATACAGATAATGAACAACTTCATGGCTCTTTTCGGAGCTGTCGTTTCGGTGGTTGGCGTAGTGGTGATGCTCACCGCCGCCTCATGGTGGGTCATTGCTGTTATGGTGGTGGCTGTGCTGCCGGGCTTTGCGGTAAGACTGTACAAGGCCCGTTGCATTTACAACTTCCGCCGTGACAATACCCAGCTTTATCGCCAAACGGCCTATTATTCGGCCCTGCTTACGGCTCGCGACTATGCCAAGGAGATGAGGGCATTCAACCTCACTGCCTTCTTCCGTCAGCGTTTTGTCAATAGTCGCAGCCAGCTCGTGCAACGATTGTTGCGTATATCGCGCCGCTTCGGAGTGCTCGATGTGCTCTGTGGCGTGATTGAGGCAGGTGCCATGCTTGCTGTGGTGTGGCTATTGGTAACCAGGGCATTCGCTGCCGCAATAACCATTGGTAGTTTTGTTATGCTTTTCGAGGCCTTCCGGCGTGGTCAAGGCTACCTCACATCGCTTGTTAGTGCCATTGCAGCACTTTACGATAATCGCCTCTTTGTGGGCAACCTATTCGATTTCCTCGACTTCCAACCGCAGATTCTCACCCCTGCCAACCCTGTGCCGATTCCCGAGAAGATAGATAGCGTCGAGTTTCGCGATATCACCTTCCGTTATCCCGACATGGATAGAGACGTGCTCAGCCACTACAATCTCACCGCCAGGGTGGGGGAGGTGACCCGCATTGAAGGTGAGAACGGCTATGGCAAGTCGACCCTCGTCAAGCTCCTGCTGCGTCTCTACGACCCGCAGGAGGGCATGGTGCTCGTCAACGGCATCGACATACGCCGCTTCGACCTCGCCGAGTTGCGCTCAAAGGTCGGCGTGCTCTTCCAGGACTTTATACGATACAACCTTACCGCCGCCGAGAATATAGGCTTCTCGCATACCGACGGCGTCGCCCTGGTGGCCCGCGAGGCTGTTGCCGACACCTTCCTCGAGCGGCTGCCTAAGGGGTACGACAATATGCTTGGCCGTGCTTTCAATGGCGGTGCCGAACTCAGTATGGGCCAGTGGCAGCGTGTGGCGATAGCTCGCATGCTGCATACCGATTCCCCTGTATTGGTGCTCGACGAGCCGATGGCGTGGATGGATATGCCAACTCGCGAGCGCTTCCTCCAGAACATAGAGCGCATCAGTCAGGATAAGATTATAATAATGATAACACACGCATAGAAATGATCTACAATCTAGAAAAGATAAACGCAAAGAGTCACGCTGGTGATTTGCTGTTCCTTTATGGCGATGAAGTCGCCGAACGTTCACTTCCGCTGGGCAAGAAAGAGATAGATCTCGTCAGGACTCGCCGTTCCGAGAAGAAGGACTTCCTCTTGGTCTTCGACCGTCTGCCTTACCACCTCTACTTCCTGTCGTTCGATAGTGAAAAGCCTGCTCCCGAGTGTCAGGAGCTATTGCGCCGCAGTGCCGCCAACCTGCTCAAGCGTCTGGAAGCCGACAAGGTGGAGACGCTTGCCGTGAGTGCCGAAGGCACACTGCCAGAGGAAATGGCCGCCTTCGTGGAGGGCATCACGCTGGCCGACTACAGTTTCGACCGCTATAGAAACAAGGAAAACTACCATCTTGCCACTCTCACAGTTGACAGCCTTTTCCTTAAGCCAGAGGAACTGGAAGCCTCACAACGCTTGTGGAACCGTATCTTCTGGTGCCGTGAATGGGTCAACCTGCCGGTGCAGGATCTCAATGCCGCAGCCTTTGCCGACGAGCTGTCGGCAATAGCCGCCGACCTCAAGGATGTGCACTGTACAGTAATGGACAAGCGTCAGATAGAGGCCTTGCGTATGGGTGGCTTGCTGGCCGTAAATCGCGGCAGCGTAGACGAACCACGCTTTGTGGTGCTAGAATACAAGCCGCGCGAGGCTGCCAAGCAGCAGCCCATCTGCCTTGTTGGCAAGGGCATTATGTACGATACCGGCGGCCTCAACATCAAGCCCGACGACTATATGCAGGAGATGAAGTCCGATATGGCTGGTGCCGCCACTATGGCCTCGGTCCTTTTCGCTGCTGCCGACAACCATCTGCCGGTGCATCTTGTGGCCTTGCTGCCTATGACCGACAACCGTCCTGGGTTCAACGCCTATGCAGCCGATGACATACTTACCATGTACGACGGCACCACCGTCGAGGTTGTAAACACCGACGCTGAAGGCCGCCTTATCCTCGCCGATGCCATCGCCTATGCTGCACGCAACTACAATCCGCGTCTCATCATAGATGCCGCCACACTCACGGGTGCTGCTGTTCGTGCCATCTCCACCTTCGGCATTGCCGCCATGCAGGTCGAGGCCGAGAACCCCATGACACTGCTTAGCCTTGTAGGCCGTCAGGTATACGAACGCTTGGTGGAATTCCCAATGTGGAGCGAGTACGACGAGCTGATAAAAAGTCCCGTGGCCGACCTCCGCAACTGTGGCACCACGCCGCAGGCTGGCACAATTACAGCAGGTAAGTTCCTGGCCCATTTTGCGGCCAAGGTGCCCTATATCCACCTCGACATCGCGGGTGTGGCCTATTTCACCAAGCCCCAGCACTATTATCGCGTCGGTGCCTCGGGCTATGGCATCCGCCTGCTCTATGCCTTCCTTCAAATGCAAGATATCATTAACGATAAATAATCCTTTAACAATATGAGTAACAACGACAAAAAGATAAGAGTGGCCATCACCCACGGAGATATCAATGGTGTTGGCTACGAGGTAATCATCAAGACCTTTAGCGACAGCCGCATGTTCGATGTATGCACCCCAGTGCTATATGGTTCTTCCAAGGTGGCCTCCTACCACAAGAAACTCCTCACCTCGGTGCAGCAGGATATGAACTTTAATTCCATCCGAGATGCCAACGATGCCCAGGACCGCAAGTACAATGTTGTCAACCTTACCCAGGAGGAGATTAAGATAGACCTCGGCAAGAGCACCGAGATTGCCGGTGCCCTCTCGCGCGAGAGCCTCAACCGCGCCTGTGCCGACCTCAAAGATGGTAAAGTAGATGTCCTCGTCACTGCCCCCATCAACAAGCGCAACATCCAGGCCGCCGACTTTGACTTCCCCGGTCATACCGAGTACCTCTCCCACCAGTTCGGCAGCTCGTCCCTGATGCTCATGGTCTGCGACCGTATCCGCATCGGTATCGTCACCAACCATTTGGCCCTCAAGGATGTCCCCGGCGCTCTCACCCCTGAACTCCTTATCGAGAAGCTCACCATCCTCGACCAAAGCCTCCGTCGCGACTTCCGTATCACGCGTCCCAAGATTGCCGTCCTCGCTCTCGACCCGCATGCAGGCGACAACGGCGTCATCGGCGACTTCGACGCCAAGGTTATCACCCCCGTCATTGAGCAAGCCCAGGCCAACGGCATCCTCGCCTATGGTCCCTTCCCCTCCGACGGCTTCTTCGGCTCCTCGCAGTTCAACAACTTCGACGGTGTGCTGGCTCTCTACCACGACCAGGGCCTCATCCCCTTCAAGCTGATGTCCTTTACCGAAGGTGTCAACTACACTGCTGGCCTGCCTTATGTCCGCACCTCTCCTGCCCATGGTACCGGCTATGATATCGCTGGCAAGGACAAGGCTTCCGAGCAGTCCATGCGTTCCGCCGTCTACCTCGCCTGCAACATCTACCGCAACCGTCAGGAGTACGACGAACTCACCGCCAACCCTCTCAAGTGATAAAATTTACGCTTTACAGTTTACGGTTTACTGATGCTTGATAGTCCCGTAACCTGTAACCCGTAACCTGTAACCTTTATAATGAAGAAACTCCTCTTAATCGACGGTATGGCGGCGGTCTACCGTGGCTACTACGCTCTCAGCCGCACTCCACGCCTCAACTCCAAGGGTCTCAACACCTCCGCCGCTCTCGGCTTCGCCAACGGAATCCTCGACCTCATCCGTTCGCAGCAGCCTACCCACATGGCCGTTGCCTTCGACCTTCCCGCGCCGACTTTCCGCCACGAGATATACCCCGAATACAAGGCCCACCGCGACCCCATGCCCGAGGAGATTCTCTCCAACCTCCCTTGGATACGCCGCATCATCGACGCTCTCCGCATCCCCCAGCTCACCGCCGAGGGCTTCGAGGCCGACGATGTCATTGGTACCATCGCCCATGCCGCCGAGTTGGGCGGCTTCGACCGCATCCTCATTGTAACCCCCGACAAGGATCTTGCTCAGCTCGTCACCAGCCATATCGCCATCTACCGACACGGTCGCGGCAAAACACCAGACTCCATCCTCGGCGTTCCCGAGGTATGCGAGCACTTCGGCGTCGACACCCCTTGCCAGGTCATTGACCTCCTCGGCCTCTGGGGTGACACCGCCGACAACATACCCGGCGTGCAGGGGGTGGGGGAGAAGACCGCCCAGAAGCTTATTCATCAGTTTGGCTCCGTCGAAAACCTCGTCGCTCATGTCGACGACGTCCCCAACGACCGCATTCGCGAGAAGATTCGCGCCAATGCCGACGACGCCCTCTTCTCCAAGAAGCTGGCCACCATACGTCTCGACGCCCCTGTGCCTTTCGAGCCCGACGCACTGCTTCTCCAGAAGCCCGACTTCCAGCAGCTGGCCGAGATATGCGAAACGCTGGAATTCCGCCAGCTTCCAAAACGCATAGCCAACGTATTTTCACTCCCCGTCACCCCCACACTCAACCAATCCGACACTCAGCCAACCAAACAGTCCGAAAACACCCTCTTCTCCGATGTGACTCCCGCACTCAAGCAGACGGACACTCCTCAGCCAATCACGCAATCCGCCCTCGTCGGCCGCGATGTCGCCATCATTGTCGACGGCCCCAAGGTCTCTATAGCCCCCGACGCCGACACACTCTTCTCTGCCTCCGTCGCCGACATCGACCTGCCGCTACTCCGCCGCATCCTTGCCGACGACACCACCACCAAGCTCGTCTTCGACCTCAAGTCACTCCGCTATTTCCTCGCCGAACTCGATGCACCACTCCGCGGCAACATCTTCGACATACAGCTTGCCCACTATCTCCTCGACCCCGAACTCCCTCACACCCTCGACAGCGTCTGCGGCGCCACCGAGCCCACCGCCCTCTGGCTCCAGTATCCTGTCTTCTCCGCTCGTATGCGCGACGCCGGCCTCGAACGCCTCTACTCCGACGTCGAGCTGCCCCTCGTCGACGTGCTCATCGATATGGAGTCCGCCGGCATCCGCATCGACACCCAGGCCCTCAACCTCTACGCCGCCCAACTCTCGGCCCAGCGCGACGACATCGAGCGCCAGATTACCGAACTCGCCGGCCATCCGCTCAACATCAACTCCCCCCGCCAGCTCGGACAGCTTCTCTACGAAGAACTCCACGTCACCGACCGTCCGCCACTCACCGCCACCAAGCAGTACTCCACCGCCGAGGAAACCCTCCGCGCCCTCGCTTCTGCTCACCCCGTCATACCGCTCATCCTCAACTACCGCACCCTCTCCAAGCTCATCTCCACCTACCTCGACACACTCCCAAAGCTCATCAGCCCCGTCGACCACCGTCTCCACACCGTCTACAACCAGACCGTCACCGCCACCGGACGCCTCTCCTCATCCAACCCCAACCTCCAGAACATACCCATCCGCACCGACCTTGGCCGCGAGATTCGCCGCGCTTTCGTCCCCGCCGACTCCGACCACCTCATACTCGCCGCCGACTATTCGCAGATAGAGCTCCGCATCATAGCCTCCCTCTCTCAGGACACCAACCTCCTTGAGGCCTTCAACAACCATCAGGACATCCATGCCGCCACTGCCGCACGCATCGCCGGCATCCCCATCTCCCAGGTCACACCCGACCAGCGGCGTGCAGCTAAGACCGTCAACTTCGGCATCGTCTACGGCATCTCAGCCTTCGGCCTCAGCCAGCAGCTCGGCATCCCCCGCAAGGAGGCCGCCGCACTCATCGACAACTACTTCGCCTCGCATCCCGCTATGGCCGAATACATCGAGCAGTCCAAACAGTTCGCCCGCACCCACGGCTACGCCCGCACCATCCTCGGCCGCCGCCGCTACCTACCCGACATCAACTCACGCAACAACGCCGCACGCACCTTCGCCGAGCGCAACGCCGTCAACATGCCCATACAGGGCACCTCAGCCGACATGATCAAGCTCGCCATGATTCGCATACACGACGACATCCTTAGGCTGGGACTCCGCTCACGATTGCTGCTGCAGGTGCACGACGAACTCGTCTTCGACCTATACCGGCCTGAAGAGGAGGTGCTTAAAGAGCTTGTCACGCGCCACATGCGCGACGCGCTGCCGCTCCAAGGCCTCCCCGTCGAAGTCTCCGTAGGCATCGCCGACAACTGGCTCGACGCCCACTAATAGTGTTGTAACCCGTAACCTGTAACCCGTAACCTGTAACCCTTATGAAACGTATCTCCACACTGCTCATCCTCACACTTGCTGCACTACAGGCTTTTGCGCAGAACGACTCCGCCTACTGGAACAACCGCTTCCTACAGCTGCTCCGCTGGACCTACGTCGACACCTCCCTCAGCAACATCTACCTCGCCCCCGACACCTCACAAATCCCGACTTCCACCTCCCAACTCGTCGCCTACCAGCGCATCGCCTGGTACGGCTACTCCTTCCAGCCCTCCGACCAGTGGCCCGTCATCTTTAATGTCGCCATCGGCGACGGCGACCCCCAGACTCTCACCCTCCCGGCACTCGAGCAGCTCGCCCAGTGGGGCGCCTTCCTCACCAACCAGGACTACCGGCGGCTCGTCGATGACGAACTCCGAGCGTTGGCGGAAGAGATGGCTGACGCATCGAACGACACATCATACATCCTCCATCACACATCCTTCATCGACTCCATGGAGGCCGTCCTGATGGCCGACTCCATAGCCTTCGCCGACGAACAGCAGCGACAGGACCTCGAGCGCACCAAGCAGCGCATGAAACGCGACCAGATCTTCCTCCTCAACATCAAAACAGCTCGTTCGCAGTACATGTTCGGTCTCGAGATAAACCTCTACAACTGCTTCGAGAAGACCATCTCAATGCTCGAGTTCAACGTCGCGCCCTACAACGACCGCGGCCGGCTGCAGGAGGACAAGTTCCACCGCACCGTCCGCACCATGCGGTGCATGGGCCCCATCCGCCCCGACCATCCGGCGCAGTACACCCTCGACGAACTCTTCTGGGACGACCGCTCCCGCATCAAATACATGCGCGTCAACAGCATCACCTTCTATTTCACCGACGGCAGCTCGAAGAGCTTCAACGGCTACCAGAACGTCATGAAGCACTCCCTCCGGTAGCTCTCCGGCATTGCTCCGTCATTTCTACCACTGTTCACCGGTTGTTTAACGGTTAAAACCGTTAAACAACCGGTGAACAACCGTTGAACAGTCGGATTGGGTACGGAGAAAGGGCGGTTGAAGGGGGGTGATTTCTAATTTCTAATTCCTAATTTATAATTTTTTTGTATCTTTGCATTTTGTTTTGGAAACAATATAAATTAAATAAAAACATGAAAAGAACCTTATTAAGCATTGCTACTATGGCAGTTATCGCTACCGGATGTCAGCACAAGGCCCAGCTTACATCGGGCATAGACCCTGACAATTTCGACACTACGGCCCGTCTTGAGGACGATTTTTACCAGTATGCCTGCGGCGGCTGGATGGCCAAGAACCCCCTGGATGCCGAGCATTCGCGCTACGGTGCGTTTGACGTGCTGGCGGAGAACGCGCTGAAGAACGTGAACGACATCATCGACTCGGTGAGCAAGAACGAGAACGAGGCTGGCTCGCTGGCCGACAAGATTGCCACGATGTACAACATCGGCATGGACAGCGTGAAGCTCCAGGAGCAGGGTGCCGCCCCGCTGATGCCCTACCTCGAGGAAATCAACTCCATTAAGACCCGCGAGGATGTGTGGGCCGAGTTGCTGAAGATGCATCGCCGTGGCTACGGTGTGCTCTTCGGTGTGATGGGCGAGGCCGACAAGGACGATGCCAAGATGTGCATCGCCTGGGTCTGGCAGAGTGGCCTCGGTCTTGGAGACCGCGACTACTACCTGCTTGACGAGGGCAACAACAAGAACATCCGCGCTGGCTACATCGCGCTGATGGAGAAGGAGTTCGCCATGGCTGGCTACGACAAGATGAGCGGCATTCGTGCCGACAAGCTTGCCAAGATGGTTATGGCCTTCGAAACCCGCCTGGCCCGCGCCATGAACACCAAGCTGGAGAACCGTGACCCGCAGGGTACCTTCAACCGCTACACCATGGAGGAGGCCGTCGCTTTCGCCCCCAACATCGACTGGAAGGGCTACTTCGAGACGATGAACATCATGGAGGGCATGAAGAGCTTCAACATTGCGCAGCCCAAGTACTTCGCCGAGGTGAACAAGGTGCTGGCTGACGCCGACGTGGAGACCATGAAGGCCTACTTCGCATGGCACCAGATTACCAGCGCCGCCAACTACCTGAGCGATGACTTTGTCAACGCCGAGTTCGACTTCTTCGGCAAGCTGATGAGCGGCCGCGAGGAGAACCGCCCGCGCTGGAAACGCGTCACGTCGACCGTCGAGGGTGCCATGGGCGAGGCCCTTGGCCGTCTCTATGTCGAGCGCTACTTCCCCGCCGAGGCCAAGGTCCGCATGGAGACCCTCGTCAGCAACCTCATCGAGGCCCTCGGCCAGCGCATCGACATGGCCGAATGGATGACCGACAGCACCAAGGCCAACGCCCACAAGAAGCTGGCCACCATCTATGTCAAGATTGGCTACCCCAACAAGTGGCGCGACTACAGCGGTCTGGAAATCAAGAACGACAGCTACTATGCCAACATCGTGCGCAGCAACGAGTTTGATGTGGCCTATATGATGAGCAAAATCAACAAGCCCGTCGACAAGGACGAGTGGCTGATGACCCCGCAGACTGTCAACGCCTACTACAACCCCACCACCAACGAGATCTGCTTCCCGGCCGCCATCCTGCAGCCGCCGTTCTTCAACATGAACGCCGACGAGGCCGCCAACTACGGTGCCATCGGTGTGGTGATAGGCCACGAGCTGACCCACGGTTTCGACGACCAGGGGCGCCAGTATGACGAGAACGGCAACCTGAACGACTGGTGGACTGAAGAGGACGCCAAGAACTTCGACAACAACAAGCAGACCCTCATTGAGGCCTTCAACAACTGTGTGGCATTGGACGACCCGGAGCTGGGCAAGATGAACGGCAACGGCGAGCTGACCCTCGGTGAGAACATCGCCGACAACGGCGGCTTGCATGTGAGCTACCTGGCCATGCAGAACGCTATGGCCAAGAAGCAGGTCAACAAGGAGAAGATGGACGGCTTCACTCCGGAGCAGCGCTTCTTCCTGGCCTATGCAGCCGTGTGGGCAAGCAATATCCGTCCGGCCGCTGCGCTGCAGCTGACCCAGATGGATGTGCACTCGCTGGGCCGCAACCGTGTCAACGTGGCTCTGCCGCAGGTGACCGAGTTCATCGAGGCCTTCGGTATCAAGGAAGGCGACGGCATGTGGCTCGCCCCTGAGAAACGCGTGGTGCTGTGGTAGAACTGTCGGGTCACTACAGCCATCGCCGTATAGTCCGCTCGGTGCTGCCGAGCATAGGCATGGTAATTATAACATCCGTCTACTCCATAGTAGACGGATTTTTTGTGGCGAACTTTGCCGGAAAGACCGGCTTTGCCGCCATCAACCTGACGTTCCCGGTCATCATGATGATAGGGGCGCTGGGGCTGATGATAGGCAGCGGCGGCGGTGCGCTGGTGGCCAAGATAAAAGGGGAGGGGTATCCGAACAAGGCCGACAGGGTCTTCACGATGCTGGTGCAGTTCGGGTTGTTGCTGGGTGTGGTGCTGGGCATTGCACTGGCAGTGGCCGCACCGGCGGTGGCGCGCTGGCTGGGAGCCGACGAGCCGATGATGGAGGAGTGCATACTGTACATACGGCTCAACATGATAGGTATGCCGGGCTTTGTGCTGCAGTGTGCCTTCCAGTCGTTCTACATGGCTGCCGAGCGGCCGCACCTGGGAACACTGATGAGCGTGGTGGCGGGAGTGACGAACATAGTGCTCGACGCCGTGTTGGTGTGGCTGTGTGGCATGGGAGTAGCCGGTGCGGCGTTGGCCACGTCGGCTGGCTGCCTGGTGGGCGGCCTGTTCCCGGTCTACTACTTTGCCTCGCGCCGCAATAGAGGTAGCCTGCACCTCAGGCCTACGCGCATGATCTGGCCCTACATAGGTAAGGCCTGCAGCAACGGGCTGTCGGAATACGTGACAAACATAGCGATGAACATAGTGACCATCTGCTACAATATGCAGCTGATGCGCCACCTGGGAGAGGACGGTGTGTCGGCCTACGGGGTGATGATGTATGTGGCGTTTATCTTCGCGGCGGTGTTTATCGGCTACAACATAGGCATCACGCCGGTGATAGGCTACCACTACGGAGCTGGAGACGTGAAGGAACAGCGGTCGCTGATGCTCAAGTCGTTCACAATACTTGGGGTGCTGGGGGTGCTGATGACGCTGACGGCGGAAATCTTCGCGGGACCGCTGGCCAGGCTCTTTGTGGGCTATGACGCCGCACTGACGGAGTTGACAGTGAATGCGATGAGATTCTACATGCTGGCGTTCCTCATCAGTGGTTGCAACATGTTTGTGTCGGCCCTGTTCACGGGTATGAACAACGGTGTGGTGAGCGCTGTGGCGGCTTTTGCACGTACGCTGGTGTTCGAGCTGGTGTGCGTATGGACTCTGCCGGCCTTGATGGGTATCGACGGCATCTGGTTCTCATGGCCCCTCAGCGAGGTGCTCTCGCTGCTGCTGTCGGTGATACTGATAGTCCGCTTCGCGCCGCAGTTGGTGACTAAGCGCGCTTCTTGATAACCATAGAGAGCAGGACGGAGACGACGAGGATGCCGAGAATGACGGCGAGGGAGGCGAGAGTCGGCACATGCCAGCCGAAGAACTCGCCTCCTATCATTTTGATACCGATGAAGCAAAGGAGAGCACCGAGGCCGTAGTGGAGGAGCCAGAAGCGGTCGGCGATGTTGGAGAGGAGGAAGAAGAGGGAGCGGAGGCCCATGATGGCGAATATGTTGGAAGTATAGACAATCACAGGGTTCTTGGTGACGGAGAAGACGGCGGGGATGGAGTCGACGGCGAAGATGATGTCGCTGAACTCAATGACCAGCAGGACAAGGAAGAGAGGAGTCATTCTGCCGGCGTGGAAGAAGTCGTGCCCGTGGCTCTCGGAGGTGACGGGGAAGTGCTTGGAGGCGAAACGTACGACGGGGTGGTTGGCGGTGTCTATCTGCTCTTCGCTCTGCGGGCGGAACATCTTGATGCCGCTGTAGATGAGTATGACGCCGAAGACTGCCAGCAGCCAGGAGAATTTGGTGACAAGCGCTCCGAGGGCGAAGATGAAGATGAAGCGCAGCACTATGGCACCGAAGATGCCCCAGAAGAGGACGCGGTGGTAGTACTCCTTTTTGATGCCGAAGGAGACGAATATCATAATCATCACGAAGATGTTGTCGATGGAGAGGCTTTCCTCGAGGAAGTAACCGGCGAGGTACTCGGACATCATCTCGCGGCGGTAGGCGGCGAGGTCGGTGACAGCCTCATGAGGTGGCATCATCCAGTCGCCGAAGAAGAGAATGAGCACGGCGAACCCCATAGCCAACGCTACCCAGATGGCGGTCCAGATGCCGGCCTCCTTGGCGCTGACAATGTGGTCTTTCTTGTGAAATACAAAGAGGTCGAGGGTGAGCATGACCACCACAAAGACCATGAAGAGAGAGAAGAATAAAGTGTTCATTGCGATAAAGGTTACGGGTTACAGGTTACAGGTTACAGGTTACAGGTTACAGGTTACAGGTTACAGGTTACAGGTTACAGGTTACGGGGTTGTACAATATTTATTTTTTTTAGACGTTATAACGATAATTATGGCGAAATATTGTGACATATTCTGGAGTTTTCTCAAGGTGGGGGCTTTCACCGTCGGCGGCGGCTACGCAATGATACCGCTTATGCAGCGCGAGTTGGTGACGAAGCACGGTTGGATGGGCGAGGAGGAGTTTATGGACCAGGTTGCCCTGAGTCAGGCAATGCCGGGCGTCTTTGCCGTCAATATGGCCACAATGACGGGCTACCGCCTGCGCGGCAAGTGTGGTGCGGCGGTGGCGATAGTGGGCAACGTGCTGATGCCTATAGTATTTATACTGGCGCTGGCTATGTTCTTCCGTACCTTTCGCGAGAACCCCGTCGTAGAGCGCATCTTCATGGGATTGCGGCCTTGTGTTGTCGCCCTCATTGCCGCTCCGGTGTTCACTATGGCCAAGAGTGCAAAGGTGACGTGGAGCAACGTCTGGATACCCATAGCCTCTGCTCTGCTTATATGGTTGCTGGGTGTGAGCCCGATAGTCGTTGTCCTCGTCGCCGCCCTCGGAGGGTATTTATACTCCCGCCTGCGGCATAATCCATAAACCCGATAGATATGATCTTCTGGCAGCTCTTCTACACCTTCCTTGTCATCGGCGCCTTTACCTTTGGCGGCGGCTACTCGATGATAGCACTGATACAGGGCGAGGTGGTGAACCACTGGGGCTGGATGACCACCGAGGAGTTCACCGACTTGTTGGCTGTGAGCCAGATGACCCCGGGGCCTGTGGGCATCAACACCGCCACCTATGCGGGATACACGGCCGTCATCAATGCCGGATATCCGGCTTGGGCGGCAGTCTGCGGCTCGCTGCTTGCCTCTTTTGCGGTAATCGTCATACCGGTGGCATTGGTACTGCTCGTCAGCGGCTGGCTGCTGCGTCACACCGACGACCACAGAGTGGCCTCGGTGATGCGTGTGGTGCGCCTTGCTGTGGTGGGGCTTATTGCTGCCGCTGCATTGGGACTTGTTGGTACAGAGAGTTTTGGTAGCGTTGGCTTAAATAAACAGTTTATTGTCTCTGTGCTCATCTTCGCCGCCGTCTTCATCCTCTCGTGGCGCTATAAGAAAAGCCCGATTCTCCTCATCGTCGCATCGGGCCTTGTGGGTTTGATAGTCTATTCTATCTGCTGAAACGCTTTATGAACCTTATCGACATGCAGGCTGTGCCGAAATAGACACCGGCCTGCAGCCACAGTGCTATCAGTTCGTGGCGCACCTCGTGCAATGTGGCACCCATGGAGCTGATGCGCACAAAGCCCTGTATGCCAGGCGTTGATGGGAAGAAGTACGATACTACATACCAGAACTTGGGCATGTTGCTCTGTGGCCACACTACACCGCTGAGGAAGAATAGTATCACGCTGAAGAAGAGGCAGCAGAGCAGCATGCTCAGTCGCTCTCGGGCGAAGATGTTGCCCAGCGTCATAGCGAAGCATGTGATGGCTATCACATACGGCAGCACCAAAAGCATCACGTCCAATGGCCGCCCCAGTTGCGGCATACCGAAGAGGTAAGGGATTATCCACAGGTCGAGCAGTGTGATGGGGAAGTAGATGAAGAGGAAGCATAGCAGACGCCCCAGGGTGACACGGTAGACCGACCGTGAGCGCAACCGCGGCGGTATCAGTCTCAATGCCTTACGGTTCTCGTTGGCGTCGCCGCACAGCACACAGATGCCGAAGAACAGGGTCTGGTGCACCACCAGCATCAGCAGAGCCGGTATGAAATACGACGCATAGCCGCCACCCGGATTATAGAGCTTCACGTCCTCGTAACCGACTGGTTCAATGGTCGACTCGGCCTGTACGCCGGTGACACCCTCAGCCGCCTGGTGTACCAGCTGAGTGGTCTTCATCTCGTCGAGCAGCACATTGCTGCCGCCCATCAGGGCGTTCTTGTAGTAGATGAACGAGCTGATGTCGGTCACCACCGTCACGGTGCCGGTGCGTTTGTGCGCAATCATCTCGTCGTAGTCCTTGGGAAGCAGGAATATGGAGCGCACTTCATGCTCACGCAGCAGCAGTTCGGCGTCGGCGAGGTTGGCGCAACGGTAGGCCACCTTCACCTCCGGTGTTGCGTCCAGCTTGTGCACGAAGCGTTTGGCGTCCTTGCCCTGCGACAGGTCGACCACCGCCACGGGCATCTCGGTGAGCATCTCCAGATGGTAGATATAGTAGTAGAGTGGGGGATAGACCACTGTGGCGAGGAAGAATATCACTATCGTGGTCTTGTCGCTGAACACGCGGCGCACCTCGGCGGCAAACACGTTCCACGTGTCTTTTATGTTGTTCATGATACGCTTCAGCATGCCGTCCTCCTTTCAAATTGGCGGTTGAACATGGCGCTGCCTATGATGGCAAGCACTCCGAAAGCCACCAGCTTGGCGGTTTGTGGCCAGAGCACCTCCATTCCGTTGCCGAAGAAGGCTATGTCGCGCATTGCGAGGAAATAGTGCCTCAACGGGAACACCTCGCTGAAGGCCTGCATCGGCAACGGCATTGCGTCCACCGGGAACGAGAAGCCGCACATGGTGAAGCTCAATGTGGCGTAGGCCGACGTCAGGCTCATCGCCACAGACGGGTCGGGCACACAGCCCATCAGGAATATGGAGGCGCATTGGCCTGCCGTTATCATCAGCAGCCCGTGCAGCGTAAGCAGCAGCCAGCTACCCTCGAAGGGCATTCCCATCGGGCCGTACATGATGAAGTTGGCCACCATCAGCAGCATCGTGTAGTAGCATGTGTACGGAAACGCTTTCCCAACCATCGCCTTCAGGCCGTTGCCACCTGCCTTGCGCATCCACGACTTCACCGTCCGCTCCTGCCGCTCGCGACCTATCACGTAGGCCGTGTGCAGGATGGCTATCAGTGCTATGATGCCTGGTATCAGCGTGGTCATCAGGTAGATGCAGTAGCTCGCTTTGGTATTGCCTATAGGGTGCGTGTCGAGCGCCACCGGCTGTATCATGCCCATGATGGCGTCGTCCTTGAACCCTTTCTTGCGCAGCACCTCGCGCTGTACGGCACCTGCCGCCAGTTTGCCCATTGTGGCCAGCTGCCGGTAGCTCAGCGAACCCGCCAGCAGGTACGACTGGTTCGTGTAGAGGCAGAACCGTGGGGCGTGGAACTGCAGCAGCTCGTTGTACGTGCCCGCCGGTATCTCGTAGAAGGCGAATATCTCGCCCCTTTGCATCGCCTGTCGGGCCTCTGTGTGGTTGTCGTAAACGGCGGCTATACTCACCCCTTGAGTGGCCTCCAGCTCGTGGCACAGGCGGCGCGAGAGGTAGCTGTGGTCGAGGTCCACCACCGCCACGTGCAGCTTCTGCGGCTGCCCCTCCTGCGTCATGGTGGCAAAGAAGACAAACGACAGCGCTACGGCCAACGTCAGTATGACCAGATAGCGCGGACTATGCCAAATCCGCCGCAACTCCCTATTTGCTACTCTCCACACCTTTTATTTCACTGCTCCAATATCGCCGTCATTCCGGGTTTCAGCCCTTCGATATGCTCCAGCGGCACCACCTTCACGTCGAAGCTCTTTACGTCGTACTGGCCGTTGGTCTTAGTGGCGCGCCATGTGGCGTAGCTGGCCATGGCCTGCACCTTGCGCACAGTGCAGCTGTAGGTCTGCTCGCCGAGGGCAGGAATACGCACCTGCACAGTGGCGCCCACGTTGATGTCCTGCAGGCGGTCTTCGCGCACGGCGAAGAAGAACCAGCTGTCGTCCATGTCGAGGATGCTCACCACCGGCGAACCGGTGCCTATCAGGTCGCCTACCTTGGCGAAGAGCTCCACAACCTCGCCGTCGCAGGGGGCAATCAGGTAGCTGTCGTCAAGGTAGCTCTGCACCTCGGCCACAGCGCCGCCGGCACGTCCCACGAGGGCCGCTGCGGCGTCGATGTCTTCGCGCTGTGCACCCTCCTTGGCCATCAGGTACTGCTGCTCGGCAGCTGCGCAGTCGGCCTGCGCCACCTTGTACTTGGCCTCCACCTCGTCATACTGCTGTGCGCTCACCACGCCCTTCTCCTTCAGCCCCTTCACGCGCTCATAGCTCTTGCGGTACACCTCCTCGGCAGCTTTGGCTTTCTGCCACACCTGGTAGGCCATCTCCTTCTGCTGGCTGCGTGCGCCGGCCTGAGCTTTGCGGCTCTGTGCGCTGGCGGCGCTGCGTGCGGCCTCGGCCTGAAGCATCTTGGCGTCGACCTGACGGCTGGCAATGTGCGCCAGCGTGTCGCCGCGACGCACCCGGTCGCCCTCCTTCACATAGAGGGTGTCTATGTGGCCGGGCACCATGTTGCTCACACGGTACTCCGAAGCATCGGCCTCGCCGGTGATCAGCTCTTTCTGCGGCTTCAGGGCCAGTATGCCCACAATCAGGATGGTGACCACCGTGGCAATCACCACCGCCAGTCCAGCCCACAGACTTTTGTTATTCTCTTTCATATAATCTCAATTTTCAATTCTCAATTATCAATTCTCAATTTCCCAGCGCCTGTTTCAAATACACCTTGCCCATCGCAATCTCGATGTTGGCATCGATAAGCTCTGTGCGAGCCTGCAGCCAGGCCGTCTGCGCCATCATCAGGTCGCTGCTGCTGCACATGCCTGCCTTGAAGCTCTCGTCGGCAAGCCGCAGGTTCTCTTCGGCCTGCACCAGACTGCTCTCGCACTGCACTTTCTTCTTGTATGCCAGCTCCAGCTCGTAGCGCACCTTGTTCACCTGCAGCTCTATCAGTTCACGAGCCTCCTCGGTCTGGAGGGCAATCTCACGGCGCTTGGCCTTAGCAGCCTTGATGGCGTAGATGCCGCCCACGTGCACCAGCGGAATATTGACCACCACGCCGGCCATCCATGTGCCGCCCCACGTGTTGCTGAAGCCGTCGAACACATTGGGGTTGCTCAGCAGGTAGCCGCCGCTCACGGCTATGTTGGGCTTCAGCGTGCTGGCGGCCATGCGCACCCCCTCGCGGGCTATGCTGTCGCTGATGCGCAGCATCCTCATCTCCCCGCGGCGCTCGTATACTTCCTGTAGAGACGTTTCATGAAACGTCTCATTGTAGACAGTTTCATTGTCTTGAGCCGTTTCTTGGAACGGCTCTACAATATAGTCGCTCTCCAGCGGCATGCCGCACCTTTGGGCCAGCAGCATCTTGGCCAGCGCCAGCCCGTTGGTGGCCTTGGTGAGGTTCATCTGAGCCTCGTTGCGCTTCACACGCACCTTCGCCAGGTCGCCCTTGGTGGCCATCTCGGCCTCAACGGCGAGCTGTACGTTGTGCTCCAGCGTGTCGAGCAGCGCGGCATACTGCTCTGCCAGCTCCTTCTTGTGCTGCACGCTCACCACCTGCCAATAGGCCGCATCCACGTTCACCAGCAACGCCTCGCGCTCCTTGTTGTATTCCAGGCCGCTCAGCTCGTTGAGCAAGCGTGCCGTGCGGTAGGCCGCAACCAGCTTGCCGCCCATGTAGACGGGCTGAGTCAGCGTGAAGGTCGCCACACCCATGTTGCGCGTGTCGGTCTCCATGCCCTGCACAATCTCCTCGCCGATGCCGTTCATGTGAGGGCCGAGGTTGGAATTGGCGAGGGCGTTGTCCAGGCGTGTCGATATGGCCTTGCCAACCACCGGGATATCGTCGAACTCATTGTGCAGCGCAGTGCTGAGGTCGCCCACCATCTCGTCGCCCATGTGGCTGATGCGCTGCTTGTTGTCGTTGCTCAGCAGGTTCACCTGCTTCTCCATCCACAGGTAGCCGCCGTTGGCGCTCACCTTTGGCAGCATCTGCCAGAGGGCTACCTTGCGCAGCGCCTCGGTCTCCTCGCGCTTCACCTCGCTGCGCTTCAGTCCGGTGTTGGCCCTCAGCGCCCGCGCGCGGCAAGTGTCGAGCGACAGCACCTCCTGTGCCTCTGCCGCACTGGCTAGTGTCAGTGTAATTAGTGTTATTATCAGTCTTTTGCGATACATAGCCTACTTTTTAACGGGTTGCAAAGATACAATTTAAAAACCTTATAATTATATTAAACAATCCTAAAAAACATATCAAAGAGAACTACAGGCACTTCACACAGTGCCTATCCATGTTGCACTACACCGTCGGTGCATGTGGCACTCCGTGCAAGTGGCATCCTTCTACGCCCCCGCTCCGACTCCCCTCCGTAGTCTCTCCGACTGTTTAACGGTTTTTTGTCAGAGGAGGGTCGAAGCGGGTGCGTAGAGGGTACGGTGCGGCTCCGGATATATTTTAACATGAATTAATGTTAATGACCGTGAATTTTCGTGAATTATTTTGCCGGATTGGATTTTATTCGTAATTTTGCAGTCGATTTCAAAAGGAAATCATGAAGCGTTATACTGCACTTGTGATAGAAACGTGAGAAATTTCTAGGATGAGCAAGGCTGTGTAAGGGCTTCCACGCTATGCGTGGGCCATTATGTCACATCTTCTCATCAGGTAATTCTCACGACCTCTATCAAAGATGATGGTGTATGGTGCCACGCTTCTTATTATTGAAATAGTTATGCTCAATTTGGTGCCATGCGAGTAATAAAGGTTGCGCCCGACACACATTAAGGGAATGGAATATGAAAAAAACAATATTTATCGCGATTCTTGTAGCATTGAGTGTTGTTAGTACAGCTCAAATAAATCAAATCACATCTGTTTCCGGATATCTCACTTTTTCTGGTTCTGATGCGAACAAGTATTACACGTACATGCCAACTGGTAACAAAATATATATTTATAATTGGGATGGCTCTTTGTATAAAATGGTTACTGTTATGCCACCCTCAGGATACTCTCTTCAAACAGTCTATTGCTTGAGTAAAAAATGTATAAACAATGATGATAAGTTAGAAATGTGTGTGTCATTTATTTCTTCGTCAGTTGATAATAACTATTCAAAGATGTGGCTAATAAATGAAGATGGTACTAAACTGAATGATTTTGGAAACGCATTTTCAATTAGTGCAAATTACTCTTCATATAATGGGGAAACACATCTCAACGTGATGAAGACAATGACGAATCCTACATCGTATTCGACATTCATATATCGCTGCAGTGGTTCCGGAACCGTAAAAGTTACACAGCCAAATGATAATAATGTAGGGTTAGCATACCCAAATCCTGCAACTAATTATATTACAATACCGTATCAGTTGAAGAATATAACAACATCACAGATAAATATTTATGATGCAAGTGGTCGTATGTATTCGACAATACCAGTTGGTGCTCACTTCAATGAAGTGAAGATTGATGTTTCGGATTATCCAGCAGGATTATACATCTATGAGTGCGAAGGAATGACAAGTAGTTTTATGGTTCAATGATTTTGTACATTATAACCTATCCATAATATTGCCAGAGGCACGCAATTTCAATAACCCCACACTAGGCGCAGCGCAGTGTGGGGTTGTTATAATTATATTTTTGAAGATGTACAATAAATTGCACAGGGTGCCGTTATATGATATACTTATTTGATAATTCACGTATAACTAAATAACAAACCATGAAAAGCATAGCAATACTTACCGGTGGCGGTCCTGCGCCCGGAATGAACACTGTGGTGGCCTCGGTGGCCAAAACCTTTCTGCGCGACGGTTATCGCGTCATCGGCCTGCACGGCGGCTACAGCGCCCTGTTCACCGACAAGCCCCGTATGCAGGACCTAGACTTCCTGACGGCTGACGAGATCTTCAACAAGGGTGGCAGCATCCTGAAGATGAGCCGCTTCAAACCTACTCCCGAAGACTTCGAGCAGCGCTTCAACCTAAAGCTCTTCACCGACAATGAGATCAAGCTGCTGGTGACAGTGGGCGGCGACGATACCGCCTCGACGGCCAACCGCATAGCCAAGTTCCTGGCCGACAAGCATTATCCCATCGCCAACATCCATGTGCCCAAGACCATCGACAACGACCTGCCGCTGCCCAACAGCAGCCCCACCTTCGGCTACAACAGCGCCAAGGCGCAGGGTTGTGTGCTGGCCACCGCCGTTATGGAGGATGCCCGCACCAGCGAGAACTGGTTTGTGGTGAGCGCCATGGGCCGTTCGGCCGGCCATCTGGCTCTCGGCATCGCCGGTGCATGCCACTACCCGATGGTCATCATCCCCGAGTTCTTCAACAAGACTGAGATTACCGTCGACAAGATTATCAACATGGTGGTGAGCTGCATTGTGAAGCGCAAGCTGATGGGTATCAACTACGGTGCCGCCATGATATCGGAAGGTGTGTTCCATAGCCTCAGCGATGAGGAGATTAAGAACTCGGGCATCCACTTCAGCTATGACGAGCATGGCCACCCCGAACTGGGCAAGGTCAGCAAGGCGCATATATTCAACGACCTGCTGGAGCGCAAGGCCAAGGAGATTGGGCTGAAGGTGAAGACGCGCCCTGTGGAGGTGGGCTACGAGATTCGTTGCCATACGCCTATTGCTTTCGACCTGACCTATTGCTCGCTGATGGGTATGGGCGTGCACACGCTGTTCAACCAGGGCTGCACAGGCTGCATGGTGTATGTGGACCAGCAGGGCAACGTGAGCCCTCTGTACCTGAAGGACCTGCAGGATCCGGAGACCGGCAAGATACCGCCGCGCCTGGTCAACGTCAACAGCAACAAGGTGCAGAGCTACGTGAACGACATCATGGACTACATCACGCCCGCCGACTACGAGGCAGCGAAGAAGTACCTGCCCAACCCCGAGGCATATGACTTCAAGAGGATTCTTAATTGGTAGTTTGCTACTGCTGCTGGCGGCTGTGCCGCCAGCAGCAGCACAAACCAAGGCGCAGCTGGAGAAGGACAAGGCCAAGGTTGAGCAGGAGCTGAAGAAGCTCTCGGGCGACCTTAGCAAGGCCAAGAAGAACAGCAAGGCCAACCAGCAGCAGATACAGCTGTTGGACAAGAAGATTGGTGAACGCACCAAGCTTATCAACAACATCAGCGGACAGCTGAACCTGCTGGGCTTGCAGATGGAGCAGACGCAGGACAGCATGAGGCTGATGCAGAACCAGGTGGACTCCATGAAGAAGGAGTACGCCGCGGTGGTGCGCACGCTCTATGGCGAGCGCGGCAACATTGACAAGACGGTGCTTGTGCTCGACACCAAGAGCTACAACACCGCCTATCTGCGAATGAAGTACTTTCGCGACTACAGCCGCTACCGCAAGCGCCAGGCAGCGCATATCCGCCAGAAGGAGGCGGAGTTGCACGATGCCGGTGTGGACCTGGCGCGTCAGCAGCGCGAGACCACCACACTGCTTGCCCAGGAAAAGAAACAGAAGGACCAGCTGGCTCGTGAGCAGAAAGAACGCCAGCAAAGCCTGAAGAAAAGCAAGCAGCAGGAGAAGGACCTGCAGGCGCAGATCAACAAGAAAGAGAAGCAGAAGAGGCAGCTTCAGGAGCAGATACAGAAGATTATCAACGAAGAGGTGGCCAAAGCCCGTAAGGCTGGCGGAACAAGTGGTACAAGTAGCCCCGGTGGCTTAAGTAATGTGGATGTGGCGTTGAGCAACGACTTCGCCGGCAACAAAGGCAAGCTGCCGTGGCCAGTGTATTACACCAAGGTGGTGCGCGAATACGGCCGCTACACACACTCGTCGGGTGGCCAGAACATGAACAACGGTATCGACCTGCAGTGTAAGAGCGGCACGTCGGTGCAGTGCGTGTTCGACGGCACGGTGAGCCGTGTGTTCACATGCCCCAACGGCACCAAGGGCATCATTGTACGTCATGGTGAGTACATGTCAGTGTACACGAACATGGGCACGGTTACGGTGCGCGAGGGCGCCAAAGTGAGCACCAAGCAGAACCTGGGCACAGTGTACACCAACAGTGACGGTAGTGCCGACTTCAGCTTCCAGCTCTGGAAAGGCACCACGTCGCAAAACCCGCGGACATGGCTGAGATAATCTACTTTATCAGTGACGCCCACTTGGGTAGCGGCGCCGACTCGCGAGAGCGTGAGAGGCAGTTATGCAGCTGGCTCGACAGCATAAAGGGTGACTGCAAGACGCTGTTTCTGCTGGGCGATATGTTCGACTTCTGGTTCACCTACCGTTATGTGGTGCCGCGCGGCCATGTCAGACTCTTGGGCAAGTTGGCGGAACTGAGCGATATGGGCGTGGAGATACACTTCTTCATTGGTAACCACGACATGTGGATGTTCGACTATCTGGAGAAAGAGATAGGGGTGACGATGCACGACGAACCGGAGGTGTTCGAGATGGGCAGCAAGCGCTTCCTGATAGGACACGGCGACGGGCTCGGGCATCTTGATCGCAAGTTCGACATTCTGCGTAAGGTGTTCCGCTGCAGGCTCAACCAGCGTCTCTTCGCCATGTTACCGCCGTCGTGGACATTCCCCTTTGCCAACCGATGGAGCGACAGCAACAAGGTGAAGCACGCCAAAGAAGACTGCCTGCATTATATGGGCGACGAACGCGAGGGGATAGTCATATACTGCAAAGAGCGCTTAAAGAGCGAGCATTTTGACTACTGCATATTCGGCCACCGGCACACGCCCCTGACGAGAGAGATTGCCGACGGCTGCACGTATGTCAACACCGGCGACTGGATGATGAACCGCAACTATGCCGTATTCAATCCGGCGAGCGGTGCCGTTGAACTTCGTGACGTCGCCGGAGAGTTGCGATGAGCATAGCTATATATGGCTGTGCGACAGTGTGGTTGCGCCACGTAGAAAGTTTTTTTATAAAATAATGTACGTGAATTGATTTTTTCTTCGTATCTTTGCACTCGATTTTGAATAGGAAATAAACAAAAACAAATAATAAAGATGAAAGGCAAAACCATCATTCAGATTGTGTTGGGCGTCGTTATTGTCGCCTTAGCGTTTTTGCTGTACAGCAGCATTATGAAACCTGTGCGTTTCGAGAACGAGTACAACAAGCGCCGCGACGCTTGTGCAGAGAAACTGAAAGCCATCCGCACACTGGAGGAGGCCTACAAAGTGACTTATGGTGCCTATACCGGCAGTTTCGACACATTGATTAACCGCCTGATGAATGAAGACAGCATGAAGACTGTCGTCAAGGTGACCAACTACGACAAGATTCCCGCCGACGTTGACATCAACGAGGTGCCCGAAAAAGAGGCCGTGGAGAAAGGCTATGTGTCTCGTCAGGAAGTGTACATCAACCCCATCGCCAAACTGCGCGAGGACAAGAAACTCCCCACCGTCGACGCCACCGGTCACACTGTGCAGATGACCGACGAGCAGATTGTCAACCTGCGCTATGTTCCCTATCCCAAGAGCGAGCAGAACGAGTTTGAACTGCAGGCCGGTATGGTTGACAAGAGCGGTTTCATGGTGCCTGTGTTCGAGTGCAAGGTGCCGTTGAGCTTGCTGCTTAGCGACATGGATCACCAGCAGGTGATTAACAAGATTGCCGAAATCGAGAAGGTCTCTGGCCGTTATGCCGGTTGGAAGGTTGGTGATATGACCCAGCCCGTTACTGACGGTAATTTCGAGTAAACAATGTATACTTGCAAGACACTGATTGCCACCACCGGCGACAATGTTTCGCAGGAGAAAAGATTATCCATTTGCCTTGAGGCCAATGGATTTTCTTTTTCGGAGACGACGCCGTCGGGTGAGTTGCTGACCTTCGGAGTGGCCGAAGGACCACATGCCGTGAGCATCACCAACGCTACGCGTGAGGTAAAGGCCTTCTTTACTGAGAGTGGTGTGAAGCCGTGGGGGTACAAGTCCATGGAACTTATAGTGCTGAGCGATGCCAGCACCTGGGTACCCGATGAGCTGTACACCATGACTGCCAACCGCCAGTATCTGAAACTTGTAGGTAGCAATGCTGTATCAGTGATGAGCTGCCACAGCAGCGTTTTGGGTTCAACGGCCGTGTTTGCTGGCAACGAACAACTGGCTATGGCCTTCAAGGTGGCATTGCCCGGCTTGTCTGTTATCAACCAGCATGCCAAGATGGTGCGAGTGAAGGATATGAGCAAGAGCCACCCTGTGCTTTTCGCCTATTGGCGTAAGGGCATTGTCGATGTGGCAGCCTGCAAAGATGGCAAATACCTCTTCGGCAACAGTCTCAAGCATAAGGGTAGGGAAGAGGCCATGTTCCGTCTCGTCGAGGTGATGAAGGCTTACGGGCTTGATGACGGTACCGCCGAGCTGATGCTTTGTGGCGACGTGGACAGAGATGTGTACGCCATGATGCGCCCCTATTTTCCAAAGACCACGCTCTATGGCGGCGAGATAACCCGCTGCGCTAATCCCGAGTTCAAGAAGTTGCGTACCTATAGGCACGCGCTAATCCTGATGTAAGAATGCGTATTATTGCAGGATCGTTGAGAGGTCGGCGGCTCAATCCGCCACAGAACTTGCCGGTGCGTCCTACCACCGACATGGCTCGCGAGAGCCTCTTCAATATCCTGAATAACTATGTGGACTTCGAGGAGTGTGCCGTTATGGATCTCTTTGCTGGCACTGGGGCGGTATCCTTTGAGTTTATATCACGCGGTGTGCGCGAGGTGACGAGCATCGACATCAACGCCCAGTGCACCGACTACATCAAGGCCGAGAGCATCCGTATGGGTGTAAAGAACCTGCACGTGGTGCGTGCCGATGTCTTCGACCTTCTGAAACGAGCCAACCGCAAGTTCGACATAGTATTTGCCGACCCGCCTTACGCCATCGAGGGCCTTGCAACGCTTCCTGACCTTGTCTTCGAGCGTGACGTGCTTACCGAGGACGGCATCTTCATCCTCGAGCATCCACGCGAGTATTCCTTCGAGGAGCATCCCCATTTCTGGCAGCACCGTAATTACGGCAAGGTCAACTTCACTTTCTTTGCAAACAAATTAGAAGAATAACATATCATGAACGCAATCGTAAAGACAAACTTCAGTTTCCCGAAGCAGAAGAGCCTCTATGTGGGCAAAGTGCGCGATGTCTACAACATCGACGACAAGTACATGGCCATGGTGGTGAGCGACCGCATCTCCGCCTTTGACGTCGTCCTTCCCAAGGGCATCCCCTATAAAGGTCAGGTGCTCAACCAGATTGCCGCCAAGTTCCTCGACGCCACCGCCGACATCCTGCCCAACTGGAAGCTTGCTACTCCCGACCCCATGGTCACAGTGGGTCTCAAGTGCGAAGGCTTCCGTGTGGAGATGATTGTGCGCGGCTACCTCGCCGGCAGTGCATGGCGTGAATACAAAGCCGGTGCCCGTACCCTCTGCGGCGTGCAGTTGCCCGAGGGTATGGTGGAGAACCAGAAGTTCCCGACCCCGATAGTGACTCCCACCACCAAGGCCGATGAGGGCCACGACGAGAATATCAGCCGCGAGGAGATTATCCGCACCGGCCTCGTCGCCAAAGAGGACTACGACCAGCTGGAGAAGTACGCCCTGCAGCTCTTCCAGCGTGGCACCAAGATTGCCGCCAAGCACGGCCTCATCCTCGTGGACACCAAGTACGAGTTCGGCAAACGTGACGGCAAGATATACCTCATCGACGAGATACACACCCCTGACAGCAGCCGCTACTTCTATGCTGACGGCTACGAGGAGCGCCTGAAGAAGGGCGAGCACCAGCGCCAGCTCAGCAAGGAGTTCGTGCGCGAATGGCTCATGGACAACGGCTTCCAAGGCAAGGAAGGCCAGAAGGTGCCCGAGATGACCGACGAGATTGTCAACAGCATCAGCGACCGCTACATCGAGCTATACGAGCACATCACCGGCGAGAAGTTCCAGAAAGCCGACGACTGCGCCGATGTCGCTGCACGCATCGAGAAAAACGTCACCGACTATCTGCGTTCGCTCTGATGGAGATTGAACGCAAATACCTTGTCAGTGAGCTGCCGGCCGACCTCGACAGCTACCCGCACACAGAGATAGAGCAAGGATATTTATGTACATCGCCCACTCTGCGCATCCGCAGGATGGGCGATGTTTTTATTTTGACCGTCAAAGAACATTTTGCCGGTACGTCCACGGCGATACAGAACCGCGAGGAGGAATTCACGATGCGCCGTGAGAGCTACGAGTTACTTAAGGCCAAGTGCGACGGAAACCTTGTCAGCAAGACCCGCTACCGCATACCGCTGTCCGACGGCCTCACTGCCGAGCTCGACCTCTTCCATGGCGTACACGAAGGTCTGCGCCTCGTTGAAGTCGAGTTCCCGTCACTGGAAACCGCCGACACCTTCGTAGCACCCTCTTGGTTTGGTCCCGACGTCAGCACCGACCCTCGCTACCGCAACAGCTACCTCGCCAACCTTTAACCATTAACCCTTTACATTGAATTGAAGAAAATACCTCATACCTTCGTCATCGTCTTCGCGCTCATCGTGCTTTCTGCCATCCTCACATGGGTGGTACCGGCAGGCGAATACACCCGTGTTGTGGAGGGTGGGCGAGAGGTGGTGCTGAACGACTCGTTCCACCGCGTTGACGCCGCACCGCAGACCTGGCAGATATTCTCCGCCCTCTTCAACGGCTTCGTCGACAAGGCCGACATCATCGTCTTCATCCTCATGGTCGGCGGCGCCTTCTGGATACTCAACAACAGCCACGCCATCGACGTCGGTGTGATGGCCTTCCTGCGGCGTGTGCAGCGGCTGAGCCGCTACAAATTCATCGGCAAGCTGGGCGTCAACAACATCATCATCACCCTCGTCATGCTCCTCTTCAGTCTCTTCGGCGCTGTCTTCGGCATGAGCGAAGAGACAATAGCCTTCGTCGTCGTCTTCATCCCGCTGGCCATCAGCATGGGCTACGACTCCATCGTGGGCGTCTACATGTGCTACGTCGCCGCCCA
>JAEEGH010003667.1_pt1 | contig 40045 bp, 29 predicted proteins | sample 9134181 | NCBI WGS metagenome assembly JAEEGH01 (sample SAMN16246544, study PRJNA631951) | gut metagenome | biome: gut microbiome; feature: rumen; material: DP-attached | host: Bos | place: Iran: Karaj | collected 2018-10 | reverse complement strand
GGTCGTGTTTGGCACTATCTCCGCGATACACATGGTGAAATTGAGCTTTATACGCCCGACGAAAGCCATCCCTCTCTGGCGGGTAGCTATGCCGCTGCCTGCGCTTTCTATACCATGATGTTTGGTCGCGACCCCGACAGCATTACCTACGAGGCAGGTTTGGGCATGAAAACGGCTGGCATTATCCGTTCGGCCGTGCATGAGGTGGTGTATGACTCATTATGGAAATGGCAACGGCCCGATCCGTGTGTGCTGCCTTCCGAAAGACAGGGTTTTGAAATCAATGTCAGTCCTAATCCAGCTCATAACGAAGTGACGCTTCACATACCCCAAGGGACAAACGCTGAAACCTTTTTGTACGGCATCGACGGCCGTATCCTTTGGAACAAAAGGACCAATGGAACAACTCATCTTTCTATGGAAGGATTGCCCTCGGGTATCTATCTTCTCAAGGTAATTACCCAGCAAGGAATTGTAGTGGAAAGGATTGTCAAGCAATAAGAAAAAGTGTATCTTTGCCAAAAATAATCAAATTACACCTGTTCCAATGAAAACAAGAAACATACTAATAATCAGTGTATTATCATTGCTTATGATGCTTTGCACCCCACTGTTTTCGCAGATTCAGACTTTTGAATGGCAAGGGGTCCAACGGCAATATCTTATCAGAGTCCCTCAACAAACAGACAAGGCCACAATGCCTGTGCTGTATTTCTTGCACGGATGGACCGACAACATCACCCATGTCGACAATGAGTTTCATTTCCAACAGATTGCGGATCAGTTTGAGTGGACAATCGTTATTCCACAAGCCCTGGACGAGGGGTCCGGTACCATGTGGAATGCAGGTTTGAATGCCAGCAATACCGATGACTCGGGCTTCTTGATGGCACTTCTTGATTCGTTGGTTGAGCCTTACCACCTAAACCTCGATAGTGTCTTTTTCACCGGTTTCTCCATGGGCGGTTTCATGACGCATCGCATGGCCATCGAATACGGCGACCGCATCACGGCATGCGCACCTGTCAGTGGACTGATTACCCATTCCATGGCTAACCACACAGCAGTTGCGCCAGTGCGTATGCTCTATATCCACGGCACGGCCGACCCCGTAGTGGGTTATAGCGGTACCTCGCAATACTTTGGTAATCTTGGTCTCGGTGCCGATGCCATCATCAATTATTGGAAAACGGCCAACCATTGTGAATCCGAACCTGTCATTGATACCTTCCCCGACCTCAAAAACGACGGCTTGTTGTTTGTGCGCTATACCTACGAAGGCGATGCCGAACTGCAGCATATTAAGGTCATCGGTGGCAACCATACTTGGTACCATAGTGAAGACCAATATGACATTGGCTATCTGACCGAGATTCATAAGTTTTTCGCTGGCGATGGTGGCGGTAATGTTGGCGTCGCTGAACCCGAACCCCAACAATTTCATCTTTGGCCTAATCCGACCACGGGCTCTTTCACCCTCAAAGTGGAAAACACCACCAACCTTGAGGTGATAGATGTTCAAGGCCGTTGCGTGGCCAAATATGCAATGAAGCCTGGCACGCATTCAATTGACTTGGGCAACCTCCCCAAAGGCCTGTATTTCATCAAAGACGAAAAAGGCGCTGTGCAGAAGCTATTGCTGACAAAATAAAACCTGTGACCGATGTTGGACCCGAAATTCGATACTTGTTTCTTTGAGCGTTATGCCATGGTCTCGTTGGCCACGCTGTTAGGTGAGCATTATGCCCATCTGGTCAATCGTGACAGACCCGACCTGCAGGATGAGGGGCAAAGCATCGGCATCGAGGTGACGAGGGCCATACGCGAAAACAAAAATGTGGCCAATGCCTTGGTCAACGAGATGGCGGGCGAAGACATCAAAGAGGTGAATGCAGCTGACCTGCTTCACATCAACCAGAGCGGTTATGCTTACGGCTTGGGGGATGGCAGTATCATCGGTCGCAATGAATATGAATACTGGTCGTTGGCTTTGCCCTTGAAACGCATTCTTGAAATCAAGATGAACAAGGTGAACGACGGCTTTTATGGCGATTTCGATGAGTTTGGCCTCTTCGTCTTCACCAAAGAAGACTTGGACATCGACCAAATCAAGCAGACCATCGCCTTTATGATGGAAAAGCAAGCCTACCAAAACCGACTTTATTCGCGGCTCTTCCTTTCACAAATCCAAACTTTATTTGATTGTGATCTTGAAACGGGACGATATCGTAAGTTCAAGATTTCAGAGGAGCAAAGGCGTTCGTTTTACGAAGAAGCCATAAAAACAGGCTTGTAGGGCTGTCACACTGTGGCTGCCGTTTTTATAATTAAATCGGCTGCCGTAATACGATTAAAAAGGCTGCCGTAATACGACAGCCCTACAAGCCTGTTATTTGATGATTTTGGTCGCAAATGTTTTTTCGGGCGTTCGGATAACCAACAAATATGTTCCACTGGTCAGATCTTGAAACAAATCCCCGATTTCAATGCGATTGAGTCCTATTTGAGTAAAGCCTAAATTTCTGTTTACCAAAAGTTTGCCTTCTATTGAATACACATTTGCGAACAAGTTGCAGACGCGTTCACATTCAACTTCAGCAAAACTTGAAGCCGTTATGGGGTTACCAACGATGTGGAGTTGGCACTCGTTATTTTGGGATTCATGGACGCCGACACTAGCAAACTCATAGGCACCTATGTCGATTCGACTGCCGGCCACTCGAGGATTACCGTCTAAATCGAAGCCGTTGAGGATGGCTTCGGGCGTGTCGGGCGAGCCCGAATCAACGCACGGGCTGTCTGATCCCAATAGGTAATTCTGTTCGTTAGGTGCAGCGAAGAGCGGGTCTTCATCAATGCAATTCTCGTAGACAAGGATGATCTCGTGATTGGAGATGTTCTCAAATCCGTATTGTACCAGGCAATTGTGGAATTCGGGGGCATAATCTTCGTATGTCCAGGACCACATCTGCACGGGTTCGTCGAGTGGGACTTCGTTGGTGTTGCCGTAAACGATGCAGTTCCACAATACGGGCGAGCTTTGCTGATAGAAAAAGATGCCACCACAGTTGACGCCGATGGAATGGTTGTTCACCACGGTGAGGTTGGCTACCAAAGGCGACGAATCGCTGATGGCCAAGCCGCCTCCGAAGTGTCCTGATGTGTTGTCGGAAAAGAGCGAGTTGGTGATGCTACAAGGGTTGTCGTAGCAGCGAATCATATACAAACCGGCGCCGTTGATGCCATAATTGTACTCAAATCGGCAGCGGTCGATCCTCGCCAAACAACTATCGATACTCAAGGCGCCCCCGATGGCCGATTCACCATTGTTGTTTCGGAAATCGGTCTTGGTGATGTCCACCTCGCATTTCAGGAAACGTAGTCCACCGCCATACATAAAGTATACAGTGTCCAAATTTGTGTATGTCTGGTTGTTGTTCACTTTGCAGTCATGTATTCTCACCTTAGAGTCAATGGCATTCAAGGCACCGCCATGTTCGCGTGAAAAATTGCAGAATAGGGTACTGTTGCTGATTTCCACGTTGTCGCTCCCGAAAATGCGCAGTGCTCCGCCGTCTTGGTCATCATCCAAAGCCGCCTTGCCGTATTGGAAGCGACAGTAATCGAATTTGCAAGCTCCTGCCTTGTTTAAACGGATGCCATTCCAGCCTCCCCGACCAGCATTGAAAACATAAAACCCCACAGTGTCGGCAACCGTGAATAGGATGGAGTCAGCTCCTGTTCCCAAGGCTGTCAACGATGCACCATTCTCGACCCTAATGCAATAAAAACTGTCGAACAAAACCGTTGTTCCCGCAAGAATGCGTAAAGAATCCTGCACTTTGACATTGCCTATGACAAGTACTGTATCGGCATCCCAAATGCCCGATTGTGGCCCCGATACCTCTATAGTTTGGGCTTGAGTAAAAATGGAAATCAACAACAAAAAAAGAAGAAGCTTATTTTTCATAACAGTTTAAGATTAATATTAAATCGCAAAAATAACGCATAATTTGGTTTTTTGCCTTATGTCGATAAAATTATTTATCTTTGCAGGTTCAAAAAGTGAGAAACACTTATTATTTAATGGATAAATCTGCCTCCATATTCAATCACATGTCCCAAGTAGAAGGTTCTCTCTCTTTCGGGTGGATTTTCGAATGGTTTTTTTGGGCTGTTTTGTTGGGCTTGTTTTTGGGTCTTGTCATCAATATGGGTCCGGCGTTCATCACTTTGGTGCAAACCAGTTTGCATCAAGACTTTAAGTCGGCTGTGCAGTTTGCTTTCGGTGTGATTTTGAACGATGCCATAGTGATAGCCATTTGCATTTTCACTTCGGTTCAGTTGGGAGTATCATTCAACTCAGGCGTTCCTTGGTTTTGCATTGGGGCAGGAGCTATTTTGGTGGCGTTTGGAATAATGACGTTTTTCATGAAGGCAAGAAATAGGGAAACGCGCCATGAGCAAAGAGCCAAGGAACTGTTGGAAGAGCAAGATGATAGCCCATCATCCTTCTTTTTCATCGGTAAAGGGTTTGCTCTTAATGTGTTGAATCCTTTTGTTTGGATTTTTTGGTTTTCGGCAGTGGCCATTGTGGTGGGAGGTACACAAAATACTATCATCACCATTGTCTTTTTCACTATCGTGTTGAGTACCAGTTTCGCACTTGATGTTTTGAAAGCTTGGGGAGCGGCGAAGCTGAAACGCTTTTTCGATGCTGATCGCACCACATTGATGAACCGCATTGCAGGCATTTTGTTGGTGATTTGCGGTCTTTATTTCATTGTTTATAAGGGAATTATCAACCTTGTCTAAAATTATATACTATGGAAGTCAAAAAAGCAAATTCTGGCTGGATCGCGTTCCTTGTGAGCGGAATCGTCGCCATTGGATATGGTGTATTAGCCATTTCTTTTACGGAGCAATTTATCGACATTCTCGAGATAGTCATGCGTGTTTCAGGCATCTGTATTGCTGCAACAGGTGCTATTTTCTTGATTGCCGCGATAATGCGTATAAAGAAGAAATTGCCTTGGGGCTTGATTCTTTTGGAAGCCGTTGCGTTGATTACCGTTGGAGTACTATCAGCCATTTATTCCACTGAAGCCCTCAAATTGTTGGTGATTCTGATTGGTATATGGGCGGCCATCATCGGTGCTTTCATGCTGCTTGTGATGTCGCGCACCAAGAACCTTTGGAACAAGGGCTTCTATATTGTGAGTGCTATCCTAAGCATAGCATTCGGTGTGCTGCTCATAGTACATCCATTTGGTTTCGTGAAATGGTTTATCATCTTGTCAGGTATCATCGCTTTGGTATTTGGCCTCATCATGATGATGTTTGGCTTTGCCATTCGTCGTGCAGACAAGGAAGTCAAAGTGGAAGTCGTTGAGAGTCGAATAGAAGAAAGTAATCTTTAATCCGACAACTGCTGAAACGCTGTCCAAGGCGCCACTTCAGGCAAAGGCGCTGTAATCTCTATTTGTGTCTTTAAAACGGGGTGCTCGAAGGAGATACGCCAGGCATGGAGGTTGATGGAAGCATCAGGGTTGCTGCGCGGATAACCATATTTCAAGTCGCCACGGATGGGACAGCCGATATGGGCCAATTGGCAACGAATCTGATGGTGTCTTCCTGTAAACAGCTCAACTTCAAGCAGATAAAAAGTGTCTGACTTTCCAACCACACGATAACTAAGTCGCGCCAACTTGGCCTCTTTGGTGCCTTCGGGCACGACGAACGACTTGTTCATCTTCTCGTTTTTGATGAGGTAGTCCTCCAACATGTCGGCTTGCTTGGGTGGGTGGTTTTTGACGAGAGCTAAGTAGGTCTTATGAAAATCGCGGTCTTTCACCTTCACCGTCATGCGCGATAGGGCTTTGCTTGTCTTGGCGAACACCACAGCACCGCTCACGGGTCTGTCGATGCGATGAACGAGACCTGCGAACACATTCCCTGGCTTGTCGTATTTCTCCTTGATGTATTCTTTGATGTCGTCGAGCAGGCATTTGTCGCCCGTCTTGTCGCCCTGTACGATCTCGGAGGGGAGCTTGTTCACCACGATGAGGTGGTTGTCTTCGTATAATATCCGATCAGCTATTGTATTCATTGGTCTCAATTATTACTCCACTACCGATAACATAAGGTTCTGTCTCATGGTAAACCACGCCGAACTGTCCCGGGGCCACGCCCGAAATGGCAACTTCAGATACGATGTCGGCACCATGCTCGGTAAGGCGAATCGTACCATAAGTGAACTCAGGCTGGTGGCGTATTTTGAAGCGTACACGCTGCCCGTCAACAAATTGTAAGGCAGGATTCATCGGTTGCAGGTCGCCCATAGGAACGATGTTGGTGTATTGTGCCACAGGGTCATAGCCCTGCGAAACATAGACGATGTTGTTCGGGATGTCTTTCTTCACCACAAACCACGGACCCCCGCCAAGGCCTAAGCCTTTGCGCTGTCCGATGGTGTGGAACCAAAAGCCCTTGTGGCGACCTAGTTTCTTGCCTGTTTCGAGCTCAACGATGTCACCAGGCATTTCGCCAAGGTATTCGCGAATATAGTCGTTGTAGTTGATCTTTCCCAAGAAGCAGATGCCTTGACTGTCATGGCGTTCCGCACTCGGCAGCTTGTATTGGGCGGCCAATCGACGGACCTCGGGTTTGGGAATGTCGCCAATGGGGAAGATGACTTTGCTCAACTGGGCATAAGTGATGCGACCTAAGAAATAGGTCTGGTCCTTGAAAGTGTCGGCCGCTGTGCCGAGCCAGAAGATGCCGTTTTCATCCTCCCACGAGCGGGCATAGTGTCCTGTGGCGATTTTGTCGAAGTTGTGGCCTTCTTTTTCCTCAAAGGCACCGAGCTTGATCCAACGGTTGCACATCACATCGGGATTGGGCGTGAGGCCCTTGCGCACCATCTCCATGGTGTATTTTCCGACCGTCTCAAAATACTCGTATTGCAGGTCCACGATGTCGAACTTGCAGCCGTATTTCTTGGCGATATAGGTCGTGATTTCAATGTCCTCCTCCGATGGACAGCTCGACAGGTCTTCCTTGCCTTCCATACCGATTTTGATATAGAAGATATGCGGGTCGTAGCCCTGCTCCTTGAGCAGCGGCACTACCACGGAGCTGTCGACGCCTCCCGAAACCAATGCGGCTATTTTCATTGAAGTCTTTTTTCGTCTAGTTACAATATATAGGTTTGAATTTCAAACAGATTCAAAAAACCTGTCATCATGAATACATTGCGGATATCATCGCAAATGTTACGGATGATGATTTTTCCTCCCTTGTCGGCAGCAGCCTTGCGTAAGGTCAAGAAAATCCTTAGACCCGAACTGGATATGTAAGTGAGATCGGTACAGTCCAGAATGATGGTTTTGTCGGCTTCCTCGGCCAAAGCGGTCATCTGCGGGTTGATTTCCTGTGCTCCAGGGGTATCCAAACGGCCTATCAAGCGAACTATAATCGTGTTGTTTTCACGTGAGATATTTACTTCCATGTTGTTTGTAGTTTTTAGTCATTATTAATATGTTGTTTTCTCCCTTTCGTTCATAGTTCACCGTATCCATAATGGTACGGACAAGGTGGATGCCAAGACCACCAATCGGACGTTCATCCATCTTTGCATTAATGTCAATGTCTTCCTTGGCTGTAGGATCGAAGGGGGTGCCACTATCGGTAACGACAAACGACACACGTTTTCCGTCAACGATGGCTTCGATATCCACCACTCCATCCGTTCCTTCGGGATAAGCATACATGATCACATTACTCACGGCTTCTTCTAAGGCCAGATTGAGGTTGAAAATGGCTTCGTGGTCAAGTTGTGCATCTCCCGCAACAGCCTCAACAAACTCAGGCAATAATGCAATCTGTTCAACATCGTTGTGAAGGGTGAGGTGATGCGTAGTTTTGTTGGCATTGCCCAGATAGTGGATGAAGAGCATGGTCAAGTCGTCGCTTTGCGGAGCTTCACCAACAAAGAGAGAGACCTGCTGTTCGATGTTCTCCATATGCTCTTCTGAGTGTTTTTTCCCGTGGAGAGCTTTCTCTATTCGTGCCTCACCAAATTGTTCTTGGGATGCATTCTCAGCCTCTGAAAGACCGTCCGTATAAAGGAAGAGAGCATCATCGTAGTGGAAAGGTATTTCTTGTTCAATGAAATCCACTTCTTTGAGAATGCCTAAAGAAACGTTGGGTTCCACAGGTAGCATCCTAATGGCATCTGTGAGAATCATTGGCGGGTTGTGACCCGCATTGCAGTAGTGAAGTTGGCCCGCATCCAAATCAAGCACACCACAGAAGAACGTGACAAACATACTGCTCTCGTTAGTTTCTGCCATAGAGTCGTTCATTGAGGTAACGATTTTTGCTGGACTGTCTTCATGGGCCGACATGGCGCGGAACAGGCTTCGAGTCACTGCCATCACCAAAGAGGCAGGAATGCCTTTACCTGAGACGTCACCGATACAGAAGAACAGCTTTTCGTCACGAATGAAAAAGTCATACAAGTCGCCTCCAACTTCCTTGGCGGGAATGATGGAGGCTGCTAGATCCAAGTCTTTTCGCTCTGGGAACGGTGGAAAAGTCTTGGGAATCATCGCCATCTGAATCTCTCGGGCGATATGGAGCTCGTTTTCTATTCGTTCTTTCTGCTCGTTCAGACGATGGAATTTAGTCTGGTTTTTGGTGGCTACCCGAAGAATGACAATGAGCATTGCCAAACCCAATAGTTGCAGTAACTTTACAATCATTCCAACCCGGCGAACACCACTGTACAGCTCCTTTTCAGGAAGCACAATCGACAAAGACCACCCCGTTCGCTCTACAGGAGAGAAATAAACGTGGTTGATTTGCCCCTGGTAGCGGACGGGCATCTCGCCCGACTTTCCGGATAGCATGGCTTGATTGACTTGATCAAGTGCTTCATGGTCTTCAGATTCCATGGCAAACTGATCGACAGTGGTTTGCATCACCAAGGTTTCGACAGGACACACCATAATTTGTCCGCTACGGCTGACAACCATACTAAAGGCGTTGGGATATACTTTTATTTCGCCAACAAAATCCGTGAGCCAGTCCAAAGAAATATCGGCGGTTAGGATGGCTGCCACCTCACCGTTTGTGTCTTTTACTGGCATTGAGAAGGTCGTCATCAGAATGTCGCCGCCATTTTCATCAAAATAGGGCTCCGACCAATAGCTGTTATTCAATTCAATAGGTTTGGTAAACCATTCCTTAGAGGGATAGTCGTATTCCTCCGTGGCCAGTGAAAGCATCCTAATCTCACTAGTTTCCAAATCTCTGGTGGCGTAAGGGGCATACAAAGGGTTGTTTTTGCTGTAACCAGGAACGAGTGCCATAGTTGACCCAACTACGACAGGATTTTCGCTCACCACTCGCTGAGGAATACGTTCCAAGCTGTCGGGATTTTCCAAGCACCATTGTGCCACCCAAATACTATTGCGAACAGCGGCTTCGGCTTGGTTAACAACATCCATGATTTTGTTCTCGGCACTTTTTAATTCGCTCTCTGCGCGTAGTGAGGCCTCTTGTTTGATTTCCCTTTGGGCAAAGACAAACTGAATGATGGCTGTAGCCTCCAATGTGAGGGTAGCTACAATCAGCAGCAGCAATCTGAATCTCATCGATATGCCACCTTTTTTATCATCTTTTTTTCGGTCGAATTTCATAAGATGGATGTTAATGCTGTGCGTAATTCTGGCATGGGACATTTGGTGTCCCTTTCCACAATCAAGGTCTTGAGCCCGGCGAAGGGACGTATCATTTCTTCTATTTCTTTCAATGGAACACCTTTCCCGAAATACGCTGGTACAAAGCACTCCCAAAACTTGATGGCCAAAGCCTTAATCATATGGAAGGTCTCCTGGATGAAAGCCTCGTCGCTAAGGCAACAGCAAAGGTAAACCATTCCCAAATCAAAAAGGTGGTTGCCCCAACAGAAATCACCTAAATCGATAAAATAACGTTGGTTGCCAACAAAGATGGCATTGCTGTATTGGAGGTCGCCATGGATGGCGGTGTCTTCATCGGGAACATCGGCAATGAAACGCTCCAGACGGTCTTTCTCCATTGGCGTAAAGAACGGGTTCTCTTTGAGGAGTTGATGATAACGATCCTTAACGTTCTCGAACTGCGTTGTGTCAACGTGCGTGGCATGGAGTTTAAGGCACATTTGGGCAAATTCAGAAGCAAATTGCATTACTTTTTCCGGCTCGTCTGCCGTGGCACGCGAATAAGATTTCTTCCCTAAGACACGGCGGAAGCGTATGCCAAAACGCCCATCTTCTGTGACCACATAATCTCCTGGCTCTGGGGTTTGTATGCCCATATCATAGACCCTACGGGCGAGTTTCATCTCGTCTAATGGCTGTTGGATCTTGCCCGGGAAATAGAGCTTGAGCATCACTAAAGGGTCGGTCTTGTGGTTATAGCTCTCACCGTTGGCACCGCCACCAGAAAGGACATAATCGTCAAGAGAAATTCTAATGGCTTCCATGGGAAAACACTTTATTGATTAATGACTCAAATTCTTGAAAGGCGGCTGTATCTTGCAGTTCCCTGAGAGAATCGGCAAGGCCGCGATAATGCCACTCATGGTCTTTGGGGTCTTTGGAATGAAAACGTTCCCAAAGGGCATCGCCCATCTCGTCATAGTCGCGGGCAATGGCACGTATGTTGGAAAGCTTGTCGGCAAGGGCTACTATTTTGGCATCATGAGATGCCTTGGCTAAACGGTCGATAGAGGCTTGTTTGCGGTAGTGCCAGCTCTCTTTTTCGCTCATGCCTTCTGGTATTTCTTCGCTCTCCTGTGCCACCAAGGAGGCTATCCTGTCTCCAAACTCCGTTCTAATGTTTTCAACTGTAACATCGGTGTCTTCCACGGTATCGTGCATAACGGCGGCGGCTAACAATTCCTGGTCAGTAGACATCGTAGCCACGATTCCCATCGATTCCATAGGATGAATGATGAAAGGGAATCCCTTCCCTCGGCGTTCGGTGCCGGCGTGGGCTTTGACCGCAAAGACAATGGCGCGATCTAGAAGTTCTGTATTGAGCGGATTGTTTGCCATAACTATTGGTTCATAAAGGAAAGAGTTTTAACCTGTTTCACCAAGAGCTCGGCCATGATGCCGTTGCTTTCGGAGGGGCCGTTAAGCATGTCAAAAAGTTTGCGAATGCCGGCTTTGCCACCGCCACTTTTTAGGATATAGGCGATACAGAGGTTTTGTGGACCTACGGATGAGGCTATAATGTCGAGGTCGGTAAGCCCCAATTGATAGCAAGCAATCTGGTAGGCGCCTTCGAAATACTCCTTGATAATCCGATCCACGTCACCTAGGGTTTTGCATCCCAGTTCTTTGAAGACTGCCAGATAAGGCATCAGTGGTACCTCTTGGATTTCTGCTTGATTCAAGGCTGCGATGTGATGATTCAGCGGACCGAATGGATCCAGCTCCAAGTAGCTTTTGAAAGTTGCACCGTCTATTTGGGCATCGTCAAGTTTGCCCGAGGCCACCAATGCCTGCATCCGACGGCGGTAATCTGTAAGCTCTAGGCGTATTTGGCTGAATTGCTCGTCAGCCAATTCCAACATTCCAGCTAGACGATTCAAATTGCGGATGTATTTCTTGGGAATCTCCACCCCACTTTTATAGCCCGTGTCATGGTACATATTGGCCCAGGCATGTTGTAGCAAGGTGCGCATTTGGATCTCCATACAGTAAGGCATATCGGGGATGTGGCACACGTAGTGTAGTGAGAGGTAACCGAAACTATCAATGTCAAGTAGTTTACGCTTGTCAACCGAATCTTCCCAATCCACTTCATAAAGGCGCTCAATGGCTGATGCCACTTTATCCACATCATCAGGATAAAAGGTGATGACGCGAAGTCCAAGAATGTCGGTGATGTCAACTAGACTTTTGTATTTGGCGCCCTTGAGCTCCAGTTTTCCCACCAAAGAGGATTCGGTTTTCACACGCGACTCCACTGCAGCAACCCAAACACCTGCTTTCGACAGATAATCACGCAGGTTTTTTGAAATATGGGTTTCAGCCTCGAGGAACCTTGGCAGTTGTTCTCGGTATTCTTGAAGAATTGTTTCCGAATGAGGATCTAATGCTATCATGTTGCAAAAATATGCATTTTTTTGGAATACACAATATTACGGCTGCAAAACAAATCTATTTCGTCATCGAATAAGGCTTGTCTTCTGCTTTCAAGCCTCTATTGAAGTTTGGCTCGCTACTCATCTCAAAGACCAATTCTCCGCCCTGCATCAGTTGTTTATGAGCGAGATACAACTGGCTGATTTCTTGCCCGTTAAGCATCACTTTCTGCACATAACGGTTTTCATCGCTTACGTTAGGTGCCTTGATTTCCAAGGTCTTGCCGTTGCCCAAGCGCACTTTCAGATAAGGCAGGTAAGGTGCTCCAAATACATATTGGTCACTGCCCGGACAGACAGGATAGAAGCCCATCGCGGAGAAGATGTACCACGCCGACATCTGGCCGCAGTCGTCGTTGCCGCAGAGGCCGTCGATGTTGTTCTTGTAAAAGCGGTTCATGATTTCGCGCAGCCAGTATTGGGTCTTGTAAGGTTGTGAGGTCCAGTTGTATAGGTAGGCAATATGGTGTGCGGGTTCGTTTCCGTGATTGTAGCATCCCATCAAGCCCTCCTCGGTGACGTCTTCGGTGTTCTCAAAGAACTCGGGGGGCAGTTGCATGACGAACAAAGTATCCAAGTTTTGGATGAACCGTGTGTTACCTCCCATGGCTTCAATCAGACCTTTCACATCCTGCGGCACATAGAATGAATACACCCAAGAGTTGCCCTCCACGAAGCCTTCGCCCTCGGTGTCGAAGAGGCTGAAGGGCGCTTTCCAAGTGCCGTCGCTCATCTTGGGACGGGCAAAGCCCAACTCCGTGTCGAAGGTGTTGCGCCAATTGGCAGCGCGCTGTTTGTAGATGTTGGCCATCTCTTGGTCTCCAGCCTTTACTGCCGTTTGGTAGATGGCCCAATCATCGTAGGCATATTCCAAAGTGATGGAGACACAGCCGTTGTTCTTGTCGAAGGGGACATAGCCGAGCTGTTGATAGTCATCAAGGTTCACATAATATGGGCAAATTGAGCTGCGTTGCATGGCTTTCAGCATGGCATCATTTTGGTCAGCAGTGCCCTTGGCATAGGCATCCGAAAGCACCGACACGGCGTGATAGCCAATCATGCACCAGTTGTCGTTGCCCATGTGCGACCATACGGGTAGCAGCCCGTGGACGCTCTGCTCGCTGTGTTTCAGCATGGATAGCACCATATCGGCATTGCGTTGTGGCTGCAACACATTGAAGAGCGGATGCAAGGCACGGTAGGTGTCCCAAAGTGAGAACACGGTATAATTAGTGAAGTCTTCAGCTTGGTGGATGTTGTGGTCGAGGCCTCGATATTGGCCGTCCACATCCATATAGATGGAGGGATTGATCATGGTGTGATACAGCGAAGTGTACAGCATTGCTTTCTGGTCCTCAGTGCCTTCTGCTTGCAAGATAGATAGCTCCTTGTTCCATTTGGATTGCGTTTCGGCGAGAAGTTGCTCGAAATTGCGACCGTCGGTCTCGGCATGAAGATTGCGCAAGGCACCCTCGGTGCTGGTGGCGGAGAGGGCGACTTTCATCTCTAAAGTATTGAGATTGTCGAAGGTGAAATAAGCCACAATCTTGCGTCCCGTCATCTCAGGGAAGTTATGCTTGACGTCGAACTTGCCCCAACCGCCATTGTATTTGGGTTTCTGCAACTCACGGTAGCCATAGTCCTTGATGGGTTGGTTAAAGCTGATGGCGAAGTAGGTGTAGTTCGTTCTTGCCCAGCCGTTAGTGATGCGGTAGCCCGTCAGCAGGGTGTCGTTTTCCACGCGGAGGTTGGCCCAAAGAGTCTTGCCGTCGTAATTGTAAATGCCGTGCTGCAAGTCAAGGATGATGCTGCCGTCTTGGCCTTCCAGATAGGTATAGCGATGGATACCAGCGTGTTCCGTGGCCGTCAGTTGGGCTTTGACGCCGTAATCCTGCAAAAACACCTCATAATAGCCTGGCACGGCAATTTCAGTGTCGTGGCTGAAACGGGAGCGGTAACCTGCATCGGGGTTAGTCTGTGTACCCGGATTGAACTTGATTTCTCCCGTGACGGGCATCACTAGGATATCGCCCAAGTCGGAATGGCCCGTGCCGCTGAAATGGGTATGACTGAATCCCACGATGGTGCTGTCTTTATGTTGATAGCCAGCGCAGTATTCATACACCCTCGGCTGATAAACGCCGTCGATGTTGTGGGGTACGGTGTCGGTGTCGGGGCTGAGTTGCACGATGCCGAAAGGCGCGCAAGCCCCAGGAAAGGTATGTCCCATGCCGTTCGTCCCGATGATGGGGTTGACATATTGGATGTAATCGGCAATGTTGTCGTTTTCGGTGGTAGCTTTTGGCTTTTCGGTACAACCTATGACCATAAGGCCCAAAACAAACAACAAAAAATAGATCTTTTTCATGGCCTACAGAATTGATACGATTTGCAAAGGTATGAATTAATTTCGTAGTTTTGCAAAACAAAACACAACGATGGCCATTCCAAGAGAAACAGTGGAGCAAATCCTACAAGCCGCTCACATTGAGGAGGTTGTAGGCGAGTTCGTCACGCTGAAGAAGCGTGGGTCGAACCTGTGGGGCAATTGTCCCTTCCACAACGAGAAGACGCCGTCGTTCAGTGTCAATCCAGCGCGAAACATCTTCAAATGCTTCGGCTGCGGCAAGGCGGGCGACTCGGCCAAGTTCCTCATGGAACACGAACATTTCACCTATCCCGAAGCGCTACGTTACCTTGCCAAGAAGTACAACATCAAAATCGAGGAGAAACAGCAGACTGCTGAGGAGATCATGCAGCAGAGCATCCGCGAGAAGATGTTCAACATCAACGAGTTCGCTGACAAGTATTTCGTTGATACACTATGGAATACTGAAGAAGGCAAGACTATAGGTCTTGAGTATTTCCGTGAGCGCGGTTATTTCGATCCCATCATTCAGAAATTCCATCTCGGTTATAATCCCGCCAAATGGGATGCCTTCACTGAACATGCCAAGAAAAACGGCTATTCTGAAGAGTTGTTGGAACAAATAGGCCTGTCCATCAAAGGCAATAACGGCCTCTACGACCGCTATCATGGCCGTGTGATGTTCCCCATACACAGCCTCACGGGTCGCGTCATCGGCTTTGGCGGCCGTATCCTTACCAACGACAAGAAAAGTCCTAAATACCAGAACTCACCCGAGTCGGAAATCTATGACAAGAAGCAGACGCTCTATGGCATCTATTTCGCCAAAAATGCCATCGCCCGTCAAGATGAATGCATCCTCGTGGAAGGTTATTTCGATGTGTTGCGCATGCACCAGATCGGCATCGAGAATGTGGTGGCCAGTAGCGGTACTTCACTGACGATGGAGCAGATTCGCCTCGTAAAGCGTTACACGAAGAACATCACTATGCTCTACGACGGCGATGCAGCTGGCATCCATGCCGCCCTGCGTGGCACCGACATGATCCTCTCCGAGGGCATGAACGTGCGTGTGGTGGTGTTGCCTCCTGAACACGATCCCGACACCTTCGGCAAGGAGTTTTCAGTAGAGTATGTCAGCAACTACCTGAAAGAGAATGCCAAAGACTTCATCCGTTTCAAGACCGAACTGTTGCTGAAAGATGCTGAGAACGACCCCATCAAGCGAGGACAGGTCATCCGCGACATCGTGGAGACCATCTCCGTTATTCCCGACAGCATCTTCCGCATCACCTACGTGAAGGAATGTAGCCGCCTCTTGGACATGCCGGAACAGACGCTCACCAACGAGCTCAACAAGATTCTCAGGGCCAAATTGAAGAAAAACCTGGGTATTGAGGACAATGTGGTTCCTAAGCCCGACACCACCACGCCCAAACAGGAGGAAACCGTCGAGGACCAACTCCCAGCGGGTTATTATCAGGAACGAGAGCTGGTAAGGCTGCTACTTATGTTCGGCAAGGAGATGTTTGCCGACGAGCGATTGGATGAGAACGGTCTGAAAGTCTATGAGCAAGTCTCCGTAGCTCAGATGATTGTCGATGACTTGAAGATGGATGGCTTCTTTTTCACTAACGCTGTTAACCGAAAGATTTTCGACATTTTTGACCAAGCCATCGACTTAGGTCATATCCCCGATGACCAATTCTTCACCTCTAACGAGGATGAGACCATTGCCCAACTGGCTGCCGACCTGCTCTCCTCTCCATACAAACTTGACCAGTGGGAAAAATACGGCATCTTCGTCAAACAGGAAGAAGACATGCTGAGAGCTACGGTGTTGTCATCGATTTACCGCTACAAAGACCTTATCATCGAAGAGCGGCGCAAGGCCATCGAGGAAGAACTGAAAACCGCCGACCCCGACGACCAGCTTATCCTGCTCAAACAGAAAAAAGACCTTGACGACATTCGAAAACAGATTAATAAGGAGTTGGGGATAGTGATAGCGAAGTAGGTTTGCAGGCACAATAATACATGTCATTTTCTTGCTTGGGTTTGTGGGAATGGAATCTATGGATTATTGGGCCGTCCTATTAACATCATTTTTTAAGCCGTCGCCTATAGATTGACTATGTCGAATGCAAAGCATTTCCAAATCGCACGACCCCTTCTATTGGAATGACATAGGCGACTTGTCGTATTCAAAAAAACACTATTTTTGCACCCAAATTCGTAGATATGTTTACCAGGCGTAGAAAATGGCGTGTGCCGGCCGGACAGGAACCGACAGCATTGGACAAAAAGGTGATGGCATTGGAGGCCAAAGGCGCAATGGTGCCCAAACGCAGCCTCATCCGCACCCCCGAAGAAATTGAAGGTATCAAAAAGAGCGGTGTCATCAATACGGCCATTCTCGACCTTGTGGGCGAGAAGATCCACGCGGGCATGAGCACTCTTGAAATCAACGACCTTGTGCATAACTACACCATTGAGCATGGTGCCATTCCTGCCACTTTGGGCTACGAAGGTTTCCCGAAAAGTGTCTGTACCTCCATCAACGAAGTGGTCTGCCACGGCATCCCCTCAGCCAAGGAAATCCTAAAAGAAGGCGACATCATCAATGTGGACTGTACAACCATCTTGGATGGCTATTATGCCGACGCCTCTCGCATGTATATCATTGGCAAAACCTCGGCCCGCAAGCAAAAACTGGTAGACGTGGCCAAGGAATGCCTCTACATTGGCATGGAAGCGGCTAAGCCTTTCGGCTTCGTCGGTGACATCGGCAATGCCATTCAACAACATGCCCATAAGAACGGCTTCAGCGTAGTACGCGACCTTTGCGGCCACGGTGTTGGCCTTAAATTCCACGAAGACCCTGAAGTTCTGCACTACGGTAAAAAAGGTACAGGTATGTTGCTCGTCCCTGGAATGGTGTTCACCATTGAGCCGATGATCAATATGGGCACGTGGAAGGTCTTTGTTGATCGTGCTGACGGCTGGACGGTCATCACAGAAGATGAACTGCCTTCAGCTCAATGGGAACACACCTTCCTTATGACCGAGACTGGACTGGAGATTTTGACGCATTAATTGAATTTCATACGCTTTTTAACCCATCCCAAAACACCCTTCACCAGGTCTTTCTCTATCCAGCAAATGAAGGCGAAGAAGACTAACAGCAGTCCTGTGTTGACAACCAAGGTCAATACGGTGTTTTCGATATAGATGTACTTTTGCGTGAAATACAAGGCCAAGGCAATGGCAAAATAAAGAAAAGCCGACTTCAAATCATACGGAATCGGAGCTTTTTTCTGCCCGACAAAGTAGGACAACACCATGCAGGTGGCATAACCTGCAAAACCACCCCAGGCACAGGCCATGTAACCATACTTAGGAACAAAAATGAAATTGATGGCGAGCAGCACTGCGCAGCCGATGGCAGAGAAAATAGCACCCCACCAAGTTTCATCTATCAACTTATACCAGAATGAGAGATTGAAATAGATGCCCATGAAGATTTCGGCCATCATTACGATGGGCACCACTCGCAAGCCTTCATGATAATCCGACCCAACGAGATACTTCAATAAAGGCATATACATCACCACCGCAAGGAATGCCAGCAGCGTGAAGATAATGAAGTATTTCATCACCTTGGCTTGGGTCTCTTTGTCGGCGGAGTCGCGCTTGCCACCGAAAACGAAAGGCTCGTAGGCATAGCGGAAAGCTTGCGTGATCATCGCCATAATCATCGCTATCTTGACACAAGCACCGTAAATACCGAGTTGCTCCTCCCCTTCCAGACCGGGGACAATTTTCTTGAAGACAATCTTGTCAGCCACCTGGTTGAGAATACCTGCTAAACCTAAGAGTAGAATGGGCCAAGTATATTTCAGCATTTCTTTCAACAAGTCACGGTCGATGCCTGTGCGCAGTTTCTTGATTTCAGGGATAAATCCTAAAGTAACCAACACGGTGCAAATCAAGTTGGCAATGAAAATATAACCCACCTGATAGCTGGCATGATACCATTCCATCATGGAGGGATAATGCTCTTTCAAGTAGGGCGCCAGATAGAAAATGAACAAGTTTAGCAACAAACTCATGATAATGAAAGAGAGCTTCAGTGTCATGAATTTGATGGGGCGATTCTCATAACGAAGCCTTGCAAAAAGGATGGACTGGAAAGCATCAAAGGCCACAATGATGGCCATAATTTCCACAAATTCAGGATGCAAAGCATAATCCAAGGCTCCGGCAATAGGTTTCAGGAACAACGATACCAATATGAGGAAAACCAGGGAAACTAAACCGACAGAAAGTCCAGCAGTAGAAAAAGCCTTATTGGGGTTGACATTCTCCTTGTTAGAGAAACGGAAGAAGGTGGTTTCCATACCAAAAGTAAGTAGGACAAGGAGCAAGGCTGTATAGGCATATAAGTTGGTGACAATGCCGTATCCTCCGGATTCGGCTGCCATTCTATGTGTATGTATAGGCACCAGCAGGTAATTCAAGAACCTGCCGACAATGCTGCTCAAACCGTAAATGGCGGTTTGCTTCGCCAAGGAGCCTAATCTGTTTTCTGCCATGGTTTTTGTTTTGTAACGCAAAAATAGATATTTTTGTTGTAATAACACCCATCTATCTCTTGATTCTCGCCAATCTAAACCATATTCAAAAAGGTCGTCTAAACGAGCGACCTTTTATTACCCCAATAGTTTGGTTATGTTTAAGAAACGGTGAATTCTACTTTTTCAACTTGCCCAAACGGGCGGTTACCTTATAGGTAGTTTTTGAGTAAATGTCGGAGCCGAGAACTGGAGCGTGACGATAAGCTTCCACTTGAGGATATATAACCACGTCATAACCAGGATTTTTCTGCATTAAATTGTAGAGGGCATAGTGAGCGCCGTTGTCAATTCGAAGACCAATCACAGGAATAACTGTACCGAAGGAAGGGGTGTTGGCCGACTCCTTGGCGCCAAAGAGATGTTGCCAGTCGATACCGAGAACACGAGTGATGGTGGCTTCGCCAGTCACTTGATCAGAAAGGATGAAATCTTCAGCATGATACTCAACGTAAGCGTTGGGTTCTTTCATGTTGTGGCGGTAGGTGTGGCAACTTGACATGAATAACATGGTAATACCACAGACTAATAACAGAGTGAATTTCTTTATGATACTTTAATTGATTAGTTAAATATAAAGATTGTAACTTGGTGTCATACTTTATTTTGGTAATGTTATTACAAACTCCGCTCCATCCCCTTCCTGACTCTCGAAAGAGATAGTTCCACCAGCAGCCTGCACGATGTTGTAGCTCAACGAAAGACCCACGCCCGATCCGCCTGATTTGGTGGTGAAATTAGGCAGGAAAATGCGGTCCTTGTCTTCATCCTTAATACCCTTGCCGTTGTCTTTCACACTGATGATGAAAGCTGTCTTGGTGTTCTTCAGGCTGACATTAATTCGTCCATCAGGCTTCGAGCCTATGGCTTGTGTGGCATTCTTGATGAGGTTGCCGACAACACTGTTCAAGTTGGTCTTGTCACCGTTGTAGGTGTGGTCCTTTGCCTTGTCGAAATCGTAAGTAAACACGATGTTTTCAGCATTGTCGTATAGGTTCACCACATTTTGGATTAATTCTGCCAAATCTATAGGTGCTGGATGGTTTTCGGGTAGTTTGGCATAACGAGAGAAGGAAGAAGCAATGTCCGACAAAGCGTCAATCTGTTCAATGAGCGTGTTTGTAGTACGTTGGATTTGTTCCGGAGAAGCTTTGCCGTTGTTGATATTGCGTTGCAGTAGTTGCACACTTAGGCGCATTGGGGTAAGCGAGTTCTTGATTTCATGTGCCACTTGTCGTGCCACACCTCTCCAAGCTGATTCGGCTGTAGTGCGTTTCAGCTCAGCAGCACTCTTATCTAACTCCACGATAAGTTGGTTGTATTGCTTCACTAAAGCACCTATTTCGTCATTGCCTTTCCACTCAATGGGTTCGTTCTTTTGACCAATTTTAATATTTCCCAACTTGTTCTGAATCAAAGTCAAAGGCCGTGTCAGACTGCGTGTGATGAGAAGGATGACAACCAAAGCGCCACCCAATAGTACGATAATGATATTAAGATAAGTAAGAATAAATTTACGGATTTCATTGTGCAAGTCAGTAGAGCTTGAGAAATAGGGTGTATTGAGATAGGCCAAAGTATTGCCATTGGCATCGGTCAACGGGATGTAGGCCGACTCGTATTTGCCTTTCCCAAGGTATTCCTCGTGGGTAAAGAAGAGGTCTTTATTGTAGTTCAAACTTTGATATGCATCCGCGTTCATCACTGGAGCTTGCAAGTTGAATTCGTTGATTTCGGGACGAGTAGTGGCCAACAACTGTCCATCGAGTTGATAAAGGTTCAAATCGGTAAAAAATGTATTGGAATAATGTTGCAAAATATCAGTCCAAGTGTCTTTTGATGCCGTTCGCATCAAACTGGCAAAGTCTAAATCATTGCGCATCTCAAGAGAAAGTGTTCGGGTAGTCTCAAACTGAGTGTCAGTGGTGTTTTGGTTGTACAGCGAACGCATATAAAGCACAGAGACAGGACCGATGGCAACGAATGAAATAGCAAGTGTCAGCAAGACCACAGTCTGCATGCGCCGACGGAAACTCATGTCGCGCCATTTCTGATGTTCTTTGGGTCGTGCCAACCAAACGATGAGAAGGAATGGTAGAGAAAGGCCTATGAAAATCAAGGCAAAAGGAGCTGTTTTTTGTGAAAAGCCCTTGGTCGGCGTGCTAATGACCATTGCATTGTTTTCACCATCGATGATGGCGTAATGCTTGTATTTGCTGCTGAAGCTGAATTCATGGTCCTTGATTTTTAAGCTATTCATGAAATTGGGGTAGACGTAGCGACCATATTTGTAAACCAATAGATTTTCCCGATAACTGGCCACTGAATAGTCGTAAGGCTTCAGACTTTTGGATTCTTTCAAAAGTTGCGGAAATCCGAAACCAGCAGGTACATTAGGCTTGTAAAACTCGAAATAAAGAGCTTTCTTTAAAGTGTCTTTTGCGATATCAACACGAGCTAAGTAATTGGGATCCAATGTATAATAATCCATAAAATAGAGGTTATCCCCTACCCTTTCGTTTTTGTTGTTGGCCAACTTATCGTGGAAATAGCTGTCACATTGGGTGATAAAACCCTCAGGTTGTATGGTAATCTCTTCTCCTGGAGCACAGAGTGTCAGCGTAATTGAGTAGGCTTTCATGGTTTCGTCAAAAAGCAAGTCTTTGGAATAGCCGAGGATGACATCTGCTAACACGTTGCTTTCTGCAAATAACATATCCCTCAAAGTGGTATCTGACTTCATTTGTTGGACAAAACGGGCAAAACTATTTTCAAAGTTTATATCGCGTTTTTCCATCAAGTTCTGGGCTTGTTGCCGCATTTGTTCATTCTCGTTCCTTACCCCAATCCAATGATAGACATAAGTACCCATCAAGGAAAATAGCAGGATGATAAACATACCAATTTCAACGATATGAGAACTTTTTTTTTCTTTCAACTGTGATTCTCTGGGAGTTCTATAAGTCAACACCAACCCAACGATAATCATGACAAGGAAAGGCATTGGCCAAATATATCTGAAAGGTTTTTTTAATTTCGGCTTATCAACGATTTGGTAGTTTGCCAGAACTTTATCGTCAGAATTCATCACTGGAATACCGTTGCCATTATCCAAAATATGTATATCTGCCTCAATGTACATGGGCACGGTTTTGTGCACATTCTCAAAATAAGGATTGTCTATCTGATAGGTGGTGTTAATCAGTTTGTAGACATAGTAAGTCATATTACCCGTATCGTACGACTTCACAAAATAATTGCCCGAAAGCAAGGGACAGATGGTATCGTGTCCAACTACAACTTTACGTTTCATCAGCTTTGGATTGACATCGTTGCGATTCCAATACAACAAAGTGTCGTTCATAAAGATGGTCAAACCTGTTTGATTTTTCTCCAATTCATCATGATTAAGACCTTTTTCGATTTGGAACCGTAATTCTTTGTCCATACCTAAAACCGATTTTTGGATAGTATGATTCAAAAACCCAGATTTCAATGAAAGGTAAAAGAACAACCACATCGCCAACATCAAGACAATGCCAACCACACATAATAAGAAACCGATTCTCTTTATTCGTTTACTTTTCATCTCGTCTTTATGCTAAAATCAATGAATTTACTTAATATTGTGTAAGTTATAAAAATTGCATCTATTGGGCTTTTGAGCAGCATGGCATATCATAATACAAAAACCACGCAAAACGCCTTAAACAGGTCAAAAATAGGCAAAATTTCGATTTCACAATTTCTTCTCAAAAACATAAATCAAACTAGACCACTCTCCTGACAGCCTCGCCTTGCAATTCGAAATCCATCCTCGATATGCACCTCTTATTAAAGGCAAGGAATGTAATTTGTATTGTTCACTCATATATGAAATATAATAGGAATCCCATTTCAACTTATCCATCTTAAAAATTTCTAATCCATTGGTTTTGAATATTTTAATTAACGTTGATTTATTAAAATGATTCAAATGTCGAGGCACATCATAGGCTGCCCATAATTCCTTGTAATACTGACCATCGTAAGATTTGTAGTTAGGTAGCGCGATGATGATTCTTCCAGTTGGTTTTATAAGTCGTTGTAGTTGTTCTACTTGCCATTTTAGGTCGTCAACATGTTCCAGGACATGCCACATGGTGATGATGTCAAAAGTTTGGTTGGGTATGTTTTCGAGTTCCTTGCTTTCGATAATTTGTGCTTTTGTTCGCTGTCTTGCTATTTCTTTTGCTTCTTCCGATGGTTCCACACCAATACATTCCCAACCATGGGTTTCTGCTGTGTGGAGGAAGTCACCAACACCGCAACCAATATCTAATATTTTTCCTACTTTTAACCCTTCTGTAGCGATTTTATATTTGTGCTTTAAGTTTCTTTTTTTGACCTTTTCGTAGATTTTGGGAATGAATCCTTTTTTGTTTTCTCGGTGGCTGTAATATTCTTCGGATTTGTAATAATTGCCTATTTTTTCTTTCTCTGGTCTGGGCATTGTGTATAGTAGTCCACAGTTGAGGCATTCGCAAATATGGAAGTCCTCCTTGGTCAAAAACTCATCTTTGAGCCAGAGATTGATTTGTGCTTTATCGGATCCGCACCAGGGGCATTGGTTGTTCATGGTTTTTAATGTTTCATGTGGAACAATTTTGTTATCTTCCTAAAAATATGGCTAATACGTTAATATCTGCAGGTGATATGCCGCTAATTCTTGATGCTTGACCCAGTGTTTCCGGTTTGTAGCGGTTCAATTTTTCGCGGCATTCGTATGATAGGGATTGTATGGTATGGTAATCGAATTCAACAGGTAGTTTTATGTTTTCTAATCTATTGAGTTTCTCTGCCAGTTCGTATTCCTTTTGTATGTAGCTGTCGTATTTGATCTGAATTTCTGCCTCTTCAAGGCATTCATTCATAAATCTATCTTGTGTCTTGAATTTTTCTAATGCGGTAACCGTGTCAATCATATCAGATAGATTGATTTGTGGCCTCAATAATAGATACGATAGTTTCAACTTTTGATCGATTTTTGAGCTTTCTTTCTGTTCTAACAAGCCATTGATCTCATCAGGATAAACGTATGTCTCTTGCAGGAATTGTTTTATCTCTTCTACCTTGGTCTGTTTTTCTAGGTATTTTTGGTATCTGTCCTCTTTTGTTAGTCCTAATTTATAGGATAATTCTGTGAGTCGTGCATCGGCGTTGTCTTGTCTAAGTATAATTCTATACTCAGCCCTACTTGTGAACATCCTATAGGGTTCATCAACGCCTTTTGTGATAAGGTCGTCAATGAGTACACCGATATAGGCCTGTGTTCTTGTCAATACTAAAGGTTCTTCGTCTCGTATCGATAATGACGCATTGATGCCTGCCATCATGCCTTGGCAAGCGGCTTCTTCATATCCTGTTGTGCCATTGATTTGTCCAGCAAAGTATAAGCCATGCATACTTCTAGTTTCCAGTGAATGGTGTAATTGTTCGGGTGGAAAATAGTCGTATTCGATGGCATAACCTGGTCGGTAGATTTTGGCGTTTTCGAAGCCTTCTATCTGTCTTAAGGCTTCGTATTGGATATAATCAGGCAAAGAAGAGCTGAAACCATTGAGGTAATATTCTTCCGTTGTCCACCCTTCTGGTTCTACGAAGAGTTGATGACTGTCCTTGCCCGAAAAACGCTCTATTTTATCCTCGATGCTCGGACAATACCTAGGCCCAACTCCTTGAATTCTGCCATTAAACATAGGCGAATATTTGAACCCTTTTCGTAGCGTTTCGTGAACCTTTAACGATGTGTGTGCAATCCAGCAACTCCTTTGCTTGCTGATCTTAAAAGGTTCTGTGTATGAGAATCCGACCACTTCTTCATCCCCCTTTTGCTCGATCAGTTTACTGAAGTCGATGGTGCGGCCGTCGATTCGTACTGGTGTGCCTGTCTTAAGCCGCTTGGCTTCAAAACCATTGTCCTTAAGCTGTTCGGTAATGCCATGACTGGCCACCTCTCCCATTCTGCCTCCCGGGAAATGCTGTTCGCCGATATGTATCAATCCGTTCAAGAAGGTGCCATTGGTAAGGATGACGGCCTTGCTTTCGATAGCACCGCCCATGAGGGTCTTCACTCCTTTCACTTGGTCACCTTCGATCAACAAGCCCGTCACGGTGTCCTGCCAGAAGTCAAGGTTGGGTGTATTTTCCAATAGGCTTCGCCACTCGGCCGAGAACATCATCTTGTCGCTTTGGCATCGTGGACTCCACATGGCAGGACCTTTCGACTTGTTTAGCATCCTGAATTGGATCATGGTGCGGTCGCTGACGATGCCGGAATAGCCGCCCATGGCGTCGATTTCGCGGACGATTTGTCCTTTGGCGATGCCACCCATGGCTGGGTTGCACGACATGGAGGCAAACAGCCGCAAGTCCATGGTAACGAGCAGGACCTTGCTGCCCATATTGGCCGCCGCCGCTGCCGCCTCGCATCCGGCGTGACCGGCGCCTACAACGATGATATCATACGGTTCAAAATACATGGTCTTTGTCAGTGTTTCACGGGAAACAGTATATATAAGTATTTGACAATCAATTAACTAAATAATAATTTCAACGCTTCTTCCTCTTTTTCACGCATTTCTTTCTCTTCTTCATCGGTCAGGTCATCGAAACCTATAAGATGCAACACACCATGAATGATGACACGATGCAATTCGCTCTCATAACTGCGACCAAAGGTCACGGCATTCTCCTTGATGCGGTCGATGCTGATGCAAAACTCACTCGATAGCACGGTCTCACAGTCTGTCAAAGGGAAGGTGACGATATCGGTATAGAAGTCGTGGCCGAGACGCTCCCTGTTGATTTCCAACAATTTCTCATCACTGCAGAAATAGTAGTACAACTCCCCTACCGTCTTGCCATAGCTTTCCACTACTTGGCTGATCCAAGCCTTGTCGCGCTGTGGGTCGACGGGCGGCATTTCCACATCCAATGTACTGAATCTGATCATTTTAGTGTGTGTTTTTCTTCAAGTAGTAATCGTTGATTTTCTCCTGGTAATAGGGAGCATACTCTATCGGATTGGTCTTCAAGAACTCCTGGTTCTTTTTCAACATTTCTTTGTAGCGTATCTCATCAATCTGTCTCTCGAAATGCGAGCCTTTATATTCGTTCGACTTGCGCTTCTCCTCTTGTTCGCGTTTCTCCTGCGCCTTCTGCGACTCTAGCATGCGTGATTCGATGCGTTGGCTGCGCTCAATCATCTGTCGGTTGATCTTCTTGTTCACCAACTCCTCTTCCAACTTCTCCATGTCCTTGATAATCTCGTTCAGGCCGTCATCGCCGATTTGTCCGTTCTCTTTCATGTCGTTAAGCATCTGCTGCATGCCTTGGCGTAGCATCTCTTGTTCGGCAGCCATGCGGGCAAACTCCTCACTCATCGAATTGGGCATTTGTTGCCCTGATTTCTCCATCTGCTGTTGCATCTGCTTCAGTTGTTCACTCAACTGTTGTTGCAGTTGTTGCATCTTTTGCATGCTCTGTTGTCCTTGTCCTGGCTTGGGCATGGAGCACGACATCGGCATGCCCATTGACTCCATGCTGTTTTCCATGTTCTCCAACGACTCGGCTAGCATCAGTGCCAGGTTGTTCATCGACATCATGGCGGTCTGTTGATGGCGTGTGGCTTGCGAGAGTTTCAGGTCGTTGAGCTGCTTCATTGCGTTTTCCGTCTGATTCTCAATGGTATGCAACTCTTCGAAGACAAAGTTCTGGATCATGGGCTGGCGCATGGCCATGCTGCGCAATGAGTCGCGGACCATATTGAAGTTGTCGGCGACCTCCTTCTGATGGATAATCTTGTCGACGAGCGACGGGTCGTCGGTGCGCATTCTGCCGATCTCGTTCATTAGCGCTTCCTGCTCGTGCGATGCTTGTACCACATTCTCAAGCAATATACGGAGCAAATGCGCGTCTTCTGCCATCTGTTGCATCCCTTGCATCTGCATCATCGACATCATGTTTTGCGCCATCTGCTGCATCTTCTGGCCGGCATTCTTTTTGTTTTGCTGCGACTGCTCCTGCTGGCTGTTTTGCTCGTTCTGCATGGCGTCTTGCAAGTCCTGGTCGATGCTTTCCTGCATCTCTTCGTCCTTTTGCATGTCGAAGGGCTGTTGCATTTCTTGGTTCTTCTCCAAAAGCTGGTCGAGTTCGTCCATCATCTTGTCGAATTGCTCCTTGGCTTCCTCGGCCGATTTTTGCTCATTCTCCTCCCCTGCTTTATTCTGGTTTTCAGACTCTTGCTTCTGCAACTCCTCGCCGAGTTTGTCCAATTTGTTGGCCAAGTCATTGAGGTCCTTTTCCATCTTCAGTTGTTCCAAAAGCGAGAGGTTACGGTCGAGGAGCTCCTGCATCGACTGGTTGTTTTTCTTGATGTCCTGCATCATCTGCTGCATCTGCTCGCGCGGCATTTCTTCAAGCAACTTGTCGATTTGTTCCATCATCTTTTTCAACTCTTCGGGAATCACCTCGTCGAAGAGTTTGTTGATCTGTTCCTGCTTCTTGATGAGGTCCTCGTTGCCCAAGTCGTGCTCTTTCATGAAGTCTTCTAGGTTTTTCTGCTCTTCTTGCAACTTGTTCCATTCGTCTTGGATCTTTTGTTGTTTTTCGAGCAGGTCTTTCATCTTCTCCTTGTCTGACCAATCCAAGTCTTTCTTTTGGATAAGGTCTTGCAGCATCTTTTCAATCTGGTCTTGGAGTTTGTCGGCCTCTTGCGACTTCTCTTGGAGCCGTTCCATGATGTCTTCCGATTGTTGGTCGGCGATGCTGTCCAAGGCCGACTCCGAGGGCTTGTAATAGGTGAAAGTCTCCGAACGCTTCGACTTGGGTCCGTGGAAGCCGTCGTTGTCCCACACCACGAAATAGACCTCCATGTTTTGGCCAGGCATGATGCCAAGCTCGTCCATGTTGAATTGGTAGAAGAACGAGGAGCGCGTCTGTTTGAGGTCGAGAGGCACTGTCTTGACGATGTTCTTTTCAATGGGTTCCTTGACGATGCAGTTGAAGGTCAGCTTGCTGAAGCCATAGTCGTCGGTGACGAGGCCCGAGAAATAGACGTCGGCAGAAAGCTGTTCATCAAACGACTCCACACGAATGTCAGGGTAAGCGTCGGGGATGACATCCACAGAGAAGGGTAGGGGATCCATGCTTTGGTTCCATGGGTTCTGCACTTGGACCTCGAATTTGGTGGACTGCCCTGCGACAAGTTGGTATTCGAAGACATCATCTTGTACAGTTAAGTCGGTAGTCAGTGAGTCGCGGGTGACAGACATCTGCTCGGTGTCGCGTGTGGTGAAGCTAAAGGTAAGTTTGGTGCCTTGCGGGACGATGAGTCGTGTCTTGGCATCCAAGGTCTCGTTGGTGCGGTGGATATAAGGCGGATAGCGCAACTCACAGCGGTAGGAGAGTAGGGTGGGGTTGGGGTGCACGGTGATATGCAGGGGACGGCTGGTGTATTCTCCGCCAATGACATTAAAGGTCAAATCGTTGAACAGGTTCTTGAAGGTGTAGCTGAAATCGTTGGCCGAGCCTTTGGTCATCAGTTGTTGGCCTAGTTCGCTCTTCACATAGAAGGCGTCTGGGATGCGGTCGCCAGTGACACTGATATTGAACTTTACCTCCTTGCCTTGGGTGGTTTCAATGTCATCCTGTTCGATTTCCACCTGATAGGGTAGAGGCTTCTCGAAATGCTGCTCGTAGTTGACAATGCGCTGCGTGGGTTGCACAGCAAACGAGGGCAAAAACACCATCAAGGCTATTAATATAAGGAGAGAACCGAAAAAGATGCCGAGATACTTCAGGTTGCCGCGCAAATCGACAGCATCTGAAAACCGGATAGGGGAGAGGCGGGCACTGCGCTGCTCAATGGTGGCTGCCAATAGGGCATTGTCATCGGAGGTCCCTGAGCCCGTTGAATCTAAGGTCCCTGAGCCTGTCGAAGGGCCGACAGCACTGGTAGAATTCAAAGCCTCCATCTGGTTGCTCAGCTGTATGGTGTTCAGCAGTTTATCCTTGATTTCAGGGAAAAACTTGCCAATCATCACCGAGGCTTGTTCCACCGACATCTTCTTTCGGAAACGGATAAGGTTGACGAGTGGGATGAGGAAATGGTACACCAAAACAAAAGCACTACCTGCCATCAAAAACAGGAAGAGCACAAAGCGGCCTTTGGGTGGAAACCAAGAGAAATATTCCAGCCCGTTGATGAGCAGATAGAAGACAATCCACAGCACGGCACCCACCAACACGCCTTGAATCAGGCGGTTGAGGTAGTACTTCCGCGTGAAGCCTTCGATTTTCTCTATCAATTTGTTTGGTGCAGACATAGCAGGCGCAAAGATACAAAAAAATGAGAACCTGCAGGTTCTCATTTTTTTGTATCCTGAGCCACATGTCGGACTCGAACCAACGACCTACGCATTACGAATGCGTTGCTCTACCAACTGAGCTAAAGTGGCCTCTCAATTGCGGCTGCAAAAATACAACATTTTGGGAAATCCGAAGCATATTTTTTGAAAAAACTGTTTCTGGGATTGCTTTGCAAGAAATCCAATAAAAATCTTTCCATAAAATCTATTGAAAATCAATATTTTATAAAATTCTTTTCAAACAACACAATAATATAACTATTTTTTTAGTTGTAAGTTCAAAAAGTTCTATACATTTGCAACATGAAAAATACAACCATGAAACAGAAAACGTTTTTATTGATTTGCCTGGCAATTGGATGCTCATTATTTTCCTGCTCAACACATCCGCTTGCAAGCCCTGATTATTACAGCAATTACACTGAGAAAGAATTACGAAAGATAAAAGAAGAGGCTTACGCGAAAGCAGCATCATATATGGAAAAACTGGAAAAGAGCGATCCCGATCTTGTGACAATGATTAATTTCAATTTCACTTTTTTGGACACTTGCCCAGATTTTACCAAATATAATAAGGTGTGGCTAGCGACTTATTCCGGCATTGAAAAAGAAAAAGTGGACAAATCGTTGTTCACGTCTGAAAGTTTAAGTACAGTCACCCTCAACAATTGCAGTTTTCGTAAAATTGACTTTCCTGAGAACAACCACATCGAACGCCTGAACCTGACGAACTGCCAATTGACCCGTATTCCTAAAAGTGTCAAGAAATGCAAGCACTTGAAAGATCTCAATTTGGAGGGCAACCAGATTCGCCATATCCCAAGATGGATTACGGAACTTGACAGTTTGGAAGAAATCAGCTTGAATTTTAATCAATTGAAACTGAGCAAACGCGATATCCGACGTTTATCGAAGTTGAAAAGTATCCTTTTGGCGGGAAATGGCATCGAGACGCTTCCAAAAAATGTCGGACAACTGCACTGCAACAACCTTAATTTGTCAAAAAACAAGCTTCGTTCCTTGCCTGCTTCTTTCGCTCAACTGACCCAAATCAAAAACCTCATTTTCTATGAGAATGAGTTTGAATACATTCCCGAAGTCCTGAAAGGTTTCCATAACCTCAAACACCTCGATTTCTACAAGAACCATATCAAGAAAATCCCAGATTTTGTGGGAAATATGGATAACCTACAACAACTTTTCTTGTCGTTCAACCAAATCGAGGAGATTCCAGACACCTTGCGCAACTTGAAACGCCTGAAGTTTTTCTATATCCACCACAACGAATTGCATTTCATTCCAGAATGGATTACGGAGATGGATTCCATCGAAAGGTTTGGCGTAGGTTTCAACCATTTGTTGGATTTGCCCGACTTGTCGAAAATGAAGTCGCTTTACGAGTTCGACGCCGAACACAACCTATTGGAGCGCTTCCCGTGGGAACTCGTGGAGAAACCCGACATGGAGATACTCATTCTGCGCGACAACGACTTCAACCTATCCGATGAGGAAAAAATGCGACTCATCAAAGCAAGCAAAACTATCAATTTAGCCTATTGAAAATCAATGAAAAACAAATAATAACAAGATTTTTATCGAAAAAAACAATAAAATAACTAAAAAAATAGTTGTATATTCAAAATAATCTATATATTTGCAGCGTTAAACCATTAGAAACGGAGGTAAAAATGGCTAGAAAGAAAGAAATAATAGAAGATAACTCCATCAGAATGAAGGAGTTGACCAAGGCGGAAGAACAAGTGATGCAAGTCATCTGGAATATTGGGCAAGGCTTTGCCAATGAGATCATGGCAGCCTACCCCGACCCCAAGCCGGCCTACAACACGGTGCTTTCCATTATCAAGATTTTGGAAAACAAGGGCTTCGTGAAACACGAGACCTTCTGCCGCGCGCATCGCTATAGCCCCGCCATCAGCAAGGAGGAGTATTCACATCGCTACCTCGGTAGTGTGGTGGAGCGCTACTTCAACAATTCGTATCTCGACCTCGTTTCGGCCTTCGCCAGAAAGGAGAACTTCAGCGTCGAGGAACTGGAAGAAATGAGAAAAGCCATCGACGAGGCTATTGCCTCAGAAAGGAAATAAGCCATGAACGCACAAGAATTAATCATCGGTCACCTGCTGCCCATCGCAGCCACCGTTGCCGTCCTTTGGTTGGTGTATCGCTTTTTGTTCCGCAACAGCAATCGCTTATATTTCAACCGCTTCTTTCTGCTGACAAGCATGCTCTTGGCCTTGGCCATGCCCTTGCTCGGTTTGCTCTCGGGAATTGAAGTGCCTCAGATGGCTACTTTGAAACAAAACTTGTTTGGTGGAACACTGCTGAACGAAGTCATTGTCACATCGGATGGTCAGCCTATGCTGCCCGAAGTGATAGTGACCACTAGTACGCAATCGCGTTTCAGCCTGTGGCAAGTCATCGTTGGCATTTATTTAATAGGTGTCGGTGTGATGACGCTGCTGTTTCTCATCAAGTTGGGAAGACTTGTGGCGCTCATCATCCGATCGCCAAAGCGTAAGATGGACGGTTTTACAGCGGTGTTCACGGGCAAGGAGCAAGGCTCGTTCTCCTTCTTCCGTTATGCCTTCTTTCCCAACGAAAATGTAGACCCCGACATCATGCGGCACGAGATGAGCCACATCGAGCACCACCATTCGTGGGACATCCTTTTCGCCGAGGTGATGATGATCCTGCAATGGTTCAACCCCTTCATCTATCTGTACAAGAAGGAGTTGCAGAGCCTTCACGAATACCAAGCCGACCGCGATGTGGTGGCCACCGGCGTTGACAAAAAGAACTACATGATGCTGATCCTGCAGCAGTGCACGGCTGTCGACTTCAGCGGAATGAGCAATAACTTCAGTTTAATCCTTACCAAAAAACGAATCAAGATGATTACAAGAAACGAAAAGGCCAAGGGCCTCTGGTGGAGGCTCTTGGCTACATTGCCAGTGCTGGCGGTCCTGCTGATTGCCAATACGAAAGTGACAGCACAAGAAAAGAAGACCGAAAACGTCTTTACTGTCCAATTCGGAGACTTTGAGCTTTTCAATGACGACGGAACCCAAATGCAGTTGAAGGACACCGTTATCTATTACGAAGACGGCACATACACCAAGTTTGAGAGTACCGAAGCTGTCGACCCATTTACGGGAGAACTGCGAAAGACTTTCACGGTAAAAAACTACACAGCCGAAGGAACGCCTAACCCTAACATCGATTTTACTATCAGAGAGGTTGAAAAGCATGGTGATACGATGATGTACAGTATGGATCCTTTCACTATTTCAGGTGACATTGTCAACAAACTCAAAAACAAAATCATGACCGACGAGGACATCGATGTCAAGGTGACCGAGGTAGGGTGCGTGGACAACGACACCGTCTACAACATCGTTGAGCAAATGCCCGAGTTTCCTGGTGGCGCGGAAGCCATGATGAAGTCTATTGCTGGAAACATCAAGTATCCGGAAGCAGCAATAGACAAGAATATCGAAGGCCGAGTGTTTGTCAGTTTTGTTATCGAAAAGGATGGTAGTGTATCAAATGTGAAAGTGTTGCGCGGAATTGGCGGCGGTTGCGATGAAGAGGCCGCCCGTGTTATCAGCTCCATGCCGAAATGGAAGCCCGGTAAGCAGAAAGGCGAATTTGTTCGGGTGAGTTACCAGATTCCCATCATGTTTAAGCTCGGGCAGACGAATGATGAATACAAAACCACAGTGAAAACGGTTATTGCGGGTGATGACGAACATTCATGTAAGGCTTCAACGGCAACATTTCCAGACGAAAACATGAAGGACAAAATGAAGCCAAACGCCAACGGTGTCTATCAAATCGTGGAGGAGATGCCTCGTTTTCCCGGCGACGACAAAGCCTTGATGGAGTATCTTCAGAGCAATCTGCAAGTGCCCGAGAAATACAAAGGCGATGATGCTCAATATCGCTTGACCGAATATCGCACTTTTGTCCGATTCGTGGTTACTGAAGACGGTTCGCTTTCAGATATCAATTTGATCAAAAAGACGGAAGGTTTCAAGGATTTGGATGATGAGGCTTTGCGTGTGGTAAAAGCCATGCCGAAATGGAATCCAGGCAAAATGGACGGCAAGCCTGTGAAGGTTTATTTTAATCTTCCTATCATCTATAAATTCAAAAAATAATTTGGTTTTGTAGGGCTGTCGTACCACGGCAGCCGCATGGGGCGAAACCCTGTGCGGCTGCCACGGTGTGACAGCCCTACAACCATTAATAATTCAACCCAAAGGCCCAAATGGGAATCACGTTGCCATAGCCGTATTCAATTTCGTCTTTCACCACATAGCCTTCCTTGGCATCTGTGATTTGTTTCTTGCCCTTGCTCTTACCGCCTACCTCAAAGGTCTTGCCTTGAATTTCAAAGTCGGAGATGGAAGAAGAAACAACCTTGTGATTGACACGCATTTGGTTGAAGAAAAAGGTTTCGCGAATGGTTCCAACATCTTCGTTTCCGTCACCCAAATTGTACATCAGGTTCGTGTTGTCCAAATAGACTTTCTCCACCTTGCCGAGTTCGCCCAAACCACCTGTTCCATCTTTTAATTGAGCAAGAAGTCCAGCCTTTTCCATATAAGTCAAATAGTCTTCCACATTGTTACGACTGGCCTGGATTTGACCTCCGAGACTGGTCATGTTAGGTTTGTAAGGCACCAATCCAGCTAAAATAACCATCAGTTTTTTCAGTTTCCGTGCCGTGCCGATGTTCATGTTGGCAAACTGCGGAATGTCCATCTCAATGGTGCGGGTGATGACTTGGTTCAATTCGGTCTCGAAGTCAAGGTCGTGACCGAAAGGATAATAGCCTTCTTTCAGATATTCCTTGAAATACATCAGCGGATGGCTCACATTGGGAATCCGGGCTTCGTGGTTCAGGATTTGCGCCAAACTGAAAACGGGCACTTCTATTTGGTGCCGTATGGCTAAAAACTCCCTGAACGAAAGGCCTTGCATCAGGTATTTTGGGGCGCGTCGGCTCAAATCGGCCTCGCCTTTCTCGATGTCGAGGATGGACGACCCCGTGAAATAAACATGCAAGTCGGGGAAGGCATCGTACATCAGTTTCAATTCTTGCGACCAACGGGCATACTTGTGTACCTCATCGATGAAGAAGAACTTGCCCCCGTTCTTGTTGAAGGTTTCGGCGGTTTCGAATAGCGTGTGCGTTGCAAAATGGAAGTGGTCAGCCGTGACATAAAGCGTGTCGCGAAGCGAATGATGTTTTTTGATGTGTTGGAGAAACAAGGTTGTTTTGCCGACACCTCGTGGCCCGACCAATCCCAACATACGGTTCTCCCAATGAATGGCATCGTAGGCATAGCGGACAAATTGACATGGAATGGAGTCGAGTTGCTTCTCCATGTATTCATACAGTTTTTCCATCGTTTTCAGTATTTCGATGCTGCAAAAATACTAAAAATGCACTATATGAGTGCAAATTTTCAAAAAAAATGCACTATATGAGTGCAAAATTTTTCTCACGCAGAAATTTTAGAACTATGGGAAACTTAAAAATTCCCATAATTCTGCGGATTCTGCGTGAGATATTATTCAATAACCAACTGCTCCCACCTGATTTTCGGCACAAACTGCACACCGTCCTCATCGCGGTAATAAGCCAATTTCTCACCCGCATCCACAGGCTGTAACTTGATTTTTTCGTTGCCTTTGCCGATAGCCAAAATCAATAGCGGGTCGCAAGGCAAATCGAATGCCTCGGTAATCTTTGCCTTGTTGAAAGCCCCTATCATGATGCCGTTGAGGCCCATTTCGGTGGCTTTCAGCAACATGCTCTGCGCGGCAATACCAAGGTCGATGTCCACGAACTTTGTTTCGGGCACGGTGCTGCAAATGATGATGAAAGCCTCCGGCTCGGTGTCGGGGAAGGGGAGGTGCAATTCGGGCAGCAGGCCGCCGAGTTTCATGTTTTGGGTGATGATTTCCGCGCCCGTTTCTTTGGTCACCAATTTGAAACGAAGCACTTGCTGGTTTTTGGCCGAGGCGATTTTGGCGTTCACTGCCACAATGCGCTCCAGCATATCACGTTTCACCACAAATTCCTGATTATAACCGCGATAGCTGCGGTTTTTTTCAAATAAAGTATCGATTGAGGTATGTTTTACCACGGTCTTTTTGGCACCTTTGCCGAAGACTTCCTCATAGCGTTTTTCCAAGTATCCGTCTGCCATGTTGTTTAAAATTTGTTGGTGCGAAAATACAAATTTTCCGTATTTTTGCGCCCATGAAAAAACGCCTGCTTCAATTCGGCTCTTTTTTGATGGCTCTCGTGGTGCTTTTCGTTTCCATAGGTTGGGACGTAAAATACCACTATTGCACGGCGGAGCATCGCCTTTCGGGGAACTTCGGCGAGGCGGCGGAATCGTGCCTGCATTGCATTGGGCATGAGCACGAACACGAAGCCAATTTTGCGCAACCGCATGAAATCCAGTTTGATGCAAAGTGCTGTTGCGAGGATTTCGAGAGCAAAATCCAGTTCGCGGGCAACTATGTTTTTTCAATCGAAAAGCACTTGAACGTGCATTTTCAGCCTTATGTTTTGATCAATCTCGGCCTGCATGACTTGATGCCGAAGGCAAAACTGGCGTTGCTGCATTTCACGGTGCGAAAAATTCCACCTTTCCAGTCCTCAAGGGACAGGTTGGTGTTTTTCTCTTCCTTGCGACTCAATCCTTTGGTTTTCTGATTCTTCGTTCTGGCGGATTGCAAATCCGGCAAAATAGAGGTGCATCATTGCATTTTGCGGCTGCCACGGTATGACAGCCCTACAAACCCAGTTTTAAATCTTGAATTATAGAATTATGAAAACCAACAAAATAACCCTTATCACCTTATTATTAATGGCCTTCGCCACCACCGCCTTTGCCCAAGGTTTCATTGAGGGCACGGTTTATGAGCAGAACGAAAACGGCGAGAAAACCCCGCTGCCCGGCGTGAATGTGTATTGGAAAATCGTCAACGAGGGCACAGTGACCGATGCCCACGGCCATTACAAAATCCCGCTGCACGAGCGCATCGGTTGCCTCGTGTTCAGCTGCATCAGCTATGAAAACGACACCGTTCACCACATGGTGGAGCCCGCGCATTACGACCACATTTTCAATTCCGCACATATACTCAACGAAGTGGAAATCGCGGCACGGCAAAAAGCCACCTATATCAATCCCATCACTCCGATGGCGGTGCAGAACATCACCTCGGAGAACCTGAAACGCGCGGCCTGCTGCACTCTTGCCGGTAGTTTCGAAAACAATGCTTCGGTGGATGTGAATTACAGTGATGCCGTCACGGGAGCCAAACAGATTCAGCTTCTTGGCCTGAGCGGCATCTACACCCAAATGATGACCGAAATCATCCCCAATTTCCGCGGTCTGGCTTCAACTTTCGGTCTGAATTATGTGCCTGGCACTTGGATGAACGGCATTCAAGTGTCAAAAGGAACTTCCTCGGTTAGAAATGGTTACGAATCCATCACGGGACAGATCAACGTGGACTACAAGGAACCCGTGAAAGACAAGAGTGAAAAAGTGTTTTTCAACCTGTATGCCAACTCGATGTTGATGACTGACTTCAACTTTAATGGTCGCGTCAAGGTGGGAAAAAACGACGGTATCATGCTTTTCGGCCATGTGAGCCACAACCACATGAAAATGGACGGCAACGGCGACTCGTTCATGGACGATCCTATGACCACGCAATACAATGTCTTTCTGCGTTATAACCATCCCCATATCGGACGTTTTGGCTGCAAGTTGGGCATCAAGGCACTGAAAGAAAACCGACTTGGCGGTCAGATGGATTTCGACCCGAAGCACCGTCTCGATGCAGGCTACAATCTCTATGGCATCGGCATCAACACTGAGCGTTACGAAGCTTTTGCCAAATGCGGTTATCATTTCGACCGCAAAGACACTAGCATTGGACTGCAGCAACAGGTGACCTACCACAAGATGGATTCCTATTACGGCCTCACCGATTACAACGCCAATCAACTTTCTTATTATGCCAATTTATTGTTTGACTCCTACATCGTCAACGACCATCACACCTATTCCGTAGGTGCCAGTTATACTTACGACAAATACAATGAACACTTGAACGACAGCACTTTCAAACGCATTGAGCATGTGCCTGGTGTCTTCGCCGAATATGTCTTCAACGACGACCACCATTGGAGTGTAATTGCAGGCTTCCGTGCCGACTACAACAGTTATTACAGAAAAATGCTCTATACGCCCCGACTGCATGTGCGTTTCAAGACCCACGACGACTTTGCACTACGTGTTTCGGCAGGCAAAGGCTACCGTTCGCCCAATATTTTGGCCGAAAACTCCACCATGTTGGCCTCGGCACGCGAAATCATTTTTGTGGACACGCCGAAGATGGAAGACGCTTGGAACTATGGCATCAACCTGACCAAAAGCTTCAGTTTTGGCTGGCGCGAACTCATTCTTCAAGCCGATTTCTACCGCACGGATTTCGTCAACCAAATCGTCCTCGACCGCGATGCCGATGCGCACCAAATCCGTATTTACAACCTTAACGGCAAGTCGTATTCCAACAGTGCCCAAATCGAGGCCAACTGCGAGATTTTCAAGGACTTCGACCTGACCTTGGCCTTCCGTTACAACGATGTGAAAATGACCATCAACGACAGCTTGCGTGAGAAGCCTTTCGTGAATCGTTACAAGGGTTTGATTACCATGTCGTATGCCCCCGGCACTTGGCAGTTCGACTTCACGACGCAGTTCAATGGCGACAGCCGCGTGCCTGACCTTAGCGGCAACGCCACCGCCGTGGCCAACCATCAGAACATTGGCCGTTCGCCGTTCTATGTCATTATGAACGCACAGATTACGAAGAAGTTAGGTAAGCATTGGGAGTTGTATGTGGGCGGCGAAAACCTGACCAACTACACCCAGAAATACCCCATCATCTCAGCCGACAACCCCACCAGCGAAGATTTCGACGCTTCTATGGTTTGGGGACCGCTGTCGGGCATTCGCGCTTATTTGGGTGTTCGGTTCCAAGTGAAGTGATTGAAAAAATCCGTATTTTTGCAGTCCTAAACATGATACAAATGAAGAAATTCCTTTTGATATTTTTCGCCGCGCTGATGATGGCTTCCTGCGGTCAGAAAGAGAATAAAAAGCAAGAGCAACCTGCTGAAAAAGAGGTGTATATTCCTCAAGGTGTGCCCGTTGCCCCCAAGCAGCAGATACAAATCCAAGACAAGGGTGGGATGGACCCCACCGTTATGGGCGACCCCAATGGACCCGTTTTGAAACTGGAAGAAGGCAAGCCCCTTGATTTCAGCCAATTGCAAGGCGGAGGTGTATCGGTGGAAAACCAGGTGGCCTCGCAGATTGACTCCATCCGTTACAAGGCTGAACACGGTGATGCCAAGTTCCAATACGCTTATGGCGTGTGCTATGAGAAAGGCTGGGGTGTGGAGGAAGACGCGAAAGAAGCTATGGCTTGGTACCAAAAAGCCGCCGCACAAGGCAACGGTCCCGCCTACAACTCCATCGGCAATTTCTATCGGATGGGCACGGGCGTGAAAACCGACCCCAAGCAGGCCTTTGAGTGGTACAAAAAAGGTGCGCAAGCCAAGGAAAGTCAAGCCATGCTCAACTTGGGCAACTGCTATTTTTACGGCATGGGTGTGGAGAAAGACGAGAAGACGGCCGTCAAATGGTGGAACGACGCAGCCGAGGCGGGCAACCGATTCGCCATTTCTCAGATGGGCGATTGCTATTACTACGGTATCGGGGTGGAAAAAGATTTGGGAAAAGCCGCGGAACACTACACCACAGCCGCCGATGCCAATGTGCCGAGCGCGCAATATGCCCTCGGGGTACTTTACTACAACGGCCAAGGCGTCAAGCAAGACCGCGCCTACGCCAAACTGCTCATGCGCAAAGCCAGCAACGGCGGCATGAAGGAAGCGCAGGATTTCCTGAAGAAGAACTTCGGAGAATAGCACTAACCTGATGCAGAGAACCGGTTTCATAGGATTGTTGATCGGTCTGGCCTTTATGGTCGCCTGCACATCAAAACCGCAGGTCCCTGAGCCTGTTGAGGGGTCGAACCCCGAATTGTCCGCTATCGACAGCCTCATGTGGCAGCAGCCCGATAGTGCTTTGGTCATGTTGTTGGAATACCTGTCCTGTAGAGACGCAATGATTGCGTCTTCAATTGATACAATGGACACAATGAGACGCATTCAATGCGTCTCTACAACGTTTAACACCCATTACGCCCAATTGCTAACCTCGGAATTGCTGTTCAAGAACGATTACGCCCAAACCAATCGTACGGAATTGTTGCAGGCCGTGGCGTATTTCGATTCGTTGTGCGG
>JAEEGH010003666.1_pt1 | contig 40062 bp, 28 predicted proteins | sample 9134181 | NCBI WGS metagenome assembly JAEEGH01 (sample SAMN16246544, study PRJNA631951) | gut metagenome | biome: gut microbiome; feature: rumen; material: DP-attached | host: Bos | place: Iran: Karaj | collected 2018-10 | reverse complement strand
CAATTGACGCTGATAAGTGCGTTAAGTGCGGTGCGTGCATCAGCACATGTAAGTTCAACGCAATTTCGAAGGTTTAATCAGGAGGCAAAAGAATGAGTTTAGTTAATATTAAAATTGAAGGTCAGCCCTATCAGGTTGAAGCCGGCCTCACCATTCTTGAAGCTGCTAAGGCTTGTGGCTATGAGATTCCTTCACTTTGTGCATTTAATCATGGCGAGTGCAACCAGGGTTCATGCCGTGTCTGCTTGGTAGAAGCAACAGGCGCAAGAGGACTCGTTGCATCCTGCGTATATCCTGTAGCTGAGGGTATGGAGATCAAGATCTCTTCACCTGCAGCTGTACAGGCTCGTAGAAGATCTGTAGAGCTTATGCTCTCCAATCACAATAAGAACTGCCAGCAGTGCGACAAGAACGGCCAGTGCGAGCTCCTTCACGTAGCTCAGATCACAGGCGCAAGAGAAGACGCATTCTCCGGTGTTCACTCTGAGACACACATCGATACACTTGCTCCCGGACTTATCCGTGACACATCCAAGTGCATCCTCTGCGGACGTTGTATCGCTCGCTGCTCCAATGCTCACGGCATGGGCATCCTCGGCTTCGAGAACCGTGGCTTCGCTACATTCGTATCACCTGCTGAGAACAGAAGCTTTGCTGATTCTCCTTGTATCCAGTGCGGTCAGTGCGTCAATGTCTGCCCTACAGGCGCTTTGATGGAACACTCCGAGATCGACAAGGTAGACGCAGCTTTCAAGGCTGGCAAGCACGTTATCGTTCAGGCAGCTCCTGCAGTTCGTGCAGCTATCGGTGAAGAGTTCGACAATCCTGTAGGAACACCTTGCACAGGCAAGATGATCGCAGCTTTGAGAAGACTCGGCTTCGAGAGAGTTTATGACGTAAACTTCGGTGCAGACCTTACGATCATGGAAGAGGGCACAGAGCTCTTAGGACGTCTCCAGAACGGCGGCGTTCTCCCTATGATCACTTCCTGCTCACCCGGATGGATCAACTACGCTGAGTACAACTACGGCGATCTTCTCCCTCACCTTTCTTCCTGCAAGTCTCCTCACGAGATGCAGGGCGCAGTAATCAAGTCTTACTGGGCACAGGAGAAGGGCATCGATCCTAAGGATATCTTCGTTGTATCCATCATGCCTTGTGTTGCTAAGAAGTTCGAGAAGGAAAGAGAACAGCTCGTTACAAACGGTCTTCCTGATGTAGACGCAGTTCTCACAACACGTGAGCTCGCAAGAATGATCCGCCGTGCAGGTATCATGTTCAACCGTCTCCCTGATGAGGAGTGGGATCAGGATATCATGGGCGATTACACAGGCGCAGCTGTTATCTTCGGTGTAACAGGCGGCGTTATGGAAGCAGCTCTCAGAACTGTTTACTACAAGCTGACAGGTAAGGAGTGCGAGCCTATCGAGATCAAGGCTGTCCGTGGTCACGACGCCGGTATCCGTGAGGCTTCTCTCGACATCAACGGCACAACAGTTAACGTTGCTATCGCTTCCGGCATGAAGAGCGCTAAGGTTCTTCTCGACGAGATCCGCGAAGGCAAGTCAAAGTATCAGTTCATCGAGATCATGGGCTGCCCCGGTGGTTGTATCAACGGTGGTGGTCAGCCTTACGTACGTCCTTGCTTCATGCCTAACGAGGGTGATGATATCCTCGATACATACAAGGAAAAGAGAGCTCAGGCACTCTATTCCGAGGATGAGCGTCAGGTACTCCGTCAGTCTCACAAGAACCCTCAGATCGTTGAACTCTACGAGAAGTATCTCGGCGAGCCTAACTCACACAAGGCTCACGAGCTCCTGCACACATCTTATGCTGCAAGAGAAGGCTTCAATGACGTAAAGTAATAAGTCTGAATAAAAGCATTTCAAGAGGCTGCCTTTAGCGGGCAGCCTCTTTTTTTAGTGCGCGGCGCGTTAGGATTTTATTAGTTTTTTGTTTACAGAATCGCATTATTATCCTGTATAAATGGGCTTTTTCGAGTTATATAATATCAATCAGATAGGTTAAAGATATTTTAAGGGTTGCGGTTATGAAGCACAGAATTGCCGTTTTTTCGAATGGTTACAACGGAAGCATTACTCTCAAGGCGATTGAGGGCATCAAGAGATACGCTGCAATAAAGGATTTTGATACGCATTTTTATATCGGATTTGCAGCAAGCAACGAGAAACCCACGTTTAATGTCGGACAGTTCAATATTTACCAGCTTGCGAAGCTTGAAGAATACGACGGACTAATCGTTTTCTCAGGAATCCTCAATAACCCCGCATTAGCTGAGAGCTGCTGCAGGACAGCCAAGGAGAAGGGCCTTCCGGTCGTAAGTATCGGCATGTCTTTCGAGGGCATTCCCAATGTAGACATCAACAACGAGGATGGAATGAGAGATCTCGTTGAGCACCTTATTACCGTTCATGACGTCAAGCGTATCGTTTATATCGGCGGTACGAAGGACCATGTGGATACTGTCGAGAGATATAACGTCGTCTGCGAAGTAATGCAGAAGTACGGTCTTAAGCTCGATGACAGGGACGTATATTACGGCAACTGGGTAAACGAGACTGCGATAGAGATTTCGAGAACGCTCGCAAAGGCTCCTGAGGGCCTTCCTGACGCGATCATATGCGCTAATGACATCATGGCCCTTGCGGTAAGCTGCGAGCTCAGAGATCTGGGCTACGAGCTTCCTGAGGACGTTATAGTCACCGGATTCGATAACATCGGCGAGGGCAGGGTCTCTTATCCTGCGATGACGACTGTTGACCAGGATTATGTAACTGTAGGTTATAACGCCTGCCAGATCCTCTATGACGAGATCGAAGGCAAGAACAACGACATATTCACTTCTGTGGCATCCAAGCTCGTGGTAGGCGAGAGCTGCGGCTGTAACTGCGAAGCTAACAGCCCTTACGATATCGGCAGAAGAAATTACTGCAGGAATATCCACGCGAAGAGCAAGCAGGCGGATTTCTTTAACCGCTTCATGCGTACGGAGCGTACCAAGATCCTTGAGTCAAAAGACTATGAAGACATGAAGAAGACCTTAAGGGCCTTCTACAGCGACAATCACGAGTATATCGGTGAAGATTATTACATCATGCTCAACAAGGCTTACTACGATGATCTGGCATCACCTGACGAGGAAGTTCTTAAGGACTGCTATGACACCGATTTTGATATCGCCGTCGCGCTCTCACACGGCAGGATCTCCGAAGAGGGCATAGACAGGAAACTTAAGATCCCGGGCTTTATCAAAAGGGACGGGGAGCAGCATATTTATTTCTTCTATCCTCTGCATAACGAGCAGTACAATTACGGCTATGTCGTCTTCAGAGACGGCACATACATAATCGACGAAGCTTTTCGTATATACGAATATCTCGAAAAGCTCGAGCATTCCTTCATGGAACTTAGGATCAACATGCGTTTGGAAATGGTCAACAAGGAGCTCCGTTTCCTCTACGACAAGGATCCTATGACAGGTCTTTACAACAGATTCTGCTTTGTAAGCCATGCCGTTCCGATCGTGGAAGAGAGCAAAGAGCACGGCAACAGAGCCATGATCATGTTCGCTGACATAAACCACATGAAGAAGATCAACGACCGCTACGGACATGTCTTCGGTGACAGGGCGATCAACATTGTGGCTGATGCGATCAAGAGATGCATAGGAGATGACAACGCCATAGGCATCCGTTACGGCGGTGACGAATTCCTGGTAATTGCTGCGAATGCCACAAAGGATTACGCCGACAAGTTCGAGCGCGACATGATCGGCTATATCGACAGAGAGAATAATCTCGGGATCAATCCTTTCAAGTTCTCGATAAGCGTAGGATATGTCCTTACAGATCCTGCATCAGACAAGAACGTCAACGATTACGTTGAAGAAGCTGACGTAATGATGTACGAGATCAAGAACGAGTACCACAAGACTCATCCCGGAATCATCTGACGCTAAATCTCTTTAAGATCAATAGATCCTGTAGATCGTAGTGTCTTCCTCTGCGAAGTATGCTGCGTGCGTGAGATTCTTCTCGACGAACTCCCTGTTGAAGGTTACTCCGTTATCGAATTCAGCATTATAGAATTCGCTGTCAGCGATGAGATATCTGATACGGCGTTCTTTGCAGTATCTTGTGAACTCTTCGATATCATTGTCGCATCCTGAGATGAGCCACAGATAGATTGTCTCTCTTGTATATGTGTCATGTCCTGCAGACCAAGCGTAATAAGGCCAGCCGTAGTACATGGGACGTCCTGCAAGGATGAAGCGGTTCATAGACCAGCGGGGTGTAAGGAATACGTCAGAAGGATCAGTATTCTCCATTATCCACTTGGTTACGGGAGAATTGACATTAACTGCAGTATAGCCCTTATTCAGGTTGATATATGTAGCCCATTCGCTTATGCCTGTTGCTGTAAGCGGAACCATCAGAGCAACAGCGAGGATGCATCCTGCAAGCTCTAACGCGATCCATGCAGCAAGCGGGATACCCTTTTCCTTCTTTGTCTTAACAGGTTCATGCTTAAGCTCTGCAGGATTCAGTTCTTCCTTGGAGATAACATCATCGGCTTCAACGACTTCGACAACCTCGCCGGAGGACTGGATGAGGACATTGCTTTCTTCCTCATCGTCAGGTTCGTCTTCACCGAACTTGACTGAGTTAAGGGCGATCGTGCCGGGACGCATTGCTGCGTGGGCAGGCTCGGGTGCGGATTCCTTCAAAGCTTCGTCTGAATCGTCGGAATCGTCAGCCTTATCATCCTCAGCTTTATCATCTTCGGATTCTTCTTCCTTATCTTCTTCAGAATCTTTGCCGTGATTGATCTCTTCGCCGAAGAGTGCAGCCAGAGCCTCAACTCCTGCCTTTGCTTCAGAATCATCAGACTTTTCGTCTTCCTTGGATTCTTCATCATCAGAAGTCTTTTCTTCTTCAGCGGATTCAGCCGTGTCATCATCTTCGGAAGACTTATCTTCGGAAGCGGCATCCTCGGAAGCAGACTCTTCAGAATCTGTCTCTTCAGCAGCTTCATCTGTTTCTTCTTCGGATTCTTTCTTATCGTCACCGAAAAGGAGCTCTGAAGGAACAGGTTCTTCCTTGATCTCTTCCTTCTCCTTGGCGGGAGCGCTGTCGGTATCGCCGTTAAGACTTGCGATGTCAGCATCGATGCCGGTATGGGAATCCATTGCTTCGATATCGATCGGATCTTCTTCCTTCTTCTCTTCAAGAGGTTCGCCAAAAGCACTGCCGACAGAAAGAACCGGAGTCCTGACACCTGCAGGAGCTATTGTTGTTACAGCGAGTTCAGCGTCGTCAGAAGATGCATCGACAGCATCCTCTTCGTCTTCTGAAGGATCGTATGCCTCAGCATCTGCTGCCTTCCTGATCTTAAGCGGAATGAACATGAGGTTAGCGATAAGTGCTGCTACGAATACGTCGAGAAGTATGAGTGATACCTGGATGAACTTATGATTTGCGAGCTTTTCCAATGTAACCTGGAAAAGGAATGCAAAGAGCATGGGGTTAAGTGCGCAAAGGAACAAGAGGAAGCGGTAGATAGGCTTCTTGCGTACGATATCAACAATGAGCACTGTTACTGCAAATACCAAAGCCAGGATGATCGTAAGTCCGGTTACGATATAAAGATAACGGACAAGATCTGTAAATGAAGGATTCGAGAGAATGAAGCCGGGTTCGAATTTAAACGAGACTACATTGCTGTATCCGCCGGAGAATGCCAGAGTCTGGGCATAGGATGAACCGACTGCAAATACAGCTACGATCAGATAAAGAAGTCTGCTCTCTGAGAAGATGGCCATGCCGAAGAGCACCAGAAGGAGCGCGATGAGGCATGAACCGTGGAAATAAGGCATGATGCTTACGAGAACACATGCGAGGAATGCAATGGATACAGGGTAGAGAGGGTCCTCTGATCTTGTAAGCCATGCGTTCTTGGAGAATGCGAAAGTCTTAACGCCGTCACCGAAGTCTTCAGAACGTGATAAGGAGATTCCGAGTCTTCTGACGAACGGCAGGAAGATGATTACCATGATGATGATAACTGCTACGCCGAGCATCAGGTGTCTCTGGTTCGGATATACGTTGATGGCCCAGATGCCCCAGTCATCGTAGTCGGTTACCTTGTACCACTGGTTGAATTCAAGGATAGCCTTTACAGCCTGCTGGAGAGTATTGCCTTCAGCCATAAGTTCCTTGATGTGTACGAAAGCATTAAGTGAGCTTCTGAAGAATACCAGTACAGGTGCAACGGCAAAAGCGATCCTTCTGGAACTGATAAGCACTGCCAGAAGTCCCAAAAGGACGAGCGCGCATACCATTGCGATAACAGAAGGAAGATTGATCGCATAATCGATAGGAAGTCCTAAGTATTCAAGCATTCCGGCCAGGAAGTAGAAGAAGAAATGATACTTGATCCCGTCGCCGGAGAAATGCATATACTGCGTAGGGAAGTTAAAGCCCTTGCCGAATGAAGATACCATTGCGGTGTGGGGTGAGAGATCAGAAAATGTCGAGAAACCGCTCTGAAGCGTTGTGCCGTTGATCCTGTATGTATAGAACATGAGGAAAGTGGCTGTAGCTGTGATGAGGATAGTTACGATTCCGTAGAACAATGCATCAACAACGTTGGATCTGTAGTCTTCGATAGTTGTTGAGCCTGCGGATCTGAGTTCTTCACGCTTGATCCTCTTGCGGTTGATGAGGATTAAGCATGTGAGGATCATCCAGATGAAGAATGCGAAAGTAATGAGCACGCCGAGCTTCATGCAGAGAGGACCGTTATTGAAAAGATAAGTGAGACCCAAAGTCACATAGTAATTGAAGAAAGGTACGCACATCATGCCTGTTACGATTCCCGCAGGAACGGTAAACAGCGTGTTTGGAATGTGGGTAATAGCTTTAGCAGCAGGACTGCATGCAATATACAACCTGCGCACGTCCGGTACACAAAAGCCTACGAAACATATACCGAATACGGCGCACAATATCAAATACAAAATAGCGAGCATATAAATCCCCTTATTTTAAATATTGTAACTAATATTATCACAACTTAGCTTTTTACAAACATGTGGCAATTTGTGAGTATCAATGAAGACCTTGCCCGAAAAAGAGTATAATCTGTCTATCTTTTGCGATAAAAGGGGAAATTGTATGAAAATTACTGTTCTTGGCGGAGGATTGTCGCCTGAAAGAGACGTATCACTCAAGTCAGCAAGCTTAATTGCCAATGCGCTTCTGTCGAAGGGACACGAAGTAGCCCTTGTCGATCTGTATGACGGAATCGAGACTAACTATCCCTGCGAGACATATTTCAGAAGAGGAACGGTCAATCCGTTCTCCTATACCATTCCTGAGACCGAACCTGATCTTGATGAGATCATCAGACAGCACGGCGGAAGGAAGAGCTGGGTAGGCCCCAGAGTCATCGAAATGTGCAAGTTTGCAGACAAGGTCTTCTTGGGACTTCACGGAAGCCACGGTGAGAACGGCCAGGTCCAGGCCCTCCTCGATGCTTTCGATATTGAATACACAGGCTGCGATTACTTGGGATGCGCCATCGCTATGGATAAGGACCTTTCAAAGGCCCTTGCAAGAGCGGCAGGTTATAAGACTGCCGACTGGATCGTGGACGATCCGGAGAAGCTTACTTTTGAGAGAGTAAATGCCGAACTCGGCATTCCCTGTGTAGTTAAGCCTATCGGCAACGGTTCTTCCTGCGGTGTATCCATCGTTAAGTCACAGGATGAATTTGAGGCTGCGATCAAGTATGCGGCTTCATACCACCAGAAGATCCTCATCGAGAAGTTCATCAAGGCCAGAGAGATCACAATCTCCATCGTAAATGACAAGGCACTTCCCATCACGGAGATCATTCCTCACGAGGGATTCTACGACTATAAGAACAAGTACCAGGACGGACTTACGACACATGTATGTCCCGCACAGATCGACGAGGAAGACTATAAGAAGGGACAGAAGATCGCCTTAAAGATCTTCAAGCTCCTGAGAATGACACAGTACGGCAGAGTTGACATGATGTATGACGACGTCAATCACGAATTCTGGTTCATCGAAGCAAACAATCTTCCGGGCATGACCAATACTTCGCTTCTTCCTGAAGCTGCAAAGGCAGACGGCATCTCATACGAAGATCTTGTAGAGAGTCTTGTCACGAACTGATACTTCTCCCGTTTTTTTGACTGTTTTGTTGATACGCGCCCTTAGTTCAGATAGAATTAAGGGTGCTTTTATTAATACTTCGGAGGTCTCTTATGAGCGACAAGAGAACTGATTATATCAGCTGGGACGAGTACTTTATGGGCGTTGCAAAGCTTGCTTCCATGAGGAGTAAGGACCCTTCCACTCAGGTAGGCGCATGCATCGTTGACAAGGATAACTACATCTTATCCGTCGGTTATAACGGATTCCCGATCGGCTGTGACGACGAGGACTTCCCCTGGGCTAGATCAGGCGGAATGCTCGACACGAAGTATGCGTTTGTCGCTCATGCCGAACTCAATGCGATCCTGAATTCCAAGGAAGGCAACCTCGCCGGTTCCACGGTATATGTTACGCTTTTCCCCTGCAACGAATGCACGAAGGCTTTGATCCAGAAGCGCGTTGCAAAGGTCGTTTATTTCGATGACAAGTATCATGATACTGATGCTTCCAGAGCAGCTCGAAAAATGCTCGATGCGGCAGGCGTCGTATACGAGAAATACCAGCCTTCGGGCAGAAAAGCCGAGATCGATCTCTGATGGAGTCTTGATATGAAACGCAAAACAGGGCAGAAGATCCTTCTGCTTTTTATTTCATTTGTCCTCGTTTTTACTCTCTGCCCCATGATATCCATGGCGGCTCCTTCCGGCACCGCAACTTCCAACTGCTGGGGCAGCGGCGGCCAGCTTGAGATACAGCTTTCAGGCTGTTCAGGCTATAAAAACATCACTGTAGTCGCGGAATTCTCGGGCAAGATAGATTCAGCAACCGGCTGGGGATTTGATTCTTACGTCATAAAGGATAACCGGGTAACCGCCACATGTTCTTCCACGGGTTCTAACAGCTGGGGGTTCGACAATAAAGTCGGCATCCAGGTTACGGGAAGCAGCGTTAATTCCGCAAAGCTCATTTCCGTATCAGGTGACGGCCAGACGGGCTCAGTTAAGGAGACTGAAGCGACAACCGCGGCTACAACAGCCAATAGTACAAAGGCAACAGAGAATGCTAATAACCCTGATCCGGCACGTAACACCAAAGGCGTTGCAGGTGACGACTGGCTTACGACGATAGATTCCCATATCGTCGATAAGGACGGCAAGGAAGTATGGCTCACGGGCTGCAACTGGTTCGGCTATAACACCGGAACCAACATGTTTGACGGTGTCTGGAACTGCAATCTGAAGGATTCTTTAAAGGCTATCGCCGACAGAGGGTTCAATGTTTTAAGAGTTCCCATGAGTTCCGAACTCCTTTTGCAGTGGAAGCGCGGCGAATATCCCAGAGCCAATTACAACAACGCATATAACACCGAACTCAATTCGATGAATTCGCTGGAGATCTTCGACTATGTCCTCTCGCTTTGCGAGCAGAACGGCATGAAGGTCATAATCGACATCCATACCGTGAAGACTGATGCTTCCGGCCACAACCATCCTGTCTGGTACAGGGAAGATATGACTGAAGACGATTTTATCGATTCGCTCTCATGGACTGCTGAAAGATATAAGAATAACGACACCATCATCGGCTACGACTTAAAGAACGAGCCTCACGGAAAGGCCGCAGAAAACCCTCACGCTATCTGGAATAATTCGAAGGATAAGGACAACTGGAAAAGGGTAGCAGAGCGTGCAGGCAATGCCGTTCTGGACAAGAACCCCAATGCCCTCATCATCATTGAAGGCATCCAGATCTACCCCAGGGACATAAAGGCGAACAACTTCGTATCCAAAGATGACGACAACGACTATTACAACACCTGGTGGGGCGCAAACCTCATGGGTGTTAAGGATTATCCAATCGATTTCGGCAGTCCCGAACGCAATAAACAGATCGTTTATTCGCCTCACGATTACGGTCCGAGAGTCTACGAACAGCCATGGTTCAAGGGCGGATTCACATACGAATCGCTCTATAAGGATGCCTGGCACGATTACTGGCTCTATATCGCAGAAGAAGACATCGCTCCCATCTTTGTAGGTGAGTGGGGCGGCTTCATGGAAGGCGATAATCTGAAATGGATGGAATACTTCAGGCAGCTCATCGCAGAGAAGCACCTTCACCACACATTCTGGTGCTTTAATGCCAATTCAGGCGACACGGGCGGTCTTGTAAAAGACGATTTCAAGACATGGGACGAAGAGAAGTATAACTTCGTAAAAGCAGTTTTGTGGCAGACAGCAGACGGTAAGTTCATCGGACTTGACCATGCCGTACCGCTTGGTGTTAACGGCATTGCTCTTGGCGATTACGATAGTGTTATAATTACACCCGCGCCTGTTATGCCCAAGCAGAATACGCTTGAGACAGAGACAACAGCTGAGACGACTCAGGAACCGGACGTTCAGGCCACTTTCGGCTTAATTGAAGATGAGAAATCCGATCTTGCCTCTAATATGATCCGAAAAGCCTCAACGGTTCTCATTGTAGTTGTTATAATAGCTGTAGTACTGATCGGCGGTATCGTGGCTCTCACGATCTTCATGAAGAAGCGGTCAGATGCTCGTAAAGCAGGGGAAAAGGTAGTGCCTCTTGATCCGGAAGATCTCGAGGATGTGAATATTATCAATAACGAAGCAAATGTTGCAGAAACCGGCAAAGCTCCGGAAGATGCGCAGGAGGACAGTTAACATGCAGTATATCTACATGGCCAACATATTTGAAGACAACAGCCGTTTAGGCCCTTTGGTTATAGGTCTTGCTGTCTGTGTCATCATCGGTCTTATCATTGCGACGATAATCATCAAGATAATGGATAAGCGCAAGGAAAAGATGAACAATGAGATCGACACCGCCTGGAAGGCTGAGCAGGTCATTAACCGCGTTGAAGTCTTATCCCAAAAAAGCGAAAAGAAAAAGGTCCGCCAGATAAAGCGCGACACCAGAGATCCCAGGAAAAAGGAAGCCGATGAAGCAGCTTCAAAGAATACTCTGCTCGGAGGAAAGAGCGAAGCTCAAAGAGAAGAGAAGGAAGCCAGTGAAGTCTTCGGTTCTCTCGGAATCTCCTCTAAAAAAGCTGAAGAGATCGACAAGGCAAAAGAGCAGATCATCATCAACGGATACCTGCAAAAGTCCAACACAGCGCCTATCAGGCCTGTTTATTCCAATACTCTTGAAGCACGTCAGCAGCAGAGAAAAGAACTTGATTCCGACGAAGTCGGCAAGGAAGCAGAGACTCCCGCTCTCGTCATGGATTCTGCCGCTCCTTCCGAAGTAAGGATCACGGATGCCCCGGTTCAGAAGGTAAAGCCTACTGCTTTAAAGCGCCCTACTGCAGCCAGGGTTGAGATCACTGATGAACCCGCTGAAGATGATGATGCATACAGTGAAGCTATGAGACCTCAGATCGGTACGGAAGTATCCAATGCAGAGGTTGACCGTCCCGCTGAAGTTCAGGCAGAGAAGCCCGAGATATTGAAGTCCGGCGAAGAAGCCATTATCCCTGCCGCAAAAGAAGCCGTAGAAGGCTTTGTCCCCAACGAGGAAATACTCGAACAAAACAATGAGGAAGAGGGCGAAAAGCCTTAGTTCCGTCACATTTCCGCCATTATTGTTCTCTTGATAATATAAGCACTTTGCTTGTATAATTTTAGTATCTTCTAATATTTATATTAGGAGAGGTGTGTGCTTTTTTGGAGGTAAATATTGATGACGGGACGCTATTCGGGTCGCTTCTCGCTTAAGTCGATATGTACGCTCTTGTGCGTGCTTATCGGCATGTTTTTCGCGTTGCAGTTTGTTGTTGTTCAGGATGTTCAGGCCGCCGGTGCTAATGTAGAGTTTAAGATCTACGATGACTGGGGCGATGGATGCAATTTCAACATTAAATTGAATAAATTCGATGAAGGTGCAGAGGTTACATTAAAACTGTCAGCGCCGCATGAGATTGCTGAGTATAATATTTGGGCACCTAATGGTGTTTCTGCAGAAAAGAAGTCTGATCAGGTTCTCTACATCTCATTTACTTATCACGGAAAGAATGTCCAAGGACAGGTTACAGGAACTGATATAACGAATGGCAGTTTTAAAGCTAGTATAGTTAGTTATAGTGCTCCCAAGCCTACGGATACTCCTAAGCCGACAAATACAAATACTCCTACACCTACGAAGAAGGTAACGCCTACACCTACAAAGAAGGTAACGCCCACACCTACAAAGAAGGTAACACCTACACCTACAAAGAAGGTAACGCCTACACCTACGAAGAAGGTTACACCTACACCTACGAAGAAGGTAACGCCTACACCTACGAAGAAGGTTACACCTACACCTACGAAGAAGGTAACGCCTACACCTACGAAGAAGGCAAATCCTACGCCTACAAAGAAGGTAACACCTACACCTACTAAGAAAGCAAATACGCCTACACCTACAAAGAAGGCGAATACAAATACACCTGTACCGACAAACACGAATACAGAGGCACCGAAGCCCACAAATACTAAGGCTCCCAAGCCTACAAATACAAAGGCACCAAAGCCTACCAATACAAGTGCACCCGTTGAGACGGAGGCACCTAAGCCGACAGAGACAATACTCGATCCCACGACTTCAATCACGGTGGATCCGAACGTTGTAAACGGTGCTGCAGGTGGCCTTGTTGGCGGAATCGTAGATACGTCTGCAGCCGATACAACAGAAGCCTTAGTTACCACGACAGCTGGCGGTGAAGGCAATGTTGAGACAGGAGAAGGTACGCCTACTCCTACGCCGACGCCTACACCTGTAACCGCAGCTCTTGCGGCAACGGGAAAGAAGAAAGGTCCTACGAACCCTACATGGTTCTGGTGGATCCTCCTCGTTCTTCTTGCAGGTGCTGCATTTGCAAGATATAAGTATCTTAAGGATAAGAAGGAACTGGAAGGTGTGGATCTTGCGATAGCATTTATTCCGGGCGTTCCTTTCATCGCTGATAAATTAGGCTATCTCGGACCTGTTAAGAAAGTTAAGCCGGAGGAAGTTCCTGCTTCCAGTTCCAGCCGAACATTTAACACGGCTACTGCAATGAAGGAACTCAAGGCTATGGAGGCAGGCGAGATCAGTCCTTTCAAGCCGGCACCCGGTACTGCTCCCAAGCCTGTTGAGAAGAAGGGACCTATGAAGCTTCCTTCTGACCGTTCCGTTGAATCTCCTAAGGCTACGACAGACAGCAAGAATCAGGTAGCTTTCAGATCTGCAGCTAAGACTTCTAATCCGACTGCCATGAAGAGCAATGCATTCAGACCCGCATCTGCAGGTCAGACAAAGGCTGCTTTAGGCGGAGTTGCTGCAACAACCGCAGTTGCAAGAACAACGAATTCCAAGACAGCTTCTCCTTTCAGGCCTACAAACGCTTCAGGAATCGAGACCAATGTAAATTCCGTTGCGCAGAACAACGCAATGAAGAATGCAATGAGAACGGATAACAGGCTTGAATCCAAGCCTTCTGCCGGAAAGCCCATCAACAGTGCGTTTAAGCCTGCAAGCAATGCGGCAGCAAAGCCTGAGGCAGACACACCTGCCCAGAAGCCTGCGTTCAACGCATTTAAGCCTGCAAGCCAGCCGGCTGCTAAGCCCGCAGCAAGCACGGCAGCTCAGAAGACTGCATTTAAGAGCACTTTCAAGGCTGCAAGCGCAGGTGAGACAAAGCCTGCTGCAAGCACTACAGCTGCTCAGCCCATTAACAGTGCTTTCAAGCCTGCAAGTGATGCGGCTAAGCCTGCGGCAGCTGCTCCTGAGAAGAAGCCCGCATTCAACGCTTTCAGACCTGCATCGGCAGGTGCAGCAAAGCCTGAGACAACACAGAATTCAGCAATTAATGCTTTCAAGCCTGCGCACGCTTCAAGCACACAGACTGTGCCGAATACTGTTCAGGATCATGCGGCAAAGAACGCTTTCAAGCCCGCTGATACAACAAACAAGCAGCCCATATTCGGCAACCTGTTTAAGCCTGCAAATACTGCAGCTGCAAAGCCTGCAGAAAAGGCAGCTGAGACAGCAGCTCAGGGCACTGTAGGATCCCAGACAAATATCGTCGGAGGACTTCCGAGAGTTAACCGCAGCATGCAGAATTCAGCAAGGAAGGATATTTTCAAGCCCTCCAAGGTACCCGGAACATTACCTTCTGCTGATCCTTCGGCATCCGGATCACCTTTCAAGAGTGCAGTTACACCTGCTGTAACTCCTGCCGCTTTGGCCGGAACTGCAGCCGCAGCAGCTGCCGTTAAGGAAGAGAAGAAGTCTGAACCCATCAGACGTCCCAAGAATGAACTTACACCCGAGCAGATCGCTGAGCGTGAGAAGGCTGCAAAGCTCCTTGAGGAGAGAAGAGCCGCTCAGGCTGCAAGAGTCGAAGAGATAAGAAAGAACGCAGAAGCCAAGAGGCTCGAAGCTGAGAAGAAGGCTGCTGAGGAAGCCAGACAGGCTGAAGAAGCAAGGAAAGCAGAGATTGCCAAGAAGGCAGAAGAAGCAAGACTCGCAGAAGAAGCGAGAAAGGCTGAGGATGCAAGAAAGGCAAAGGAAGCAGCCGAGGCAGCTGAGCGTGCAAGATTAGAAGAGCAGAGAAAGGCCGAAGAGGCTATAAGACTTGCTGCTATTGCAAAGGCTGAAGCTGAAGCCAAGGCAGAAGAAGCAAGAAAGATCCAGGAAGCTTTAAGAGCTGCTGAGCGTGAGAGGATCGAAGCTGCAAAGAAGGCTCAGGAAGAAAGAAGAGCCGAAGAAGCAAGAATAGCCGAGCAGATCAGAAAGGCTGAAGAGGCCAGAAAGGAAGAAGCGCTCAGAAAGGCCGAGGAGGCAAGGAAGGCTGAGGAAGCAAGACGTGCCGAAGAAGCTAAGAGAGCTGAAGCCGCAAGAGAAGCCGCTAGATTAGAAGAAGAGACCAGAAAGGCTGAGGAAGCTGCAAAGGCAGCAGAACTTGCTAAGCAGGAAGAAGCCAGAAAGGCTCAGGAAGAAGCATTGGCTGCTGAGCGTGCAAGGAAAGCAGCAGAAGAAGCAGAGAAGGCAGCAGCTGCTGCAAAGGCAGCCGCTGAAGCTAAGCTCGCAGAAGCACAGAAGGCTAAGCAGGCTGCTGAGGCAGCAAGAGAAGCACGTGCCGAGCGCGCAAAGGCCCAGGCTAAGACATCCGCTTTCTTTAAGAATACTTTGGCAACTTCAGAGAATACAGTAGCACCGGGCATTTCCGCTCTTGCTTCTGCTGAAGGATATGACAAGATGCTCGACAGCAAGAAGGAGCAGGTATCTGAAGCAAAGGAAAGCTCAAAGGTCAGCGAGATCAAGAGCAATCCTCTGATGTCATTCAAGAGCGGTTCTTCTTCCGGTGTCGGAGCTTCCGCATCAACTGAGATTTCCGGACCTTCCATTTCGAGCGAGCGCGCAAAGTCATCTTCCAACTCCAACCAGTTGGGCAGCATCCTTGCAGGAAAGACTTACAACAATTCAGGAAGAGCACCCGTTTGGGCATCTCCTGCAATGGCTAATGTTTCCGCTTTCAAGGAGAGCGAAGAAGCAAAGGCTGCAAGAGAACTCGAAGAAAAGAAGCGTATTGAAGAGATCGAGGCCAAGAAGGCTGAAGAAGAAAAGGCAAGGGCTGCTTATACGAGCATTGCTGATGCTGCGAAGTCACATAAGTCCGCATTCTTCAAGAGAGCTCAGACAGGACGTGATTCTTCTTCCGAGCAGGACGGACATGTTTCCGCATACGGCGGCATCGTAAGACCTTCCGCAATTGTCGATAAGGAGAACGAAGCAAACAAGAGAATGACTGCTCCTGCTATGGGTGCGGCATTGGAAGGCCAGAGACCTTCGATTATGGATCCTAATGCGAAGGCTGCTCCTACGGCATCAGCCCCTGTGGCAGGATTCAAGGGACTTAACGGAGAGAACCTTTCCAACGGTCAGTCCGACGAGGATACACAGGATATCAGCTGATATTTCTCAGGGGGATATATCATATGAAGAGAGCGAAAAAACCTCTAACCTTTACTGCAATCGCTGCCGGCATCGGCGCGTTGAGTTTGGCTGTGGAAGCATGTGTCTACGGACCGCCGAGTCCGCCGGAGACCAATGTTTACGGTCCTCCGCCGCCGGAACTCACTTCATATGAGACAGAAGAGACAACCGACGAGACAGATGCCACATTACCCGAGTCCAAGCCCGGTGAGACATCTGAAGAAGTATGCGTATACGGACCTCCGTCTGAGGAATCCTTAGATGGACCTGAAGTAGATGTATACGGACCGCCGGAAGATTTTGAGAACTGATATCCGTGGATGTAATCGAAGCAAAGAAGGCTTATCTTGACCAGAAAGCCGAATTAAGAGCCAGGCTTTTTGAGAAGCCTGATCTGATCTACCTGTTTTTTGAATTAACAAGAAGCTGCAATTCGAAGTGCTTTCATTGCGGCAGTTCCTGCGAGCCCGGCTTAGGACACGGACCTGATAAGGAAGCATTTAAAGCCGTTTTGGATGATGTTAAGGAGCACTTCGATCTTAAGAGGGTGCAGCTTTGCATCACGGGCGGAGAGCCGCTTCTGTACCCTGATTTCGAAGAACTTCTGGCTTATGCCGTAGAGCAGGGGTTCCACTGGGGCATGACGACAAATGCAACGCTTATCACCAAAGACGTTGCAGATATGCTCGCAAGAACAAAGATGGGGACAGTATCTGTCAGCATCGACGGACTCCGTGATACGCATGACAGACAAAGGGGAATCGCAGGCGGCTACGACAGGGCGATGCAGGGAATACAGAACCTCATTGACCGTAAGGCTTTCAAGCATATTCAGGTAACGACTGTCGTTAATCACAGGAACATCGGAGAATTGGATGAGCTTTTCGATATCCTGGATAAGATGGATCTCGATTCGTGGAGAGTAATAGGCATTGAGCCGATGGGAAGGGCTCTCGATTATCCGGACATGCTGCTTACACCTGATGACCAGAGATATATCTTTAAGTTCATCCGTGACAAGAGAGAGCAGGGAATACCAGTAAATTACGGATGTTCTCATTTCCTCGGACTGGATTATGAGAGAGAAGTAAGGGACTGGTTCTTTTATTGCGGTGCGGGCACACACACGGCTGCAATAAGGGTCAACGGTGATATCACGGCATGTCTTGATATCGAAGAAAGACCTGAGTTCGTACAGGGCAATATCTATAAGGATAAGTTCAGTGATGTCTGGTTTAACCGCTTCCGGGAATTCAGAAAGCCCTTGTCCTCGCTTTGCGAAGATTGTCAGAAGTGCGAATGGGAGAAGTGGTGCGCAGGCGGCTCCAGACACTGCTTTGATTACGATAACAATAAGCAGAGAGTCTGCTTTAAGGACATTCTCTTTTAATATTTTTTTACAGAGTGTATTATTTAAGGTACGGAACTTCTCGTGGGGAGAACTTTATGTACCAGAAGATCGCAATCGTAACCGGAGCTTCATCAGGCATAGGAAAGGCTTTTATCGGGCTTCTTGCAGGTGACAGCGGAGAATACTTCAAGACTCCTTTTGATGAGATATGGGCAATAGCAAGGCGTGAAGATGCACTCAATGAACTGGCTTCTTCCATAAAGGGAATCAGGATAGTTCCGGTCGTTGCAGACCTCTCAACCGATTCAGGCATCAAGACAGTTGAAGATAAGCTTAAGGCAGAAGAACCCAAAGTAGGGCTTCTCATTAATTCTGCCGGAATGGGCATCAAGGGTCCTATGGCAGATAAGCCCGCAAAAGCACTGGGAGATACTATCTCCATTAACTGCACGGCGTTAAGTGAGATGATAAATATCACGGTGCCTTACATGAAGCCTGAAGGAAATATACATTCCAAGATAATTAATATCGGTTCGTCGGCAGGCTTCCTGCCACAGCCAGGATTTGCCTGCTATGCGGCAAGCAAGTCCTATGTAATATCATTCTCCAGAGCCATGAGCTGTGAACTCAAGCCTAAAGGCATAGATGTACTTGTAGTCTGCCCGGGTCCCGTTGCGACTGATTTCCAGAGAAGGGCTACTGAAGGAAAGGAAGCAAATTTTACAGATTGGCGTAAGAATTTTGTTGTCGACCCTGTTAAGCTTGCAAAAGCAACGCTTAAGGCGTCCATAAGGGGAAAGCGGATGATGTCATATCCGTTCTCACAAAAATTACTGCACTTTGCCTCAAAGGCTTTTCCAATCTCCTGGATACTTGCTTTCGAGAGCGGAGCTGTAAAGGAATAATATATTTAAAGGAGTGATCTAATATGCAAAAGAAGGTTGAACCCAGATTCGGCAGCATCTTTAAGGCAGTTGAAGAAAAGGCGAAAAAGGTATCTTTTCTTCAGGACACGGCTACCCAGATTACATTGAACGGCAACTTAGATAATCTTCCGTTATATGTAAAGGTTGAAGACGGCAGTGCAGAAGTAGCTCCTTACGAATACATCAATGCACCTTTCTATATCGATGCGGATGCTGAGACATTCGCAGCCGTATTAAGCGGTAATAAGGATTTTGTAGTAGCAGTATCCCAGGGCAGCATTACCATAAACGGTGACGCGGCTCAGGCAGTGGTATTCTGCAAGACGATGTTCGGCTGACCTCTGATTAAAATACTATTCACAAGTTGTTTAGGCTTTCGTACCCGGTGCCTAACAGTTTCTTTATAATCGTCCGTTATACTCTGATTACGATGAACAACCTTGTGAGCATTTTCTTTGATAATTTGATAAAATAAAAAGGTATGGCAATTACACTTAACGGCATTTTTAAAGATAAGATGGTCTTCCAGTGGGGCGCTGAGCTTCGTGTGTTTGGCTATTCTGATAAGACCTGTGTAATCAGGGCATCTCTCTACAAGAACGGAGAAGAGGTCTCTACAGGCACTTGCGGAACCGAGCAGGACGGAAGCTTCCTTATCTGTCTTGAGCCGGTCGACGAGCCGGGCGGTCCCTATGAGATCAAGGTCTTCGAGAATGACCTGGAAGTCAAGAAGCTCGTTGATGTATATGCAGGCGAGGTATGGCTCGCAGCCGGCGGCGGCAACATGGATTACCCGCTTACCAGATCTGAATTTGCCAAGTTCATTATCCCTAAGATCGGAAAGACTGAGATCAGATTCTACAGAGTACCTGTTTTCGGCCATTTGAGCGAGAGACAGGCACAGGCTGAGGCTGAGACACAGTGGATCGATATAGACAGCGAGACAGCAGGGCAGATGAGTGCCGTTGCTTTCTATTTCGCAAGAGAGCTCGAATCCAGACTTGATGCCAAGATCGGTATCATCCAGTGCTGCTCCACGAGAGCCACCATCGATAACTGGCAGAGCGTGGAATCACTGCTCTCTACCAAAGAGGGAAGACAGTATATCAAGGATTTCGACGACGCGGCTTCCGAGCTCACGCCGGAGGAATTCGACAAGGCTGATGCCGAGTTCGAAGAAAGATACGCTGAATACAATAAAGTGCTCAATGAGGCACTTAAGGAGAACCCTTATCTCACATATCCTGAAGCAGATATCAAGTTCGGACCTGCACCGTGGCCGGCACCTGTCGGACATAAGTCACCGAGACGTCCGGGCGCTGCTTTCGAGTGCATGATCTTAAGGATCGCTCCTTATACTTTGCGCGGCGTCATCTTCTATCAGGGTGAGGCAGATACAGACGGACACCAGTCTGAGTACGGACATGTTTTCGAGACCATGATCAAGGAATGGCGTGACGTATTCTTTGACGACCAGCTGCCGTTTATCTTCTGTCAGCTCCCTATGTATATTTCAAAAGATCGTAAATACATGGGCTTCGACGATATGTCATGGCCGCTCCTGCGCGAGCAGCAGCAGATCGTGGCGATCGATATGCCCAATGTTTATATGGCGGTAATAGTAGATTGCGGTGAGTTCAACAACCTGTTCCCTTCTGACAAGAAGACACCGGGTGACAGACTTGCCCTTCTTGCAGAGAAGTTCGTTTACGGATTCGAGAAGGTCGATGCCGTATCACCGTTCATCATCGATGCAAGAAGAGGCGAAGGCGTTGAGATCACCTTCGGAGGAGACTACCTGCTCCTCAACCTTACGACCGGATTCGGACCTGACGATTCAGGCTTCGAAGTTGCGGGCGATGACGGCAAGTTCTATCCTGCAGAAGCTAATGTCGACTTCGACGGCAAGACGATATTGTTGTCCTGCCCTCTTGTCGAATTCCCTTCAAAGGTAAGATATGCATTTTTCTCATATGGTCCGACACCTCTGCACGCGCAGAACGGTCTTACTGCCACACCTTTCCAGGTAAGAATTGATAAGGATTTAGGCGGCGCATAATGAATATTGCTTTTTTCACCAGACCCAAGCAGGAGATCACATATCTTTATAACGACATAACTGTTGACCAGGCATTAGAGAAGATGCACAGCACCTCTTATGCAGCAGTGCCTGTCATCGACAGGGAAGGCCACTACGTCGGAACCGTAAGCGAAGGTGACCTTCTGTGGTTCATCGTAAAAGGCGAGGGCGGAGAGCCCCACACGATGGCGATCGAGAGCTTAAAGCAGTTTAAGCTTTCCGACGTTAACCTCAACAAATACAAGTACAGACCGGTCCTGATCACCCAGTCTGTAGAAGAACTCATTACCAAGACCATGGATTCAAACTTCGTGCCGATCACCGATGACAGGGGAATGTTCATAGGGATCGTAACAAGAAGGTCGATCATAAAACATTATTATGAGAAAAACATACTGCCGCAGGAATGATGCGGCAGTATTCATTTGGGCTTATTTAATTACTCTTTGCGTCAGACGGGTTCTGCCGCAGCCTTTTTGTGCTTCATCCTGCGCTTAAGCTTTTTGTTCTCCTTGATCTCCTGCTTGACGGGCTCGAAATCCTTAAGATCCAAAAGCTCAGACAGCATTTCCGTCTCAGGCTTATATCTTGTCGACATGACGGCTTCGAACCTCCTGTCTTCCGTGCGGATCTTCAGAAATCTCGCGTAGCTCTCAAGATAGAACGGCTTGCCCTCGTGCTGTGTCCTTAAGTCAGCCCAGGATATGATGTAAGGCTTTCTTATAAGGCGCTTGTAAACGATATCGAGCTTATCGCCCTCCTTGATGAGCCATACTCTCGAACGCTTGGGGAGCCTGCCTATTCCGTGGAAAGTATAGACTGACATGCAGAGCTCCATGCCGGGATAGAGTTTTTTAAGCTTTCTCGGAACGTGCTTCTCGATCTTCGGGATCTCATCATTTCTCTTGAAGATCTTCCGCAAGATCGTGAAAACATAGACGTCTTTGTAGTACTGCGAATTCCTCTTAAGTATCCTGAACAGGAACAATCCGGCGACCGCAAGGTGGATGCTGATGATGAAGCTTATGACGGGTGCGAAAATCTGGAGCACCAGCAATAACGCGTGGATGAGTGCCTTAATGATCTGCCAGATAAGGCTCGTTCCCTTCATGGGGAAAGCGGCAACTATGACTTCCCAGTTGTCGACGCATGAATAGATGCAGTAATAGAAGACCGTTATGGCGATTACCGTGATGCCTGCAAGGATGTAGGTTCCGGGACCGTGAGTTCCTGCCGGAGCATTACTCAAGAACCCTGCAGAGCGTGTCAGTGCAGCACCCTTTATTACCGGAGGATCTGCTTCAAGAGCGTCGTTGGTTACAAAGGGCAGAAGCGAGATCGATACTGTGCAGATATAGCCGATCAGCTTATCGAGCTTATCGATCGTCTCTTCAGATACGAATTTGGATTCTGCAAATGAGTGGATGATGATAAGAGCCGCCGCGATCAGTGTAAGGAAAACTGCCGCATAGGGATTGGCTATGGGGAGCTTTCCGACTTCTCTTAAGATCGGCACGCCGTTTAAGAAATCGGCGATGCTGCAAAGGACCGCAGAATCAGGCTGATAAATGGCGGCATTTTCAATGGCTCCAAGGATCGCCAGCACAGCCATGGTGGCTGACGGGTTGATCGATGCCGTTACTGCCGTTGAGAATGCACCTGCATAAAATGCCAGGTCTGTTGCAAAATGTGAAGCGTCAGCTTCAGCTGACATCCCGGTGCCTGCTGCCAGGCTTACCATCGGGATCAGGATAAGGCACATAAGGCAGACAAGTGCCCCTGTGGCCCTCCTTAAATGAGCATGGTTATTTTCTAAAAGGCGCATGTTTGTGTCCCCTCCTTATTCCAAGCAATAGCGTCCTTAGAGCATTCGAATTTGCTGAATGCTGTCCTTATATTATACACCGACTAAAGTTTTCGCATTTTTGGAAAGGGTTACAGGCCGGTTAAGGGAGCTTCTCACCGACGTATTTCCAGTTCTCAGGGACGTGCGGATCGCCGTCTAATCTGTACCATTTGCCGTGTTCGAAGGTGTTGCCCGAATTGTCGGCAGCACTGATGAAATCCGTATAGTAGATATATCTGATTCCGAATTTGGGATCGGAATTTATAGGGTTCCCGGTGAAGGGGTTGGCCGGATCGTTTATGAGACCATTTGTCGCAATGACGGGAGTATCCGCATTGGTCATGGATTCCTGACTGACACTAAAGCCCTTGCTGTTAAAGTCTTTGACCATCAGCAGAGGGAAATAGAATTCCATATCCTGGCCTTCACAGGTGATGTCAAACTGCCCGAGTCCTCTTGCGTGGTCGGATACGAGAATGATCCTCGTGTTGTCCCAGACACCTTGTTTGCGCAGATAATCGAACCACTTGCCGAGCTGGATGAAGGTGGCCATATTAGCGTGATAGTGAATGACGGGATACTGTTCGCTCATGTTCATCGTCACGCCGTCTACCGTATATCTGGACTCCATGTCAACATCGTAAGCGGTGTTGTCGACATAGTATTGCGGAACATAATCAGGCTGTTGGAGAAGGCAGGCAGAGTGGGTCGTATCGTTGGCCATCATGAGGAAATTGTTCTCTGTGCCGTCCGATATGGAGGTCATCTCATCCAGGTTCAAGAGAACGGCATAGCATTCGATGAATGACTTAAGGTAGCCCTTGCTCTTGGAGATGCCGGACACGTACTGGATAAGGGATGAAGCAGTTACCGCACCTTCAGAACCGTCCGTTTTGAGGTCTGATTCGTTGTAAAGACCGCCGTTATAGAGGGTCTCCTGCAGGATAACGGGAGCTGACTTCATCAGCGAGAAGCAGAAGAGATTGCGGTTGAGCGTGCTCTTCAAACGGTCAGAACCCGTATCGTCCGTATTATCCGAGAAAATGCTGTATTTGCCTTCTGCAAGATAGCAGTTGATGTCGGGGTAATCGTCATAAATGGAAAGATCGGGGATCTCCTGGTAGTTGGCATAAGAAGGGTCTATTACCGTAACGTTATAGCCGTTCTTGCCGAACAGGACAGGCATTACCTTCAGTGCCTCATTATGCTTGTCTCTAAGCGATTCATTAGCTCTCTCATTGAGCTTTTGCGGAGTATATTCATAGCCGCCGTATAAAGCGGGCGAGCCTACGATCGTGGACTGGCCGAATGAATTAGTGTTCGGGTAGTAGGTAAAGCCGTCAAACTGATCCTTCAATTCAGGCTTCTCATTGAAGATATAGGGAATCTGAAGGCCTTCAGAACGGTCTAACATCAGCACGATGACATTTTTGCCGTTCCTGCTTAAAGGGATCACAGGCATCTCTGAAGCTTCGGTGCGGCCGGAATACTCTTTGTAGTTATCTATTATCGCAACAGAATTAAATGCACCGATCACGATAACGGTCATTATTCCGATGATAAGCACGGTCTTGGCGATCTTACGGAGCTTGATCACGACAGCTGCGAATAATACGGTTACAGCCAGAACGGCAATGATATTAAGTGCATAGTCAGATACACCGAACACCGGCGCCTTGTCGTATTGCAGCGCCCAGTTCATGGTTCCGAGCTTCGTGCCGAACAGCATATAGTCGATGACAGATATTCCGCAGCAGATCCACATTGCCTTGGAGAATACGGATTTGGCCTTGTCGCTCATAAAGAAATAGAAGATGCTTCCCCAGAGGACGAAACTTCCGATTGCCAGAACGCCTGAATTAACTATGTAGAGGAACGGGTTATAGGGATTTACCACATCGATAAATTCCTGCGGCGAATCGTTTATTACCGCCGAAGGAATAAGGACACCGGATATCAGCGCCATCAGCACAGCGCTCGAAAAGAACAGCCCGTAATCTTTCTTTCCTGCGGTAACGATACCTGATATCTTCTTGAAACTGATCTTAAGAGATACGAGCGGCAGGATAAGAAGGAGCACGCCAATCCACAGAAGTATCTTCTGCCTTAAGTCCAGACCTTCCTTTACAAAGGTCATTATTGTTATTCCTATGCCCGCGACCGCGAAAAGGATATATACGGCTTTTCTTGGATTCTTGAGCTTATAGAAAATGTTCTTAACAAGTGAGAACACGTTGTTTAAGAGCCAGTAGAAAACAAGGCCTGAAGGTGAATGGTAGAGCAATACGAGGAATACAAGTGCAAGACCATATACCTGTATCTTCGACTTAAGAGGATGTCCCTTAGTGTAGATGATGCCCGATACGATATTGATGAGCGTCATCAGGATAGGAAGGATATTAACGGGAAAGCTCCCTATCATGAAGGTGGCATCTTCCTTGCCTAAGTCGGAAATAAATCCGAACGACATACCCTGAAGGCACTGCATTCTTGATAACAGTCTGTATGCGGCAATGAAGAACGGGATCTGAAGGAGCAGTGATACTGAACTCTTCAACTGGTAGATGGGCTTATAGTGATTGATGCGATAGTATTCCTGGATCATGAAGAAGCGCTCGTCACCTTTGAAGGTGCTCTTGATGCGCTTGAGCCTGGGAGCCATCTTGGCCTGGATGTCGCGCTCTTCAGCCTGAAGCTCGTCGGCGCGCTTATAAAGAGGCAATACCAGGAAGTTGAATGCGAGGCTTAAGAATATGATCGACAGGCCGGGATTACCGATGATCCTGTTGGCTGTCGTGAATACGACTTCGAATAGAAGCTCAAGAGGAGAGAGTATTAACGTGTAAAGTACAGATAAAAAAGACATCGGTTAAGCTTTTTTGGCACTCTTGATTTTCTTTCCTGCGGTTTTCTTTTTTGTTTTGCCGGGCTCTTTCTCAGCCTCAGGCTTTTTGGCTGTTGTTTCCTTTACTTTCGAGATGATGTAATCAGCAGATCTTTCAGCGCTCTCACCGATATGGACCCAGATGTCGGAGCGGGCCTTTTCGCGGCCGTCAACAAAGGAAGGATCTTCGATGCACTTATCGATCAGTTCCTTTATGTTGCCGGAGTTGCTCTCATTGAGTTCAAGTCCGAGAGAAGGGAGGATGCTGAATGTCCAGGGAGTCTCATCGATCCAGTCGGCATCGTAAGGCTTAGGATCAAACTTCGTATCCGTATAGATGATCGGTTTATCGAATACCATCGCGAATTCGAACATTACGCCCGAGAAATCGGATATCAGGATATCTGACTGTCTCAATACTTCAAAGTTATCGATGTCCCTGTTCCAGATCACCTTGGATTCATCGTTATACTTGGACATGAGCCTGTCCAGAAGTTCTTTCTCAACGTCAAAAGACTGGGGGTGGGGTCTTACGATCAGCTTGTAGCCTGTGGTTATAAGGTTATCGATGAGCTCTTCTCCGAATCTGGATAAAATGCCGCTCTCGCCCCATGAAGGTGCGAGAAGGACTGTGCGTTCGTGAGGCGGAACTTCGCCGGCTTCTTCAACGCGCTTTTTCATTACGTCGAGATAGGGAACACCGCAGAGGGCATAATCTCTTTGAGGAAGACCTCTCATCTCCTCAAGTGTCCTGATCTGCTTTATCTGATATTCGCCCGAGAGGATGAACGCATCGTAGTGGTCTGTGCCGAACATACGGTAAAGAGTAATGTCCTTTGCCGCATGCATGATGTGGATGTAGCAGTCAACGTTCTTGGAGCGCTTCCACTGGAAGACATCAAGGCTCGGTGTGGTTGAGAAAAGTACGGATGCATTGAGCATGTTGAGCTTGGAATAGGCCTTGTTGCCTTCGCCCAAATACTCGCCCTTAATGTATTTGTAGCCCTTTTTGAATATAGGATCGTCCTCAGAGCAGGTAAGGTAGATGGTCTCCTGCTTCTTCTTTTCGAGCTCGTCTAAGATGGGCTCGAAAATGCTCCAGTATCTTTTTGTCTCAGCGAATATGGCAAGAGGGATCTTCTGGCTGCTGACCTTGGCATTCTTATCGCGTCCTACGGCGAACTTCATCTTAAGAAGGAGTGCGCGCACTGAGAAAACGATTACGCCGAAGATGCCGAACAGTACGGTAAAAAGCATTCCTCCCGTACCGGGATCGATGTATAAAAGCTTAAAGTAATCCACTAAGAAACCTCAACAATCAATACTGCGGATATAAAACATCCAAATTTTATTTTATTACTTTTAATTTATGGCTTCAACTTGAGCCCTAAATCACTTCTCTCCCACATATCTCCAGTTGCTGGACTTATGGGGATCGCCTTCAACGACATACCATGAACCCATTTTGAAGGTTGTTCTGTCCAGGTTCTTGTAAAGGCTGTATTCACCGGACAAAATGACTTTCTGGGGCCCGGCCTTGAGGCTCGAATCGATCGGCTTGCCGGTATAGGGATTAACAGGTCCGTTGATGATGCCCGAAGTTGCGATGACCGGAGTATCTGCATTGGTCATGAAATCATTGCAGACTGAATAGCCCGACGCATTGAAGTCCTTTACCATCAGGAGAGGGAGGTATCCGCCCATTTCCTTGCCGACACACATGATGTCGTAATAGCCTACCGGTGTTGAATGGTCAGATACAAGGATTATGCGGGTGTTGTCCCAGACGCCGTTTGCACGCAGATAATCGAACCATTCACCAAGCTTTATGAATGCAGCCATGTTGATGTGGTAGTGCATGACCTGGTCGTTTGAATACATGTTGAGGGTTCTGTTGTTAAGCCTGATGCCTTCAGACAGACCCTTGTCGTAAATGGAGTTATCGACGTTATATGCAAGCTTATAATCCGGCTTCTGGAGAAAACAAGGGGAATGTGTCGTGTCATTTGCCATCAATACGAATGACGGCGCAGGATCGTCCTTGATATCCGTTATCTTCGTAAGATTATCAAGGACAGCGTAGGATTTTAAGAATTCCAGGTCGTATCCGACACTCTTGGAAAGTCCGTATGTGTGCTGTACAAGGGCATCGGTCTCGGCAGAACCGTCGATCCTCTTTGCAGCGCTCCTGGATTCGTTATAAACACCGCCGTCATAGAGGGTCTCCTGCAGGATAACAGGAGAGGTCTTCATCAGGGAATATAAGAAGAAGTTGCGGTTGCGCGATCTGCTTACCAGTGCTGTTGCATCGGCAGTGATGTTGACACCGTTGTCGATGATGTCGAACTTGCCGCTGGTAAGATATGTGTGATATTCCGGATGATCATCGTAGATCGAGAGATCGGATGTCCATACATAGCCTGAAAGAGGCGGATCTATTATCGTTACGTCATATCCGTTATTTCCGAACAGGGCGGGCATTACCTTAAGTGCCTCATCGTGCTTGTCCCTTAAGAGTTCGTCAGGCCTCTCATTTATCCTCTCGGGGGTATATTCGTAACCGCCGAAAAGCGCCGGCGCCGCATAGAGAGTATGCGTACCGTATGAGATCGTGTTCGGATAGTATGTAAAATCGCTGAACTGTTCTTTGAGCGAAGGTTTCTCTTCCATAAGGTAAGGAACAAGGTCACCGACAGCACGGTCGAGCATCAGCACTACAACGTTCTGTCCTGTCTTGCTCAAAGGAATGACCGGCATGTCCGAAGCTCTGGATTTGCTCTGAAACTGAGCATAAGAACGGCTGATCATGACCGCGTTATAAGAACCGACACCGATCACGGCAAGGATGCCGACAACGAGAACCGGAATTACGATCTTTTTGAACTTTGAGACGATAAAGTAGAGCACTGCCGCAGCGGCGATCACAACCAGGGCATTTATCAGGTAATCCCTGAGTTTGAACGCAGGCGCGGTCTTAAACTGCAGTGTGGCAGAGAGCGTGCCGAGCTTTGTGCCGAACAGCATGAAGTTAACGACAGAGATGCCGCAGATGACCCATATCGCTCTGCGGAACATTGTGCGCATCTTGTCACTCATGAAGAAATAGAAGACACCGCCCCAGAGGACAAAACTGCCGAATGAGAGCAGCATTGAATTAATGACATATAAGAGCGGCGTTGAAGGATTGATGACATCGATGAATTCTTCAGCCGAAGCGCTGATGACAGAGCCGGGGATCAGGAATCCCGTAAGAAGAGCCATCAGAACGGCACCTGCAAAGAATGCGCCGTGCTTCTTCTCATAGACTTTCGCTGTCTGCTTTTTCTTAATGAAGCTGAATACGAGCGGCAGGACAAGAAGGAGCGCGCCAATCCACAGAAGTATCTTCTGCCTTAAGTCCAGACCTTCCTTTACGAAGGTCATTACTGTTATTCCTATGCCCGCGATCGCGAAAAGGATATATACGGCTTTTCTGGGATTCTTGAGCTTATAGAAGATGTTCTTAACAAGTGAGAACACGTTGTTTAAGAGCCAGTAGAAAACAAGGCCTGAAGGTGAATGGTAGAGCAGTACGAGGAATACCAGCGCAAGACCGTAGACCTGTATCTTCGACTTAAGGGGATGGCCCTTTGTATAGATAATTCCAGATACGATATTGATGAGTGTCATCAGGATCGGAAGGATATTAACGGGAAAGCTCCCTATCATGAAAGTGGCATCTTCTTTGCCTAAGTCGGAAATAAATCCGAACGACATACCCTGAAGGCACTGCATCCTGGAAAGAAGCCTGTATGCGGCAATGAAGAACGGGATCTGAAGAAGGAGCGATACTGAACTCTTCAGCTGGTAGATAGGCTTATAGTGGTTGATGCGATAGTATTCCTGGATCATGAAGAAGCGCTCGTCACCTTTGAAGGTGCTCTTGATACGCTTGAGCCTGGGAGCCATCTTGGCCTGGATGTCGCGCTCTTCAGCCTGAAGCTCGTCGGCACGTTTATAAAGAGGCAGTACCAGGAAGTTGAATGCGAGGCTTAAGAATATGATCGACAGACCGGGATTACCGATGATCCTGTTGGCAATCGTGAATACGACTTCGAAGAGAAGCTCAAGAGGAGAGATGATCAATGTATAAAGTGCAGTCAAGAATGACATTTTAAATCCATTTCCGTACTGTTCCCTGATAAAGGAGCGTATTTATTCCGTATCAGGCAGTTGCCGTCAACGGCTCTCTATTTTATTACTTTAATTTCTTTACTTCAACTTAAAGGGCGGTATGCTATACTCATTTCATTCGCAAATGCTTGTAAACCAAGCGTTCTTTGTTGAGGATAATAGGAAATGAATCTTAAACGTGAGTGGTTTTTTCTGATCGCGGGATTTGCCGGCGCCATGCTCGGCACCTTTGGCGTGATCATGTTCAACAGCCATGTTCTTTTCGCGCTCCCGGACTTGCTAAGGATAATTCTTTATGTCGCCGGCTACTGGATAATTGCGGCAGTCCCCCTGATATTGATGTATCTGAACAAAGAGAGGATGCGCGATTATCTCTTTGGAAAAGGAAAACTCATCTTTCAGATCCTTACAGGCATAGGTATCGGCCTTGTCATGTCTTTTGTCCTGACAGTAATCCCGCATCTTGCAGGCTTCGGATACTTTGTAGATAACGGAACGAGGCACGAATTGTTTATTGAGTTTGCTGTCGAATTCGTCTATTTCGTTTTCTCTGTCGCCTTTGTTGAAGAATTCGTATTTCGAGGATTCATATTCAAAAGGCTTAAGAACATCACGGGAAATGACGTAATATCCCTGATAGCATCATCGGCCCTGTTCGGATTGCTGCACGTCTTTCAGGGCAACATTATCCAGGTGGTAATAACGTCTTTTATCGGAGCACTTTTGTGCTTCTGCAGACTGAAGATAAAGACCTGTTCTTTGTTCTCACTGATAATCGCACACGGTATTTACGATTTTCTGATAGGCTTCTGGGCTTCTGTATTGCTGAGAAACTGATGTCCCGGCACGCGAAATATTAAAAACGTGAAGGATATATTATAAAAGATTCAGCAGCAGATATGGTTATCTTATCCAAGTCTTAAAAACCACACCCATTGTTCTTACGTAGGATTCGGCTTCCTTGGCTTTGGCAAGATATTTGGTAATACCCGGAATGGTAATTGCAAACAGAGCAAAAACACTGAGTGCTGATCCGAAGATCGAAAGGAGCAGTCCGGCAACCGCAGCGCCTTTGGAACGTGCATTCTTTTTTGCGATGCCGGCTATCGAGAAGATAATTCCCAAAAGTCCTGTGAGAAACGGAATTCCCGGCAACAAGCAAAATACTACAGTAAGTATTCCCATTACAAGACCTGCTACAGCAATTCCATTGGGGCGTTTTTCCGGCGGTGGTTCAACAACAGGTGCCGGCGCATTAGGATCCGGAACAGGTGTTCCGCAGTTGGAGCAGACTTTGCGCATACTGGGTATATACGAACCGCACTTATTACAATACATAGCGTTACCTTTTCACCTTTAAGATCAGTTTCCATTTTGCCTGTCCCTCAATTATAACATCCGGGTTAAGTTCTGTTGGTAATCTTTTAGAGGCATCCGATCTTTCGGGCAAATTTGGGGCATAACTGCCATCCAGTTGACAATTGTAGCCTGCACATGTTAAATTGAATTTGCTTAAGCTACAATTGTAAACTCTATGGGGGCTTTTTTATGTCAGATAATCTTGCCAGTAAAATAACTGATTCCGAACTGGAGGTCATGAAGCTGCTGTGGTGTGCAAAGGACGCTCTGCCCGTTACTGCGATTCGTGAACAGCTTCAGGAATCAAAGGGTTGGGAGCCTGCGACGATCAAGACATTGATCTCCAGACTCGTATCAAAAGGCGCCGTACGCCAGGAAAAACGGAATGTTTATTATTACTCTCCGGCCATAACGGAGAAAGAATACAGTTCATGGGCTACTAAGGATCTTGTTACCCGTATCTTTAACGGAAAGGCCAGTGATCTCATCGCTTCTCTTGTCGATTCGAACGGTCTGTCCCAGGAAGATCTGGACGAATTAAGGGAAATGTTCAAGGTGGAGGAATAAAAATGAACTCATTGCTTGTAATGACCATCAGCGGCAGTGTTCTTGCGCTGCTTCTCGTGTGTCTTCGTTATACCATTTTGCGTAAAATGCCCAGCACTGTTTATTACTATGCGTGGCTCCTGGTTCTTTTGCGTTTTGCATTGCCGCTTCCGGGATTAGTTCCCACACTTCCCACACAGGCAGAGAAGGCAGACGCGCCTGCGGCACTACCTGCTGTTTACAGCGAAATGAACGAACAGGAGAATATTCACGAGATCGTTCAGGAAAACGATAAGGCGATTCCTGTATCCGCGCAGGATAATGTAACGGAACATGTTTTAGAAGAATCCAAAGAACCTTCTGAATCACAGATTGCCCTTAACAAAGCAGCGGAAACAAAGGAGATGACAGTTACCGGGACAGCCCATAAGGCTTCGCTTTCCTTTGATTGGAAATCACCGGTGCTCTGGCTCTCTGTCTGGGCGGCCGGCGCAGTAATCAGCATGGCGGTCACGGTGTTCTCTTATCTCAAGTTCAGCTTCGGCCTGAAGAGGAGTCTTATGGAACCCGACAGCTTTACCAAGGTGGTATATTATTCGATTCCCGGCAAAAAGCCTGCTCTGTATTTTTCAGGTTCAGCCCGTACTCCCATGTTGTTAGGCGTTTTCAAACCGAAGATCATTCTGCCTTTACGCGGGTACAATGAAGAACTCCTTCGCAACATTCTCCGTCACGAGCTTACACATTACCGCCGCTTTGACATGCTCTACAAGTGGGTCTCCGCAGCAATCCTCTCTTTACACTGGTTCAATCCCGCAACCTGGTTCATCCGCAGGGAACTTAACCGTGCATGCGAGATGAGCTGTGATGAGATGCTGCTGCGTTCCATGAACAAAGACGAAAAGCAGTCTTACGGTAATACGCTCCTTCTGATGGCGGCATCAACAGCTCTGCCCTCAGCTGTTGTCGCAACGACTTTCGCGACGGAGAAAAGAAATCTTAAAGAAAGGCTTAATCAGATTATGAACTATAAAAAGAGCCGCACACGCATGCTTGCAGCATTCCTTGCTGTGGTGCTCCTGACAGGATGCGGAATGGCAGCCGGCCCTCTTTCAGGAAAGGCTGCAGAAGAGGAGTCCACCGCAAATGTTACAGACGCGGAAATTTCCGGTTCTGCTTCCGAAAACGATTCAGCAACAAGGGTTACCGCACCAGAGGCAGTAGACGGTGTTATCAAGGTAAAGAACGTTGACGAATTCCTTGCTTCGATCGCTCCTAACACCGTGATTGAGCTTTCAGAAGGTGTTTACGATCTGAGTAAGGCATCAGATTATGCGAAGTATTCACAAAGCAAATATTATTCATGGAATAGCATTGATGAAGAGGATGGAAAATCTGCCGAGCTGGTCATTAATGAAGTTAGAAATCTGACGATTCGTGGCGAAGGAGCAGGCAAGACAACTATTGTGGCAGTTCCGAGAGATGCGAATGTAATTGTTTTCAACAGATGTGATAATCTCACTGTGTCAGATCTCACGGCCGGTCATACGGTGGAACCAACCAATCGTTGCGCAGGCGGCGTTCTTCAAATGCAGTCCTGCATTAATGTAAATGTAGACAAATGCGGTCTTTACGGATGTGGTACGATCGGTGTTATAGGATATAGCTGCGAGAAGCTCAACGTCACGGACTGCGATATCTATGAATGCAGCGTCGGTGCAATTAAAGTCAGTGCTTGTCAAGACGTAATTATCAGCAGCTGTGATATCCATCATCACGGAACGCGAACTGCCAATAGTATTGCAGAACACCTTTTTAATGTAATTGAAAGCACGGCCTTCACAGTCTACAACTGCATGATCCATGACAACAGGATCGACGGATTGCTTTACAACAGGAATTCGGACCAAGTATCCTTACTCTCCAACAAGATTGCGAAAAATGAGATTAATGATGTCTTCATTTTTGAGCAAAATGGTGCGATTGTTGACGGATGCAGCTTTGAAGACAACAAGATCCGCAACTGGTACAAGGACGATGCAAAAATCCTGGCGACAGATCTTAAAGGTAACAAGCTGAACAGCACTGATTTCTATGCTATGAAGCATAATGACATCAAGCCCGAGACAGTAGTTCCGATTGCAACGCCCACACCTTTCTTGAAGGCAAAAGAAGTCGCTCCCGGCACCGAGATCACCGTTAAGACGATCGACGATTTCCTCAGTGCTATCGGACCTGACCGTACTGTTGTTCTCGACGGAACAAATTTCGATCTTTCCAAGGCAAAGAATTACGGCAGTACCGGATCTGAGTACTACCGTTGGGAAGAAAGAGGGGACGGTTATGAACTTGTCATCTGCAATGTAAATAATCTGACCATCAAGGCCAAGGATCCCGATTCTTCAAAAACGACATTAGAAGCCCTTCCACGCTATGCAAACGTGCTTGCTTTCTCTGACTGCGAGAATGTTACTGTCAAAGGTTTCACAGCCGGTCATACGAAGGAAAAGGGTGAATGCTGCGGCGGAGTTCTTGATTTCAACAGCTGCAGAAATGTCAGGGTAGAGAAAATGAGGCTTTACGGCTGCGGATCACTGGGAATCATGTCTTGGGATTGTTCTGACTTAGACGTCATAAATACTGAGATATATGAGTGCAGTATGGGAGGAGTGTACTCCGAAAGGAACAAGGGTATCAATTTCAAGGACTGCAACATACACGATGTTCCGTCTCCGGCTCTGGCCTTACGCGAATGTGAGAGCGCAACCTGGAACGGTCAAAAACTCAATGGCGCGTATCTGAATTTTGATGTAAAACCCGATGGAACGCTCATACCCATAAATGATATGTAATGGAATATCTTCATTATTCAGCGTGCAATACGTGTTGTTTTCTATGCGGGATCAAGTGATCCCGCTTTTTTTCCGCCCGGAAGAATTCTTGTAACGAAATTGATCTTCCTCCGTCTAACACATGAATAAGAAATTTGGAGGGTCTATATTATGAATACTTTCTTTGGTACACTTTGGCACCGTATCGCTGTAGCTAATAAAGAGCAGCTCATATGGTTTGGTGCGGTCGTTATAATCATGATCGTACTCGCAGTGCTCCACCACAAGTGGAAGGGCGATAGCAGGAAGATACGCCTGTGGCGCGGGCTCTGCTTTATGCCGGCTGTCATCGCCGCAGTTCATGCACTTATTTATCTGAGAGGATTCCCGTTGTTTATTGTAGGGTTCTTCCCGCTTTATGCAGTCGCACTTTTCGCGCTCCTGCCAATACCTTTCGCAAAGCGCAAGATCGGATATAAGATCACAGCGGTGCTCGCAGGACTTGTGACATGTGTAATGGGTTTCTACTATATTGGCATGTCTCCGGATTATTTCAATCATGCAAAGCAGAGCTATACCGCATCCTTTCATTCATTGGTTCAGGATATGGACGAACACTATGTTCTTAAAGAATGGAAAGAAGTTGATTTTGCCGCACTTGAAGCAAAATACATGCCTATGGTGACAGAAGCGGAACAGGAGCAGGATGAGCAGAAATTTACTGATGCTGTCATGATGTTCTGCGCTGAACTTCACGACGGTCATGTCCATGTCGTAACAGATAATAAAGACAGGATCGAAGGATGCATTTCATATACAGTGTCATATATGCCCCGTGAATATGGTCTTGCAATGGTTCAGCTCGATAACGGTGATGTAATCGCTGTCTGCACGGGTGCTGATGTACAGAAACTGGGCATAAAGGACGGTACCGTCATTACCAAATGGAACGGCAAGGATATTCTGAAGGCCTGTGCGGAGGAGATCCCGAACCTCGGTATGTCTGTTAAGGAAAACGCTGAGCGTATTGCTGCTATCGTGCTCTCCGGTGTCGGAGGCGACACAGTCGAGGTCTCATTCCTTGATAACAGCGGCCTTGAACAGACCGTAACACTTAAGGATCTCGGTGATCCGCATACCCAGCTTGAAGCATTCAGATTGTACAGGCACTTCGAAAAGCTTGGCGCTGAGGATGAATACGAGTCTCTTCTTGCTGAGAATTTCAGCACGAAGATGCTGGACGACAAGTGCGGCTATCTCAGGATTACCGCTGAATCATCAGGCGACGACCTTTACGATATCTTCGTCGGATACATGACAGGCAATCATGCGAAGGCAAGGGAAATGTTCCGCGAAAAGCTCCGCGCTCTCAAATCTCAGGGAATGGAATACCTTGTCGTAGATATCCGCAATAATCAGGGCGGTTATGACGAGATCCCCATTGCTCTCTGCGACCTGTTAACAACAGAGGATCTGGATCATTACAGCGTAGGTGTACGCAAGAACGGTACCTATAAGAGCACTTCAATGCATGGCATTAAAGGTGACGGTGAATTCTCTGATCTGAAGGTCCTGGTCCTCACGAATTACGGATGCCTCAGTGCAGGTGACGGAGCTGCGCTCTATCTTTCCATGATGCCTAATGTCACAGTTGCAGGATTGACAGACTCCTACGGCTGCAACCAGGAAACAGGCGGCATCAGCGCTCTTTCGGGCGGCCATGTCTATGTAGGATTCCCTGTCGGTCTTGTGCTTAACGGTAATGGTGATCCCAATATTGATACCCGTAAAGACTGCGTCAGCCGTAACCCTGTTGATGTGCGCATTCCCTTTGATTACGATGCGGCAATGCAGATCTTCCGTGACAAGGAAGACTATGAGCTGAACTGGGCAATGCAGTATCTCAGCTCAAACGCCTGAGGGAATCCTCAGGCAGTTAAATCAGTGAATTAATTGTCGTCTCTATAAAATTCTAATGTGCCCAGGCCCATGGTGCTATCCAAAACTTCAAGAGATGTTCCGCAGTTGTTGCAGTGCTTAAGTGATGCTGTAGAGACGACACCGCATTTAGGACAGACGTTGCGGTAACACTTCATGGGAGAGCCTGCATTTGCAATCAGATCTGCCTCGATCTCTTTTGCCAAATTTACGGCGCATTCATAGAGAATGTTGTCCCTGACAATGACGAAGATAAAACTTAAGACCGGACATGCTAAAGCCAAAACACACGGTGTATAGAATACGATTCCTCTTAACACGGTAATTCCTGTACCGGCACCCATGCCGACGAAAAGCGAAGATACGGCATTATCTAAAAAGATATTCAGAACGAGGATAGCAGTATATATAGCAAGCCATACACCCGGTTGAAGCCATATGATCCTCGGTTTGCTCTTAATGACCTTTAAGACTTCCTGTCCGTTTTTCGTGCCCTGTTCCGAAGCGGAAAATGCTATGCGGTAACTCTTCTCGTCGATGCCGGCCCAGGTAAAATTGCTGCCGTCTCTTTTATAGGTAAATTTTTTGCTGAATACAGGCATTTCGGATGCGCCGTAACGGCGGATTTCCGACAGTGCATACATCCTGGGAGCCTGTATATAGCTCGGAATAAGCAAAATTCCTCCCAATAAGTAAACGGTGGCATTTATCGGGTCCAGGCCGGGGAACTCTCTGTTGCATATCCCATATGCGATCACATAGATCGCACATGGCACCAGGATCCACATCTGACCTAGAAGTTTAAACATGGGAGTTGCGCGCATCTGTTCCTCCGTTCAAAAAACAACTGACTTCTTTTCCTGATTATATGATATTGAAGGTGAAAATAACTAACATAAAAGAATTTGTCGAGATTTATGGATAAGCCGTGCGATATGACTATCATATGGCGAAGAAAAGGACAAGATCAAACGGCTATGTGTTTATTACATGTGTATTGACGATCTTCTATTGTAAAACAACCCGAAATTATTGAAGCCTGAGAATCATTTTTCGCAGGCTTCTTAGTTAATTATATTCCTGATATAACTTACCATCACACCGAATATCCCAAGTTGATATCAAATGGTGCGATCAGCAATTTTTGTAACTCTTTATTGTAATTGTCGAAAAAGATTTTTATGGCCTTGCCATAGTTTTCTTTAGTGTCAAATTCCCAGTATGAATAATACTTAACACACTTTACTATCTTGGTTAACTCCCTCGGAGGCTCGCCAAGTTCGATTCCATCTATTGTGAAAAATCTCTTGAAATACTTAAGTGATATGCAACCATCACATTTAAGCTGTTTTGTGGTCATTTCTTCAATCTTAGTTTCAAATTGCTCGAGCTTATCAGGTTTTACCTGAAAGAGTTTCATCTCGATAAAGGTCTTATCCATTACGTGTCCCTCACTGTACTTGGGCAATTATGCTGTATATATAACAGACTATATTTCATTCCGGATATCTGTTAAAGCATTGAATATCATCTGTTTCCTGGCATCTTGTGTTCTGTTGTTCCACGAATCAAATGTGACGTCGAATGTTTCAACTTCAGTAGAATATAACGGTTTGGACAATGTATTTGCAAAATCATTTGAACCGCAATACCTGCAAACTCTTGGTCCGTCCCGAAAAGAAATCTTATTCCCATCAACCGGATCACATGCAAACGGAAATAATTTTGTTGTTATTTCCGGAAGCAGGTATTTTTCGGGATCATCAATGTTGTGTTCAATGCAAACCTGCCTGATTAATTCAAGAAACTCATCAAATACGGGATTATCTATGAGCTGAACGCGCGAAAAACAAGTGCAGTTATGATCTCCTGCTATCCACACTCCGTACTCAGTTATGCCGGCTCTGGTAACGAATGCATTATCTTTACCGCATTTCAGGCATTTTACTACTTCAGTATCCAAGTAAAGCATTTGTGTATTGCTCCGTAGTTAAGTTTCCTGTCTATTTATTGTTCTATCTGTTCTCAGATAAGTTGATTATATCATGTGTGTAAAGAACTCTTGACCAATCAATACTAATGATCAAGCCAAAATCCGTGGAAATTAAAGCAATCTTCGGAAACCCTATCTCAAGAAAGATAGTTTCAGCTGCTATTGCTTCGACAAAGGTACTCTAATTACCGTGTTGTGACTCCACATTTTTCCAGCCGGTAACCGTCTTGATTATCATCCCTCTGACCAAGTTGAAAAGAACTCTTCTTCGACTTCTCCCCATTTGCCTGTCGAAGCGTCATACTGCTGCTTTATGACCAGATGACCATCGGTAACGGTCCCCCAATCTTCATAACTCAGGATTATGTTTCCGTCGTTGATGTCAATGAATTTTCCGTAGATCTGCATCCCGCAGATAACGAATTCCTTTTCCTCGCAAATGGCTTTCTCGTTATCACTGTAATAGAACGCACTGGCAACGTATTTGCCGCTCTTCACCAGAAGACTGTTTGATATATGGGGATAGTAATAAGGTTTCCCGCGCAATTCCATATATTTACCATACAGTTCATCGCCGGGCTCCATCTTATCGAACTCATTGTGTTTTGACTTATCACAGATCCTCTTATCGAAGACCATCGTTATTCCGTCTTCGAAAACAACGATCTTCTCAAGGCCATACATGTTGTCCGAAGGGCACGTATAGACCTTTTCCGCCTTGTCCTCATTCTTTACCCTGTATGCGCAGGAAGCAAAAGCGAACAGTGTAACAACGGCCATCAATAACGCTGTAATCTTTCTCATAACGACAATCAGTTTAGCGGAAATAATTCGAGTGCTTCTGTTCATGCTTTCACCCCTTGTTCATATACTTAGTTATTCATTTAACTGATGATTGCTGTACTAAGGAATCTCTCAGACAAGGTAATTATATCATCCAGGCAAAGAACTCCTGGTATAAAAAAGCTCCTGAATGATCAGGAGCTTTCAAAGTCAGTATTTCGTACTCAACTGTTGCTGTCGGAATGACTCGTGAAATCATTTCCCTTAAGCCTGGATTTCAATTTAACTATGTTGATTAAGATGTTTATTCCCACTACTATGAGAATGAATATGATATTTACAACTGCGTAACGCGGAATTACTTGCCTCGGAATTACATAACTCTTAATATCATAGCGGCGTATTTCTTCAGCTATACAACAATCCAGATAAATTGGTCGTTCGTTATTGATAAATGGGTTTGTTTTATCTTCCTCTAGTCTTGCCGTTATATCAATTACTTCGAGTCTTGACTTGGGAATTATCTCGGAATAGTAATAGTGCTTTCCATTACTAATGGGGGATGTATAGAAATCCTCTATATCTGCATCATTGATCTCAAATAGCAGCCTGCAATTGCCGTTATATTGAGCTATGATCCACCCCTTCTTGATATTATTCAGGTTAGTTTCAATGTTCTCGTCACTACCACCCATAAGATGACCAGGGATTGGCGGATAGACCTTAACGATAATGTCTTCTTCATCCGGAACCTCTATAACTTTTGAAGGAGCAAAAGATGATGTGTTAAGTCCGGGATGCCCAGAAGGCAACTGCCACTTCAATTCAAAATAAACCCAAGAGAGCCAAAAGAACACTACACACAGTACTATTGAAACTATAATTCTAGGTTTCATAATGCCTCAAACAATAAAAAAGCCCGACTCACGTTCCCTCTGATAAGGTAATTATATCATCTAAGCAAAGAACTCATGGCATAAAAAAGCTCCTGAATGATCAGGAGCTTTAACGTTTATATCTCAATCAAGAGAGCAATTTAGTTTTTCTGCGGCATCTGCGAATAAAGGACCATAGCAGTCTTGGAGATCGGCATTGTCTGTATGGTAATATGGCCGGGACCTGTGAGTGTCGTATTGAAAAGGCCTTCGCCACCCAAGAA
>JAEEGH010003656.1_pt1 | contig 40129 bp, 37 predicted proteins | sample 9134181 | NCBI WGS metagenome assembly JAEEGH01 (sample SAMN16246544, study PRJNA631951) | gut metagenome | biome: gut microbiome; feature: rumen; material: DP-attached | host: Bos | place: Iran: Karaj | collected 2018-10 | reverse complement strand
TGGTGGATGCCCGAAAGTGGCAGACGCAACAGGGCGAAGACCGCTATGAGAATCGTGTAACTATCACTAACATAGCGCGTTGGGAGTAAACGAGGCAAAGTAGCAAGTTGCAAGTAGCAAGTTGCATTAAGCGAAAAATTAAATGGTAAATATATAATATATTATAATATATTATATATTTAAGGGTTTTCTGAAATTCTCGGAAAGTAAAAAACCTCTTAATGCTACTTGCAACTTGCAACTTGCAACCTTCGGAATTAACATTAAAACAGTAGTAATATGGCAACTAACGAATTGAAAACCAGTAAGGTAAGGCGGTTGCGCGGCTCAGCCAGCATCCGTGAAGACGGCACGTTCGACTTCCGTCCCGACGGACAGGGGGCATCGAAGCAGGAGGACATCAAAACGGTGCGCAAGAGCCGTAGTTACCGCACAAGCGGCGAAAAGCAGCAGAGCATCGTGGCTCATATTGCGGTGGCTGCGGACACGAAAGACCCTGCTTATGAGATGTACAGGGACTTTCGCGAGATTCCCTCTGTGTTGAAAAGGAAAAGGGGCTTTCGGCAAGGGCGAAGTTACGATTAGCGCCCCCCGATGTTACGATTAGCAGGCCGCGAAAGTACGGCTCAAAGTAAAGAGTCTTTACATTCCCCCTCCCATCCCTTCGGGAGGGGGCAGCACTGACCGCTATCACCACTACGAGCTGCATGGGCCACGGCCCGTTCTAAAGTCCACCCCACCTGCTCTCTCTGTGAGGAGGCAGGGGGATTCTCCCTCAAAAGACTTTTTTTCTTCCATTTTTCCAGATTTTACCCCCCCCCCCATTTGATTTTTTGGGGGGTGAAAACGAAAGAAATTCGACAAAACATTTTGCGATATCAAAAATATTAATTACTTTTGCAGCGAGAAAGTAAAAGTAAAGGATACGAACTACAACACACCATTGACTACTAGAGTAATGATGAATTTAGGGAAGAAGATTGTACAACCTCCGTTTCTGAAGAAGGGCGACAAGGTGGCTCTGATTTCTCCTGCCTACTGGATGGGAGAGAAGATTTTGGAGCGCGCTGCCGCCGTACTCAGCAGCTGGGGACTGGAACCCGTCATAGGAAAACACACCAACGACCACCACTCGAATGCTTACGCCGGCGACGCCAACCAGCGCGCCAAGGACTTGCTGTGGGCGCTGGAGGACGAGGACATCAAGGCCATCGTCTGCTCACGAGGCGGCTACGGATGTCTGCACTTGCTGAACCGCGTGCCGCTACAGCGCTATGCCAAGAACCCGAAGTGGCTGATAGGTCACGGCGACATCACGGTGCTGCTCTGCGCTCAGGTGGCTGGCGGAGCGATGGCCATCAACGGTCCGATGGCACTGGAGCTGGCTGAGGAGGAGGAGAACACGGACACACGCCTGTTGCACGACCTGCTGTTCGGATGCGTGCCACAATATGTGATGCCCAACAGTCCGAGCAACCACACAGGACATGCCGAGGGCATCCTCATTGGCGGCAATCTGACAAGCTATGCGTCGATGGCTAACACACGCTTTAACATCAGCGGACAGGACTGCATCTTGCTGCTGGAGGAGAACGAGGAGTCGCTGCACGACATCGACCGACTGTTTTACATGCTCAACTTGGAAGACCAGCTGAAGCACGTGAAGGGCATCATCCTGGGCGACTTCAGCTCCATCAAGCAGGACTTGGTGGTGGGCAGCGTGGAGCAGATGCTGACGGCACACCTGAAAGACCACAATATACCGGTCTGCTGCGAATTCCCGACCGGCAGCCACAGCAGCCTGCCACTGGTCATGGGCGCAAAGGTGACGCTGGACGTCACGGAGCAGCAGTCGGTCATCACGTTCCAGACAAAAGGAGAAACCAAACCATATCAAATCAACTTAAAACCAAAACTGTTTAAGTAATCCTAAAATGAAGGACAAAAACCTCTTTGAACACATCGACAAAGCGGTAAGAAGCGAACGTCTCTATGCTGACGGAGAGTTGAAGCGTGAGGCTATTCACAAGCGCTTCCGCATCAGCCGACACTTGCTGAACAACTTGCTCAGAGAGCGCGTCGGCATGTCGTTTCCGCAATACATCAACAGCATACGCATGGAGGAAGCCTGCGAACTGGTGCTTCACCACAAGGAGCTGTCGATCAACGAGATTGCGAAGCGCGTGGGACTGAATGCTCCGAACATGCGGGTGCTGTTCAAACAAATGTATGGCGTCACTCCGATGGGCTATCGTCAGCATCGCCATGTGAAGGGATAGTGTCAACACAGCAATGGCTATCAGATACACTGACAAGGAAGAACTGTGGAACTCATGGTCGCACGCCGGAGGCATCGTCTTGGGTGTGGCCGTGGGTATTTTTTTTATCGTGATGTCGTTCAAGGGCGACAACCCGTGGGCTCGCCTGGGGGTGTGCCTCTACCTCTTCGGTATGCTGGCATCGTACATCGCCTCGACGGTCTATCACGCCCTACCCCGCAGAAGTATCTGGAAGGAGCGCTTGCGCCACTGGGACCACGCCGCCATCTACTGGCACATCGCCGGCAGCTACTCGCCACTGACACTCGTGGCACTGCGCACACAGGGCTATTGGGGCTGGGCGCTGTTCGTCTTCGTATGGACGTGCGCCATCGCGGGAACCATCATCAGCTTCATCAAACTGAAGGAGCACTCTAATGTGGAGACGGCGTGCTTCATCGGCATGGGACTATCCATCCTCATAGCCTTCAAACCGCTCATCGACAGTATCTCGACGGCCGCTGTCATCTGGATAATAGCCGAGGGCGTATGCTACATCACGGGAGCAGCGTTCTACAGCCTGAACAACCGCCGCTATATGCACTCCGTATTCCACTTCTTTGTCCTCGCCGGCTCGGTGTGCCACATCATCGCCGTCTGGGACGTGCTGATGGACACGTTTTAAATGAGAAATGAGAATCAATCTCTAAAAATCTCTGTGCCTCTGTGCCTCTGTGCTCTCTGTGTTTAAAATAAAAAATAAAAACACGGTTTAAAGGTAATCATAATTTCTCATTTAACTGATGACATTTTGCGCGCTCGTTCATCTTAATATATAGTAAGAATGAACTAAAACGAATTTCGAACAATGAACGCAAAAGAATTGGAACTCCTCGCCGAGAAGAATCGCAAACGACTCGTGGAGGTAGTGTATGCCGCCAAGGCAGGACATATTGGCGGCGACCTGTCGTGCCTGAACGTTATGACGGCACTGTACTTTGAAGTAATGAAGAACCTGGATCCCGCACATCCGAAAAACCCTGACCGCGACCGCTTCGTGCTGTCGAAGGGACACTGCGTAGAGGCACTCTACGTCACCCTGGAGGCCAAGGGATACCTGAAACCGGAAGTGCTCGACACGCTGGGAAAGTTTGGCTCCATCCTCTCCGGACACCCCACCATCGAGGTGCCTGGCATCGAGGTGAACAGCGGTGCGCTGGGCCACGGACTGGGCATCGGCGTGGGAATGGCCATCGCCGCCAAGATGGACGGCAAGGACTACCGCACCTTCGTGATGATGGGCGACGGCGAACAAGGTGAGGGCTCTATCTACGAGGCTGCCATGGCGGGACACAAATACCAGCTGGACAACCTCGTGGCAATCATCGACCGCAACCACCTACAGATTTCTGGCAACACGGAGGACGTGATGCCCATCGACAGCGTCAAGGAGCGCTGGGGAGCCTTCGGATGGGACGTCATAGAGCTGAACGGCGACTCGATGGAGGACATCCTGCGCGCCTTCGCCAGCATCGACTACACGAACAAAAAGCCCCACCTGCTGCTCAGCAACACGACGAAAGGCCGTGGCGTGAGCTTCATGGAAGGCATTGCCAAGTGGCACCACGGCGTGCTGAACGAGGAGCAGTGTAAGGAAGCCGTAGCTGAAATCGAGAAGCGCATCGCCGCCCTGGAACAATAAATTGTAAATGATCCAATTACCAAATAAATTGTAAATTGTAAATCGTCAAATTGTAAATCACCATGATTGCTTGTAGAAAACAGTTTACCGACACGCTGCTGGAACTGGCACGTGAGGATAAAGATATCATTGCCGTGACCACTGATGCACGTGGCTCGGTAACATTGGGCGACTATGCGAATGCACTGCCCGAACAGTTTGTAGAGTGTGGTATCGCTGAACAGGATGCCGTAGGCATCTCAGCCGGACTGGCGCACTCCGGAAAGAAGGTGTTCTGCTGTGGACCCGCCTGCTTCTATGTCGCCCGTTCACTGGAACAGGTCAAGGTAGATCTGGCATACAGCGAGAACCCCGTGACCATTCTCGGCGTCTCGGGCGGTGTGGCGTACGGAGCATTGGGTGCTACCCACCACTCGCTGCACGACATTGCCGTGCTGCGCACCTTCCCGGGTATGACGGTCTGTCTGCCCAGCGACTGGCGCGTGACGAAGAAGTTAGTGAAATTCCTCGTCAACTACGACAAGCCCTGCTACGTCCGCGTGGGACGTGCTGCCGTGCCTGACGTCTATGCCGACGACAACTTCCACTTCGAGGTGGGCAAGGCTATCCAGCTGCTGGACGGTAAGGACGTCACCATCGTTGCCACTGGCGAAACGGTATATCACGCCTGGCAGGCAGGACTGCAGCTGAAGGAGAAGGGCATCGCTGCACGTGTGCTCGACTGCTCGTGGCTCAAGCCCTTCGACGAGGAGGCCATCCGCAAGGCTGCCCGTGAGACGGGACGCATCGTCACCGTCGAGGAACACTCGCAGTTCGGCGGACTGGGCGCTATGGTCTGCGAGACGCTCAGCGAGCACCCCGTACCCGTGCGCATCATCGGCATCCCCGACGAGAACGTCGTCCACGGCACCAACGCCGAAATCTTCCATCACTACGGCATGGATGCTGAAGGCATCGTGAAAGCGGTCGAAAGCTTTGTAAAGTAATAATTTTAAAAGAAAATAATGAAACAGCGAATAATAGCAATAGACCAAAGCACGTCCTCCACCAAGGCACTGCTGTTCGACGAGCAATGCCACATGCTGGGGCGCACCAACGTTGACCACAAGCAGTACTACCCCCAGACCGGATGGGTGGAGCACGACGCTGAGGAAATCTATCAGAACATGATAGAGGCCATCCGACAGCTATTAGAGGTGAGTGGTGAGAAGATAGAGGAAAGCGAATACAGCCTCTGCATCACCAACCAGCGCGAGACGGCGGTGGTATGGAACAAGCTGACGGGAAAGCCCATCAGCCGCGCCGTGGTGTGGCAAGACACTCGCGGTGCAGAACTGTGCCGACAGCTGCGAAGCGACGAGAAGACGGTGGCGATGGTCATGGAGAAGAGCGGTCTGCTGATAGACCCGAACTTCTCGGCATCAGGCGTCAAGTGGCTGCTCGACAACGTGCCTGGTGCTCGCGAATTATGCTCGCGAGGCGAACTGCTCATGGGTACCATCGAGACGTGGCTCGTCTGGAAACTCACCGGCGGCAAGGTCCATGCCACCGACTTCACCAATGCCTCGCGGACCATGCTGTTCAACATCCACACCATGCAGTGGGACGACGACCTGCTGCAGCTGTTCGACATTCCACGCAGCATGATGCCCGACGTGCGCCCCTGCGACGCCACGTACGGCGAGACCACATGTGAAGGACTGTTCCCCAGTCCGATCACCATTGCGGGTGTACTCGGCGACAGCCACGGAGCACTGGCCGGTCAGATGTGTTTCCAGAAAGGCAGCGGCAAGGTGACTTACGGCACCGGGTCAAGCGTCATGGTGAACATCGGCGAAGAGCCACAACCGGCTCCGGAGGGCTTGGTGACGAGCGTAGGATTCTCAGCCTTCGGCAAGACATATTACGGTTTTGAAGGGAATATATATAGCACAGGAGCCACACTGAAATGGATGGCCGACCAGCTGCAACTCGTGGGACATCCCGCAGAGATGGAGGCGCTGGCAACGAGCGTCGCTGACAATGGCGGCGTGTATATCGTTCCTGCCTTCTCAGGATTGGGAGCACCGTGGTGGCAGTCGAACGTGAAGGGCGCCGTCTTCGGACTGACCTTCGCCACGACGAAGGCTCACTTCGTACGAGCAGCCCTGGAGTCTATCGCCTATCAAATCAAGGACTTGGTGGATGTGATGGCGCGTGCCACGGGGGGCAGCCTAAGCGAGATCTGTGCCGACGGAGGACCTACGAAGAACCAGTTCCTCATACAGTTCCAGGCCGATATGCTCGGCACACCGGTGGTATGTACGGAAGTCGATGACGCCTCGGCATTCGGTGCCGTGCTGATGAACGGCTTCGCACGCGGTCTCTGGAAGGGCTTCGACGAGGTGAAGGACTTCCGCAAGGTGACCAAGGTCTATGAACCCAACACCCATCACCTAACACCTAACACCCTTTACAACGGCTGGCGCAACGCCGTGTCACAACTCATCAAATAACCAACACCCATCACCCAACACCCAACACCCAACACCCAACAACATGAACATCCTCATCATCAACGGTCCAAACCTAAACCTTTTAGGAGTACGCGAACCTGGCATCTACGGATCGTCATCGTTCGAGCAGTATCTACCCGAACTGCAGAAGCGCTATCCCGACATCCACATCGAGTACTATCAGAGCAACGTGGAGGGAGAGCTCATCAACAAGATGCAGCAGGTAGGGTTCTCCTACGACGGCATCGTGCTCAACGCCGGTGCTTACACGCATACCTCCATCGCCCTGGGCGACTGCATCCGCTCGCTGAAGACTCCCGTCATCGAGGTACACATTTCTAACGTCCATCAGCGCGAGGAGTATCGCCACCACAGCATGATCAGTGCCGCATGCCGGGGTGTCATCTGCGGCTTCGGACTGGACAGCTACCACTTGGCGGTCGAAGCAATCATAAAATTTTAATTTTAAAACACAGAGGTACAGAGACACAGAGGTCTTTTAGATATTGAGAGATTGAGATAATGAGAAAATGAGAATATTTATAATCTCTGTATCTCTGTGTCTCTGTGTTTAAATAATAAAATTGAAAAAAAAATTGTCAAATTGTAAATAAAAAAGGTGGAGAGTTTAGACGAATACATTCTGCAGCACATCGAGCCGGAGCCGGTATATCTGTACCGGCTGTGGCGCGCCACGAACATCCACATGTTGCATGGACGCATGGCATCGGGACACCTGCAGGGACGGCTGCTGAAGATGCTGGTGCAGATGATTCAGCCGAAGAACATCCTGGAAGTAGGGACGTTCAGCGGATACTCGGCACTCTGCATGGCAGAGGGTCTGGAGGAAGGCGGCAGGCTCTACACCTTCGAAATCAACGACGAACAGGAGGACTTCACCCGTCCGTGGATTGAAGGCTCACCCGTTGCTGACAAGATAGAGTTCATCATCGGCGACGCCAACGTGGAAGCACCGAAGCTGGGCATCGTCTTCGACATGGCATTCATCGACGGCGATAAACGCACCTACCAGCAGACATACGAAACGGTGCTGTCGCTCCTGCGCCCGGGAGGGTTTATCATCGCAGACAATACGCTGTGGGATGGGCACGTCATAGACCCTAACTACCAGAAAGACCAACAGACACGAGGCATCGAGACCTTCAACGACTTCGTCAAGAACGACACTCGCGTAGAGCAGGTCATCTTACCGCTTCGCGACGGTTTGACGTTGATAAGAAAGAAAAAATAGGCAAAAACACACATTTTTCTGACTTTTTGTTGTTTGTTTCAGTAAAAATATGTACTTTTGCTTACTTTTTGTAAAGTACAACCCGTTATTGTTATAAAACTATGGATAAGATTGACAACCTTGACAAGAAAATACTGAGCATCCTGTCACAAAATGCACGCATCGCATTCAAAGACGTAGCAGCAGAGTGCAACGTGTCACGAGCAGCCATCCACCAGCGCGTACAGCACCTCATCGAGAACGGGGTCATCATGGGTAGCGGTTTCGACGTGAACCCCAAGAGTCTGGGCTATAGCACCTGCACGTATGTGGGCATCACCCTGGAACGAGGCTCGATGTATAGAGATGTCGTCGAACGCCTGCGCCACATCCCGGAGGTGGTGGAATGTCACTTCACCACAGGCCCCTACACCATGCTGGTAAAGCTCTATGCCCGCGAAAACGAACAGCTGATGCACCTGCTGAACGGACGCCTGCAGAGCATCCCTGGCGTGGTGGCCACCGAAACACTCATCTCGCTGGAACAAAGCATCAAGCGAGAGATTCCTGTCAATGTTGACGAATAATCTACTATCTATGACAAAGCACTTTGACTGGCAAGCACAGCTCGCTGCTACGGCGTACGCCTCCTTCCCGGAAGCAAAGGACAGACCCGTAATAGGCATTACCGCCAACTACGGAGAACTGACTGCCAAGCTTGCCGAAGGATATTACAAATCGGTCTGGCGTGCAGGAAGTATTCCTGTCATTATTCCACCCATCAGCGACACAGAAGTCATCATCAACACGCTGCAGCACATCGATGGACTGCTGCTCAGCGGTGGTGCCGACTACGACCCTCACTATGCCGGAGAGGAACCATCGCCCAAATTAGGGGAAATCAATGCCGAGCGCGACCTGCCAGAACTGCTCATCACACAACTGGCATACAACCGCCAGATACCTATCTTAGGCATCTGCCGAGGCATACAGACACTCGCCATGGCGTTGGGAGGACACGTGGCACAAGACCTCTCCGAGGCAAAGGACGGATGGAAGGAGGAGAAAGGTATCCAACACTCACAACAGGAGGAGCGACCCGTTGCCACCCACTGCGTCACGGTGGAAAAGGATTCCGTCCTTTTCTCTCTCTACAAAACTGCAACCCTTCGTGTCAACTCTTTCCACCACCAGTCGGTCGATGATCCGGGAGAACGCTTCCGCATCACGGCACGCGCCGAAGACAACATCGTCGAGGCCATGGAGAGCACCGAGCACAAGAGCATCATGGGCGTACAGTGGCATCCGGAATGCTTGGCAGACGGTCTGCCCATCTTCCAATGGCTGGTAGGCGAAGCACGGCAGTATCGTGAGGCTTGCCGTATGCACAGCCGTATCCTCACCCTTGACACGCATTGCGACACGCCGATGTTCTTCCCTCAGAACGTGCTGTTCGACCACCGCGACCCACGCATTCTCGTGGATTTGCACAAGATGGACGAAGGCCGACAGGACGCCACCATCATGGTAGCCTATCTGCCTCAGAACCCTGCCGCTGGAGACCCTGCAAGCCATGCCAAGGCGTATGCGGACAGCATCTTTGACAAAATAGAAAACATCGTGGCTGGAAACAGCAACTACATCAGCATAGCCCGCACCCCTGCCGACCTCTGGACAAACAAGCATGAAGGGCGTAAGAGCATCATGCTCGGCATTGAAAACGGACGAGCCATCGAGGGCAGCCTGGACAACCTGCGCCACTTTACCGAACGTGGCATCGTCTATATGACGCTGTGCCACAATGGCGACAACGACATCTGCGACTCTGCTCGCGGCAGTCAGACTCACGGCGGCGTAAGCAACTTCGGACGCGAGGTCATTCGCGAGATGAACCGCCTGGGCATTATGGTGGATCTTAGCCATGCTGCCGAAAGCAGCTTCTACGATGCCCTGGAACTCAGCGAGACACCGATTGTCTGCAGTCATAGCAGCTGCCGCGCGCTCTGCGACCATCCACGCAACCTCACCGACGACCAAATGCGAGCCTTAGCCCAAAAGGGCGGTGTCATGCAGGTGACGCTCTACAACGGCTTCCTCGTGAAAGAAGGACAGGCCACCATCGAGGACGCCCTGCGACACTTGGAACACGCCATCAGCATCATGGGTATCGACCACGTGGGGTTGGGCACCGACTTCGACGGTGACGGTGGCATCTGCGGACTCGCCAGTTCATCGGAACTACTACAGTTTACCCGCCAACTGCTCACGCGCAACTATTCGGAAGAAGACATCCAGAAGATATGGGGCGGCAACTTCCTACGAGTGATGCAACAAGTACAGGACAAGAAACAATGAGAAAACTTTTATATGCTATCACAGCCATGCTGCTGCTTGTCGGCTGCAACACGACGAAAAAGAGTCAGGGTGACGAACCATCGCCCGTCAGCGCAACGTTCAATGCTGATTCGGCTTATCTCTTCTGTCAACAGCAGTGCGACTTCGGACCGCGCACCATGAACAGCGAAGCGCATGAGCGTTGTGCCGAATGGATACAGCAGCGCTTCACTCAGTACGGCTACCAGGTAGAGATGCAGCGCGCTGACCTTCGCGGCTACGACGGTACCACCCTCAAAGCGACGAATATCATCGCCATCTCCCAACACCTAACACCCAACACCCGCCTCCTCATCTGCGCCCATTGGGACAGCCGTCCATGGGCTGACAACGACCCAGACTCTGCCAACTGGCACAAGCCCGTGCTGGCAGCTAACGATGGTGCTTCGGGTGTGGCAGTCATGCTGGAACTCGCACGACAACTACAGCAGCACGACTCACTGAACGTTGCCGTCGATTTCATCTGCTTCGACGCCGAAGACTGGGGCATTCCTCAATGGGAAAACAAGAGCGATGCGGACTCCTGGGCGCTCGGTGCCCAATACTGGGCTACCAACACCCAACACCCATCACCCAACACCCAACACCCATCACCCAACACCTACAAATACGCCATCCTCCTCGACATGGTAGGCGGTCAGGGTGCCAAGTTCTACCACGAAGGCTATTCACTACAGCACGCACGCCCCATCGTAGAAAAGGTGTGGCAAGCAGCACAGGCAGCAGGCTATGGCAGTTTCTTCCCCGCACAAATGGGTGGTTATATCACCGACGACCATATCCCAGTCAACGAGCAGGCACACATCCCCTGCATCGACATCATCAACCACTACCCCGAATGTCCGCAGAGCAACTTCGGGCCTACGTGGCACACCGTCAATGACGACATGCAGCACATAGACCGTAACACCCTCGAAGCCGTCGGTCAGACGCTCCTACAGGTCATCTTCAGCGAAAAAGAATAATGGGTTATAGCTGTCCCGCCTCGACCATGAGCACGACGCGCTCGGTGAGACGGTCAACGCCTTCGGGGTCGTACTGTTTCTTGAGGGAAGCACCGAAGGCCCAAGCAAAAGCTTGATAAAAGCCTGCCTTGACAGGTCCTAAGAAAGCCTGTACCAGCTCGTAGCCAGAGGAGTGGCTTTCACGATAGATAAGTTTGATGAGCAGTTTGCCCTGCGAATAGGTGAGTTTCTTCATGCGGGGCTTATAGGCTTGCATGACGCCCTTCTCGACGCGCTTCATGTGCTCATCACGGGCTTTCTTGTCGGGCAGGGTCTCAAGATATTCTGCAGTCTCCATCATAATCATATTTGCCTCCTTGGCAATGGGCAGCACAGTCTTGACGTTCTTCACCAGTCGCATGTAGGCGTTCTGCTGGCGCTGGCTACTGAAGACTACAGGAGGAAAGACATAGACATTGTTCATCTCCATATAGAGCAGACTGTCGCCGTCCTCAAGTACCTTTCCGACTTTCACGGTCGGCACAAAAGTGGGACTGTTGAAGTCTTCTGCCGCAGTCTGGGCAGAAGAAGCGAGGAACGAGAAAGGTAAAAGGAGAAAGGACAGCAGCAGTGCCGTCCTCTTTCCGTTTATTGTCCTTATATGAAACTTCGTTCCTTTCATTCCTTACATTTTACCCCCCCTCCAATCAGGGAGGGGTCTGGGGTGGGTCGCTCTTAATCCTTAATCAGGTTCTCGCCCGTCATGTCGGCAGGCTGCTCCAATCCCATGATGTGCAGGATAGACGGAGCCACGTCTGCCAAGCGACCGTCCTTGACGGTAGCGCTGTTGTTGTTCGTCACGTAGATGAACGGCACGGGATTCAGCGAGTGTGCTGTATTGGGAGTGCCGTCAGCGTTGATGGCATTGTCAGCATTGCCGTGGTCAGCAATGATGATGGCCTCGTAGTCGTTCTTCTTGGCGGCTTCAATAACGGCCTCAACGCAGTGGTCAACAGCCCAGACGGCCTTGGCAATGGCATTATAGACGCCGGTATGACCTACCATGTCGCCGTTGGCGAAGTTCACCACGATGAAGTCGTACTTGTTCTCATTGATGGCAGCAACGAGCTTGTCTTTCACCTCGTAAGCAGACATCTCGGGCTTGAGGTCATAGGTAGCCACCTTGGGAGAAGGTACGAGGATGCGGTCTTCACCTTCGAAGGGAGCCTCGCGACCACCATTGAAGAAGAACGTCACGTGTGCATACTTCTCGGTCTCGGCAGTGTGCAACTGTTTCTTGCCCTGCTGTGAAAGATACTCGCCAAGTGTGTTCTCGACATTCTCCTTGGGGAAGAGGATGTGAACGCCCTGGAAAGAAGCGTCGTAAGGTGTCATGCAGTAGTACTGCAGACCAGCAATCGTCTTCATGCCCTGCTCGGCCATGTCCTGCTGAGTGAGCACGACGGTAAGTTCCTTGGCACGGTCGTTGCGGAAGTTGATGAAGATGACGACGTCGCCCTCCTCGATGCAGCCGTTGACGGCAGTATTGTGAATGGGCTTGATGAACTCGTCCGTCACGCCCTCGTCGTAACTCTCCTGCATGGCTTTCACCATGTCGCTACTCTGCTTACCCTCGCCCTTAACCAGCAGGTCGTAGGCTTCCTTCACACGCTCCCAGCGCTTGTCGCGGTCCATAGCGTAGAAACGGCCAACGATGCTGGCGATGGCGGCGTCGTTAGCAGCACACACCTTCGTCACCTGCTCGATAAAGCCCTTACCACTCTTGGGGTCGGTGTCACGACCGTCCATGAAGCAGTGAACCATCGTCTGATTCTTCAGTCCATAGTGCTTGCCGACCTCGATGAGCTTGAAGAGATGATCCAAAGAAGAGTGCACACCACCGTCGGAGCAGAGTCCCATGAGGTGCAGCTTCTTACCCTTCTCCTTGGCATACGTATAGGCAGCCTTCACCTGCGGGTTCTCAACAATAGAACCGTCCTTGCAGGCACGGTTGATCTTCACCAGGTCCTGATAAACGATGCGACCGGCACCGATATTCAGGTGTCCTACCTCCGAGTTACCCATCTGTCCATCGGGCAGACCGACATCCTCACCGGAAGCCTGCAGCTGCGAATGTGCGCTGACAGCAGTCAGATAGTCCAGATACGGTGTAGGGGTATTGAAAATAACGTCTCCTTTTCCATGCTTGCCGATTCCCCATCCATCGAGAATCATGAGTAATGCTTTCTTTGCCATAGTGTATTTCTTTTTATTTGTTGTTCCAATTTCAGGGTGCAAAGTTACAGTTTTTCTTTGAAACGACAAAGAGAAACGAAAAAAAGATACAGGCCACCACGATGGTAGCCCGTATCTTTCTTTTTATTTTCTTGATAACGTCCTGTCTGTTATTCAGCCAAGGGGTCAAACTCGCCCATTCTTCCTGTGTTGTAGTCCAGCCAACCGATGTTGTTGGGCAACGACAGGTTAGCCTTTGCAGCACTGACCTTGAAACCGAGGAAGTAGTACTCGGGGCGCCAGTCCATCTTATAGACCTCATCACCATCCACACGCGTTGTCTTACGCTTCAGGTAAGTCTGGTGGAAGCTGATGAGAGCAGCCATCTTCGTATCGGTATCCTTGATACCATCGACATTGATGTCGAGGGCATCAGGACGAGCGTTGAAGACTGCAGGCCATGTGGTCTTATCGACGCCATCGGTCATGTCAGCCAGATAGGTGTCACCCAGACGCAACTCGATACCCTGACGACGAGTACCTTTCAGCTGCTTCACACCCAGATAGGTGCAGGTGTTACCACCAAAGCCAGAGAGTGCCCAAGAGCCTTTCAGGGTTCCCTGACCAGCACCGCCATCCCACAACAGCCAGCGGCGGCAGTCATCGTAGCGCTTGCCTTCGTAGCAGAGCTCAACGCGGCGCTCGTACAACACGGCCTCGAAGAGTTTGGCACGGTCGGAGATAGTTCCAAGACCATAGTTGCCATCTGCACCTGCAGGCAGACCGGCACGAGTGCGGATGCGCTTCAGACAGTCCATAGCGTCAGAGTTATGGCTGGCACCAACAGCAGATTCAGCTAAGTTCAGCAGTACCTCGGCAAAGCGAATCTCCATGTAAGGAGCACTGCTGCGCTTGAAACCATCTGTGGTCGTATAGGCATAAGTGGCAGGAGCATTCAGACCCTGATCGGCAGATCCCTTACGCAGATAGACACAGCCCTTACCAACACCGTCAGTAGCCTTACCGGTATAGCAGCTATCCTGCTGCTTGGCAGACTCCTTGTACCAAGTGTAGTTCCACAGCTCGTAGCTCTTTCCGTCGTAAGGATAGGTATAAGACTCAGGCTTATAGGCTGACGGAGTGCCGTCGAAGGTCCACATGGTACCGCAGAAAGCGAAGGTGCGATAGAAGCGCGGGTCGCGGTTGGCATAGAACGTCTCAGTCTTATAGCCGTTAGCCGCTGTAGGACGAGTACCGTCTGCCATGGGGAAGAGGTCAACCATCTGAGCGGTTACCTCCTTACCGCCGCCACCACCGGTATTCGAAGGACGAATAGAGTTCTCCCAAGAGTTGTTGAAGGAGATGTCGTCATTGGCATTAGGATCCAACGTGTTGTACATGGTTACAAACACGGCTTCCTTACGAGCCTCTTCATCAGCTCCTAAGAACATTTTGTTCCAACCAGCACCATTGACGCCTGGGGCATTCTCGTATGCCAAGCCAAAGCCGGCAGCCTCCAGTTCGTTCTTGGCGGCGAGGTTAGCCTGATAGGCAGCCTCCCAACGGTCGGTATTGTCGGCACGATTGAACAAGGGACTTGCCCAGAACAGCAGCGTACGGCCTTTCAGAGCCAGAGCAGCACCCTTGGTGATGCGACCAAACTCGCCCTGATCCCATTTGCTGGGGAGCATGCCGGCAGCTCTGTCCAAGTCGGCACAGATAAAGTCAATGCACTGCTTCGTGGTAGAACGCGGAACGATAATCTCAGAACCGCCGCTATCGCCCTGGAAAGCATCCTGCACCTTCTCGATGATGGGTACACCGCCATAGGTGGTCACCAGACGGTAGTAAATCCATGCACGCCAGAAATAGGTCTGTCCCAACAGCTCATTCTTAGCTTCCTGTGCCAAAGAGCTGGCGGTAACGCCCTCGATGATATCGTTCACCTCACGCAGGTAAGCCCATGGTGAACTTCTAATCTTCAACTCGTTATGGAAGAGGTCTTCCACATTATTATAGTCGATATTGGTGTTAGGATTCGTAAAGTTTGTGAATCCTCCGTACTCCTCGGTAGATTTCGAGAAGATGTCGGCAGCACCCGTGCTGGGGAAGCGCCAATATTGAGAGGAGTTGTTTGCACGTGGCAACATGTAGTTATACATGGTATTGACACGCAACTTGGCTGACTTATAGTCGTTGTAGATATTCTCAGCGACATAGTTACCGTAGTTTTTCTTCTCCTCCAGGAATTTATCGCTACATCCTGAGAGCATCATCGCACCGGTAACGAACAATGCCGACAAGCCTATATTTAATATCTTTTTCATAATCGTATTGTCTTATTAGAAACCAATGTTTACACCTAAAGTAATTTTGCGCAGAGTGGGATATGCTCCGTAGCTGTCCATCGGGTCAACGAAATTGTCGGGATACGGATTATACAGGCTGAGCATGTTCTGACCAGTCACGTTGAAGCGGATGCTCGACAGACCAATCTTCTTCACGATGTCCTTCGGCATGGTATATGCCAGCGTGATGTTGCGCAGAGAGATGCGAGTACCGCTGACGCGCCAGAAGGTAGAGTTATAGGTGTTGATGTTGTAAGCCATGTTAGGATACTTGGCATCAACATTCTGGGGAGCAACGACGTTGCCCTTGTCGTCCAGCACATCCTCATAGACAAACATGTCGTTTGCCCAGAAAGAAGGAATGTTGGTATAGCCTAATGCTGCAGCACCTGTGTCGTTAGTCTGAATGTTCTTGGCTCCACGAGCATAGGGATCGATGTAGCTATAGCCACCCCACTGAGCATTCAGCTGAGCGCTCAAAGAGAAGTTCTTGTATTCACATCCGAAGTTCAGGGTCACACCGTAAGGATTGTTACGGTTAGCCATGTGTACCAAGTCGTTCTCCTGGTCAATCTTACCATCAGGAGCAGCATAAGTACCGTCAGCCTGCTTGGGACCACGGACATCCTTGTAAATCAGCATACCCGGACGAACCTGATCCTTAGACAAACCTAAATAGTCAGTGATATGATTCTGAGCAAAGTACTCTTCAATCTGCTGATAGTTGCGGAACATGCCTAAGCACTGCAGACCCCACTGACCTTCGAGCATACGCTCGTTGAGGTGCTGGTTGTAATAGGTCAGGCTGGCAGCATCGCCAATGAACCACTCCTTCACCTTGTTGTCGCTATAACCTGTATTCAGCTTGGCGTGATACTTGAAGTTATCACCAATCTGGTCGCGCCAGCCTAATGAGAGCTCAACACCCCAGAGGTTGATAGAACCGTAGTTCTCGGCGGTAGGCTTCGTACCAACAGTACCAGGATAGGTAGCAGACTGAGAACGAGAGGTCAGGATTTCACGCATAGCCTCATAGTAAGCATCGATACCTACTGACAGACGACCGTCGAGGAAGCGTGCGTCGATACCACCATTCCACTTGTAAGACTTATCCCAGTGGGCATCGCGGTTAGGAGCGTCGGACATCTGCACACCCTGAGTCACAGCAGAGTTCACGCCAAAGACGGCACCCTTACCATTATCTACGTTGTAGAGCTGCAGCCACTTCCAGGCAGCGATGTTATCACGACCCAGCAGACCGAATGAAGCACGGAGCTTGAAGAAGTTCACCCAAGGCAGGGCCTTCTTGAACCAGGGCTCCTCACTCATTACCCAACCGGCACTGACTGAGGGGAAGGTTCCCCAATAGTTCTCAGGGGCAAACTTGGTAGAAGCATCGGTACGGAGCAGGAACTCCAAGAGGTAACGGTCATCGTAAGCATAGTTGGCACGGAAGATGTAAGACAGCGTACCACTTTCAGAACGTCCGAACTCAGTGGTCTGCACACCTGAAGCAGTCTTTGACTGTCCGTCAGTGATGCTCAGAGGATCGCTGACCTGGCCCCAGACATACTCACTCTCAGCCTCAGAACGCTCGATAGAGAATACGGCGCCAACGTCGTGCTTACCGAACTTGCGGTTATAGTTCAGCGTGAAGTTCACCTGATAGTTGAATGAGTTTTCTGTTCTACGACGCAGCGAGTTACCATTTGAACGCTCGATGGGATCGAAGTTGGCATCTGACAAGTCACCAGTATAGAGGTGGTTACCAGAACCACCACGAGTGATCATCTTATAAGTCGTCAGCATGGTACCAATCTCGTTACTCTTGCTATTTCTCTCAGCACGAGAATAGGTGAACTTGGCCTTCAAACCCTTCAAAGGCTCGAACCAGCTGAAATCATGCTCAACAGCAGCGTTGATAGTCATGTTGCTATCGTGGTTCTTTTTGTAGTTACCCAGATTCTGCAGGGCCTTGAAGTTATACTCCTGCCAGTCGTCATGCTTCTCGCTGTTGTCAGGACCGACGGCAGCCATAGCATGTGTTCCAACATAATCAGGAATGTAACGGGGACGAGACATCAGGCTATAATAGTCACCAGAACTGGAACCAGACATCTTGTTGTTGGTGTCTTTCTTGTCACCAACGTCACCGCTGAGTTGCAGAGAGGTCTTGAACCATTTGCCCAACTTGATATCAGCGCCTGCACGATAGTTCCAACGATGATAGTCAATATTACTCAGGTTACCATCCTGCTGGAAGAAACCGACACCTGCGAAGTAGGTAGCACGGTCGCTACCACCGCTGACGTTCACGTTATGCTTATGAGTGAAAGCTGTCTTCCAATAGTCATCGATCAAGTCGTAGTCGAGACCAGCCATGGCGGCGAGCTCGTCAGCCTGGAAGATATCTTTCAGATGGTCGTAAGTGCTAACCTTTGAGCTGGTCGGCAGCGCACCGACAACACCATTGTAGATGCGTCCATAGTCATAGGCGTTAAGCATCTTGGTGCTCTTCACCTTACCCGTCCAACCGAACTGGCCGCTATAGCTTACCTTCGGAGCACTGTTCTGACCGCGCTTGGTCTTTACCAGAATAACACCGTTGGCAGCACGGGCACCATAAACGGCAGCAGAAGCATCCTTCAATACAGTAATCTGGTCGATGACAGAAGCGTCGAGGTTGTTGAACGCCGTCTCGTCAGAGATAAAGTCATCAATAACGTACAGAGGGCTGGAGTTTACATCCACCGTTGCACCAGAACCTACAGACACGTTTGCCTGACGGATGGTCAGCGAGGCTTGCTCACCAGGACGAGAACCCGTGCTGACACCCAGACCGTTGACCAAACCGGTCAGCGACTCACCGAGTGAACCGGTAGAGAGGTCTGCCATCTCACGAGTATCTACGGTCGTCACGGCACCGGTCACGTTCTTCATCTTCTGAACGCCATAACCCACAACCACGACTTCCTCCAGACTCTGACTATCTTCCTTCAGCTGAACAGTACCTCCAGGCTTTACCGTCTGAGATACATAACCGATATAGGAAATGGTTACTTTACCATTTGCAGGCATTTGCAGGGTGTAGTTTCCATCCAGATCGGTCACTGTTCCCTTACCTTTTTCTCCGGCGACCATCACAGACGCGCCGATAATGGGTTCTCCCTTATCGTCGGTCACTGTTCCCTTCACCGTCTGATTTTGTGCCAGGGCTGGCGTCGAGAAGAGTGCCATAGCGCCCAGGCATAAACTGATGATGATTTGTTTTTTCATATCTTGATTGTTTTAGTTTTCACAATAGTTTATTTGATCCAACGAGGGTCACCTGTCTGATTAGCAAGCTGGTCGTCACCACTGATAGTAAAGTCGCCAGCAGCAGCATTCTTAAAGCCAGGATTACTCTTGAGAATTATACCAGTGTCGTAGCTGGCCTCTTTCTCGCTGGTATCAGCACCATCCAGATAGTAGGTGTTGTAAGCGAAGTTCATCTCAGGATTGCTCTTGTTGACGATAATACGACGGGCTATCTGTCCCTCAATACTGCAGTCAACGAAGATGTTTGCCTTGACATTGTAGATAGTAACGTTCTTACCACCGATACCACTCCAGTTAGCAAACTGATTACCCTTCACAACGTTGTAGAAGGTGTTGTTGCTAATGGTCACATAGCTGTTCGACAGCTTGTTCTCCAACTGGTTGCAGTTCATGTTGTTCTCGTACTGGATGAAGTACTTAGCCTGGAACTCAGAAGTGTTATAGAAGGTAGAGTTCTGGACGGTCAGGCTATTGATGAAACCGCGGTTCTTATACATGTTGATGATAGCCGTGCTGGACATCTTGTCACTGGTCTTCAGCTTGACAACACAGTTGTTCAGCAGGAAGGTCTTGATGCAGAATCTGTTAGTGTCAGAAATCTTGGCACCGCCAATCAGACTGTTAGGAACGTCGTTGAAAGTACAGTTCTGAACACCTACAGGGTCTTCAATGATGTAGAAACCCTTGCTGTCGGCAGTGGTAGTAGGCGTAGCACTGGTCGTGATGATATCCTTCGAAGTATTTCCACAGTTGAATACCAGGTACTTCAATCCGAAGCACTTGTCGATAGAAATCTCACCTTCTGTACCATAAGTGACCGTAGCCTGGTTAGTCTTGCTGTTAGAGCGCAGCACTACCTTATGACCCTTGAAGTCCAGCAGACCGTCGAGTGTATAGGCACCACCAGCTTCCAAGTCGTAGTAAATGGTGTCAGCGTCCAACTCGTTCACCGTGCGGAATTCCTTCCAGGTGTCGCTGTTGGAATCGGGAATAGGATTCTCAGCAAACCATGCAACCAACTCTGTTCCGGTAGGAATGGTCTTGTAGGTCGGGGTAAAGGTCGTGAAAGCTTTCACGGTAGTGCTTGTAGCATCCGTATTACCTAACGAGGAGTTGCCTAACGTCTTCAGTTCCAAACGATAGTTGGTGTCTTCCTCGCGGGGAACACCCTCCACAGAGCAACCATCCACCTTGCGGCTCATCACGAGTACGGGATTGTTGGCATCGTTCACATTGTACAAGTCAAACTGATAACCACCAGCTCCCTGAACGACAGTCCACACAATGTTCATCGTCAAACCGTCGGCACTCGAAGAAACCTTAATGCCATCTGTTGACGGACTCACCATTTGGGTGTTCTTAACAGAAGTTTCCCAAGACTCCTTGTCGTCATAGCCGTCTTGCGCACATGATGCCATGAACAATGCACCTGCTCCTAAGAGCGCTGCAGTACAAAGTTTCGGCCATGCCAGAAATTGTAGTTTTTTCATAAGCAATTTGTTTTTAAGTTATTATTACTTTTTAGTTTCACGTCTATTGTTTATTATTGTTAGGGATTACTCTTTCTTCTTTTCGTCAAGGAACACCTCTTTCAGGTAAGCAACGTTGCGACCGAAGTTGCCACGGACATTGCGAACATCCTTGGCATTGCGGCTGCGCTCCACAACCAGCCATCCACTCCACCCCATCTTATCGAGGGTCTTCTTGACCTTATGCAGGTCAATGCGGGGGTCTTCGTCCAGCGTGACGCTATCGGTCAGCGAGGCATGAATCTGCGCGATATTCTTTGTTCCTAACGTCTTCAGTTCCTTGCAGGGACAAAGTCCTTGATCAACGGCATCCTGCAGATTGAAGTAAATCTTAACGCCCTCGCTATTGACCTCCTCTAATAAAATAAGGTTCGCGCGTGAGTCAAGCGACGTTCTGATGGCGATGGTCTTACCCTGCTGAAGCGCCAGTTCTCCCACCTCATGCAACCGTCGTACCATCTCGTCGTGGGCCTCGCCAGGCGTTTTCCATTCGTCACCGCTGCCTCCCAAAGGAAGGAAAGCGACTTTGGCGCCCATCACGTCCATGGAACGAAGACAGTCTTCTATCAATGCACGGTAGTTGGCACGCGTCAGAAAACTCTGAGCAAAGAATCCAGACATTGCCATCGAGGGTACCGCTATACCCAGCGAATCAGCAGTACGGCGGAAAAGCTGTTGGAAGTGCTCTTCACGCAGTTTGTTCTCGAACAGTTCGCGCTTTCCCAGCGGTCCCATGTCCATTTCAACACCATCAGCATGGATGTCTTTTGCCAACTGGAACTCGCCCAACTTCTGACGCTTCAACATCATCCAGTCACACGCGGCCACCCGATACTGTTGGGCAGACACAGGGGAGAACCATGCCGACAACATGATGAAAACACCCGTTAACAGGCACTTTTTTAATGTTAGTTCGTTCATTTAGTAGCTACAAAACTATATAGTTTCACGTTCTTTAAGACGTTTTAGCACTCCTTTTGTCATCATCGTCCTCATTTTTTTCTTCATTTTGCGTATTTTTTTCGTTCTCACAGGAAAAATGCAGTTATAATCATAAAAAAAGTTTATCGTGGCGACAAAAACAAAAGATGTACGTCTTACAATAAAATTAACTAAACGCATATCGATATGAAAAAAATTTTGATGATGGCTGTTGCCTTGACTGTAACGCTGACAGCCAGTGCGCAGTATCCTGATTTGACTGATGAAGCCAAACAGTTGATTAGCCAACAGAAGAAACAATGGAAGGCTCATGCTGACTCTGCTTGGGAGGTGGCTTTTCCTATCGTGGTGGAAGAGGCTAAGGCAGGACGTCCATACGTGCCCTGGGCTGGTATGCCCTACGACCTGAAACAGGCTAAGATTCCTGCATTCCCCGGTGCTGAGGGTGGTGGAATGTATACCTTTGGCGGACGCGGCGGCAAGGTGCTGACTGTTACCAATCTGAATGACGACGGCCCCGGCTCGTTCCGCTGGGCTTGTGAGCAGGGCGGTGCACGAATCATCGTGTTCAACGTCAGTGGCATCATCCGTCTGAAGTCACCCATCTACGTCCGTGCTCCTTATATCACTATTGCCGGACAGACGGCTCCGGGAGAGGGTGTATGCATTGCCGGCGAGTCGTTCCAGGTGGATACCCACGACGTCATTGTGCGTCATATGCGTTTCCGTCGTGGCGAGACGCTGGTGACCAACCGTGAAGACTCGTTCGGTGGCAATCCTGTCGGCAACATCATGATTGACCACTGCTCGTGCGAGTGGGGCTTGGATGAGAACATCTCATTCTACCGTCATATGTTCGACATGCACGACGGCAAGCCTATGGAGAAGAAACCGACGGTGAACGTTACCATACAGAACACCATCTCTGCCAAGGCTCTTGACACTTGGAACCATGCTTTTGGCTCTACCATCGGTGGCGAGAACACCACTTTCATGCGCAACCTGTGGGCTGACAATACGGGTCGTAACCCCAGCATCGGTTGGGCTGGCGTGTTCAACTTCGTCAACAACGTGACTTACAACTGGGTTCACCGTGTGGCAGACGGCGGTGAGTACAAGTCGATGTTCAACTTCATCAACAACTACTACAAGCCAGGTCCTCTGACACCGAAGGACAGTCCTGTGGGTCATCGTATAACCAAGGCCGAGAGCCGCTCAAAGGGCTTGTTCCCCTTCAAGCAGTTCGGTCGTATCTATGCTACGGGCAATATCATGGAGGGTTATCCCGAGATAACGAAAGACAACTGGAATGGCGGTATTCAGACTGCCGACAAGGATGGAGAAATTGATGCCACGGAGCAGGCAGTGATGCGTTCCGACGAGCCGTTTGCTATGCCTTTCGTTAAGATTATGGGTGCCGAGCAGGCTTACGAGTGGGTTCTTGCCAATGTGGGAGCTAACATCCCCTGCCGTGATATCGTGGACCAGCGCATCTGTGAGGAGGTTCGCACAGGACAGGCCTATTATGTCCAGGATTACGAGAAGCAGCTGGCCAAGATAGAAAAGAAGACCGGCGTGAAGCAGAATCCCTACGGTGATATGTGGGGTCTGCACCCCAAGAAGTCTATGGGCGCAGATGGTCTGTTCAAGTATCGTCGCCTGCCCAAGGATTCCTATAAGCAGGGTATCATCACCGATCCCCGACAGATGGGCGGCTATCCCGAGTACAAGGCTTGGGAGCCCTATAAGGACAGCGACCTGGATGGTATGCCTGACGAGTGGGAGCAGCAGTTCGGATTGAACCCCAACGACCCCAGCGATGCCAATGGCGACTGCAATGGTGACGGCTATACCAACATCGAGAAATACATCAACGGCATCAATCCCAGCAGCAAGACCGACTGGCGTAACCTGAACAACAACTACGACACCCTTGCCGCAAAGGGAAAACTGATGTAAGCTATGAAGAAGGTAATGTTTGCAGCCGTGGCATGGCTGTTCTCCCTGATGGTCAACGCTCAGGTAGTCCTGAAGACGGAAGGTCTCGACACGGCTTATGTGCAGAGCATCGTCAAGCGTTCGCAGAAGATTGTCGATGGCATGAACATCGCTGACGCACACAAGGCGGAAAACGTACGCAACATCATTGCCAACCGCTACTTCCTACTGAATACCATCCACGAAGCGTGCGCAGCGAAAAAGCAATATGCCAAGGACTCCATACAAGGCAAGGGTCGCCGCCAACGCATCATCGAAGCTGCTGAGCGTCGTCGCGATGCAGAACTCTACAAGCACCACTTCGAACTGGAGGCAAATCTGTCGCTTTACCTTGACGCTGCAGGCATTGAGGCTGTGAAGGACGGCATGACATACGGCGTCGTTCCCAAGACTTATCAAGCCCATCTGGACATGATACCCTCACTGAAGGAGGAGGAGAAAGCCCAGATTCTGGCATGGCTGAAAGAAGCCCGCGAATTTGCCATGGATGCCGAGAACTCCAATGCCAAGCACGGCTGGTTCGGCAAGTACAAGGGTCGCATCAACAACTGGCTGTCGCAGCGTGGCTACGACCTGGTAAAGGAGCGCGAAGGCTGGTACAAGCGAATAGAAGAAGCAAAGAAAAAGCAATAAAAACACTCACGGTATGAAAAGACAACTCATTGGCTTTTTGACCGCACTATTAGTAATTCCATCGGCAGCTCAAGAGGTGCCGATGGATTACTCGTATTGTGGCTATCATCGTTCCGAACAACCCATCCCTTCCGCCAAGGTCGTCACTTATGTGCAACCTTCCGGTGCGGACGATGCTGCGCTCCTACAGGCTGCTATTGATTTTGTCAGTCAGCAGAAGCCCGACAAACAGACAGGTCTGCGCGGTGCCGTCCTGTTGGGCGAAGGCACTTTCACACTCAACGAACCACTGCGCATCCGCACCAGCGGTGTGGTACTGCGTGGCATGGGGCGTGAAAAGACCCTGCTCCGCAAAAGAGGCTACGACCGTGGTGCCATTATATATATAGAAGGTACGCGTGACATCATTGTGAAGGATACGCTGACCGTTTCCGATGTTAAAGCCGGCGACACTTTCATCACCCTACAGGGCGGTTCATCCGCCCTGAAACAAGGCTCGCGCCTCATCATCTGGCGCCCCTCCACACTGGAGTGGATAGCCTCCTTGAACTGCCAGTCGTTTGGCGGAGGAAAGCGCATGGGCTATTGGGCGTGGCATCCTGGCGACATCGACCTGAAATGGCACCGCACCGTTACAGCCATCAACGGAAACACCCTCACCTTGGACGCTCCTATCACTTGCGACATCAGCAAGCAATGGGGCGGTGCTAAAGCACTGGTCTATGAGCAGAAGGGCCTCATCAGCGAATGTGGCGTAGAAAACCTGACATTGTTGTCTGACTACGACCAGTCACTGCCTATGGATGAGAGTCACTGCTGGGACGGCATCTATGTTACTGATGCTGAAGACTGTTGGGTGCGCATGGTCAACTTCCGCCACTTCGCTGGTTCTGCCGTCGTCGTGCAGAAGTCAGCACAACAGATTACAATAGAGGACTGCCAGTCGTTCGCTCCTATTTCCGAACTGGGAGGCTTCCGTCGGCGGACCTTCCTGACCATGGGCGAGAAGGTGCTGTTTCAGCGCTGCTACTCCGAACACGGCATCAACGACTTCGCCGTAGGCCACACAGCACCCGGTCCTAACGCCTTCGTGCAGTGCGAAAGTTTTGAGTCCTTCGGACCCAGCGGAGCTATCTCTTCATGGGCTCCAGGCATTCTTTTCGATATTGTCAATATCGATGGCAACGACATCGTCTTCAAAAACTGGGAACTGGAAAAGTTCGGTGCTGGCTGGAGTACGGTGAATAGCACCATGTGGCAATCGACGGCGGCAGGCCTCTATTGCTACCAGCCCGACACGCTACAGCGTAACGTCAGCTATGGTTGCTGGGGACAGATTCACGGTAATGGCGATTACGGACAGATGAACGAACACGTACAGCCCTACTCGCTGTTTGCCAACCAATTAGAGAAGCGACTAACAGCCACTCGTCACGATACAAAGATAGATGTCATCAAGAAGCAATGTCGCGTGTTGGAGCGTAACACCAACGCTTCATCATCACCGACTATCGAAGTCGCGATGCAGATGGCTGAGGAGGCTTTAAAACCCCGCCTTACGCTACGACAATGGATAGACTCCGCTCGCTTCGAAGGCGACACCACTCCCTCGCACCCCTTTACCCTCGTACCCCCTCACCCTCGTACCCCCGTACCCCCACATTCCGTCTATGCTCTTCGAAACGGCTGGCTGACCAAGGACGGAGCAGTGCTGGTAGGCGGCAAGCACCAGACTCCCTGGTGGAACGGGCGCACTACTGATGCGGCTATGGCAAAGGCAAAGTATGCCTTGACGCGTTTTGTTCCGGGTTACGAAGAGACAGGCGGTACCGACCGTCTGGATAGTGTCATCGTACAGATGCAGCGCAGCCACACCCTGCTGTTCAGTCAGAACTACGGACTGTGGACCGACCGCCGCCGCGACGACCATGAGCGCATTCGCCGTAAGGATGGTGACGTCTGGGCACCTTTCTACGAACAACCCTTTGCCCGTGTTGGTAAGACCCTCTCTTACTCCCCCTGCTTAGGGGGAGATCCAGAAGCCGCCCCTAAACAGGGGAGGTTGGAAGGGTCTTTGGCATGGGACGGTTTGTCGAAGTACAACCTCACAACGCTGAACAAGTGGTACTTCTGGCGTCTGCAGCAGTTTGCCAAGAAGACCGAGGACATAGGACTGTTGCTGAAGAACCAGCACTACTTCCAGCACAACATCCTGGAGGCGGGAGCACACTGGGTAGATTGCCCGTGGCGTACTGCTAATAACATCAACGGCACGCCATTCCTCGAACCCGTCAACTTCACGGGCGATAAGCGCATCTTCACAGCTACACTGTTCTACGACGTCAACAACCCCACCCTGCGCCAACTGCACCGACAGTACATCCGCCAATCGTTGGATGCTTTCAAGGGACAGCCTAACGTCATTCACTCCATCGGCGAAGAGTTCACGGGTCCTTTGGCGTTTGTACAGTTCTGGTTGGATGTCATCGCCGAATGGGAGCAGGAGAACGGAGACGTTCTCGTGGACTTGGCGGTGAACAAAGATGTTCAGGATGCCATACTGCAAGACCCCATCCGTTCAAAGATTGTAGATATTATCGACATCGAGCAGTGGTTCTACCACAACAAAGGCGAGTATGCGCCTCCCGGAGGTGTCAACATGGCACAACGCCAGTATCTGCGGAAAATCCGCACAGGTAGTGTTCGCTTTGAGGATGCCTATCGCGCTGTTGCGGAGTATCGTCAGCAATATCCCGACAAGGCCGTTATTTACTCAGCTCAGAAGCATCCTGAAATGTGCTGGGCATCACTGATGGCAGGAGGTTCCTGCGCTGCCATTCCCATCACTGATCACCATGTTCTACAACAGATTGCCACAATGCGGCCTGCGGCTTGTCCCGCTGAAGGTGTCTATCTGTTACAAGGTCCGGAAGGCATGCTTTTCTACAAGCTTTCAGACGCTCCTCACACCGTTACATTGGACAAAGGTACTTACTTAGTGGAGCAAGTCGATGAGAAAACAGGTAGCATTATTCGCCTCCAATCTGCGAAACACGAAGTGACGCTAAAAGGTAAAAGTGTATTTTTGATACGCAAAAAGTAATTAAAATCGTCCCTCGAATAGGAAAAATCGTTAAAATAACGGCTTTTCCTATTCTTTTTTTACGTTTTTTTTTTGAAGTTTTGATTTTTTATTTATCTTTGCACACAGAAAACTTACTACCGTTACTACAAAACAAGACGCTGTTTCTATGGCAACAACCGCTTTAAAGGAACAAACTCGTGAGCTCATCGCTCAGTTCTGCGCAGGCAACGACGCTGCCTTCGCCAAGCTATACGATTTGTATGTTCAGATGCTCCACAACTACGGCAACAAGCTCACGCAGGACGAAGAGTTGCTGAAAGACTGCATTCACGACGTTTTTGTAAAGGTCTATATGAAACGTCAAGACAAGAACAGTATCAACAACCTTGCTTCCTATCTTATCATCTCGCTGAAGAACCGCCTGTTGGACGAGTTCCGCCGCAAGACCTTCACTTCTGACGATGCCGTTGAGGATTACGAGTATCGCTGTTCTACGGATGACGTAGAGCACAACTACCTTTATCAGGAGCACCAGCATCTGCAGTCTGCCCAGGTGGCATATCTCATGCAACACCTGACACGACGTCAGCGCCAAGCCATCACCCTGTATTACATTGAACAGCGCAAGTACGACGAAATCTGCACCATCATGCACATGAACTACCACTCCGTGCGCAACCTCATGCACCGTGGTATGCTCAAACTGCGCCAGGCTGCCGTGTTAGGTGTTGGATGATGGGTGTTAGGTGATAGGTGTTAGGTGATAGGTGATAGGTGATAGGTGATAGGTGATAGGTGTTAGGTGTTGGGTGATGGTATTGGGGATTCAATTGTCAATTCTGAATTAAAATTGATGACAAAGCGCCGTTTGCTACGTCTTAATGACAAAAGGCGCAACCATGAAACGTACTATCTATACAACCGTTGACGATTTCTTATGCGACGATGACTTCATTCGTTATGCTATGGATGCATGTCCTGATAAGGATTCTTATTGGGCATCCTATCTTTCTGCCAGTCCTCAGATACGTTCCGCCTACCTGAAAGCCTACGACATCCTGACCCATTTGGACGATTGCGAGACACTGACGCCCGAAGAGCGTGCAGCGTTGAAGCAACGCATCATGCGCACCATCAGGCTGTCGCTGAACTAAAAGTCAAAACTCAGCTGTCCGTCACCTAACATGTTAAACGATTTCCGGTGGTAGGGTGTGATACCATATTGTCGGATGGCGTCGCGGTGTTTCTTCGTAGGATAGCCCTTGTTCGACATCCAGTCATACTGCGGAAACTCCTCTGCCAGCGCTTCCATATAGTCATCACGATAAGTCTTTGCGAGTATCGATGCCGCCGCAATGCTCAGATACTTGCCGTCACCCTTCACTATTGTGGCATAGCGCACATTCTGCCAAGGCTTAAACCTGTTGCCATCGACAATTACCGCTTCAGGTCGCACCTTCAACTGATCCAATGCTCGGTGCATGGCAAGAATCGAGGCATTGAGGATGTTTATCTTGTCTATCTCTTCCGGTGTTACAATACCCACCGCCCAAGCCGTGGCATCGCGTTCTATGATGTCTCGCAATTTCTTGCGCTGCTTGGCAGTCAGCTGTTTTGAATCGTTCAGCTCCTCATTCTGATAGTCTTCCGGAAAGATGACTGCTGCCGCATACACACTGCCTGCCAGACAGCCGCGTCCAGCCTCGTCGCAGCCAGCTTCCACCAATCCCTTTTCTTGAAAATATCTGCTTCCTAACATTCAGTTCTCAATTGTCAATTATCAATTCATCAAATGGTACGTTCCTCCTGCCAAAGGTCTTACCACCCCTTTCATCTCTAACGAAAAGAGCAGGGCAGTCAGTTGACCGATAGGAATATTCGTCTTCACGCTCATCATATTCAGTTGCAGGTCATTGGTATTGCTCAACACATCCACGACCTTTTGCTCTTCTTCAGTCAGGTCTGGAAACAGCTGACGCTCTACGGCTTCCGTTTTGTTGCTGTCTGTCTGCCAACCCATTGCCTCTATGAGGTCTGCAGCAGAGGTGATGAGTGCTGCCGTGTTGTTGCGAATCATCTTGTTACAACCCTCGCTGTAGGGCATCCCCACTGCTCCAGGAAAGGCAAAGACGTCGCGCCCATACTCCTGGGCTATTCGACAGGTAATAAGACCGCCGCCCTTGATGGCGCTCTCCACCAGAATCGTTGCATCCGACATTCCTGCTACGATGCGGTTGCGCTGGCGAAAGTTGTTGGGCAAAGCCTCCGTCTGACTGACATATTCCGTCAGCAGTCCGCCATGCTTCACCATCTCCACTGCTGTGCTACGGTGAGCATAGGGATAAATCTGGTCAAGGCCATGAGCCAACACACCCACCGTCTCATAGCCCTGCTGCAAGGCATGGCGATGAGCGCAGATGTCGATGCCGTAAGCCAGTCCACTGACGATGAGCAGTTGTGGAAACTGCTGGCGCAGTTCACTGAGCAAGCGCCGTACCATATCCTGTCCGTAAGTCGTACAATGACGCGTTCCTACGATGTCGATGATCCGCTGTTGGTTCAGGTCTGCCGTTCCCCTATAGAACAAGACGACAGGCGCATCAGGACAGTTTTTCAGTCGCTGTGGATAGTCCACATCGTTCCATGTCAGTGCTTTGACACCTCCCTTCTCCATGAACTCCATCTCCGCTGCTGCACGCTTCAGCGCATCGTCCCAGTTCTTCATCGCCTCTCGCAGCTGTGGCGTGCTGTCGGGAATGACATCACCGATGTCGTTACGATGCTCATACACCGCTACGCCACCTCCCAGCTGCTGATACAGCTGCAGCGCCATCGCCTGGTTGAAACCCATCATGCGCGTTAGCGCTATGGTATAGTATTTTTCGTCCTCTATCATCATCTTTATATATAAGCGGCAAAGGCACGGTCGTAGTCCTCGCTGCCTGCCAGTCGGCCATTTACCAGACATACCAGCGTGATGTCGCCACGAAAGCACAGCGCCTCGTCGGCAGCACGGAAGATGTCTTGATGAAACACATATTTGATGCCCTGTTTCTCCAGCCACAGCCGCGAGATGAACTCATCGTCACAGCGTAGCGGTGTCTTAAACTGCAAATTCATGCGAGCCACCACGGCATCGACACCTTTTTCGTGCATCTCGGCAAAGCTCAGTCCGCACTCCTTCAGAAACAAGTGGCGCGTGTGCTCCGTATAGTGCAGGTAGTTCGCATTGTTAACGATACCCTCGATGTCGCATTCATAGTCGCGCACTTCCATGCGGGTTTCAAAAACATATTTACTCATAGCTATTTTGTTGTTTCGTTATTCCGTTTTAAATATTCATAGCCAATGCGGCAGCGCAGACATTCGCGCTTGTCGCAATATTCCCGTTTCAGCTGGATGAGTGCCTGCGAGTCGCCTGCCGACTTCACGTTCAGTCCACACTCCTGCCACATGCGAACAATATGGTTGTTCTCTGCCTTCAGCTTTTCCAAGATGTCGAAGGCACGGTCGCACAACTCTTCCTTCATGGCGTGTCGTCCGTAGGCAAAGAGCATCGGCACACAGGTGTTAATCATCAGCAGTAAGATGGACGATGACGACAGCCTCTTGGCATTGCGGATGCTTTCCGAACCAAACGTATAGTGCGTTTCCCAATAGGGAGTCACCTGCGTCTGCAACAGTTCGGCTAACGCTACCGTGTCTCTGCAATCTACCAATGCCGACAAGCCACAGCGACGCTCATAGTAGAAGTTTGCCAACTGCGCAATGCGGATGTGTGGAAAGTTCTGCGGTCGCAGGCGGAGAAAACGCCAGCGACTGCCATCCATCGGTTGCAGGGAGAATTTATGAGCCAGGTACTGATACTCGTTGCGCAGCTTCGTAAAATATCCTTCACGAAGCGCCTCCTCCCGATAGCGCTCAGGAATCATCTGCTCCTCCAACAATCCTGCCTGTCCCAAGAAGATAGCCTCTATCTGGAATAAGTCGTCACGATGTTTGCCGACCGCCGACAAAGGAATATGCCGGGCCCAATCCTCGAAAGCATCGCCATTGATGCCGAAGCCGTAGTTGCGCGCCAGGGTCATAAAGAAAGCATCTTCCCAGGAGCCTCCCACCTGCTTCACTCGCTCTTCGATGGCGAGCGTCTTCTGCTCCAAACGCTCCGTCTGCAGTGCGGCCATCCAAGAATGAATGGTCAGGCTTGCCAACTGAGGAATGATGCGATAACACGGTGGATAAGCGTCGGTACGCAACAGCTCTTCATAATTGTCGCTCACCGACTGCGGTACCGTCATCACCACTTGCGGAACGAAGCGTCCTTCCTGTGTCTGAACATCACGATCGCTGACCCCCACGACATGCAACACCACGTTGTTGTAATGCACATCCAGCTGATGCCCATGAAGATACCAGTCGCTCGCCCTGTCGTGAATCTCTACATTACCCACCCACAACATGCCTCCGACCTTCACCTTTGCATTGAAAAAGTCGGGACCGCTGTTGCGGTTGTGCAGTCCGGGGTCTATCACTTCCACCTCGCGGCCGTCCGTCGTCTCCAGACCGCCGATAGGCCACATCTTATGTTTCCAGCAGTAGTGCAGTAGTTGTTCCATGTTTGCAAAGGTACGAATAAGTGAGAAGAAAACCAAAAGAATTTTGAGTTTTCTCGACCAATTTAGACTTTAATCTCCTTGATGAAAGCAAATTGGATTTAGTGTACGATAAAATCCGACGCATCCTGCTACGCTTTGGCACCATCGACGATGAAGCGAAAAAACCATACGGACCCATCTTAGTGCTCAATTATGGCAAAGACGAACAGCACATTAATTATGCCGCGCAAAGAATGGGAAAACCGTCCCTTTCTCACGCCATTCCAATATAATGTAAATAAAGATGGTATCACAGGCGGTCAAATCATCACCCCCGAAGTTTTAGGAAATATCTTTAAAAACTTCTGCGTGGGAAAGTGAAGTCACTACAAAGAAAATAATAAAATCTGCAAAAATAAGCCCGTAACACCCTTATTTTCAAGTGTTAAAGTTTGTGCTTATCTTTGCAGATTTTTGTTTTGGGTATTGTTTATTTGCAGATTTTTCTTTAAATTTGTCTGTACCAGAAAGTAAGTCTTTTTCATATGCAAATCGGCTTAAAAATTAATGGATTCCCCGTCATGTACTCTTAGAACATTCCATTTGTTACCGAAAAGTTCTACTAACTTATCAGGGTTTTCTGTATGAATAGGAATTATGTCCTTCGGGCTGAGCAGTTGAAAGAATTGCGCCATCCCTTGCATATCGCAATGTCCGCTTGTATGCAGATACTCGAAGTGGTCACCAACTGCTTCTGCCAACGTGGGATTAAAGGCAATACATTTTTTGTCAACATATCCTTTCCACATCGATAGATACTTCATCTTTTCACCAGGCATCAGTTCAATCAGGCGGTTGTATCTATCATTAGTACGAGCCAACAGCACGTAGCCTTTCAGGTCCAGGAATGCTCTGAATTCATCTTTCATCCTGAATTGTCCATTTTCATAATGAAGAACACAAGGCTCATACTTACCATACCTATAGAGCGGCGATTTTCCCCAGATGGTGTCGCCTTTTGTGACAACATCCATAACACTCTTTTGGTATGCATCTACATAGAATGGTCTTCCTGCCCTTAGCGCAGCGTGATAGAGAGCGAAGATACGGTCGATATTGGTAGAAGAGACATAGACGAGGTTACCCTTATGCTCCCTGAACATCCTTTCAAAATCCTTTTGAAGTTCATGCTCCGACTTGCTAGTAACGTCAGGTCGTGACACATTAGTAGCTTCGCAAACCACATAGTCCACATGCCCCACATAGGTATTGATGACTTTGGCCAGATTACCACTTCTGAAGCCATGAGTGCGGAAATCACCCGTATGGAAGGCACTCTTTCCAGCAGCTTCAATCTTAAAGGCGTATGCATCAAAGGCAGAATGGTCGATAATTACAGGAGTAATTATGAACGGCCCGAAGACAAAAGGTATGCCAGGATCAAAAGTCCTAGCCTTTTCAAGTTTCGCAACAACCTCCTTTTGCAGATCATCTACAGACATTAGGTGATGAGACAGAACCAGCTGTATATCACGCCCCACCTTTCCGATATACATGGGGACCGCATCAGGTATTTCAGTAATACATCCGATGTGGTCACCATGATAATGCGTGATGAGAAGGGCACTCTTGGATAGGTCGCCCTTTGTAAGGCCCTCGATATTCAAGGGTTCTGTATGCTTGGCTCCAGGCAGTTGTTCGCCATAATCGACAAACAACCGCCAGCCCTCATTCTCGTATTCTGTGACACAGCCACCTACCTGGTCTGTGCCGCGATGGATGGTAATCTTCATTTTCTGTTTTCTATTTCTGTTTTCTCTCCAACTGCTGCGAGGATTGACTGACGAATCCACCAAACGGCATAAGACATGAACTTGAAGCTTTGAGATGCGTCGAACTTGTGTGCTGCCTTTATCAGCCCTTCTTTGCCAGCCTTCAGCATGTCCTCTTCACTTATACCTTTGTTCAGGTACTTCTTGGCTACTCCTGAAACCAAACGGATGTTGACCTTCATCAGCTCCTCCTCAGCCTCCTTTTCGCCCTGCTTCACACGCTCAATCAGGTTCAGTTCCTCACTCAGCGATAGATTGTTCCCATTTAACAACTCGTTCATTTCTTCTGTCATATTGTTCTTGTTCATAACTGTCAGTTTTAGATGACTCTCTACTATTATTATACGAATTAAATACTATGATTTGGGCGAAAGGTCTGTAATGGTATGCAAAAACTCTGCACAGGTATATTAAATATCTGTAATAGTTTTGAATTTGACACCTTTACCCTTCAAGATGCTGTACATCCTTTCACGGTGATCTTTTCTGCCTTTAGTACTTTCCTCCCAGCCATCAAATATCAGTAGCTCAGGCGTCAAGTTTATACTTTCTGGGCGTTTATTGGGAACAGGAAGACCCAGAGACACCTTGATGTCGTATACCCGTTGGAAGTATGAGAGAAGCTGCGCCTCATATTTGTCAATAAACTGCTTGTATCGTTTCATTTGCTCTACCACCTCAAGAGGCTTGTCGTCATCTTCGTGGAGCATTCTGCCATCATTTATTCTTTTCAACTCAACGAAGGTAACTACTCCATTCACGCACTTGATAAGATCTATACGATTTTTACTTAGTTCATCATTATAAGCGAATTCGGAATCAAGGTGTATTGAACGGTTCTTGACCACAATTGCTGCCTGAATGTATTTTTCGCTCCATTTCTCTTTAGACAAAGAGTTTATTTTACCTTTCTTCTGAGAATAACAATTTTGAACACCTTTTAAAATGGTTTCGTATTTCTCTTCAATGCTATCGCTTATTTCAGGATAAGTTTTATCATAATTTCCATTTAGATATTTTTTATGCGTAAAGATTTGCAATTTCTTGTGTTTGCTGCAATAATGAATACGAGCCACACTTCCGCCTTCAAAATACACATTAACTTGATTGTCTTTGCGAATTTCAATATAAAGCAAGGAATTCTCCTTGAAGCGTTTCCACCATTCAGGATTCTTGCTCAACTCTTCAAATATCTTTGCATTAGCTTTTAATGATTCAAATGTAATAGCCATAATATCTTACTTATATAGGTTTAAACATTCTTCCAATTTCTTTTTCATTTCTTCTCTCAGTTCTTGCGGTTCCAGTACCTCGATGTTTTCTCCCATTGCCAGCAGCTGCGTGGTAAGCTCTGGAGTGAGACATACTCTGTATTGAAACTCGCTGTACTGCTCGTGTTTGGTGACCACCTCCTCCTGAGAACGATGCAGGGGTAACGAACGCAGATAATCCACTTGCTTGCCATAAGCACGGATGCGGACCTTCTGAGGTCCTAATTCATCATTCACAAAAACACCAATAGAGTTAGCGAAGTATTTCTCGGCATTGAAATCCTCTGGTACTACGAACGAAGATTTAGTTCGGCGAAGGTCGATAATCCTGTCAAGCGACAGATGGCGGATGGCATTCTGCTCCTGCAACTTTCCTACCACATACCAACGCTGACGATAGACCTTCATAGCGTATGGCTCTAGATGGTAGGTTACCAGATGACTTCCGTAGGCCTGATAGTCCAACTCCAACACCTTGTTTTTCCGCATGGTTTCGATAATAGGCTGCAGATATTCTAAACCGCCTGGAATATTCTCAAAGAGAATTCGGTCTTTCATGTTATACCCTGCAATCATCAAGTTCGACAGCGTAAACGAGTTCAGCAGCCACTGACGCGTCTTGTCTTTCTGTATGGCCTGAGGATTCTTAATGTAATAACGATAGCCGTCAGATGCAGGTGTACAACCTATTTCAATTCCAAACAATTCCTCTACTGCCTTGCGGTGCTGATGGAAAGTACGTAAAGGTAATGATTTACCGTCGCCCAGGTGACTGTCCTCCCACAGCATACTTATCTCCTCGAAAGTCAGCTTTCCATTCTGCATGAGAAGATTCACCAACCAGATGTAGCGATTAAATATTTTACTCACCATGTTATAAGCCAATGATAGATTCAAGGGCAAATTTAATAAAAAGCAGTGAAAAATGAGCCTATCTATGTCCTATACGGTATGTTTTTTAAAGATTTTTAGCCAGGTATGCAATGATTTTGCATACACATCTCGGTATTTGACCTAAAACACCAAATCGAATTCGTATAAAGGATTATAATAAATAACCCAACAAAGAATATTGATATGAAAAAGAAGAATCAGAAACGAAATGATGCGCTGAAACTGAGAAGCGCTATTGAGACCCTCAACTTTCAGACCAACTGGGGACTGAAGAAGCTAGGTGGCGAGAATGGCGAGAAGTATTGTAAGCTGGCAAAGGTTGAAGTGGACTACCTCACCGAACTGGGGCTTGTTCAGGATATTCTTTCCATCAAGGTTATGGTCGATGGTATCAGGGCTACTTTCCAAGTGGAGCCCTGTGTGGAACTGGGTGACTTCTGCAACAATCTGGTCACCATAGCCCTTGGAATTGGGAGAGTAGAAGACCTTCATAACATGGGACAGCCATCAGACTGGAAGGAACTGATGCAGAAGAAACTTCTAAAAATCTACTATCCGGAAGAAGTGCGAAACAAAATCTTCGAGTGGGCAAGGACTAATGGCTACAACACCTCTACCTATCTTGGTCAGCCCATTGTGAAGTTCAACAAGTTATTCATTTTATTGGAAAGAGATTTATGAGACGAATGAAAGAAGCAGATGTAAAGGCGCTGTTCGCCTTTGTCGCAAACACTATTGATGTTGAAAAGATACCTCTCGATGACCAGAAGACTTATCATCTTCTGGCCACGGCGGATACAGATGGCGTCTATATGCTGGAGTCTGATTGAGATAAATATGATCTTCTGCAGATTCAGCCCAAGGATTTTAATGAGTTGACAGCATGCCTAGCTCTCAGCCATAATCCGACAATGAACCCCTTTATCTACACTTACCTGAAGATTCAGAAGGTACAGCCCTTTACGTTTCCTCGATATTCAGAAATCGATGCAGTCAAGAAGATACTGAAGGATTCCCACGGCATGCTTCTGTATAAGGAGCAGGCAAATGCCATCACCCATCACATTGCTTCTATGAGTGACGAGGACAAGATGGAACACACTATGGCTATCAAGATTCTCACCCGTGAAATAGAAAAACGCCAAGGCACTCTTTTAGACCATACCTTTTTCAGGGCCAGAGCCATGTTTTGCTACAGAAATGCTTATATTAAAGCAAATTATCTAAACGTATTTACAGCCTTTGTAACATCTTATCTTTAAATATTCATAACCAATAGCCTCCTGCCTTCTTTTTGTTCACAAAGATGGCTGGAGAGTACAATTTGGCGGTGTCAGAGGCGTGCCATGCGGGGAAAGTTTCTTCGTGTTCCCGGATGATGTTCACCAAGTCATAGAACGACTGTGGGTGAACCTGCATGTCTGAGACGAGCATCAGCACATAGGACTGGAGGGAGCGGATGACATGTTCCTCGAGTAGCGAATCTGATTCATCACATGCTGTCTGAACACTGTCATCTGCTCCTGGGAGAAGTATGTTTCTGCAAGCACGTTCTCAATCTTGATGAGACGGTCGTGCAGATGCTGGTACTCGTCCCAGATATGTTCGCGGATGGCCAGCCGTCGGCACAGGCCAAGGGACGGGAAGAGCGTGGCGGCAAAGTATTTGCCCTGCGAGGATTGCTGCCAGTCGTTACGGCTGGCCAACCGAAGCAGCAGCTGTTCCAGGTTGCAGTCTCGCTCCGCTTCGAGCGAGGCCTGCAACCGTTCTATTCTCTCCTTGGAGGCAGGAACCACATTCGTGTTCGACACGATTCCGAAGCCGTTTGGTGTCAGCACTAGATCGAGTGAAGGCACTGCCGCCATGAACGCATGACTGGCAATGACCTTTTCGACAGGCTCCCTGAGAGCCACTATTGCAGCGTGGTCCGGACCGGCAGAAGCCGTTCCCGACGAAGCATCATTAACGAGTTTTGCACGAGTTTCTTCAAACTCCTCGTATGTAAATGGAATATCTGTCATATCAGAAAACTGGTTTTCCATTGCATCGTGCTGGTCAATCAGAGTAGGGGCAAAAGACTCATGAATTGGTCTGTCGCTTCCCAATAAGCAGAAAATGAATCCCTCGCGGCAATCGCTCAATGGAATATCCAGATACTTTACATCAAACAAATCGCGAGGATGTTGGCGTGAAAGTGCTGCTGCGATCTTACCACCATATAATTGTGTCGTCGGAACAATATTTGCCTCACAAAAGAGAGAAAACTCTTCCTGTGCCTTCTCACTCAATGGTATGGTTTAAATATCGCCGCCAACAACACCTCTCTTGGTTTGGTTAACCTCTATCTTTACCTGTTTTCCTCGATACTCGCACAATAGTTTGAACGTACTGAAGTTGGGAACAATGTGCATTCCTTTAAATGCTTTCTTTGCCTTGTCTGAAATAGATTTCAGATGTAAATTGATGTCATCCAAACTTGTCTGTCGGTCAGCCAATGGAATATAGGTCAAATCAATATCTACTGAATAACGTGGCAGGTTCTTCAAGAACAAATTAATGGCTGTACCACCATGTATGGCAAACACCCCTTCATCCATCACTATCGGAATGAGACGGAGCAGCAGCTCTACTTTCTGAGCGTAAACACTTGATTTTTATATCATTCATATTCTGCAAGTTCTTCTGAAGAGTCATATTAATACTTTTTGTTTCAAAAGTAATAAAAATATTATTACCTGATACATATTTCACAAAAATTCTTCATCTTTATGGCACATTTTATATAAAAAGTAGCTTCCATCACCTTCATAATGTCTGCTATGTCTGGCTGCTTGGCTTCTCGGATGATTCTACTCATATCTTTTCCTAAATCGCGTGTCTTCCTCGCTTCGCTTAGGCGCAGGCGGAACTTCTGTTTGTTCGAGCCCTGTGCTTGCCATATTCTAATCTTTTGTCAATTCTGTCTCAAAGCATCTTTTAAACTCACTCTCGAAGTTTGGGGTAAGTACGCCCTTCCCTATCGCTTCACGTATCTCTTGCATCGTCCAGAAGCGACCGCCGTCAAGTTCCTTTGTCGATGGACGTATCTTGCCGTCGTAGGTGGTTCGATGGACATATACCAGTTCTCTTTCTCGGCTGCTTTCAAATACATACTTGTCAACTCTCTCGGGCTTAAAGTCTGTGATGCCTAATTCTTCACGTACTTCTCGGAGTAGAGCTTCTTCCGGAGTCTCGCCATAGTCTATGTGTCCACCTACGGCTGTGTCCCATTTGCCTGGCTGTATGTCCTTCCAATCCGGCCTTTTCTGCAGATAAACACCACCATTAGAGTTGAATACATGCAGATGCACGACTGGGTGCAGCAGCTTCGAGCCGCTATGACACTCGCCTCGCGTGGCAGAGCCAACTACCTGTCCGCTTTCGTCAACTATTGGAAATAATTCTTGCTGATTATCCATATCACCAAAGTTTTGTTCTAGTCCCTTTCTTAATGTATCTTGTTCACGTTGCGGATTTTCTCCAGCATGGAGGAGCACCAGGCATCGTCGCCAGGTATTTGGACGCGGCAGTTGCCTGTGGCCGAAGGGGTGAAGATGGCCGTACCGTTGTCATGAAGCACCACAGTGCCGCGCTCGGATAGCGTGAAGAGTCCGTCGCCCTCCACGGCGTTGATGACGGTCAGCGGGTCCCACATCTTCTGACCGGTGTTGCAGTTGCATACCATATATACTTGCTTGATGGGATGCTGGTCAGTCCACGAAATGTCTGCTATGACCTGCTCAGGCAGGTACTCTATGCCGTTGCCTGTCTCCATGGGGTCGAAGATGATATCGACATCGGAGGGCCAGAGGCGGAAGAAAGTCTTGGCAAAGTCCATGCCCTGAAGGAAGTTGTAGTCGGGTTCGGGGGAAACACCGTAGGAGCTACCCTGAATGTAGAGGCACTTCACCTTACGTCGCACCAGCTCCACACCCGACAGCGGGGAATAGACGTCGCCGACGGACTCCAACAACTGGGCGAGGCAGGTTACAAATCCGATGGAGCAGATGCTCACCGAGTGGTCGGGCTGTGCGGCGAGCAGACGGCGGTAAAGCAGCCAGCCGTCGGGAAGCGTCGAGTAGTCGACGATGCTGTGGGCGAACATAGGTGTGCTGTCGGCATTTTTGAAGTCGGGCAAAGCCTTGTAGTTGATCCATACCTTAGGCTGTTTGATACCATTACGCACCAAGCCGACGGGAACATTGCCGCTATTGAAGTACGTATTCATCACATCGGCACAGGCGGCACATTCCTCGCCCTCGCGGTCCACCACCACGCCGAGCAACTTGCAGCGTCCCTGCCGCTGATAGTGATAGAGCATCTCTAGGGAGAAGAGGTCGTCGGTGGACGAGCCTATGTCTGTCTCGAGGATGACCAGCGGAACGC
>JAEEGH010003653.1_pt1 | contig 40154 bp, 34 predicted proteins | sample 9134181 | NCBI WGS metagenome assembly JAEEGH01 (sample SAMN16246544, study PRJNA631951) | gut metagenome | biome: gut microbiome; feature: rumen; material: DP-attached | host: Bos | place: Iran: Karaj | collected 2018-10 | reverse complement strand
GGCTCGCCTGCTACACATATTTTGTGCTTGTAATTATTTACGTTTGCCGCTACCGCGGCAGCACAAAATAAGTGTTTTCGTAAGTTGTTTTCACTCCTTCGCGCCGTTTTTTTTTGTAATGTTAGCAACTTTTCAAAACTCGACATTCGGGCTAGTTAATATGGAAAAATAAAAAAGCCTGCCGTAAATCTGAAAATGAAAGCTTCAATTCAGAAATTACAGGCAGGCCTTAATTAAGAAAAACTTAATTATCTGCAGTCTGCAGCGTGTCCGGCAGAACCGAATACGTTAACGTTCTTGTCCATGTACATCTTCTTCAGTTCTTCACGAGCTGGACCAAGATAGAGACGTGGATCAAATACATCTTTCTGTTCAGCAAAGATGCGGCGGATTGCAGCTGTCATTGCAAGACGACCGTCAGAGTCTACGTTAATCTTACAAACTGCTGACTTTGCTGCCTTGCGGAGCTGTTCTTCAGGAATACCTACAGAGTTAGGTACTGAACCACCGTACTTTTCAATTTCCTTAACGTACTGCTGTGGAACTGATGAAGATCCGTGAAGTACGATTGGGAAACCTGGAAGCTGCTTTTCAATTGCAGCAAGTACATCAAATGCAAGTGGAGGTGGAACAAGAGTACCATCTTCGCGGCGTGTACACTGTTCTGGTGTAAACTTACAGCGGCCATGAGATGTACCGATTGAAATAGCCAGAGAGTCACAGCCTGTCTTAGATGTAAAGTCGATTACTTCTTCAGGCTTTGTATACTTAGATTCTTCAGCAGCTACATCATCTTCAACACCGCCGAGAACACCAAGTTCAGCTTCAACTGTTACGTCATGAGCGTGTGCATATTCTACAACCTGCTTTGTAAGTGCAACGTTCTCATCGTATGGAAGGGCAGAACCGTCAATCATTACAGAAGAGAAACCGTTATCGATACAGTCCTTTGCAACTTCAAAGTTTGGACCGTGATCCAGGTGAAGGGCAATAGGGATATCGCAGCCTAATTCGTGTGCATATTCAACTGCACCGCGAGCCATGTTGCGGAGAATGTACTTATCAGCATAAGCACGTGCACCCTTGGAAACCTGAAGGATAACTGGTGACTTAGATTCAACACAAGCCTGAATAATAGCCTGCATCTGTTCCATGTTGTTGAAGTTGTATGCAGGAATAGCAAACTGTCCCTTCATTGCAGCTTCGAACATTTTTCTTGTGTTTACAAGACCGATTTCGTGGTAATCAAACATGTTTAACTCCTATGTGATCCACTATAGAATACATACATATAAAAATATGTGCATATGTCTATAAAAGATATCGCTAGTAGAATATGCTATTTATCTAAAAATGACAAGTTGTTAAAAAGTATCTGTTCCAAATAAGTAGATTTGACAAAGCAATAATAGGAAAATATAATGTTTAAAAAAATATATTTTCCCGGCATAAATGGATCTGGCGGAAAAAATCTAAAATCCCCAAAAAAAACATTAAGTTTCTTCCACTTTGTGTCGATATGTAAATATGGTGGTTTCTGCATAAAAAAAATTGCCGCAGAAACTTAATTCAAGGAGATATTGAATGAAAAAGGGCGTTGTTATTTTAGGTAGCCTTATTCTTGCATTCGCCTTCTGCCTTCCAGCAGTAGCCCAGCCAAGTGCAAAGGCCGTAGAAACAATCGTAATCGATAGTTTCGATCAAGAGACCGAGTGGACATGGAATGTTATTTCCAGCCGCTTTGCAGCCGACGGATATCCAATCGTTAAGAAATTTGACGGTATGCCGAATTCCCTTCGTGCATTCCACAGAAATGATGACCCGGCTCCACAGGTTCTGGGTGTAAAGATTGCATTCGATCGTAAGGGTGATAACTGGTTCGAAATCTTCCCTGAAAAGGATGGTGAACCATATGAACCTGAATTCCTTGGTACTGTAACTCAGATGGATTTCTGGGTATGGGGTGCAAATTACAACTACATGCTTGAAGTAATGATCAGGGATGCTGATGGCCGCGTTCATGTACTTGATGCAGGCAGCCTTCTCTTCCAGGGATGGAGAAATATCGTTCTTAATATTCCTGGATCAATCAGACAGCATTCACGCTATCGTTCAGGACGCCCGGATCTTACATTCGTAGGATTCAGAGTTCGTTCAGCCCTTCGTGAAGCAGTAGATGATTATGTAATCTACTTTGACCAGATTAAGTATACAACAAATACATTGTCTAATATCTATGATGGATATGAACTCAGAGATGCTGACTTCGGTGAATCTGAAGGCTCTTCTTCTGGTGCAGCTCCAGAAAAATAATAGGTGGTAAAAAATGAAGAAATTAATCGTATCCTTATTATCACTTGCACTGATTTCTGGTGCAGCATTTGCCCAGAGCCTTGCTTCTCCTGATGCTTCTATTATTGGTGCAGATAGTGCACGTCAGGGGCTTCGTGAAGTAAGTATTGACCGTATGGAACGTGAAGGTTCATGGAACGTTCATATTTCAGCAGACTGTGGTCTTATTACAGGACGTCTTTTTGACGGAAGTCCTCTTGCTAAGGAACCTCTTGATGATGCAGACGGTCAGGAAGTTGAAGATTCAAAGGTTTTTGGTGCAAAGGTAGAATTCTATAGACGTGGAGTTAACTCTTTCTATATTACCTGCGCACGTCCAATCCCAATTGAAGGAATTACAAAGACAATTTCCCTCTGGGTTTGTGGAAGAAACATTGCTCATGACCTCTGGCTCCTTGTACAGGACTATAATGGAAATGACTTTGAACTTTATGTTGGTAATCTTGAATTTGCCGGCTGGAAGAAAATGACAGTTGCAATTCCTCCTTCAACAGATGGAGTTCACGGCATTATTCAGCAGAGCATTTACTGGGGCGACAGACCGGGACTTCGTGTAAGAGGTTTCCGCGTTGACTGTTCTCCAATGGATGCTCAGGGATCATACTACATTTATATTGATGATATTCGTGCCGTAACAGATTTGTATGATATGGAAAACAGATCTGAAGACGACATGATGGATGACTGGTAGTAGTCTCAGAACCTGAAAACTGGAATCAAAAAACAGCTTCAGGTTCTATAAAATAAGCTTCTTGAATTGACTCCGTACTTTTGTGCGGAGTTTTTTTTTTGTTTAAAGATTTTCCTTCATTATCTGTCTTATTTTCAGGTAAGACGGTAAATATTTGACCTTCCTTCCTTTTTAATAAACTCTATTAGTCCTGCTTTTGAATAGACCCATATGAGCAGATGCACCTGGTCCAGGGAAATTTTTTTCCCTTCAGAAATGAAAATATTATAGAGTTCTTTTGCTGAAAAAGATTCTGGAGTTTTATCAGGAAGGAGTTTTCTGTAACTTTTTTTCCCATGAAGAAGGTAGTTTTCTCCAATTCTGTTTATTCTTTTACCATCCTTGTTCCAGGATTTTCTGAATCGTCTGAGACCGTTTCGGGACTGCTGCAATTCACCTATGTCAGTTCTTTCTTCAATAACACTTACTTCAAGTATTTCCAGGGTAAAGTATCTGTTCAGGAGAATAGGGTAAAGGCCTGTTATTTCCCTGAAAACAGAGTACAGATTCTTTTTTGCAGGGCTTTTTCTTTTGCTGCATTTTCCGCTTTTTAAATTACGGGTTTCAATATATTTTTCTACTGCAAGAGGATATACAATTTTAATCTTTCTTTTGTTTTCAATACAAAACATGCATTTCTTCAGGAGGGAGGATAAATTTCCTGTTTGTATTTCAATTACAGATCCGTCTGCTTCAACTATATCTGCAATGAAAGGGCCTGCGGGAACTTCCATTTTGCTGCCGGGAGAATTAAGGCTGTACAGTTCTTTTAAGGTCTTGTGAAGGCTGGATTCATTAAGAGTATTTATCATTTTTACAACTTACTTACCTCAGTTTAATTGATTGGCTGAAAAGAGTCAAAATTTTTATGTTTTTGACTAGTAAAATCTCCAGAAAATCCAATTCTGAATCCTCTGAAAGTCCCGTAGAATCTGGGGTTGCTGGACTTTTATCACTATTTAAAAACTACTATACAACTTTTTAGGAAGTAATAATAAAAATTAGTAAAAAAAATAATATATCGGCATATTTTTGCATTGACATTATAAAATTTAGGGTTAAAATGTAGATTAAGTGGGAATAAGTGGGAAAAAGTGGTAGACAGTGGTCATGGATATGCTTATCGGCGAATACCGCAATACTCTTGATGAAAAGGGGAGAATTCTTTTTCCGTCAAAATTGCGGGCAGTTTTACAGGAAAACGAACTCGTTATTACGCAGGGTCTGGATCACTGTCTCATGCTTTTCACTATTGAAGAGTGGGAGAGCTTAAATGAAAAAATTGTTGGCTCAGCATCTTTATTTAGTGCTCAGAAAAGTCTTGTAATGCGTCGTTTTATTGCACCGGCGCAGAAAATTGAATTTGACAAAACTGGTCGTCTTTCTATTCCTCAGAGTTTAAGAGAATATGCATCTTTGAGCGGTGAGTGCGTTGTTCTGGGTATTAATAAATACATGGAACTGTGGGACGCAGAAAGCTATAAGGACTACCTGGAAAAGACAGAGAGTTCTTTCCAGCAGGCTGCTGAAAGTATGAGTGATATACTTCTCTAACTTGCAACTGAAGGTTCTGATAATATTTGATTTTGAGTCGTGGGAAGCTCTTTTTCAGGTAACAGATGCCTTCAATTTTTAAATTTTAATTTTTGTGGGGAAATTAAAAATGGAAATTGTGCATACACCTGTTTTGCTCAATGAGTGTTTGAATTATTTGTCGCCTGTTGGAGAATCATTTGAAAAGGATGCTTTTATGATTGATTCTACCCTGGGAGAAGGCGGACATTCTTTTAATTTCCTTTCTAAATATCCTAATCTTAAAATTCTCGGTCTGGATGCTGACTCAAATATTCAGGCCCGTGCAAAAGAAAGGCTTGCTCCTTTTGGTGACCGCATGTCTTTTTACAACGGCTGGTTTAATGATTTCTACACAAATTATTCTGAAGAAAGAAAACCTGATTTAATCCTCTTTGACTTAGGTATAAGTGTTTATCACTATGAGAGAAGTGGCAGAGGTTTTTCTTTCCGTCATGATGAAGAACTGGATATGCGCCTGAATCCTTCTGCCGGAGAAAGTGCAGAAGACCTTGTTAACACAATGGATGAAGAAAGTCTTGCGAATATGATTTATCTCTATTCTGATGAAAAATATTCAAGACGAATCAGCCGGGCTATTTGTGAAGCAAGGGAAAATTCCCGGATTAAATCTACGAAGGAACTTGCTGATATTATCTATAATGCAGTTCCTGGAAACTACAGACATGAAAAAATTCATCCTGCAACCAGAACTTTTCAGGCTTTGAGAATTCAGGTTAACAGTGAACTTAAGCGCCTTCCGCAGGCTCTTCATGCTGCCTTTAATGTTCTTAATCCTGGTGGAAAGCTGGGAGTAATTACTTTCCATTCCCTGGAAGACAGAATCGTAAAAAACTATTTTAGAAATCTTGGTAAACAGTGTATTTGTCCTCCTACAGAAGCAAAATGCTGCTGTGAAGGTCACGCCTGTGCAGAAGTTCTTACCCGTAAACCGGTTGAGCCTGGAGAAGAGGAGATAAGAATGAACTCTCCTTCAAGAAGTGCCAAACTTCGCGTAGTAAGAAAAATATGTGATGCCAGTGATAAAAGACTTTTGTATGTGGAGGCTATGTAATGAATAACAAAAAGAGAAAGTTCCTGACAGTTTTTCTCGCTGCACTTACAGCAGTTGCAATTCCCGGACTTTTAATTTTAAATGCATTTCAGTCTTCAAAATACAAGGATCTTCTTAAACAGGTTACAGATCTTGAAATTCAGCAGGAAAAACTTGTTGAAGAAAATAAGCAGCTGATTACGGATATCAGTATGCTTTCAAGTTCGGAAAGAATTGAAAATATTGCAGAAAATCAACTTGGAATGAGACAGGCAGAGAGTGATGAAATTATCCGGGTTGAAATGGGAGATAATAATGGCCGCTAAAAGTCTTTTACTTCTTGATGAAGTACTTGCTGCCGTAGATGGAATACACGTTCTTGGTGGACATAATTTTTGTTTTACTTCAGTGCAGACGGACAGTCGTAATGTAGAAAAAGATACACTTTTCGTTCCTCTGATTGGTGAAAATCAGGATGGTCATAAGTACTGCCAGTCAGCCTGTGAAAAAGGTGCAAGTGTAATTTTTATTGCTCAGCAGAATTTTGAAAAGGATTCTCAATACTTTGTTGATATTTCCAGACTCTATCCTGATGTATATTTTATTGCTGTAGAAAATACAATGACTGCCCTTCAGAAGGCTGCTGAACGTTATGTTGAAAAATTTCCTTCACTTATAAAAATCGGTGTTACCGGTTCAAGCGGTAAGACTACAACAAAGGAAATTGCGGCTTCAATTCTCAGTCAGAAGTATAAGGTTATTACAAACAAGGGAAACTTCAATTCAGAAACAGGACTTCCTCTTTCAGTGTTTAATATCAGGGAAGAGCATGAAGTTGGACTTTTTGAAATGGGTATGAACCGTGAAAATGAAATTGGTGAAATTGCAGCTGTATTGAAACCATCCTATGCAATTGTAACAAATATTGGTACGGCTCATATTGGAAAACTGGGAAGCCGGGAAAATATTGCCAGAGAAAAAAGTAAGGTTTTTGATTATCTCAATACATTTGGTACAGGTTTTATTCCCAAGGATGATGATTTTGCTGATTTCATGGCAGATTACATTGACGGAAATGGACATGCTGTTTTTTACGGCCAGGATTGTGATGAATCTGTAAAATTCCTTCAGGATAAGGGACTTGATGGTACTGAAATTCAGATTGGTGATTATAAGGCAGTTCTTTCTCTTCCTGGAAAATATAATTTTAAAAATGCACTGGCTGCAATTGCTCTTGCAAAATATCTTTCTGTAAGTGATGAACAGATTGCAAAGGGAATTGAATCCCTTAAACCTATGTTTGGAAGAAGTCAGGTCCTTCATGGAAAATATACAATTGTTCAGGACTGCTACAATGCAAATCCTGATTCAATGGAAAAGGCCATTGATTTTGTTTCCTCAGTAACAAGCAGCCGGAAAAAGATTTTTGTTCTTGGTGATATGCTTGAACTTGGGGATTCGTCAAAAGCTGATCATGAAGCAGCTGGAATTCAGGCTCTTAACAGCAGTGCAGATCTTCTGATTTTTGCAGGAGATGAAATGAAGTCTGCTTATGAAAAAGTTATAAGTGATGAAAAATTCAAATCCGCTGAAAATAAGACTGTTAAATATTTTTCTGGACATTCAGATGAAACTGTTCAGGAAATTTGTAATGCAGTTACTGATTTTGCTCAGCCGGGCGACATCATCCTTATTAAGGCATCAAGAGGAATGGGACTTGAGCGCATTACAGAAAAGCTGGAAGGTAATAAATAAAAATGGATAACTTTACTTTTTATGCAGAAAGACCAAATGACTCATACAGAAGAACTGATCCTTTCTTCATTGTAAGCGTTTTGCTTTTATGGGGATTAGGAATCTTTACAAGTTTCTTCTGTACTTCTGCAAAAAGTGAAGCACTTACCGGGGGTAAATACTATTATTTAACCAAGCAGCTTATATGGTCAGCAATCGGAATGGGATTAATGATTTTTATAACTATTTTCCCTATGAACAAAATCCGTAAATATGTTCCTCTTGTTACACTTGGAACCCTTTTCCTTTGTCTGCTTACATTTATTCCTTTTATTTCCGGAACCCTTAATGGTTCTGCCAGATGGATTTCCATTGGAAGTTTAACATTCCAGCCCTCTGAACTTGCGAAGTTTGCAATGATACTTTTTCTTGCAAATTATTTTGCCAAGGAAGAAGGTGAAGAATCAGGTGGAAGAAAAAACTTTATTGTTCCAATGACAGGTCTTTTTGTTTTTGTATTGATTGTACTTTTGCAGAGAGACTTTTCAACTGCAGTATTAATTTTTGCAGTGGGACTGGTAATCTTCTTTGTTGCAGGGGCAAAACTCTGGTGGCTCTTTCCTTTCCTGGGCCTGGCACTTCCTGCAGCATTCTTTTTGATATTTAGTGAGAATTATCGTATTTCCAGAATTGCCGCTTACTTCAATCCTGAAAATTTCAGTGATGGAGCAGGACTTCAGATTTTAAGAAGCCAGAATGCAATTTCTGAAGGCGGTTTCTGGGGAACAGGTCTTGGAGCAGGCCTGGCACCTATTTACAGAATTCCTGAATTAATTACAGACTACATTTTTGCAGGCTGGGCTACAGCTTTAGGTTTTGTAGGTGTGGTACTTTATTTTATTATTCTGGTTTTCTTTTGTATAAGGGCTGTAAGAATTGCAGTCAGCACACCAAATTATTTTGCTTCCGTAGGAACATTCGGTTGTGTTTTCATGATTGTGGTTCAGTCACTTGTAAACTGTGCAGTAGTCTGCGGTGTAATGCCTACTACAGGTATTCCACTTCCATTTTTTTCAACAGGTGGCTCATCCCTTATTGTTACTTTCATCATGTGCGGTTTCATACTTAATGCCAGTCATTGTGATGCAGGTACTGATTTTGTAAGAAATTATTCAAACAAAAATAGAGATAAAGAAAGTTTTAACGGAGTGGTTGTAGAATATGAGTGATTCAGTTTATTCTAACATTACCTTTGAGGATTTAGAAGATTTTAACAAGTACATGAACAGAAGAGAAGAAAAAGTTCCGGTTAAAAAAGACAAAAAAGTTTTGTTTCTTAAGCTTTTTGTGATTGTAATGGTTGCTGTTCTTCTTGTAGAGGCACTGCTTTACACAACAATCGTACCTGGCCTTAGTCCGGCTAAGATTGAAGTTTTCGGAAACGAATCAATCTCAACAAGAAGCGTTATGGAGTTAATTGCAGACGTTAACAATCAGACCTGGGCAAAATTCGATACAGCTGAAGCCGTACAGAAACTTTCTTACATTCCCTGTATTGAATCTGTTTCAGTAGAAAAAACTTTTCCTGACAAGGTTTTAATCAATATTACAGAAAGAACACCTGTTGCTAAAACAGTACTCATTGAAGACGGAAAGAGCGTATCTGTTCAAATTGATAAAAATGGTGTACTATTCAAGCAGTCAAATTCAACTGTCCTTTCCGATTCAAGTATTCCTCTTGTAACAGGCATTCCCCTTGAATCTTTACAGGACGGAACAAGACTTTCATCAAAATATAGAATCCTCATGGATAGAATTGCAGATATATCCGTTCTTCCTCAGAATTACTTTGCAGCTATCTCTGAGATTAAAATTCTTCCAAAGGATTACGGAAATTATGAACTGGTACTTTATCCAATTAATTCCCGCGTAAGAGTTTTGACAGACAGCCTTCTTACCAGAGAAACACTGGACTATATGATTGTTACACTGGATGTGGTAAAAAAAGTTGAATATGATGTGTCAGAAGTTGATTTGCGTTATGGCTCTGTATCTTATCGCAAAAAGCAGTTTCTGACAGATACAATAGCAGAATAGTTACGGAGAAAAAAACTTGAGTAAAGTTGTGGTGGGACTTGATATTGGTACAGACAATGTCAGGGCAGTAATTGCAGAAGTCGATTCAGATGAAAAAGTAAAGGTTATCGGAATTGCGGAAAAACCTTCACAGGGAATGCGCAACGGTGTAATCGTAAACGTTGATGCTGCAGTTGCAGTTATAAAAGACACTATTGAAGAAGCCGAACTTTCCTGCGGAACTGCTGTAACTTCAGTTTATACAATAATCGGCGGGGCACAGGTTGAAAGCATTAATTCCAAGGGTGGGGTTGGTGTAGATCCAAAAAGCGGCAGCAACAGACCTATGGCAATCCGGGAAGAAACCCGTCAAAGGGCAATTGAATCAGCCAGGGCTGTAAAATTTTCTCCTGACAAAAGACTTATTCATATTATTCCTCAGGAATATATTGTTGATGGCAGCAATGATTTTAAGAAAGAAGAACTTATCGGATCTTACGGGGTAAGACTGGAAGTCTGCTGTCATCTTGTTACGGCATCCATCACCGCTTACGATAAAATCGTTCAAAGTATATACAGGGCCGGCTACAATGTTGCAGCTGACAACCATGGCGTAATGCTTAAAACTCTGGCCGCTTCTTATTCAACAATTCACAACGAAGAAATGGAATTAGGCTCAATTCTGATTGATTTAGGTGCGGGCACAACAGACGTAATGGTAATTAACAAAGGTGCTCCGGTTTATACAGCTTCAATTCCTTATGGTCAGAATTCAGTTACCAGCGATATTGCAAAGGTGAAGGGAATTCCTTACGAAACTGCTGAAAAAATTAAGGTGGAAAGAGGTTCTGCCTGGCCTCAGGATAATGAGGAAGATACAGTAATTATTCCCCCAGTAGGAGGAAAACCTCCTGAGGAAATTGAACAGAGAGAATTGTGTGCAATTATTCTTGCCCGTGAAGAAGAAATCATGAAACTGGTTAAGAAAAGCGTTGTACAGAATGCAAATATTAAGAAGATAAACGGAAGCATTGTTTTGACCGGCGGAGGCGCTGAACTTCCTGGTATAATTGAACTGACACAGGCTGTATGGAAGACTTCTTCAGTTCGTTTAGGTGTTTCTGCTGATTTTGGTGGAGAAGATGATTCTTACAGGTCACCTTCTTTTGCTACAGCCATGGGACTTGTACTTGCAAACAAGGGATCTTCTTCTACTAATAAAACTGGGAAGAAAAACCGTCCTGCGGAAGATTCTGCCGAACGGGGAAAGAATAAAAAGTTTTTTAAAAACTTCTTAAAGCAGTTTTTCTAAAATAAAGGACTGAATATATTAAAGAAGCAGCATTTGTGTTATGGGGATAAACTCTGCTGTTAGGGGTCGGGAGGAAATATGATTGAATTTTCAGTTGATAATGAACAGGATGTATTAACAAAAATTAACCCAACTGTTATTAAGATTATCGGTTGTGGAGGCGGCGGTTCAAGTGCAGTAAACCGCATGATTGAAGATGGAAGTACCGGAGTTGATTTTGTTGTTTTAAATACTGACCTTCAGGCTCTTCATGTATCAAATGCGAAAAACCGCATAGCAATTGGTCAGGCAATTACAGGTGGTCTAGGTGCAGGAGGAAATCCTTCTGTAGGAGAACAAGCCGCTCTTGATGATTCTGATACTATTTCTAAAGTTGTAGAAAAAGCAAATATGGTAATCATTACTGCCGGAATGGGTGGTGGAACAGGAACTGGTTCTGCTCCTATCGTTGCCCGTCTGGCCAGGGAAGCTGGGGCTCTTACAATTGCAGTTGTAACTACACCTTTTGCCTTTGAGGGACAGGTAAGAATGAAAAATGCCCTTGAAGGCTTAAGAAAACTCCGGGAAAATGTAGACTCCCTCATCGTTGTTCCGAATGAACAAATCAATGAAATAAATAAAAAGCAGAAAAGGGACCTTTCCTTTAAGCAGGCCTTCCGTCTTGCAGATGAAGTTCTTTGCCGTGGTGTTCACGGTATCTATGAAATTATTACTGTTCCTGGTGAACCAAATATTGATTTCGCTGATGTAAAATCAGTTATGAAAGATCAGGGGCAGTGTATTCTGGGCGTTGGAGAAGCCAGCGGTGAAAATCGTGCTATTGAAGCTGCTCACAATGCTATTTCAAATCCACTTCTTGAAGATAATCAGATTGATGGTGCAAAGAAAATTCTTGTAAACATCAGCGGTTCTGAAAATCTTTCAATGAGGGAAGTTGATGAAATTGTAAATACCATCAAGGCTTCTGCTGATCCTGAAGTAGAAGTAATTTTTGGTGCAGTTAATAATCCAGGTGATGATGATTTTGTCAGCGTTACCGTAATTGCCACTGGTTTCAATCAATCTGAAAAACAGGTTTCTAACGATCAGGAAGAGGATAACTTTGTTAAAGACAGCGTTTTCTCAAGCTCTATGTTTGAGCAGCTCTTAAAAGGTAAGCCTCTTTCTGCAAAGAATGCAGCTCCCGCAAATGCTTCTTCTCCGGTAGATTCCCTTTTCAATGATGAAGATCTTTCTCAGTCTGATTCTTTAAATCAATCATCTCACCACGGAGATACCCACGATTCTTTTGAAGCAATCATTCATGAAGCAACCCAGCCTTCTTCAAAAGGAGTTGAACCACCTGCTGATTACAAGGGTAGACCAGACAACCTGGATGAACCAGCCATCTGGAGAAAAAAGCTCAGCGGCCTTAGTCGTGAGATTGATTTGAGCGATGACTGATAAAGACAATTTTGAGTCAGAGAAACTAATAAGGGAATTTTATGCTGATCAGATCTATGTAGAAGGTAAAGCTAACCTTACGGCAGAGACTTATGATTTCAGCATAAAGGCTTTCCTTGAATATCTTTCAGTGCAGAATATTCCCATAAAACAATGCACGGTAAAAGATATTTTTGCCTTCCTTGTAAAAAGACGGGAAGACAAGTGCTCTGAGCTTACAATTGCAAAAGACCTTTCTTCACTGAGAGCCTTAGGATCCTTCCTTAAGCGCAAAGGCCTTTGGGAAGAAAATTTTGCCCTTGAAATCGACAGACCTAAAATTCAAAAAAAAATCCCGCGAGTTTTAAGTGTTGATGAAATTGACCGTTTTCTTGAGGCAATTGATGTTTCTAAACCACTGGGAATACGTGACCGCTGTCTCTATGAATTAATTTACAGCTGCGGGCTGCGTATTTCCGAAGCATCAGAACTGCTTATTCAAAATGTCCACTTTGACGAAGGTATAATTATTGTTCACGGTAAAGAGGATAAAGAAAGAATTGTACCTTTTGGTGAAAATGCCCGGGTCTGGCTTTTAAAATGGATTAATGAAGCAAGACCTGAAATATTGAAAAATAAAAGTGTAAATCAGGTGTTTGTAAACGCAAGGGGAACAAAGCTTTCCAGAAAAGGCATATGGAAGAATTTTCAAACCTATGAAGAATTGAGTGGTGTATCTGCTAAAGTCCATACTTTAAGGCATTCATTTGCTACCCATCTTCTTCAGGGGGGTGCGGATTTGCGAATTGTTCAGGAAATGCTGGGGCATTCAGACCTTTCAACTACTACAATTTACACTCATGTGGAAAATGAAGAATTAAAGACCTATCATGCAGGATATTTTCCCGGTCACCAGAAAAATGATGAAAAAAGGGATTAAGATATTGGAGATCCGGAAGAAAAAAGTTAATATACTTGACGAAATTACAGATAATTAAAAGAGATAAAAGTATAAAACTGAGTGTCATTTTGTTCTCAGAATTTGCTTTATAGAATTTATATTAAAACTAAATGGGTGTGGATGATGAAAAAAAATACAATTGCTTTTGCGGCTGTCCTTCTTGTATCAATGGTTAGTCTTTCTTCTTGTGGAGGAACTTCTTATAAAACTGTAAAGCGTTTACAGAAACTTGAAGAAGGGGTAAGTAATCCTGTCACAAAGGAGGAACTTCAGCAGGCAATTGAAAAATATGATCAAAGGGCTATGGATCTGGTAGCTGCCCAGGCTCAGGAAGGAATCTGGTACAAAATTCTTGGGACCCGTTATCTGGATGAAAGAATGTTTGGAAAAGCAATGGAAGCCTTTCAAAATGCCCTCCTTTATTATCCTGACAATGCAAACCTTTATTACTATGTAGCAATCTGTGCAGCTTATCAGGCAAATGCTCAGCTGGATTTTGAAGCCCAGGGACAATCCTTTGCTCATGAAAAGATGATGAATTATCTGAAAGTATCAGAAGATGCCTATTTAAGGGCCCTTTCAATTAACCCAAAGTACTATAGGGCAATGTATGGAATTGGTGTACTCTATACTTTCCAGCTGAATGAAAGCGAAAAAGCTATCCCTTATCTGGAAAAGTTTCTTGAAACTCAGACAAAAGATACAAATGCAATGTTTGTTCTTGCAAGAGCATATTATTCAACCTATCAGTTCCAGAAAGCTATAGACCTTTACGATAAAATCATTGAATTAAACGTAAATCCTGATAAAACTGCTGATGCCCGGACAAATAAAAATATTGTACTTGACGCTCAATCAAGTCATTAATTAACTTTTTATTGTGGAAATAATAGACATCGCAATATCCTCAATCTCCTTTTTAACACTAAGGGAAAAAGTTCTTTTAAGGAAGAATATTGACAGTTTAGACAATCTCGTTATATTGTCTAAAAGTGACATTGGTGAAATAGTAGGAAGAGTTTCAAAAAACGCTCTCTGGAATCCCGGTGAAACGATTTTATTGTCTGAAAGAAGCTGGAAGTTAATGGATTTACTTCACATTAATGGAGTTATGTACAGCGAATCCTCTTATCCGGCACTTCTCAGAGAGACAGTAAATGCACCTTATATGCTTTTTTACAGGGGAAACCTGGATGCATTGAATAAAAAATGCATTTCTCTTGTAGGAACAAGGTATATTTCAAAAGATTCGGCAGAAGGAGCCTATAAATTTGCCCGGGATGCCGCCCTGAACGACTATTGTGTAGTCAGCGGCCTGGCAAACGGCATAGATTCATTTGCTCACAAAGGTGCACTTGCTTCAAGAATAAAAAGTTCTACAGCAGCTGTTCTTCCCTGCGGAATAGATACAATCGTTCCTGGCGGTAACAAAAAACTTTCTGAAGCTATTCTTCAAAGTGATGGTATAATTCTCAGCGAGTATATACCTGGCTGTCCTGCAGAAAGCTGGCGTTTTGTTCAGCGGAATAGGATTATAGCAGCTCTTTCACCTGCAACAGTGGTTATTCATGCTCCACCGGCAAGCGGTGCCTTGATAACTGCAGATTTTGCATTAGATTTTAACAGGGATTTGTTTTTTCACAGTTCCGGCTTTACAGAAGCTTCAATGCTTATTTCTAATGAAAGAAAAAAGCGGCTTCTTGCCTCGACTGCAAAAAATGCTCAGCAGAAGCTGGATAAATCTCCTGAAAAATACATAGAAGATGGCGCTCCCATCGTGGAAAGTTTCCAAGACTTTGTCAAAGCACTTTCTGAAGAACCTGGAAGCCGCATCTCTAAAACAAAATTACAGGCGGAACTCTTTGATTAAGAAATTCTGCTTTTTGAGGTGATTGTATGGCAGAACAATCTGAAAAGAAAAAAACTGCAAAAAAAAGTTCTAAAAAGACATCTAAGTCCAAGAAAATTCTCGTAATAGTTGAGTCTCCTGCGAAGGCTAAAACTATTGAACACTATCTGGGTACGGGTTACACAGTACGCGCTTCAATGGGGCATCTGATTGATTTACCAAAAAGTCGTCTTGCTATTGATGTGAATGATAATTTTAATCCTGAATATATAACTGTCCGCGGAAGGGCACCTCTACTGAAGGAACTGCAGAAACTTGCAAAAGCTTCTGATGAAATCCTTCTGGCATCGGATAACGACCGTGAAGGAGAAGCTATTGCCTGGCATTTAAACCGTGCCCTGGGGCCAAAAACAGAGGCTCCTGTTCAGCGTATTGTCTTTAACGAAATTACTCCTCTGGCCATTAAAGAGGCTGTTCAGCATCCTAGAACAATTGATGAGTCAAAGGTTAATGCTCAGAAAGCCCGCCGTGTTCTTGACCGTCTTGTTGGATATAATCTTAGTCCGCTTCTCTGGAAAAAGGTAAAAAATGGTTTAAGTGCAGGCCGCGTTCAGTCTGTAGCCCTTCGCCTGATCTGTGAAAGAGAGCAGGAAGTTGAAGAGTTTATTCCGGAAGAATACTGGTCCCTGGATGCAGATTTCCAGAAGGGAAAGTCTAAGTTTACGGCCCAGCTTATTCAGTACAAGGGCACTAAGCCTGAACTTAAAAGCGAAAATGACGTTAATCAGATCATAAGCGAAATACAAAACAGTAAATGTACTGTTCAGAATATTAAGGAAACTGAAAAAACTATCCGTCCTAAGGCTCCTTTTACAACTTCTAAACTGCAGCAGGTTTCTGCAACCCGTTTAGGCTATACCTCAAGAAAGACCATGCAGATTGCCCAGCAGCTTTATGAAGGTATTCAGATTGGAAATACCCGTGTGGGTTTGATTACTTACATGCGTACAGATTCTGTCCGTATTTCCGATACTGCAATTGCAGATGTAAGACAGTGGATTACAGACAATTATCCTGCTGAACTTCCTGCAGAAAAAATTGAATATTCTGTTGGTAAGGGGGCTCAGGATGCCCATGAAGGTATTCGTCCGACATATGTAAAATATACTCCGGAAAGTGTTAAGGAATATCTTACAAGGGATCAGTTCAGACTCTATTCCATCATCTGGGAAAGATTTGTTTCAAGTCAGATGAATAACGCAAAGTCTAAGACTACCAGCGTGGATATTGTGGCTGGAGATGCTGTGTTCAGGGTAAGTGCTTCCAAGTTAAGTGAAAAGGGTTTTTATAATGTAATAAAGACTCTTTCAAGCAAGGAAGAAGTTACTGGAAATCTTCCATCCCTTAAGGAAGGAGAGGAACTGGCAAGCGGTAAATTCTATCCTGAGCAGCATTTTACCCAGGGACCTTCCCGCTATACGGATGCTTCAATCGTTAAGACTCTGGAAGAAAAGGGAATTGGTCGTCCTTCAACATACGCTCCTATTATTTCAGTACTTCTGGACAGATATTACGTTACCCGCAGCAACAAACAGCTGGTTCCGACTCAGCTGGGAAAAATCATCTGCAGAATTCTTGTTGAATCATTCCCGGAAGTCATTAATGAACAGTTCACATCTGATGTAGAAAATGACCTGGATAAGGTAGAACAGGGACAGCTGGTGTGGAACAATATGATTGGAGATTTCTACCAGCCCTTCAAACAGAAAGTTGATCAGGTAACTGATACTGCAGAAAGTCTTAAGGGCACTCTGGATGAAGTAACAGATAAAATCTGTGAAAAATGTGGAAAACCTATGGTAAAAAAACTTGGCCGCTTTGGTTACTTCCTTGCCTGTTCCGGATTCCCTGAATGTCATAATACAAAGAGCATTCCTCTTGCAAAATGTCCTATGCCTGGCTGTAATGGTGAAATTGTTGCCAGAAAAACAAAGGGAAGGGGAAAGGAATTTTACGGCTGTACTAATTATCCTAAGTGCGGATTCATCAGCCACTTTAAACCGATTGACGTTTACTGTCCTAAATGCGGCTGGTTCCTGGTTGAAAAGTACGATAAGAAAAATGGTTCTTACAAGAGTTGTATAAATCCTAACTGTGATTATCTTCACTCTGCTGATGATGCTCTTGCTGCAGAAACTGAATTACCTTCTTCAAAATCAGAGGAATAAATTCAGCCTGATTGTATTTTTATTTGTACAGGTGGATTTTTAGAGGTTTGCATTATGGAAGAAAATAAAAGTTCAGAAATTCATGCTTCTGAAAATCCTCATAAAATAACCTTAAAAGAGGCCTCTGACGAATTTCTTTTATATATAAAAGATGTGAGGGGCCTTTCTGTAAATACTGTAACCGGTTATGAAGAAGATTTAAAACATCTTCAGGAAGGACTGGGCTGCGATTTTCCCCTGGAAGAAGTAAAACTGGACTCTATTCGGAATTGTATAGGCAATTTCAGCAGGCGGGGGTACAAGGCTTCTTCAATCAATAGATTTATAGCTGCAGTGAGATCTTTATTTGCCTACTCAAAAAAATTTCACTATATTAAATCTAATATCGCACTGGAAGTTAAGACTTTAAGGCTGCCTTCAAGACTTCCCCGCTATATGACACAGAAAGAAGTGGATCAGCTCTGTTCAGAACCTGACAGAACCCCTCTTCTCTGGCCGGCACGGGATAAGGCTCTGTTTGAGATGCTTTATTCCTCAGGCTGTCGTATTTCGGAAATAGCAGGGCTTAAAATCTCTGATTTTTCCAGTGGTTATTCAAGTGCTCTTGTACTGGGAAAAGGTGGTAAGGAAAGATATGTGTATTTTGAAAAAGATGCACAGGAGGCCCTGAAACTTTATCTTAAGGAAAGAGAGGATAAATTAGGAAACAGGTCTTCTGCTGTTAAGAGTCTTTTTATCAACCAGAAGGGCAGTGCTCTTGGCAGTGGAGGAATAAGGTATATTCTTGGAAGATACAGCGGGCTGGAAGGAACAAATCATCCTGTAAATCCCCATGCCTTCAGGCATACCTTTGCTACGCAGATGCTTCAGTCTGGAGCAGATATCCGAATTGTTCAGGAAATGCTGGGGCATTCTTCCATCAGCACAACGCAGCGCTACACTCATGTAACAACTGCTCAGCTTAAGGAAGTTTATAACCAGGCTTTTCCACACAGCGGAAAAAAAGATTAGTTAAGAATTTATTGGAGTAATTTATGGCTGATGAACAGAAACCAAGAATCCGCAGTACTACAGTTATTGCGGTAAAAAAAGATGGAAAAGTTGCCATGGCTGGAGACGGTCAGGTGACAATGGGCGAAACTGTAATGAAGGGAAATGCCCGCAAGGTTAGAAGAATTTATGACGGCAAGGTTTTAACCGGATTTGCAGGTGCTACAGCAGATGCTTTCACACTCTTTGATAAATTCGAAGAAAAGTTAAAGGAATTTAATGGAGATTTAACCCGGGCAGCAGTAGAACTGGCTAAATTATGGAGAACAGACCGTACCATGGGTAAACTGGAAGCTCTTCTTCTTGTAGCAAACAAAGATACAATTCTCCTTATTTCTGGAACAGGCGATGTAGTTGAACCTGAAAACGATATTCTGGCAATTGGTTCAGGTGGAAATTATGCTTATGCAGCAGCTCTTGCTTATATGGAATCTTCAGACCTCAGCGCCAGGGAAATTGCCGAGCGTTCACTTAAGATTGCAGGAAATATCTGTATTTATACTAATGGACACATTACAAGCGAGGAACTTTAATGGCTGAAAATGAAAATCTCCCTTCACAGAACAATCAGCTTTCTGTAACAGGTGATAAAATGAATCTTCCTGAAGGAATGACTCCTTCTCAAATTGTAAAGGCTCTGGACAATTACATTATTGGTCAGAATAAGGCAAAGCGTTATGTTGCAGTTGCCCTTCGTAACCGTCAGCGCAGAATAAAGCTGCCTGAAGAAATCCGGGATGAGGTAGCTCCAAAGAACATTCTCATGATTGGTCCTACAGGTTCAGGTAAAACTGAAATTGCCCGCCGTCTTGCAAAACTTGTAAAGGCTCCTTTCCTTAAGGTTGAAGCTACAAAATATACGGAAGTGGGATATGTTGGCCGTGACGTTGAAAGTATGGTACGTGACCTGATGTCAGTGGGCGTGAATATGGTCAGGGCTGAATATGAAGAAAAACTCAAGGCTTCCTGTGAACCAATGGTAGAAGAAAATCTTCTTGATTTGCTTTTACCTGGAAGTTCTGAAGAAAAAAAAGAAGATAATGCCCAGACAAATGAAACCAGGGAGAAATTCCGTCAGTGGCTCAGGGAAGGCAAGCTTGAAGACAGAGAAGTTGAAATCAATGTAAAGAGCAAGGCTGGGGTTCCTGGCGTTGGAATTTTTGGCGCTGGTAATATGCAGGATCTGGAAGACAGCATTATTGGTCTGCAGAATGCCCTTAACGGTGGCAAAAATAAGCGCAGAATGATGAGTGTTCATGAAGCCCGTCGGGTTCTCCTTGAAGAAAACCTTGACCGTATGGTTGATCAGGATAAGGTTGCTGATGAAGCAAAGAAACGTGTTGAGCAGAGTGGAATTATCTTCATTGATGAAATAGATAAAATTGCTACAAAAGGTGGAGAAGGTTCAGGCCGTCAGGATGTAAGCCGTGAAGGTGTACAGAGGGATATTCTTCCGATTGTTGAAGGCAGTGATGTAAATACAAAGTGGGGTATTGTTAATACAACTCACATCCTTTTTATTGGAGCAGGTGCCTTTTCTGTTTCTGCCCCAAGCGATCTTATTCCTGAACTTCAGGGACGTTTTCCTCTTAGAGTTGAACTTGAAGCCCTTAAGAGGGATGAGTTCAAGCGTATTCTTACAGAACCTAAGAATGCTCTTCTCAGACAGTATGAGGCTCTTCTCAGCACAGAAAATGTCTCTCTTAATTTTACGGAGGATGCAATTGACCGTATGGCCGAAATTGCAGAGGAAGTAAACTTCCGTGCTGAAAACATCGGTGCCCGCCGTCTCCATACAATTATGGAAACTGTAGTAGAAGATATAAGTTTTTCCGCAGATGAACATGCCGGTGAAACAATTACAATCGATGCTGATTATGTAAATAAGCAGTTAGGCGATGTAGTACAAAGTCAGGATTTACAGAAATATATTCTGTAGAAATACTCTTTCAGGCTTGCTCTGGCGGCTATTTTGTCCGTCAGGCGGCCTTTTTTTTATCCTTCCATACTCCCAGATTACCTTGACCGTAAAAAAGACTTAACTTTTTTTTTCAGAATCCGAAATATAAAGTATGGAAATGAATAACAGCTTCAACAATTCAATAGATTTACTCCACAGAGCTCTTGATGTTCAGTCTCTCCGCTATACTGTTACTGCAAATAATATTGCCAACAGCGAAGTTCCGGGCTACAAAAAGCAGTATGTTAATTTTGAAAGCCAGCTTAAGAAGGCTTATGAAAGCAGGGACAATGCCCATGAATCATTCAGGATGATTACTTCTGATTCCAGACATATAGAAAGTCAGGTTCCGATGGACTGGCGTGATGTTGAGCCCCGCCGGGTAACAGACTACATTACTTCTGCAAAAGCGAACGGAAATAATGTAGATGCAGAAGAAGAAGCTATGAACCTTGTTCAGATCCAGCTCCAGTATCAGCTTCTGGCTCAACTGGAAAATTTTGAATTCAGACAGGTTAATACAGCAATACAGACAGGCCGCTGATATTAGAAAAATAGATTTTGATTAAAAGAGGATAATATGGGACTTTTTACAAGTATTAACATTGCAGCTTCAGGAATGAGTGTTGAACGCTGTCGTGCTGATGTAATTTCAGATAATATTGCAAATGCTACTACAACCCGTACTCAGGAAGGCGGTCCTTACAGAAAGAAAACTGTAATTGTACAGCCAGTTGCTTCAAAATATCCTCAGTGGCGTTCTCCATTCGGTCCTCTTGGTCAGGATAATGGTCCTGGAAAAGGTGTAAGAGTCAAGGAAATCCGTGAAGATGAATCTCAGGGACGTCTTGTTTATGATCCTACTCACCCTGATGCCATTCAGACTGGTCCAAATAAAGGTTTTGTAGAATATCCCAATGTTAATATTGTAAACGAAATGGTAGATTTGATTTCTGCCAACAGAGCTTACGAAGCAAATGTAAGTGTTATCCAGGGCAGTAAAGAAATGTTCAATGCAGCCCTTCAGATTTCACAAAAGTAATTAGTCTGATGTTTTTTATTTTCAGTTAAAGATTTTTTAATTGATAAAACAAATAAAGTCTGATATTTTTTTTAATGGGAATAGGGGGATAAAATGGAGTTTACAATCGGTTCTCTTGAATTAAACAGAACAAACCCGGCACATGTGGGAACAAAGCCTCTCATTGATACTACAAAAACTTTATATCAGAATCAATTCGGAAATATTTCAAATACTGCTCCTGCTGAAAAAAAAAGTAAGAGCCTTTTTGAAACATACCTGATGGATGCCATTGATGGTGTGAATCAGCAGCAGCTCAAGGCTTCAAAACTTGAGGAACAGATTATTACTGAGCCTGAAAGTGTTGATATTCATGATGTTACGACTTCCATGGCAAAAGCTCAGATGTCACTGGATATTGCCCAGACTGTAATCAACAGGCTTCTGGATGGATGGGAACAGCTTTCCCAGAACAGATAAAATAGGCAGATAAAGTCCGGTTTTCCCTTAAAAAACCGGCTTTTTTATATTTTATATCTTGGATTTTTGATTAAAAAATTCATATTACCCTTTTCAAATTTTACTAAACGTGTTAAAATTCTTCTAATAATAGCAGTTATTATGTCAATGTGGGAAAGACTTTGATTGCTAGGATAAAAGTTGAATTCGTTCACGGGAGGGGAAAATGAACGAATGGTTTAAGAAATTTTTTAAAACCATAAAAGAAAAGTGGGCCAAGTGGACAAAGGTACAGAAAGGTATCCTGATTGGCATTTTCGTAGTAGTAATCGTTGCTATTGTACTTCTCATTACACTTTCATCAAGACAGACTTCAGTAAGACTTTTCAACAGCCCTGTAACAGATCAGACTAAACAGGGACAGATTCTTGATTATCTTTCAGAACATCATGTAAACGCCTACGCTACTTCCGACGGCTATATTTATGTAGATGATGCTAAAACTGCTGAGAAATACCAGTCCATGCTGGTTGCAGATCAGCTTGTGCCTACAGAAATCAATCCTTATGACCTCTGGAAAACTGACCGCTTCTCAATTTCGGATTTCCAGGAAAATAAAGTAAACTGGAAGCAGACTATTGAACGTCAGTTAAAGCAGCGTCTTGAAGCCCTTCCTGATATCAGACTGGCAAATGTAACTGTTGCTCTTCCTGAGGACAGTCTTTTCGCTTCAACTCAAAAAATGACAACTGCATCTGTTACCCTGTTTGCAGCATACGGCAGGGAAGATGTTCTCAGCAGTAAGAAAAAGGTTCAGGGTTTACAGAATCTTATTAAAAAATCCGTTGAAGGACTTACTGATGAAGGTATTACAATCCTTAACGGTGACACTCTGGAAGAAATCAATGATTTTGCCGGAATGGAAGAAAGTGAAGCTGTAGAAATTACAGAAAAGCAGCAGAAACTTATTAGAAAAAAAGAAACTGAATATTCAAATCAGGTTCTGGAACAGCTGGCCGGAACTTTTGGCCGTGATCGTGTTAGAATCACCAGTATGAAAATTGAAATGGACCAGTCAAAACAGACTGTCCAGGAGAAAAAATATTCTGGTGTTACACTTAAAGAAGATAATCCTGACACTCCTTATGATGACTCTGAAATCCGTGATAATCTTGTATTATCTTTTGAAGAAATAAATAATGTTTTTGAAGGAACCGGTTATAATCCTGAAGGCCCTGCTGGTGTTCAGGGACAGAATCCTGCTGTATATTCAGATGCATCAAATCTGATTGGAAGGGAAACACGTTCATCAATAAAACAAAACAATGCCCTTAATGAACAGAATATTTACAAGGAAGTTGCCCCTCAGATAGACAGAGTGACTCTTGCAGTCAACATTGATGGTACCTGGAAGAGAAAATATGACGAAGAAGGCCATCTCCTTTTTACAATGGAAAACGGAATCCAGAGAGAGTACACCCCAATTTCAAAGGAAGATCTGGATTCAGCACTTGAGCTGGTAAGGGCCGCCGTAGGTTATGACAAAAGCCGTGGAGATTCTGTTGTTGTAACAAATATTGCCTTTGACCGTTCAGAACAGTTTGCAGCAGAAGATGAAGCTGAACGTAAAAAAATTGCAACCAGAAGAACAATTTTCTTTGTTTCAATAGGTTTAATTCTCGTTCTTATTGCCTTTATTCTTATTCGTCTTATTTCTCGTGAAATTGAAAGACGCCGCCGCCTCAGAGAAGAAGAACTCTTACGTAAGCAGCAGGCAGAAAGAGAAGCAGCCCTTTGGGAAGCAAAAGAAAAAGGTATGGAAGTTACAATGTCTGTTGAAGAACGTAAGCGGGCAGAACTTCAGGAAAATGCTATTGCTATGGCTAAGGAACATCCAGAAGATGTTGCAATGCTTATTCGTACATGGCTTACAGAGGAGTAGAATATGAGTGATTCAAGTTCAGGCTCAGGAATCAAACAGCCAATCAAACAGGCTGCAACTCCTAAAAAGAAAAATGCAATTAAAGATTATAAGAGTTTGACAGGTAGGCAGAAAGCTGCAATCTTCCTTGTTGCTTTAGGTTCAGACGTGTCATCTCAGGTAATGAAACACTTGAGGGAAGATGAAGTTGAAACACTGACATTTGAAATTGCCCGTCTTGAAACTATTGATGCAGAATTCAAGGATCAGGTACTGGAAGAATTCCAGGAGTTAATGCAGGCTCAGAACTTTATCACTACTGGTGGTATTGATTATGCCCGTGAACTTCTTGAAAAATCTCTTGGTTCTCAAAAAGCAATTGATATTATCAACAGGCTTACTTCAAGTCTTCAGGTCAGACCTTTTGATTTTATCCGCCGTACAGACCCGGCACATCTGTTAAACTTCGTACAGCAGGAATATCCTCAGACTATTGCCCTTATTCTGGCATATCTGGAACCTGCAAAAGCTGCCACAATCCTGCAGAATCTTCCAAATGAAATACAGCCGGAAGTTTCAAAGCGTCTTGCTACAATGGACCGTACATCTCCAGATGTTCTTCGTGAAGTTGAACGCGTTCTTGAAAAGAAACTTTCAACTCTGTCAAACGAAGACTATACTGCAGCCGGTGGTGTTGATTCTATCGTTGAAATTCTTAACCTTGTTGACCGTTCATCTGAAAAGGCAATCATTGAAACTCTCGAAGAAGAAGATCCTGAACTTGCAGAAGAAATCAAGAAGCGTATGTTCGTATTCGAAGATATTGTTATGCTTGATGACCGCGCTATTCAGAAAGTTCTTCGTGAAGTCGATCAGCAGGAACTTGCAAAGGCCCTTAAGTCTGTTGATACAGAAGTACAGGATAAAATCTTCCGTAACATGTCAAAACGTGCAGCAAGTATGCTTAAGGAAGATATGGAATTCATGGGACCTGTCCGCTTGAAAGATGTTGAAGAATCACAGCAGAAGATTGTATCTGTTATCAGACGTCTTGAAGACAGTGGTGAAGTTGTTATTGCCCGTGGCGGTGATGACGAAATGATTGTATAATCAGATTATTAAAAGTACTGGAGTAATAAATGGCTAAGGCGGTATTTCGTCCTAACGAAATTGAAAACAAAGATAATGTAGTGGTTCTCAAATTAAACAGGGATTTTGCTCCTCCTGTAGAAGAAGTTGAAGAAGTTCCTGAATATACAGGGCCTACTGCTGATGATCTCCGCCGGGAAGCTGAAATCTTTAAAAAGAATTTTGAAGAAGAAAAAGCCCAGATGCTTTTAAAGGCACAGGAAAGTGCTGATCAGATTGTAAAAAATGCTGAAACTGCAGCTTTTGCGCAGGTAAAACATCAGACTGACCAGGCTCAGATTATTAAAAATCAGGCACAAAAGGAAGCTGAAGAAATTGTAGCAAAAGCTCATGCGGAAGCAGAACAGATTCTGGCCAAAGCCCGTGCTGAAGAGACCGAAGTTTATAATAAAGCGAATCACGACGGATTTGAAAAGGGCCGGGAAGATGGTTATCAGCAAGGTAATCAGGAAGCCCAGCGCTTGATTGAAAGAATTCACACAATGACTGAATCCATTCAAAACAGACGTCAGGAAATTCTTGATAATACGGAGCAGCAGATTGTAGATCTTGTTGTTCTTATGACAAGAAAAGTTGTAAAAATTCTTGGTGAAAATCAAAAGAATGTAATCATGGCTAATGTTGTGCAGGCACTTAAAAAGGTAAAAGGTCGTGGTGAAGTTACCCTTCGTGTCAATCTTGCAGATGTTAAGCTTACTACAGATCATATATCTGATTTTATACGTCAGGTTGAAAATATTAAAAACATTCACGTTGTTGAAGATTCCTCTGTTGAAAGGGGTGGCTGTATTGTAGAAACAGACTTTGGTGCAATAGACGCAAGAATTTCCAGTCAGCTTTCAGAAATGGAAACAAAAATTCTTTCTATCTCTCCAATTAAAACTGTTAACAAGTCAGATGTACAGAATCCGGACATATAATTTATATTGAATTATTTTCATCTTATTCACTTTGTAAGATAAATTAATTTGGGGATTTTAGGGGAAATTAATTTATGGAAGAATTCTTCAAGAAATATGTGCAGGCTATTGAAAATACAGAACCTATAAAATATACCGGCAGCGTAACTGCAGTAAGAGGATTGATGATTGAAAGCAATGGTCCCCGGTCTGCAATTGGTGAAATTTGCCGAATTGAAATTGGTGCCGGACAGGAATCTGTTCTTGCTGAAGTTGTTGGCCTTGAAAATACTTCTGTAAAGCTTATGGCTTACGGGGAAACAAAAGGTATTGAGGTCGGCTGTACTGTTGTAGCTTCCGGCCACACTCTTGAAGTTCCTGTTGGACCTCAGCTTTTAGGAAGAGTTCTGGATGCCTTAGGAAATCCTTGTGACGGAAAGGGGGATATTACTTCCGGTATTTATTATCCAGCCATTGCCAAAAGTCCTGATCCTATGCTGCGAAGTGAAATCTCAAAAAGAATTACTACTGGTGTCAGGGCAATTGATGGAGTACTTCCGGTTGGAAAAGGTCAGCGTCTTGGAATTTTCGCAGGTTCCGGGGTAGGAAAAAGTACCCTTATTTCAATGATTGCAAGAAATACAAATGCGGATGTTAACGTAATTGGTTTAATTGGTGAACGCGGCCGTGAAGTAATGGAATTTATAAAAAGAGATTTAGGTGAAGAAGGCTTAAAGCGTTCAGTACTTGTAATTGCTACTGGTGATCAGTCTGCCATTGCCCGTGTTCGTGCTGCATATGTAACCACAGCCATTGCTGAATATTTCAGAGACCAGGGCAAAGATGTAATGCTTATGTTCGACAACATTTCTCGTTTTGCAAAAGCTCAGCGGGATGTTGGAATCGAAAGTGGTCAGCCTCCTGCCAAAGGTTCATACCCAAGTATTGTTTACGACTCCATACAAAAACTCCTGGAAAGAACAGGTACCAATGACAAGGGATCAATCACTGCTTTTTATGCGGTTCTTGTTGATGGTGATGATATGGATGATCCTATTGCTGATACAGTGCGCGGTGTTCTGGACGGACACGTTGTTTTAAGCAGACGTCTGGCAGGCCTTCAGCATTATCCTGCAATTGATATGATGACATCAATCAGTCGTCATTCAAAAAGAGTAAGCGGTCCTGTTACGAGACAGGCTGTGACTAAAGTAAGGCGCTGGATTGCAACCTACCATGAACAGGAAGATATGATTGTTACAGGTGCCTACCGGAAAGGCTCCATGCCTGATGTTGATGAAGCAATTGAAATGCATCCTCTCATTGAAGATTTCCTCTGTCAGGATGAATATGATAAATGTCCTATCGAAGATACTCTAAAAAAACTTTCCGAATTAAGCGGAATAGAAATCCCTCAGGAAGAGTATTCTGAAAATGCTGCTTCTCTTTAATAATAAGCGCTTATGAAAAAGTTTGAATTTAAATTGCAGAAAGTTCTGGATCTTCGTGAATTTGAAAAAAAACAGGCTCAGATTGAATTAGGAAAAGCAACTGCCAGGGTAAATGAGATTCAGGAAAAGCTTAATGCAATTGCAAGTCAAAGAATTAATGTTTCCAGTCAGATGAAGGATTTGTCAGGTTTTGACAATTATTATAACTGTCAGCAGTACTTTATATTTCTGGATAATAAAAAAGAAGAATTCCTTCAAGAAATGGCCAAAGCTGAACTGGTGGTAGAGGAAAAACGAAAAGTTTTTATGGAAGCCAGTACCAATGTAAAAGTCTTAGAAAAACTCAAGGAAAAAAAATTATCTGACTGGAAAAAAGAAAAAGCCAGGGAAGAAGATCGTGAAATGGAGGAACTTATTTCTTCAAAATACTCAAACAAAGAAGATTTGTAGTAATTTGAAATTTATAAATTTTAAGATACAATATTAAAAGAATAAACGGAGAAAAAATTGTTTGATTTTATCATAAAGTATAACCTGATTATAATGGTTGCTCTTCAGTCTGTTTGTGGACTGATAATTATTCTTACGCTCTTTACTGATAACCTTGGAAAATCCCGGAAAATTGCAATTGTACTTCTGGAATTAACATCAATTCTTTACCTTGCATCCAGTCAGTTTTATAATATGTATAAGAATAATTCGGGACATTCCGCTCTTTTAATATTGAAATGTGCAAAATTTTTTGATCATTTATTCGGTCTTATTGTAATTTTTTCTTTTGGTATTTATCTGAAAGATCTCTTCCTTCATGAAGGTGGTTTTAAAAAGCTTCCTGCATTGCTTTTTGTTTCAGACTTTATCCTTTTAGCAGGCGTTATAATTCTTATAATCTCCCAGTTTACGAATTTTTATTACAGTTTTGATCAGAATAATGTATATATTCATGGTAAGGGAAGATTAGTTTCATACATTCTGCCTTTTGCAGCCTTAGTTTTCCAGTTCATTTGTATTTTAAGATTTTTTAACAGGTTTACAAACAGAATCCGTATTCCAATCCTGCTCTTCATTTTCATCCCTCTTGCGGCTTCCATCCTTCAGTTTTTCCACGGTGGAATTTCTGCCTCTAATATTTCTACAGTAGGTATGTCAATTGTTATCTACGTTTTTGCAATTCAGGAAATGAATAAGACAATTGAAAATGCCCATAAACGTGAAGTTCAAATTCTTGAAAATTATCAGAAGGAACTTGAAAATACGGTGGAACTTCGCACGAAAGAACTTAAAGCTGCAAATGAAAAAGCAAGAAATCTTCTTTTAAATATTCTTCCGGAAGAGGTAGCAAAAGAACTTTCAGAGAATCCGGACAAAATTATTTCTCAAAAATATCCTAATGCCACGGTTCTGTTTACAGATATTGTTGGTTTTACAAAGCTTAGTTCAACAATGACAGCAGAAGAAACCGTTACCATGCTGAACAATCTTACATCCCTGTTTGATGAACGATCAGAAAGGGATGGTGTTGAAAAAATAAAAACAATTGGTGATGCATACATGGCCGTTACTGGTTTAAATAAAAATCAGAAAAACGACGGTGTTATGCGGATGATAAAATTTGCTCTGGGCCTTTTAAAGGATGTAGATGATTTTAATCAGAAATACAATCAAAATCTGCAGATCAGAATCGGAATTAATTCTGGAAATCTTGTAGCCGGCGTGATTGGAAAAAAGAAATTTATTTACGATGTGTGGGGAGACACTGTAAATGTAGCAAGTCGTATGGAAAGTTCCGGAAAACCAATGCAGATTCATCTGTCTCCTTCTGTATATCTTCAGGCTAAAGATAAACTGCCTCCCCTGGAACCTGTAAAAGTTGATATAAAAGGCAAGGGAATTATGGATACATATTTCCTCAGATATAAAAAAAACTAAAAAAAAATGCACTGACTGAAGGACAAAATCAGCTTCAGCAGTGCAAACATAAAACTTAAAAAAGTTTAGATTTAATTAATAGTGGAATGCAGAGCCTCCAATAAATTCCCTGATAATTGAATGGGACGGAACCGCTGTAGCAGGAATAGTTGAAAAATATCCCAGAAACTGCAGGAGTCTGCTTGCTTCAGCGTATTGACTTTCCAGAGGAGAAACGCAGCGTAAAAGAGGATCTGCATACACTTTCAAAACAGGAAGTTCATAATCGAGGGCTGTATTCAGCATGGCATCTGCATTGTTCTGAAATGGGAAAATATGAAGCCGTTCTCCCTTCTGAACATTATCCCACATTGCAATTGTGTCAGCTGCAGATTTACCACGGAACTGAGAGTCACGGACAATGCGGCGGATTAAACGGTTGTCGCTTGTTGCAATACGATTGTGATCATCCAGATTTAGCTGAGTAAGTGCAGAAAGATAAATCTTAAACTTATATTCCTCTGGAACAAGAGGTGTAAGTTTTGGATTAAGGCCATGAATTCCTTCAAGAATCAAAATCTCATTAGGAGCAAGTTTCATTGTATCGCCGTCTTTGTAATAAGAAAGACCTTCGTGGAAATCATAAGAAGGGACCTTTATTTCTTTTCCTTCGAACAAATCCACAAGATTCTGATTAAGAAGTTTAACGTTCAGGGCTTCAAGACATTCGTAATCATAATTTCCGTTTTCATCCAGAGGAGTATCCTTTCTTCCAACATAATAATTATCAAGGGAAATAACCTTTGGCTTATAACCGATTGCCTCCAGCTGCATACCAAGTTTCTTTGCAGAAGTAGTTTTTCCGCTGGAAGATGGTCCTGCAATCAAAACAACTTTTACAGTTCCCTTCTGCTGAATCTGATCAGCAATTTCAGAAATACGTTTAACCTGGAGAGTTTCTGTTATATCAATAAAATCATTTACTTTTCTGTCATGAATAATTTCGTTAAGGGTTGCTGCAGAAGTAACATTCAGCTGTTTTCCCCAGTCCTTGTAGCGTTTGTAAATTTCAAAAAGCTTAGGCTGATCCTGGAATTCCGGCAGCTGTTCTGGGCTGTCATGCTTAGGGAATCTTAAAAGAAAGCCCTCCTGATAAGGCATCAGGTCAAATACAGAAAGAATTCCTGTAGAGGCAACAAGAGTTCCAAAATTCAAATCGTAAAAATCATCCAGACTGTTAACCTGAATCCTGCTTGGAGACCGGTAGTTAAGCTGCTTGCGTGTTTCTACCATTCCAAGCCGCTCGAAAATTTCACAGGCTTCTTTGTAAGAAATAACGTCGTTTACAATAACCCTGTCTTCCTTTACGAGTGACTCCATTTCTTTTTTCAGAGCCTCAATATCCTGGCGGGAAAAATTATCCTTTTCCAGTGTATAGTAGTAGCCGTAACCCAGACTGTGGCCAACCAGAAGCCGTCTTCCAGGGAAAAGTTTATGAGCTGCACAGCCTAAAAGAAAGCAGAGTGAACGGCGGTAAATTGCAGCTCCGTCCTTTGTATCTGCATAAACAGGTTCAATATCCGCATTAATATTAATAATGCTGTCCAGAGAGGAAATTTCATTGTTTACCTTAACAGCAAGAATTTTTCTGCTCTTGTCACAAGTTTCCTGCAAGCGGTTAAGCAAAGTTACAGGACGAATCTCATTTTCCACCTCAAGGGTGCTTTTATCCGGAAATGTAATTGTAATCTTTTTCATAGAAATAATTATAATTTCTAAAAGAGGATTTTTCAAATTAATTCAAGAAAGAGGATGTAATTTTTTTAGAATTTTCAGGAGCCGCCGCCATTCCTTCTACGGGCTTTCCCTGGCTCCGGTGCTTCGCACACCCTCCGGGTCCAGTCCAATCCCGGCTGGTCTGCATTCAGTTCAAAAGCCTTTTTCCCTAACTATCTGCGCTTTTCAGTGTGGGTTAAGTGCCAGCCCCATCTTTCAGGACAGCGGTACATTCTCAGCCACACCTTCTGTTCTTCCTGACTTTTTTTCATCTGCTTTTTAGCGTCCCATCTGAAACGGTAAAGAGCTTTTGGATTTCCATTAGAATCCCGGCAGGAACAGGCATTATGCTTTACATGTATTCTGCTGGATTTTGGCGCAAGGTGAAAGTTCCCGCACTTTTCACAAAGATAAATATAGGTTTTTGACCCATATCTTTCCCTGACATATTTTTTCGCCTCCCTGGCTTCCTTTTTAGAAGAATAAGCTTTCAGAGGCTTTCCGCTGACTTTTGCAATACATTCTGACATATTGAAATATTCTATTATTTTTCCATTTTTGTATAGTAGCAGAGACCTTCAAATCCCTCATTGACACCTATTTTACAATTACGTAAAATTAGACGTTTTTATTTTTTTATCCCGAGGGTGGCAAAATCAAATGCTGGACAAAATGCGTAATATCGGCATCATGGCACACATTGATGCAGGAAAGACAACAACAACAGAAAGAATTCTCTATTATTCAGGAAAAATTCACAAGATTGGTGAAATAGACGACGGCGCTGCTACAATGGACTTTATGAAGCAGGAACAGGAGCGTGGAATTACTATTGCTTCAGCTGCAATTACAACTGACTGGAAGGGTTATACAATTAACATTATTGATACTCCGGGACACGTTGATTTTACTGCTGAAGTTGAACGTTCCCTCCGTGTTCTTGATGGTGCTGTTGCCGTTATATGTGCAGTAGGCTGGGTTCAGCCTCAGACAGAAACAGTCTGGAGACAGGCCGACGGTTTCCATGTTCCAAGAATCTGTTTTGTAAATAAAATGGACCGTATTGGTGCAGACTTTTTTGGTGCAATGAATGACGTTCATGAAAAATTCGGCTGCCAGACTCTTGCTCTTGAAATTCCATGCGGCCAGGGTGGTGACTTTAAGGGTGTAATTGACCTCCTTAACATGAAGGAAATCCACTGGGACGAAGAAAGTGAAGGGGAAAAATTTACTGTGTCAGAAATTTCCCAGGAATATCAGACACAGGCCCAGGAATGGCGCGAAAAACTTATAGATACAGTTGCTTCAAATGATGATGCCCTTGGAGAAAAATATCTTGAAGGTGAAGAAATCACAAATGATGAACTTAAAGCCGCAATCAGAAAGGGAACAATTAACAGAACCCTGGTTCCTTTCCTTTGTGGATCAAGCCGCCATAATCAGGGAATTCAGCCCCTCATCGATGCAGTAATTGACTATCTTCCATCTCCTGTTGAAGTTCCTCCTGCAGAGGGAATTCACATTACAAAACACGAAGAAAAGAAGGTTGAGGTTATCTGTGATGAAAATGCAAAGGCCCCTGTAGGTCTTGTCTTCAAGATTCAGTTTGATCCTCAGGCAGGTATGCTCTGTTTTATCAGAATGTATGCAGGAAAAATTACTACCGGTACACAAATATACAATGTTTCAAAGAAAAAGCGTGAACGCATTAACAGAATCCTTCGTGTAAATGCAAATCACATGGAACAGATGAACGAAGTAAAGGCCGGAGATATTGCTGTTGTTCAGGGCTTTAAGCTTGCTCAGACAGGTGACTCAATCGGCAGTGAAGGTATGCCTGTTCTTCTTGAAAGCGTAAAATTCCCTGAACCTGTAATTTCCATTGCCATTGAACCGGAGACAATGTCTGATAGAGATAAACTTCTGGAAACTCTTGAACTTCTGGGTCATGAAGATCCTACCTTTACTTACAGGGATGATGAAGAAACTGGTCAGCTGGTAATTTCCGGAATGGGTGAACTTCATCTTGATGTTCTGGTAACAAGAATTCGTGATGACTATAAAGTAGCCTGCCGCGTTGGTGCACCTCAGGTTACATATCGTGAAGCTGTTACAACTGCCGCAGATTACGTTGAAGAATATTCAAGAGTTCTGGGTGGAAAAGAAAACGCTGCATACATTAAGCTTCATCTTGAACCTCGTGAAACCGGAGCAGGAAACCTTTATGAATGTAATGTTCAGGAAAATGATGATTCAATGCCTCAGGAAATTCTTGACGCTGTAGAAAGTTCCATCAATTCAAGCCTGGCTTCAGGAATCAATATGGGCTATCCTTGTACAGATACTCTGGTTCGTATTGACGAAATTAAATATGATCCTAACACTGGTACAACATTTGCATTTGAAGCAGCTGCCGCAGAGGCTTTTGACAAGGCTGCAATGTCTGCAAATCCTGTTCTGCTGGAGCCTGTTATGGCAGTTGATATTGAAAGTCCTACAGAGTTTACAGGTGAAGCAATGAGTCTTGTAACTCAGCGCGGTGGAATGATTGCAAGTATGGATGATAAGCAGGGCGGTTCAATTATTCACGCTCAGGCTCCAATGGCCGTTATGTTTGGATTTACAACCAGCCTTCGTTCTGTAACTCAGGGAAGAGCAAGTTTCTCAATGAGCTTCTCTCATTTTCAGAAAAAGAACTAAACAGTAAAACTGGCCTCTCGTTTTAAGGCGGGGGGCTTTTTTTATCTTTATATAACTTTTACAACTAATTTCAATACACAGACAATGAAAGAAATTCTCTGTTTGACAATTTTAGTAGAAACTTCTCCTCAGGCACTTCCCCTTGGTGCGGCTTGTATAGCCTCCGCCATTAAAAATCATGCTGCTTTAAAAAATTACAAAGTCAGCCTGGAAGCTTTTTCTGTGGAAGACAAGGAACTGGCAGAAAAATCTGAAGATGAAAGAGCCGGCCTCCTTGCAGAAAAAATTCTCTCTCTTCACAAAGATTTGTCTGCACTCCTTTTCAGCGTCTATGTATGGAACAGAAAGATTCTGGAAAAACTTGCCCTTATCCTCAAGGAAAAAAATCCTTCCATCATTACTATAGCTGGTGGTCCTGAAGTTACTGCAAATCCCCTCAGCTTCTCCAGCTTTGACTATCTTTCTGCCGGGGCAGGGGAAGTTTCAAGTCCTGCCTTATTAGCAAGGCTCCTGGAAAATCAGGAATACGAAGATAAATCCCCGGAAGAAAATCCACAGGGCTTTGCCTTTGGAATTCAGGGAATATATGAAAATCCCTATTTAAATAAAAGTGAAAAGAATAGTTCAGATTTACAGACCAACTTTACGGCAGAATCTCTTTTAGGGCATAGAGCTCTTTCCGTAAAAATGCCTCTGGTTGTCCGGTCAAAAAATCCGGATCCTGCAGAACTTTCATCTCCTTATTTAGATGCAACCCTTGATCCTCAAAAATACGGCGGCGTACTCTGGGAGCTGGCAAGAGGCTGTCCTTTTAAATGCAGTTACTGCTATGAAAGTAAGGGAGAAAAACGAATCCAGCATTTTCCAAAAGAAAGACTTTTAAATGAATTGGAATACTTTGCTGAAAAAAAGATTCCCCAGGTTTTTGTTCTGGACCCAACCTATAACGCCGACAAAAAGCGTGCACTGGAAATGCTTAAGACTATAAAAAAAATTGCTCCTGACATGTTCTTTTACTTTGAAGCAAGGGCGGAGTTTATTGACCGGGAATTAGCCCGGGCCTTCGCTGAAATAAACTGCAGCCTTCAGTTTGGCCTTCAAAGTGCAGATGTGGAAGTTCTCAAAAAAGTAAACCGAACTTTTGACAAAAAACTTTTTGTAAGAAATATCGGCTTTCTGAATCAGGCAGGGGCAGTCTTTGGATTTGACCTTATTTATGGCCTTCCTGGAGACACCTTTAACGGCTTTAAAAACAGTATTGATTTTGCCATGAGCCTTTATCCAAACAATCTGGAATTGTTCTGCCTTTCAGTCTTGCCGGGAACACAGCTTTATGAAGAAGCCGAGTCTCTGGGCTTAACCTGGCAGGCCCTTCCTCCTTATCATGTAGTAGATTCCGTCAGCTTTCCAGGTCCTGAACTTAAGAGGGCAGATTCACTTGCTGCAGCATGTGACTTCTTTTACAACTGTGGCCGTGCAGTTCCCTGGTTCAATTCCGTTGCAAGAAGTCTGCATCTGAAAGCCTCAGCCATATTTGGAGAATTTGCAGTATGGGCGGAAAAAATGAAAATCGACTTGAAAAAGACTCCGGCGGATAACGACTATATCCTTAAGTGTCAGCTGGACTTTCTCCAGGAAGCATATAAAAAAAGAAATCAGCAGAAAAGTTTTTTCCTGGCAAAAGACCTTCTGCTTTTAAATGGGGCAATCTCTGAAGCAACTGCCAGCGGCAGGGAATCAACTGTTAAACTGACCTACCACCCGGATGACCTCATGAGTGAATACTCCCAGGATTTTTCTTTTTTCCTGAAAAATGCCCGGCCTTTTAACTGCAGGGTCAAAGTCTTCTGCGGTAAAAACGGTGTGGATTATAAAGTCCTGAAATAATTTTTTTGGAACGCAACTCTATTGCAGGTCCAGTATTGTTTTCTTTAAGAAAAAACTTCATCCTATTACCTCCTTCCGTGGCTCAGTAGCCCTCGGTGCTCCGCACTTGCCTTTCAGGCACCCACTCCAGTCGGGCTCAGGCCATCATTGATTTGTTTCAGTAATCCTCAGCTTGTTTATGAAAATAAATGCTGCAAAACTTTATATTTATCCTTCCATGTAAAATTCCCTTCTTAAGGTTAAATTTTCTGCTGAATTCCCATAAAATTCCGTTAAATTTCCATTAAAATCTATGTTATGGGGCTTAATCCCTTGAAAATAAATAAAAAATCATATATTTTTATACGGCTAGTATAACTGGCAAATAATGATAAATTGCTATCATAAGGAGTAATTATGGCAACCAGAAGAACCCCAAGATTCAAGGAATGCAGAAGACTTGGAGTAAACGTTTGCGGTCATCCAAAAGCAATGAACCGTGCAAACGACTCTGCTTTCAAGAGAACAAAGAAAGTTTCTGAATACGGAAAGCAGCTCATCGAAAAACAGAAGGTAAAGGCTTACTACGGTATCCTCGAACGCCAGCTTCAGAAGTATTATGACATTGCTTCTAGAAAAGAAGGCAAGACAGGTGAAAACCTTATTACACTGCTCGAATGCCGTCTTGACAACCTTGTTTACAGACTTGGATTTGCTAATTCAATTCGCATGGCTCGTCAGCTTGTTAGCCACCGTCACATTGTTCTCGATGGAAAAATTGTTAACATCCCTTCACAGATTGTAAAGGTTGGTCAGACAATTTCTCTGGCTGAAAAGTCACAGAAAAATGACCAGTTCAAGAAGTGCTGGACTGAACTCAATGCAGCACCACTTGATTACCTGGAGCGCGATGTAGACAATTTCTCAGGTAAACTGGTTAGCAAGCCACAGCGTGCTTCAGTACCTGTAGAAATCAACGATCAGATGGTTGTTGAATACTACTCTAAGTAATCAATAAAACTGGTGAATAAGCGGGGTAAGCCTGGACAAAGGTTTCGCGGTTATAAACCTGGGCAGACTCGGGACGTTAATTCGTTAAGTCAGTTCCGTGGACACATTCCCTGCCTGAATGTTAAGCAAATCCCGCCGTTAACTGGTTTGATTGGACCTGCAAGGGTCATGAGTAAAGGACTTTTGATTTACGTCAAAGGTCCTTTTTTTATCTTAAAAGGATTTTTTTCATTAAAACATTTCACTTATCATGGAAAACTATTTTTATGAACGCCTGGATGATCTTTTTGACCGGAGGGAAATATGTACCGGAAGAAGATTAAAGCGTTTTTTACAGAGGCAGAATTTCAGCGTTAACGGAAAAAGGGTTTATACCCGCGGTGAAAGAATTGCAGTTTATCATGATCAGCTCACTTTAGATGGAGAGCCTTTTTATCTTCCTCCGGATTTGAATCTGGTTATGAATAAAGTAAAGGGCTGTCTCTGTACTACAAAAGCAGGGGAGTACAAAACCGTATACGATTATATTCCTCAGGAGTATTTCAGGAAGATTATGCTGAATAAACTTCCAACTCTCCACACAGTAGGAAGACTTGACGGGGACACTGAAGGACTTTTGATTCTTACTACCAACGGGGATCTTTCTCATAATCTTGCTGTTCCTGAAAATGAAGTTTCAAAAAAATATTTTGTACAACTGAGAGATTGTGTTGATGATAAAATGAAAAGTATTTATATAGAAAAATGCAGTCAAGGAATAGAACTGCCTCCTTTGTGGAATTCCCAGGGATTTAAATCTTCCCCTTCAACACTTTTATTTATTAATGATAACCAATGTGAGCTGACTGTAACTGAAGGAAAATATCATGAAGTTAAAAGGATTTTTGCAGCTTTAGATAATCAGGTAATTTATTTAAAAAGAATTGAAATGGGAAACTTTTGCCTTCCTCCGGATTTGTCACCGGGTATGTGCAGGGAAATGACAGAAAAAGAAATCCTCCTTCTTTTGAAAAAGAATTGATAAAAATAAAATTAAAATTGTATAAAAAAAATGGATGTCCTTATATATTTTCCTAAATGAATTCACTTTACTATTGTAAATCTATTTATTTGTATGGTATTCTTTTCCACTTATTAACAAATCCTCAGTGTTAATAAAAAAAAATCTAAGAACAATATAAGGTATTGGGCTTAGGCTGTAGCAGGATTTAAAAACATGATATATAATAATTAAATGAGGGTAGTTTATGAAAACTTTTTATTGTAAGTTTTTTTCTTTGTGTCTGGCAGCTGTTGTCCTGACAGCTTGTGGTCAAAATTCCGTTTCTGTAAAAAAAGGTCCTCTTCCGGAGAAAACAGTTTCTGGTCCAATTCTAAATGTGTCTCTTGATGCAGCTTTTGATAACCTGGATCAGCAGACTGCTGTATTTGCAACATCCTTCGAACTGATTGGAAATATGATCGACGGTCTTATGCAGATGGCAGATGATGGTTCTGTAAAAAAGGCAATTTGTCAGGAAGAAACTGTTTCGGATGATGGGCTCCATTATTCCTTCAAACTTCGTCAGGATGTATTCTGGTCAAATGGTGATCAGGTAACGGCAGATGATTTTGTTTATGGCTGGCAGAGAGCCGTGGACCCAGCGACTCAATCTGAATATGCATTTATGATCAGTGATATTGCCCAGGTAAAAAATGCAGTTGCAATTAAGGCCGGTCAGATGGATCCAAACCAGCTTGGTGTAAGAGCCGTTGATGATTTTACTTTTGAAGTGGAACTTGAAGTTCCGGTTTCATATTTTGATCAGCTTCTCTATTTCTGTACTTTCTATCCTGCAAATAAAGCTTTCATTGAAAAGTGCGGTGAAAACTATGCTACCAGTCCGGAAACCTGTCTGGCTAACGGTGCCTTTGTAATTACAGAGTTTTCTCCAACTACAAAATCTATATCTTTTATAAAAAACACAGCTTACTACGATGCTGATAATATTAAGCTTGGTGGAATTCACTATGAAGTTGTGAACAGCGGAGAAGAGGCGTTAAAGCTCTATCAGTCTGGAAAACTGGATTTTGTTGAACTTACAGGTGATTCTGTTGAAAAAATGAAAAACTCTCCTGAGTTCAGGCCAGTAGATTCAGGATTCCTTTATTATCTTACTTACAATTTCGATGATTCCCTGTTTAAGAATAAAAATCTCAGAAGGGCATTTACATATGCAATTGATCGTGAAAGGGTTGTAAGGGAAATGGCTGACGGTTCAGCAGCCGCTTACGCTCCTATTCCAAGGGGATTTGCTTTTTCTTCAAATGGTAAAGATTTTACTCCGGCAGGAATTGGTTATCCTCAGCTTTGCAGTTTAAATATCCAGAAGGCTCGTGAACATTTCGCTGCTGCACAAAGAGAACTTGGATTAAATACTTTTGATATTGAACTTCTTACTGCAGATGGTGAAGCTCAGGTGATTGCATCTAATTCAATTAAAAATCAGATAGAAGCTCTTTTCCCTCAGGTGCACATCAGAATTAAGGCTGTTCCAAAAAGCGAACGCCGCAAGATTATGTCATCTGGAAAATTCCAGTTTGGTCTTAATAACTGGGGACCTGACTATGCAGATCCAATGACCTATCTGGCAATGTGGGTTACTGGAAATGATAACAATCAGGGAAATTATTTTAATCCTGCTTACAATGCAATTATCGCCAGCTGTACCGACGGTGAACTTTGTACAAAAGTTTCAGAACGCTGGTCTGCATTGAAAACTGCTGAAGAAATGATTCTTGAAGATGCTGTAATAAGTCCTATTTACCAGAAATGTAATGCAAATTTAATTAAGAGTAATGTTAAAAATGTTGCATTCCACGCTGTTGCTATTAACAGAATCTATAAGAATACCACTAAATAATTCGGAAAGAGGAAAACTATGGATCAAACTAGTTCAATGACTCAGGTAAAGAAAAAGTATTCTCATCTTGCTGTAAAATTTTCAGTAAACATCCTTTTGATTCTGCTTGTTTCTTTTATTCTCCAGAATGTTTTTATTGTAAATAATGTTAAGACTTCTTCAAAAGATGATTATGCTGCTTTTAGTGAAAAGATTATTTTTGAAGATGCAGGTAAAATTCAAAACTGGAATGAAGTTCTTGTTAATGACTTAAGAATTTATTCTGATAACGATGTAACTAAGGAAGGAAATTCAAATAGAATTATTGAATGGCTTTTAAGTCATCAGAATATAAAGAACCCTCTTTTTAATTACATTATGTTCTGTACACCAGATGGTGTAGGTTATGCAAGTGACGGAAGCATTCTCACTGTAATTTCAAAACCTTTTTTCCGTTCCATTATGAATGATAAGAAGGATATTTATGTTTCTAATATTGACTTTCAAATGGATGGTTCTGTCTGTTACTATATTGCCCGTCCTGCATACAACAGCCGTAATGAACTGATTGGAGTTTTTGCAGGTGCAGTTAAACTGGATGAAATTGAAAAAATGATCAGTCAGCTTACGATGGGTGAAAATGGAAAAGCTATTCTTGTAGGTTCTAATGGGGTTTTAATTTCCCATATTCGTGGAATCGATAGGTATATGGACCTTTCATACAGTGATAAGGCCGGATATAAAGGTCTTATTGAAATTGCAAAAAAAGCATGTTCTGGAGAAAGTGGTGAGGGCTACTATGTTGATCCTG
>JAEEGH010003652.1_pt1 | contig 40168 bp, 32 predicted proteins | sample 9134181 | NCBI WGS metagenome assembly JAEEGH01 (sample SAMN16246544, study PRJNA631951) | gut metagenome | biome: gut microbiome; feature: rumen; material: DP-attached | host: Bos | place: Iran: Karaj | collected 2018-10 | reverse complement strand
CCCTACCACAAGGTAATAAGACCCCTTAGAGAGTATGAGGTAGATAGGAATGGTGTGTAAGAGCAGTAATGCTCTCAGCTGACATTTACTAATAGGTCGAAGGCTTATCCTGTTGTTACCTGGAATGAAAAAGTTTAAGCAAGCTTAAACTTCGATGTTAGATGGAGTTTGGTTTCGGTTTTGAAGGAATAGATAATGAAAATGAGCCTGAAAGGCTCATTTTTTTAATAAAATCTTAAAGTTAAATTGACTGTCAATTTATTGACTTTCACTACAGAGTTGATAAAATATTTAAAGATGTGTGAAATCCTAAAGGGAGGGATTAATTAATGAAAAATAACATTTTAAATAGACTTGCGGGCATTATCGTTGTCGCTATGGTTGCTCTTTTTGTCATTCCCATGAGCGCTAAGGCCGCAGGTGAACCCCAGGTAAGCTTTACTTCAACTTGGTGTGAATACAAAGGTTCAACTTTTATTGTTGCGAGAAATAACGGAAGCCTTGGAAACCAGGTAAACAGTTTCAACTGGAACATTACCGAACAGGCCGTCAGACTTGATACCGGTGCGGTCGTTCTCAATTATAATGAATCCAGGAAGAACATCACCGATCCTATTTATGTTAATACAAGCACATTCGGCGAGGATCAGAAAGTTTTTCTTTCTATTATAATTTCATGTCCCGAGCTGAATTATTCCTATACTGTAAACTTTACTATTAAAAACGATAAGAACATAGGCGATGCAGTCGATTTAGTTGCTCCTTCAAGCACTGTTCTTTGCAATGGACAGAACAACGGAACAATTGATGCATATTCGAATGAACTCGGCGAACTTGCAAAAGCAACAGTGAAAGCATTTACTCCTGCAGGTTATATGTATGCATGTGATGGTGCGGTTTCATACAATTACCAGCTTGATTATTCGAATAAGAGCGGACTTCTCTGTTTACAGCTTCCCGAAGGCGTTCAGGCTTCAAACAGAAACTACAAGCTTTTAGCAATCGGTCAGGGCGGAGTCATCGCACTTTATGACGATCTTGATCTTAATCCCAATACAATAACCGCTAATGTTAATTTCAACGGTTTTGCATTTTCCATCCTTTATGCTGAGACAGGAGCTGCTCCCGTTGCAGTAGGAACTCCCGCAAATCTTCAGAACGCGTCCGGTTCTGTTACCGGTGTAACTCCTGCATTACCCGTTCTTACAAATGCAAAGTTTGTAGAAGCTCCTCAGGGTGCACAGTGTATGAACACATTTGCAGCATTTACCCCTCTCGGCTACAGAGGAATCAAGACATACAATCTTGTTCTCAACGGTGTAAATTATAATGCCAAGAACGGTATCGTTACAATGAATGTACCTGCAGGCTACACTGATTATAAACTTATCACTGTAGACGGAAAGGGAACCGTAGCGGTTCTTGACGATATGGATGCACTTCCCGGAACCGCAACATTTGCCGTTAATTTCAACGGATATGCCGTTGAACTCATCGGAAGATAATAATCCTTATTTACAGAATTCTTTCATGCCGTATCCTTTTCGGGATACGGCATGATTTTTTAGTGTTTAATTTTCTGACAGATTATGATATATTTAATACAAATTTAGACCTCGTGGGAGGGGGATAATGTATGGATACTAAGATTTTACTTGACAGTGGTACTAACGAGCTCGAAGTTCTGGAGTTCACTCTCGGTGAATATTCCTACGGAATCAATGTTGCGAAGATCAAGGAGATCATTTCATATCAGCCTGTGACTCCTGTTCCCAATTCGCATCCCAGCATCGAAGGCATATTCATGCCCCGTGAAACTATGATCACGGCAATCGATCTTAAGAATTGTCTCGGAAGAGGACAGTCCGAACCCGGTGGTCTTTTTATAATCACTAATTTCAATAACCTCAACATCGCATTCCATGTTGAAGCGGTAAAGGGCATTCACAGAGTTTCCTGGAGAAATATCATCAAGCCCGATTCAACCATATCAACCGCCGAAGCATCCGTATCTACCGGATTTATCAAGAATGAAGGAAAGCTCATAATCATCCTTGATTTCGAGAAGATCATTTCCGATATCAATCCCGAGACCGGACTTAAGATCTCCGAGATCGAGTCACTCGGTGAAAGAAGCAGAAGTGATGTTCCTATCCTCATTGCGGAAGACTCCGTACTTCTTAACAAGCTTATTGTTGATTCGCTTACCGCCGCAGGATATAACAAGATCATTCATACGGAGAACGGCCAGAAGGCATACGATGTTATTGCAGAATGCAAAGCTGACGGTACATTGAATGAGCATGTAAAGCTTGTAATCACTGATATTGAGATGCCTGAGATGGACGGTCACAGACTGACCAAGCTCATCAAGCAAGATGACAAGACCAAGAACATTCCTGTCGTAATCTTCTCATCACTGGTTAATGAAGAGATGAAGAAGAAGGGTGAACAGCTCGGAGCCGATGCTCAGTTATCAAAACCCGAGATCGGTAATCTGGTCAGGATAATTGATGAGCTCGTTGATAAATACAATTTATCATAAGAAAATCTGATTTTTCGGATTATAATATCAAGTGCTTTTTATATGGGGCAGGCCTTATGGCTGCCCCATTTTTTATATACATTGACAGTGCAGTGTGCTAAAATATCAATGTATGTGTATGTGAATTTTGCATAACAGTCATTATTAAATTTTATGGAGAAAAATCATGAGTTCTTCTGAAGATTATCTTGACAGTTTGCTCAGATCGATGGGAGTTCCCGCAGAGCTTGCATCCCCTACCAAAGCCGCATCAAATCCCGAACCCAAGGAACCTGAAAAACAGGATGCCATAGTTCCCGATGCTGTTTTTACGGATGATTCATTGACTGAGGAACCCGTATCGGAAGAACCTGCGACTGAAGAGCCTGAGACACCGGAAGCTGCAGTTGAAGAAGATGCTGACATAACTGCTTTTGCAGAAACAGCAGTCGAAAAGTCTGTGGCAGAAGAATCTGTAACTGAGCCTGTTTCCGGAAGCGGTATTGATGAGCATTTTTCCGGAATTCTTTCTGAAGATTTTTCAGCGGTTGCTGATGAATCCGTAACGGATGAATCTTCCGTAGAAGAACCTGTCGCAAAAGAACCCGCAGCAGAGGAAATCGTAGCAGAAGAACACGTTGCAGAAGAACCTGCTTTTGAAGATATTCTATCAGCTGAGGAACCTGCTTCTGAAGCGCCTGCGGAAGAAGTTCAGATGTCACTGGACGATCTCGACCTTGATTCGCTTTTGAAAGAGGTTGAATCGGTAGTACCCGATGATTCTCCTTTGGTAGATAATCCTGTCATTGATATTCCGGAGGAAGTTCCGGAAGAAACTCATATTGAGATAGATCATTCAGCAGATATTCCGGATCTTGAATCGATCATCAATGAAGATCCCGCTGCATCCGATATTCACATTGATTCGGCTCCTTCACTTGAGATACCCGATGATGATCTGAGCGGTGAAGCCGACCTTACAGATCTTATGAATGATCTCATGAAGCAGATTGAGCCTGATACTGAATCTGCGACTGAGACGGAATCCGAGGCTGTTGTTGAAGCAGAACCGGAGATTTCTCCTGAGCCCGAGCCCGTGCCGGAGGTTGAGCCCGAACCTGTTCCTGAGGCAGAACCTGAGATCTCTCTTGAACCTGAACCCATGCCTGAACCTGCAGCCGAGAATGAACCTGCGGTTGGCGGGGATGATCTTGATGCCCAGCTTGCGGCACTTCTCAGTGAAAGTGGCATTTCACTTGATGAAAACGACAATCTTGAAATAAATACATCTTCAGCTTCCGGATCCGAAGATACTAAGACTTCGGAAGAACCGGCTTCTTCCGATGATTCCGATATCGCTGATTTTGATCTCGATGCCGAACTGGCAGAGCTTATGAAGGAAGAGAACGAATCAGCAGATCTTCCCGGTGAAGATGATATCGAAGCACTTCTCAATAAAGCAAAGTCAGAGGGACTTGCTGAGGATCCCGACAGATCCGAAATGAGTCTTGATGAACTGCTTGCCGCAGACAGCGGCTCTGCTTCCGATATCGGTGCACTTCTTGATAAGAATGACAATAACGAAGCTGTCGGAGAAGAGATAGAAGCTCTTTTAAACGGATCAGACGATAACGAGATGCCCGATGTACTCGGTGAAGACGACTCTGAAGCTGAACCTGTTCTTGATAAGGCTGCTGAGAAAAAGCGTCTTCGTGAAGAAAAGAAAGAAGCCAGGAGAAAAGCCAAGGAAGAAAAGGCAAGACTTAAAGCCGAGGCAAAGGAAGCCAGGAAGGCCAAGAAACTTGGTGAAACCGTCGGTGAAGAAAACGGCATTTCCAGTGAGAATGCCGAAAATGCCGATATGTCCGATGTTGATGCACTTTTGGCAGGTGCAGCGGAGGCTGCTGCCGAAGTTAAGAATGCAGCCGCATCGGCTATAGATGAATCTGTATCCGTTTCTGATGATGCGGTTTCAGAAGCTCCGACAGCTGAAAGCCCCGAAGAGCCCGCATCGGAAAGTTCTCCTTTGGATGAGACGGATTCTCTTCTTGCCGAGATAATGGGCGGTTCTTTTGATGAGGAAGAATCAGAGGATATCTCACTTGAGAAGGCCTTTGATATACCTTCTTCCGATTCAGTGCCCGAGGAAGCGGAGTTCGATCCTCTCAGCGAGATCAGGGATCTTGATGCCGAGAAGAAGCCCGAGAAGAAGAAAGGTCTTATTTCTAAGATCCTCGATATGCTGACCGAGACCGATGAAGACGATGAGCGTTCATCAAGCGAGATCAAGCTTTCCGAGGAGAATGCGACTGTTCTTGAGGAACTCGACGCCGAAGGTGAAGGCGGTAAGGGTAAAAAGAAGAAAAAGAAAAAAGGCAAGAAGGATAAGAATGCCGAAGCTGCCGAGATGGAAGGCGTAGGCGAAGAGGTAGACGGAGACGCCAAGAAGGGCAAGAAGAAAAAGGAAAAGAAGCCCAAGAAAGAAAAGGCTGAAGCAGAGAACGAGAAGCCTTCAAAGAAGCTTAACAAGAAGAAGGTTCTTGCCGTATTTGCTTTCTGCATAACCGTTCTTGCAGCCGTTTTGATCGTTTCGAATCTTATGGGTTCATATGCCGTTAAGCGCGAAGCCAGACAGGCATACAGTGAAGGCGATTATCAGACTGCATATCAGGATCTTTTCGGACAGGAGCTTAACGAGTCCGATGAGATCATATTCAAGAAATCCGAATGCATACTGAAGATCAGGCTGTGGCAGAGAGAGTACGATCTTCTCAAGGAAGAATCTGATGTAAAGGCTCTCGATTCACTTATCCAGACTGTGAACAAGTATCCCGGATTATATGCATCCGCTGTAAAGTGGGGATGTCTCGATGAAGTTGAACCTATTTATCAGATTCTTTTGGGTGAACTTCAGTCCAGGTACGGACTGTCCGAAGAAGAGGCAAAAGAGATCGCAATGATCAAGAGCGATGTCGAATACACCAGGGCTGTTTATGATGTGGTAAACGGTATGTACGGTGCAGAGCCCGAATCCGAGCCTGAACCTGAACCCGAGCCTGAGCCCGAACCCATTCAGGATGTGATCCCCGGTGAAGAAGATCCCGGATCCGATATCGTTTTTGTAAATCCTTAAGGAGTCTTTAATGATCGCTGTAGTTGATTATGATGCAGGAAATGTAAAAAGTGTTGAGAAGGCACTTGATAAGCTCGGAGCTGAGCATGTTCTGACTTCCGATCCAGGGATCATCAAAAATGCCGATTCCTGTATATTGCCGGGCGTTGGAAATTTCGGCGACTGTATGGATAAATTAAGATCGAGAGGTTTGGATTCGGCTATCAGGGAATTTGCCGCTTCCGGTAAGTGTTTCCTCGGTATCTGCGTCGGTCTACAGCTTCTTTTTGATGAAAGCGAGGAATCACCGGGAGTTCAGGGCCTCGGCATTCTCAAAGGCAAAGTGAGGAAGTTTGAATCCTCCGAAGAGATCAAGGTTCCGCAGATAGGCTGGAATGATGTTACTTCGGTAAAAGGAAGACTTTTCGAAGACGTAGTTGACGGAACGTTCTTTTATTTCGTTCATTCATATTACCTGGATGCCGATGATAAAAATATTGTCACATCCAAAACTTCCTACGGTATCGATTACGATTCGTCGGTTGAATCGGGTAATGTTTTTGCGACACAGTTCCATCCGGAAAAGAGTTCGGATGCAGGCTTGAAAGTACTTACCAATTTCCTCAGGATCGCCGGAGAAATATAATGCTCACAAAACGTATAATACCCTGCCTTGATGTAAAGGACGGGAGAGTTGTAAAAGGAATAAAATTCTTAAACCTCAAGGATGCCGGTGACCCGGCAGAGACTGCGGCCGCATATGACAAGCAGGGTGCCGACGAAGTCGTATTCCTTGATATAACCGCATCAGCCGATTCCCGTGATACCCAGCTTTCCTGGGTAAGGGATGTTGCCGCCACATTGTTCATTCCTTTCACCGTAGGCGGAGGAATACGCACTACGGATGATTTCAAGGCAATCCTCCGTGAGGGTGCCGATAAGATCGCAGTCAATTCCGCAGCTCTGATGAATCCCGATCTTATCTCGGATGCCGCTATGAAATTCGGTTCACAGTGCGTTGTGCTTGCAATGGATGCAAAGAGGATTGAAGGCACCGACAGATGGACCGTCTATAAAAACGGCGGAAGAGTCGATATGAACATTGATGCTGTCGAGTGGGCGATAAAAGCAGAAAAGCTTGGAGCGGGTGAGATACTTCTTACATCAATGGATGCCGATGGAACCAAGGCCGGATACGACCTCGAACTAACCAAGGCAATTGCATCAAGCGTAAACATTCCCGTTATAGCTTCCGGAGGTGCGGGAAGCTGTAAGGATTTCTATGATGCGATAGAAGTCGGTGCATCAGCCGTTCTTGCCGCTTCGCTTTTTCACTACAAGGAACTTGAGATCAGGGAAGTCAAAGAATATTTAAAGGAACGCTCTGTCAGCGTCAGACTGTGAAATGTCAGTAATAGATAATGACTGGCTGCCTTTCATGTCAGCCGAGTTCGGCAAGGAATATTATAAAAAGCTCTATTCATTCATCGTAAAAGAGTATCAGTCCCAGACTGTTTATCCTCCCAAGGACGATGTTTTAAGAGCGTTTAATCTTACCCCGCTTTCCGAAGTAAAGGTTGTCATCCTGGGTCAGGACCCTTATCATGAACCGGGTCAGGCTCACGGTCTTTCTTTTTCGGTAAAAAAAGGAATCCAGAAACCGCCTTCACTTGAAAATATCTATAAGGAGCTCAATACCGATCTGGGATGCACCATTCCTCAGAGCGGCGATCTTACTTATTGGGCAGAGCAGGGTGTTCTTCTGTTGAATTCTCTGCTTACCGTAAGGGCACATCAGGCATTTTCGCATAAGGGAATGGGATGGGAGCAGTTCACTGATGCTGCGATCAAAGCCGTCGCATCGCAGGACAGACCGATTGTGTATATTTTATGGGGCTCCGCTGCAAGATCAAAGAAGGTTTTCATCACTAACCCCAAGCATCTTGTGATAGAATCCGCGCATCCGAGTCCTCTTTCCGCTTACAGGGGATTCTTCGGAAGCAGGCCGTTTTCAAAATGTAATGATTATCTGTCGGCAAACGGCATCACGCCTATTGACTGGCAGATCAGAGATTAAGGAGTATTTATGAAAAAAGCATTTATCACCAAAGAAAAAGCAGAAGAGATTGCAAAAGTAATTCCCACTCCTTTTCATATTTATGATGAAAAAGGAATGAGAGATAATTTCGAAGCGGTTAAGAAGGCATTTGCCTGGAACCCCGGATTCAGGGAGTATTTTGCGGTTAAGGCTAACCCCAATCCTTTCATTCTTTCGATCTTAAAAGAGTATGATTGCGGTACCGACTGCTCATCACTTACCGAGCTTCAGATAAGCAAAGCTCTTGATTTTGACGGTGCACATATCATGTTTTCTTCGAATGATACTCCTTTCGAAGAGTATGAATATGCATGCAAGATCGGTGCAATAATCAACCTTGATGATATAACCCATATCGATTTCTGTGAGCAGGCATGCGGAGGAAAGCTTCCCGAGACCATGAGCTGCAGGTTCAATCCCGGTGGAGTATTTACTCTTTCAAACGGCATCATGGATAACCCCGGCGATGCAAAGTACGGCATGACCAGGGAACAGATCTCCGAAGCTTATAAGATCATGATGAGCAAGGGAGTTAAGCATTTCGGAATCCATGCATTCCTTGCAAGCAATACTGTTACCAATGAATATTACGGAAAACTTGCAGGACAGCTTTTCGAGCTTGCAATTGAACTGAAAAAAGAGACCGGAGCCGATATCAGGTTCATCAACCTTTCCGGCGGCGTAGGAATCGCATATAAGCCGGACCAGACTCCCAATGACATTGCTGTAATCGGTGAGAACGTTCACAAGGTTTACGATGAGATTCTCGTTCCCGCAGGAATGGGTGACATTGCTATCTATACTGAGATGGGTAGATTCATGATGGCTCCTTACGGTGCACTTGTCACCAGAGCTATCCACGAAAAGCATATTTACAAGGAGTATATCGGTGTTGATGCATGTGCCGCCAATCTTATGAGGCCTGCGATCTACGGTGCATATCATCATATCACCGTACTCGGAAAGGAAGACGCACCCTGCGATCACGTATACGATGTAACCGGTTCCCTTTGCGAGAACTGCGATAAATTTGCAATAGACAGGGAGCTTCCCAAGATAGATATGGGAGATCTTCTTTTCATTCATGATTCCGGTGCTCACGGATATTCCATGGGTTATAACTACAACGGAAGACTCAGAAGTGCCGAGGTTCTTCTTCAGTCTGACGGATCCTTCAAGAAGATAAGAAGGGCAGAGACTCCCATGGATTACTATGCAACCTTTGATGAGTTCGATATTTACAAGAAGCTCGAAGCTGAGAATAAATAACTCGTTCTTGCATTCGGAGGACACTTTATGAGATATCCCAAGTTTATAAATGAAGGTGACCGGATAGGATTTCCCGCACCTTCATTCGGATGCAATGTAGATCCGTATCTGACCTGTTTTAATGAAGCACTGAAATACTTTGAAAACAGCGGATTTAAGATAAATCCCGGACCCAATTCGACATCCGGCCTTGGCGTAGGTATCAGTAATACTCCCGATAAATGTGCGGATGAGCTTATGAAGATGTATGTTTCCGCCGAAAATAATGCACTTATCTCATGCGGTGGCGGAGAGCTTATGTGCGAAATACTTGAGCACATGGACTTCGATGCATTGAAGAAAGCCGAGCCCAAGTGGTTCATGGGTTATTCCGATAATACCAATTTTATATTCCCTCTGGTCACACTTTGCGATACAGCCGGCATTTACGGACGTTGTGCTGACGCTTTCGGTCTCGGGGAAGTTCACCGTGCCGTTCTTGACGGATTTGATATCATGCGCGGAAAACTGAATAAGGTGCATTCATATGATATGTACCAGCTTGAATCGCTTAGATCTGAAGAGGATCCCAGAGCGCCCTATAATCTTACCGAAGTCTCACTTAAAACGGTTTATGACGGTAAGGCGCTTTACCCTGCCGGTGAGTTCAAGGGAGAATTATCCTTCTCAGGAAGACTTCTTGGCGGTTGCACGGACTGCCTTTTGAATCTTATCGGAACCGAGTTTGAAGATGTCCGGGGATTCTGTGAAAGATATGCTTCCGACGGAATAATATGGTGCCTGGAGAGCTGTGATCTTAATGTTTTCGAGATAAGACGCGCTATGTGGCATTTTGAAAAAGCCGGATGGTTCAAAAAGGGTCTTATTAAGGGATTTATGATAGGAAGACCTGGTAACGGTGCTGAGGTTCTGAACCTTGATCATATTAATGCCGTAATGCCTTATATTGAGAAATATGATTGTCCCGCAGTCATAGATTGCGATCTCGGTCATCTGCCTCCCGCAATGCCCATGGTATTCGGAAGTATCGGTCATATAACTGTTTCCGGAAATGACGTTGAATTGGAAATGGAATTTGCGTAATATACACCTTTGTGATATATTACCTTTTGCGTCCGCTTTCGGACACTCTATAAGTCGGCATGTCGGAATTGGTAGACGAAGCAGACTCAAAATCTGCCGCGGGCGACTGTGTGTGGGTTCGAGTCCCACTGCCGGCAGACAATGAAAAACAGGAGAGGGCATAAATGCCCGCTCCTGTTTTTTAGTGCCTGACGGCACTATCCCGAACACCATGGGTTCGTATCTCGGGGCGGTAGGGACCGCCCCTCGGTCGGCGCAATTCTGAGGTCCACCGGACCTCATGCGCCCCACTGCCGGCAATTGTTATTTATTTCTGACGCACTATCCCGAACGCCATGGGTTCGTATCTCGGAGCGCTGGGGAGCGCTCCTCGGTCGGCGCAAACCTGACATCCACCGGATAGCATTACGCGTAAGCGTTATGCCCGGGCGCCCCCACTGCCGGCAACTTTAGTTTATGAGACACTTTTATGTAAACCTTTGTATTTAAGCAATATTTAGTGTGTTTGGGCTTGTTTTTTGGTGTATTTTTGGGCTGTTTTGATGTAAAATATTCAGTGTATGCGATGATGCGGAAGGAGTGCTTTTGAACTGCAGGGAATTTGAAAGTTATATACCCGCCTTCATTGATAAAAAGCTTGATTTCAAGACAATGGAGGAGTTTCGTGAGCACTACGAAAACTGTAACGAATGCCGCGAAGAACTAAGCATACAGTTTCTGGTTTCTGTAGGTATCAGACATCTGGATAACGACGATGATGATTTTGATCTCGATGCCGAGCTTAAAAAGCGTATGGCAAGCAATGAAAAGCAGATTGAAAGGCATCGTATATACAGGCAGTCACAGAGATATATCATTACTTTCGGGTGTATATTACTCGGATTATTACTTATTTGGCATCTCGGCTGAGGTTATATTTTGAGCGAAAAGCTTGTCTTGATAGACGGACACAGTATCATAAACAGGGCTTTTTACGGAGTCCCCGATCTGACCAATGCATCAGGCATTCATACAGGTGCGGTCTACGGATTCCTTAACATCTTTTTCAAACTGATCGATGAAGAAAAGCCCGACTATGTTGTTGTTGCTTTCGATGAGCACGCACCGACCTTCAGACATGAGATCTTTGCCGAATATAAGGGTACACGTAAGCCCATGCCCGAAGAACTCAGGCAGCAGGTTCCCATTCTCAGGGAGCTTTTGGTGAAAATGGGTGTTCAGACGGTTTCCGTACCCGGTCTTGAAGCCGATGACATCATGGGTACTCTTGCCAAGAAGTCCCAGTCTGAGGGCATGAAGGTAAGTCTTGTTTCAGGTGACAGGGATCTGCTTCAGATCGCCGATGAGAATATCCTTATCAGGATCCCCAAGACAAAATCCGGCAAGACCACGGTTGAGGATTATACTCCGGACAGGGTATACGAAGAGTTTGGCGTATCCCCCGAAAAGTTTATTCAGCTCAAGGCTCTTATGGGTGATACTGCGGACAATATTCCCGGCGTGCCCAAGGTCGGACCCAAGACCGCTTCGGAGCTTATGCAGACCTACGGATCCATTGACGGGATCTACGAGCATATCGACGAGATAAAGGGTAACTCGGTAAGAGAGTCATTAAGAGAACACAGGGATCTTGCGGACTTAAGTCTTGTTCTTGCAACGATCAAGACCGATGCCGATGTTTCCCTCGATAAGGAAAAGGCTAAGGCAGGTAATTTCTTTACCGACAAAGCCTATGAGACCATTAAGGAGCTCGGACTTAAATCCTTCTATTCGAAGTTTGATGAAGCGTCCAAAACCTCCGTTGTTACCGCATCAGTTAAAAACGATATACCTGATGCGACAGTGCTTGATTCTATTACTTCGTTTATAAACAGGATTTCAGATTGCACCGAAAGTGAAGCGGGACTTCAGTTTGTTTCCGAAGACGGAAATACGTACGCTGCTTCATTCTTTAACGGTAATGAGCTTTATTACTATCAGGGCATGGACATTGAATGCGATGCTCTTAAGGCTGCAATAAGCAGGATTACCGGAGCAGGATGCATTCTTTGCTTTACCGACATCAAATCACAGTACAGGATCACCGGCTACATCGATCCCGCGAAGGTATTCGATGCCGCACTCGGCAATTACGTACTCGATCCCTTAAGTGCGGATCATGACATTGAAAATATCGCCAATGCTTATCTTGGTTTTTCACCCCTTTCCTTCAAGGAAAGATTCGGAAAGCTGAGTATCAAGGATTCATTCTTTACCGCACCGGATGTCCTTAAGAGTTATACATGTGACGGAGCATATATTTCGCTTAAGGCTAAGAATGCGATACTTGATGAGCTCGAAAAGAGCGGACAGCTGCAGGTCTACAGGGATATCGAGCTTCCTCTTTCATATGTGCTCTATGATATGGAAAGCCTCGGTATATCGGTAAAGGCCGATGAACTGGATGATTATTCGGCAAAGCTTTCCGTAAGGATCGCCGAGCTTGAAGAGGCAATACATAAAGAGAGCGGAGAACCGGATTTTAACATTAATTCTCCCAAGCAGCTTGGAGTCATTCTTTTCGAAAAGATGCAGCTTCCCGGTGCGAAGAAGACAAAGACCGGTTATTCCACATCCGCGGATGTGCTTGAAAAACTTGCTCCCGATGTTCCTTTTGTAAGGGATATCCTTGAATACAGGGGCCTGACCAAGCTTAAATCCACCTATGCCGACGGCCTTAAGGGCTACATCTGTTCCGACGGAAGGATCAGATGCCACTTTAACCAGATGGTAACCGCAACGGGCAGGATCTCATCATCGGATCCAAATCTTCAGAACATTCCCGTTCGTACGGAACTCGGAAGGGAACTCAGAAAGGTATTTGTTCCCGCTGAAGGCTGCGTCTTTACAGATGCGGATTATTCGCAGATAGAGCTCAGGGTTCTTGCTTCGCTTTCGGGTGATGAGTCACTCATCGAAAGCTATAAGTCGGGCGAGGACATTCACAGGATCACCGCGTCCAAGGTATTCGGTGTTCCTCTTGAGGAAGTTACCGATACCCAGAGAAGAAATGCCAAGGCGGTCAATTTCGGTATCGTATACGGCATATCTTCATTCGGACTCGGAGAGAATATCGGCATAAGCCGTAAAGAGGCCGCCGATTACATAAAGAGATATTTTGAGAACTTCCCGGGACTTAAGGTCTACCTTGACGGTCTTGTTGAAAGTGCCAAGGAAAAAGGTTATTCCGAGACATACTTTGGCAGAAGAAGACCTATTCCCGAGTTGAAGAATTCCAATTTCATGACCAGATCGTTCGGTGAAAGAGTTGCTATGAATGCACCGATACAGGGAACTGCTGCAGATATCATCAAGCTTGCGATGATCTCGGTCTGGAATGAACTGAAAAACAAAAATTTTAAGTCCCGTCTGATACTTCAGGTACATGACGAGCTTTTAATCGAAGGTCCGGAATCCGAAAAAACGGACATTCAAAATCTATTAACCGAATGTATGGAGAAAGCGGCTGACCTTGCCGTAAAACTGGAGATCTCAGTTGATACGGGCAGGAGCTGGTACGAGGCACATTAATGAAGATCATAGGAATCACAGGCGGCATCGGCGGCGGAAAATCGAGCATCCTTAATTTCATTTCCGCACATTATATTGCAGAGATCTATTATGCTGATGAGATCGCCAGAGAACTCGAACTGCCCGGTACCATTGTTTATGACAGGCTTGTTTCTCTTTTCGGAAATGATATTCTCGAGAATGATTTCGATCATGCCATTGATAAGAAGAAATTTGCGCATGTCATTTATTCCGAGAAGGATAACCTTGAGAAAGCAAACATGATCATTCATCCCGCTGTTGAGAATTATCTCAACGAGAAGATGAGAGCGGCTGTAAAGCAGCATGAGACCGAACTCTTTTTCATCGAGGCGGCTCTTCTTATCGAAAACGGATACAATGATATTGTCGATGAAATGTGGTACATCTATGCTGATGATGAGACCAGGATAGGCCGTCTCATGAAGGACCGAGGATATACCAGAAAGAAGGCCATATCCATCATGGAGAGCCAGCTTTCCGATAAGGATTTCAGGGACAACTCTGATGTGATCATCGACAACAGCGGAGATATCAATAAAGCTCTCGAACAGGTTAAAGCCCTTCTGGAGGGATTCACATGGGTGGAGTAAAGAGTCAGGGACAGCTTGTTTTCGGACTTGATATCGGCACCAGAAGCATTGTCGGAACCGTCGGTTATAAAGCCGATGACGGATTTCATGTTCTTGCCCAGGAGATCAAGGAGCATGAATCACGCGCTATGCTCGACGGACAGATCCACGATATCGCCAAGGTCGGAGACACTATCCGTGATGTAAAGAAGAAACTTGAAGACAGACTCGGCAAGAAGCTCGGTGAAGTATGCATCGCAGCCGCAGGCCGTGTTCTCAGGACAGTTACCGTAAACGTAACCTGTGATTTCGAAGCCGAAAAAGAGGTTACGGATGAAGATATCTATAATCTTTCCATGTCCGGTATCGAACTTGCGTATTCTGAATTTCAGGCAGGAAACGATACCGACATGAAATTCTACTGCGTGGGATATACTCCCATGCGTTATTATCTGAACGGTTATCAGATGGGTAATCTCGAAGGCCATAAGGCCAGGAAGATCGCCGCGGATCTTATTGCCACCTTTCTTCCCGATGATGTTGTTGACGGACTTTATAAAGCTGTTGAGCACGCGGGACTTCATGTAGCAAACCTTACCCTCGAGCCTATCGCCGCAATTCAGGTTGCGATCCCCGATAAGTTCAGACTCCTTAATCTTGCACTTGTCGACGTAGGTGCGGGCACCTCCGATATTTCGATCACAAGGGACGGAAGCATTGTTGCTTACGGTATGATCCCTGTTGCCGGAGATTCGCTTACCGACTGCATCGTACAGAAATGCCTTGTCGATTTCGACATGGCGGAGCATATAAAGAGAAGCCTTAATGACGGAACTCCCGAGATTGAATTCACCGATATCATGGGACTTCCCCAGAAGGTTAAATCCGATGAGATACAGCAGGCTATAAATCCGTACATTGATGATATGACCACCAAGGTTGCCGAAGAGATCAAGAGACTTAACGGTGACAAGCCTGTCAGTGCTGTATTCGTAGTCGGCGGCGGTGGTATGGTTCCCGGCTACACCAAGACACTTTCGGAAAAGCTCGGCATATTGAAGGAGCGTGTTGCGATAAGGGGAGAGGATGTCATGAAGGACATCATCTTCGAGGATGAAAATGCCAAGAGGGATTCCCTTATGGTCACTCCCATCGGTATCTGCCTCAGTTTCTATGTTCAGAGCAATAATTTCATCTTCGTTACCTTTAACGGAGAAAGGCTTAAGTTATATGACAACGGACATCTGACTGTCAGTGATGCCGCTCTTCAGGTTGCGTTCCCCAATGAGGATCTGTTCCCCAAGAGAGGAAAGGCTATCACTTTCAATATCGGCGGCAAGAGCAGAATAGTCCGCGGTACCACAGGTGAATCCTCGCAGATAACCATCAACGGAGAAACCGCTGATCTCTATTCACAGATCAGAAGCGGTGATGCGATCGAAGTTAAGGCATCAACTCCCGGTGAGGATGCGCATCTTACTCTCGGTGAACTTACCGAGATGAAATCTGCCGTTAAGATCACCGTAAACGGAAAAGAATTCGAAATGCCCCGAAAAGCTGTTGTTAACGGTGAGCTCAAGGAAAGCTTTTATGAGATCTCCGAAGGCGATGATATCAAGGTCAATAATTTCTATACAGTCGAGCAGATCGGTGAATTCCTTGACCTTCCCATATCGGATAACATTCTTGTAAATCAGACTCCTGCGGTACTTACCACCAAGGTGTATGAAGGTTTTACACTCGAGTTTGAACTCGGACGGATAAACCCCTCCGAGTCCAAAGAAGACACATACGAGAATCTTGCCGAACCCGAAGAGGAAGATCTTAAAGATAAAGAACCTGTCGAAGAGAAGGCACCGGAATCCAAAGAGCCTGCTCCTTCATCCGACAAAAAGGTGTCAGTTACCGCCAACGGAAGGATCTTTACCCTTACAGGCAAGGATGAATATGTATTTGTCGATATCTTCGATAAACTGAATTTCAATCTTAATGACAGCAAAGGGCGCGGTATCATAACCCTCCTGAACGGTAAGAAAGCCCAGTATCTCGAGCCTCTTAAGGACGGAGATGTCATAGAGGTAAGATGGGAGGATAAGAAATGAGATTATGCCCGCTCTACAGCGGATCTTCCGGTAACTGCATCTATGTAGGTTCCGATGATACTCATTTACTTGTTGATATCGGTGTCAGCGGAAAGAAAGCGGAAGAAGGTCTTAATTCCATCGGTCTTACGGGAAGTGATATAAACGGAATTCTTATAACACATGAGCATTCCGATCATATTCAGGGACTAGGCGTTTTCTCCAGAAAGTACGGAGTTCCGATGTATGCCACAGAGGCTACCATCGATGCGATTCTTTCGATGAAGAGTCTGGGCTCCATAGACAGATCTCTTTTCAACATAGTAAGAAGCGATGAACGGTTTGAGCTCGGTGATATTTCCGTTGATCCCATGAAGATATCACATGACGCCGCTGACCCGGTCGCGTACAGATTCCGTAAGGATGATAAGAACATCGCTGTATGTACCGATCTCGGATGTTACACGGATTATACGAGTAACTGCCTGTCGGGAATGGATGCGCTTTTGATCGAAGCAAACCATGACATAAGGATGCTTGAGCACGGATCCTACCCTTATCCCCTCAAGATGAGAATACTCGGTGAAAAGGGTCATCTTTCGAATGAAGCATCCGGAAAGCTCTTGTCTTCTGTTTTGAATGACAGGATCAAGAAGGTTTTCCTCGGACATCTGTCGAAAGAAAACAATTACCCTGATCTTGCTTTTGAATCGGTCAGGATGGAGATCACGATGGGAGATAATCCCTACAGGGCGTCAGATTTCGACATAAGCGTCGCAAAAAGGGATGTGCCCAGCGAGTGCATTGAAGTATAGGTGAATTCAGTCGCTTACGCGACTATAAAAAGGAGAAGTTATGCAGAAAGTTATTATCACTGTAGTAGGTAAGGATACTGTCGGTATCATTGCAAAGACCTGCACATATCTTTCGAACGAAAACGTAAATATTCTCGATATATCCCAGACCATCGTATCCGGATATTTCAACATGATGATGATCGTTGATATATCCGGAATGAAGGATTCATTTGAAACTCTTGTTTCGGGACTTGACGACCTCGGAAAGCAGATCGGCGTTTCCATCAAGTGCCAGAAGGAAGAGATCTTTGACATGATGCACAGAATCTGATACAGGAGATTTTTAAGATATGATCAACCGCGTTGAAGTTTCCGAAACCAATGAAATGATCGAGAAGGAAAATCTCGATGTCCGTACCATTACCATGGGCATCAGCCTTCTTGACTGCATTGATTCGGATATAGATAAGACCTGTGACAAGGTATATGACAAGATCACAGAGAGTGCGAAGGATCTTGTAAAGACAGGAGAGGAGATCTCCGGTGAGTTCGGTATTCCCATTGTTAACAAGAGAATCTCAGTAACTCCCATTTCTCTTATCGGAGCATCAAGTGCAAAGTCAACGGATGATTTCGTAAAGCTTGCAAAGACCCTCGATAAGGCAGCAAAGGAAGTCGGCGTAAATTTCCTCGGAGGATATTCCGCACTTGTAAGCAAGGGAATGACACCTGCTGAAGAGCTCCTTTTAAGATCCATACCCGAAGCACTCGCATCAACCGAATTCATCTGTTCTTCCGTTAATCTCGGTTCGACCAAGACCGGTATCAATATGAATGCCGTAAGACTTATGGGTGAGATGATCCATAAGACCGCAGAGCTTACTGCTGACAGGGATTCACTCGGATGTGCAAAGCTTGTTGTATTTTGTAATGCGCCCGATGATAACCCCTTCATGGCGGGTGCGTTCCACGGTGTTACCGAAGCGGACCGCATCATCAATGTTGGAGTCAGCGGACCCGGTGTTGTTAAATATGCACTTGAAAAGGTAAGAGGAGAATCCTTCGAGGTTCTCTGTGAGACCATCAAGAAGACCGCATTCAAGGTCACCAGAGTAGGACAGCTTGTTGCCAAGGAAGCAAGCGAAAAGCTTGGTGTTCCTTTCGGAATAGTTGACCTTTCACTTGCACCCACGCCTGCAATCGGAGATTCCGTTGCCGATATCCTTTGTGAGATCGGACTTGAAAAAGCTGGTGCTCCCGGAACTACCGCTGCACTTGCACTCCTTAACGACCAGGTAAAGAAGGGCGGCGTTATGGCTTCCTCCTATGTGGGAGGATTGAGCGGTGCATTTATCCCTGTATCCGAAGACCAGGGCATGATCGATGCAGCCGCATGCGGTGCTCTTACACTTGAAAAGCTTGAAGCAATGACATGTGTATGCTCTGTAGGACTCGATATGATCGCTGTTCCCGGTGACACAACTCCCGCAACCATTTCCGGAATCATTGCAGACGAAATGGCTATCGGTATGGTAAATGCCAAGACCACAGCCGTACGTCTCATTCCCGTAATAGGCAAGAACGTGGGAGATAAGGTGGAATTCGGCGGACTCCTCGGATGGGCACCCGTTATGCCCGTCAACAAGTACTCCTGCGAAGCATTCATCAGCAGGGAAGGAAGAATTCCTGCACCTATTCATTCCTTCAAGAACTGAAAACAGGGGGACGGTTCCGCTGTTTCGAAACAAGCCGACATCATTTGCTGTATGTTTATTTTTCTGACAAAAAAGCTCTTGCTTCAGCAAGAGCTTTTAGTTTGCGTTGATCTGACGATCCGTTTATTTACAGAACTATGAGCGGTCTGCTCATATCGGGCTTGGACTTAGTCTTGGACTTGAGAGTCTGTACCGAGAAGTAGAGATCTTCGATCGCACTTTCCCTCATTAATTGCTTCATTGGTTCATCATAAAGATTCTTTACCGCATCATTGTATCCTGTGATTATCGGAACTACGGACTTTGTCTTCATTTCGGATACGAGAGGTTCAGCTACCTTTTTGAATCCGAGAACCCTGATATACGGACAGACACCCGTGTATTCGGTACATGCATTTGAATCCTCGGTCATGTTCAACAAGATATGGAAAAGCGCACGGCTTACCCTTGTATAAGTGATGTTCCTTGTCTTGAGCAGGTTGCTGAAATCGCTGAAGCTTGTGAACTTATCGAGATTGTTCAGTATCCTGTCCGACAGTTCTTCGGAAACATCGGAATATTTCGCATATCCGGTCTGTCTTTCACAGAGCAGTTTATATATGAGCATCTGTGAAAAATCATCTTCGGTGACGGTGAGATTCTTTTTGACGGAATCCTTTAATGATTTGAAGGATTCATCTGTCATATAGTCCTTGAGAGTGTTTATGTCCGATCCGTAAGAGACGGCTTCCCTTATTGCTTTTGAACTGATCCCGGGTTGGCCGGGAGTGTAGGGATCGTTGTATCCGGCACCGACTCTTTTGAAAGTGACTGGTTTCATGTGGGTGCCCGTTTTGATCAGATACTTGATGTATTCGATCGCAAGGATATTGTTGGGAGTGGTGAGAAGCTCATGAAGATTCGCCATATCGGGGCAGGAATCAATGAGAGCTTTCATTCTTGCAGCAGGAAAAGGATCGCCGGCCTTAAGGTATTTTTTCAGACAGGCCTTGAACTTTGCAGGTTCATCCGCAAGAACCTTCGCAACCTTTTTAAGATCGTCGATATTTCCGGATTCGGAACCGAAAGAAAGGTATTCACATACCCCTGTGTTTACGAGTGTTGAAACTCCGCCTTTTGCAAAAAACTCAGCAGATGAAAGAGAATAGAAAGGAGGGATCTGAACTACAAGATCCGCACCTGCCATTAGTGCACTTTTAGCTCTGGAAAATTTATCGATCATTGCGGGAGCTCCGCGCTGTACGAAGTTTCCGCTCATTGCTACGATCACATAGTCCGCACCTGTTTCTTTTCTGGTGTTTTCGATGTGGTATTTATGTCCGCTGTGAAGCGGATTATATTCGGCAATAATACCCGCAGTAATCATTCTTTTCCCTCAAAAGAAAGCTCTGTTTGTTTATATAAAAGTCTGCTAATTTTTTAACAAGAAACGTGCCTGATGTATGTAAAAATGTACAATTTATTGAAATCGATTTCTTGTATGTAAGTACTCAATACAGTATAATATAAAAGTCGTGCGAAGGCAAAATTTTACAGTGTTTTTAATGCTTTTAAGCACATTACTTTTTCTTATAAGGAGTTTTTATGGCTTATATAGACAAGATAAAAGAAAGAGCTAAGATCGACAAGAAAACCATCGTCCTTCCCGAGAGCAATGACAAGAGAACCCTTCTTGCAGCTGCCGAGATAATAAAGGAAGGCATTGCGAATATCATAATGGTCGGAAACGAGGAGAAGATACGCGACGGTGCCGGATGGCTCGAAGTTGATCTTGATGAAGTGACGGTCATCGATCCCGAAACCACCGAAAAGATGGATGAATATATCAATCTTCTCTACGAGACACGTAAGGCAAAGGGCATGACCATAGAGAAGGCAACAGAGATCCTTCACAAGGATTATCTTACTTTCGGAATCATGATGGTCAAGAATAATGATGCTGACGGAATGGTCGCCGGTGCATGCCATTCAACTGCAGATACACTTAGACCTGCACTTCAGATCCTTAAGACCGCACCCGGCGTAAAGCTTGTTTCCGCATTCTTCATCGTTGATACCGTTATGAAGGATATGGGAGACAACGGAGCTTTCATCTTTGCAGACTGCGGACTTAACCAGGATCCTAATCCCGAAGAGCTTGCTGCGATCGCCGATTCATCCGCAAAGAGCTTCAAATCTCTTATCGGCCCCAAACCCGTTATCGCTATGCTCAGCCATTCATCCAAGGGATCCGCTAAGCATCCTCTTGTAGATAAGGTTGTCGAAGCTACAAAGATAGCACAGGAACAGTATCCTCATCTTGTCATCGACGGAGAGCTTCAGACAGATGCCGCACTTGTTCCTCATGTTGCTAAGAATAAGGCTCCCGGCTCACCCGTTGCCGGCAAGGCTAACATCCTTATTTTCCCCAACCTTGATGCAGGTAACATCGGCTATAAGCTTGTCCAGCGTCTCGGCGGTGCGGAAGCTTACGGCCCCATGCTTCAGGGTATCGCCAAACCCGTCAACGATCTTTCCCGCGGTTGTTCATGGGAAGACATAGTAGGTGTCGTTGCTCTTACGGCAGTACAGGCTCAGATTTCTCAGTAAATATATGCGCCGGGCCCGACACACTTGTTCGTGCCCGGCGTGATCAGTTTAAGGAGTTTATCATGAATATTCTTGTTATCAATTGCGGCTCGTCCTCTCTAAAATATCAGCTCATTGATTCCGATACCGAGCAGTGGATCGCCAAGGGTCTCTGTGAAAGGATCGGGATTGACGGACGTATAGTATATACTCCCGCCGGCGGCGAAAAAGAAACCCAGGACAGCCCCATGCCCGATCATACCAATGCAATAAAGCTGGTTCTTGAATATCTTACCAATCCTAAGACAGGTGTTCTTAAGAGCCTTGATGAGATCGGTGCCGTAGGACACAGGATCGTTCACGGCGGAGAGAAGTTTGCTTCATCCGTTGTGATCAATGATGAGGTCATCAAAGCAATAGAAGAGTGCAACGATCTTGCTCCTCTTCACAATCCTGCCAATCTTATAGGAATTGATGCATGTAAGAAGCTCATGCCCAATACTCCGATGGTTGCCGTATTCGACACCGCATTCCATCAGACAATGCCCGCAAAGGCCTATCTGTACGGCCTTCCCAATGCATATTATGAGAAGTATAAGATCCGCCGCTACGGATTCCACGGAACTTCACATTCATATGTTTCTCACAGATGTGCGGAGCTTCTCGGTAAGAATTACGATGACCTTAAGATCATTGTTGCACATCTCGGAAACGGTGCATCAGTATCAGCCGTAAAGAACGGAAAATGTGTCGATACTTCGATGGGACTTACTCCTCTTGAGGGGCTTATCATGGGAACCAGATCGGGTGAACTTGATCCTGCAATCCTTGAGTTCATCGCCAACAAAGAGAATCTTGATTTTGCCGGTGTTATGAATGTCCTTAACAAAAAGTCAGGCGTATACGGCATGAGCGGAGATCTTTCATCCGATTTCAGGGATCTCGAAGAAGCAATGAACAACGGAAATGAACTTGCCAAGCAGGCAGTTGAAGCTTTCTGCTACAGAACCGCAAAATACATCGGTTCATATGTAGCTGCGATGAACGGAGTAGATGCGATCTGCTTTACCGCAGGTATCGGCGAGAATGCAGCCATCGTAAGAACACTTGTATGCGAATATCTCGGTTACCTCGGAATTACCATCGATGAAGAAGCAAACCACAAGCGCGGTGAGGAGATTGAGATAACCACACCTGACAGCAAAGTAAAGGTAATGGTCATCCCTACCAATGAAGAACTTGCTATAGCCCGTGAAACTCTTGCTCTGGTAAACTGATCAAATAATACAATTCCATAAACTAAAGCAGATATGCTTTGTATAAGGGGGGACAAACTTATATGAAGATATCTGCTTTTTATGTCTTTATATGTATACGGAGATAATAGTAATGGAGAATGATTATCCACGCAAAAAACAATTTGGATATATATTGAGTGTTGCACTGGCAGTTTATTATGCCATTTGTTTCCTCACCAATGATTTTTTGGAATTGTGTCACGGTACTCAGTTCTTTTATCTGATTTATTGTATTATTTTAATTTTCACAATAAAGTCATCTTTATCGGATAAAAGTACATCCGTCAAAATGTCTGTCAGGCTGCTTATCATTATCGGAGTTTCTTTTGCCCTGGATTTTTTTATGTTCCTCGGTTTTGCAGTTTCCCTGAACAGTGAAGGTATGGATCCGACAGGGATCATTGCATCGGAAAATTTCCGGATGGCAGTATGTAATATCATTATTTTGCTCGAAACAAAATATGAACATGAAGAGATAAAAATACCTTTGGAGAAATTATTCCGAAATAGGGAAGATTCTACAGATGAACGGTCATCCGGTGATTTAAATATTTTTGATATAGTACTGATAATTTTCATAATCATATATTTGATCGTAACCAGCCTCTAGATAGTTTATTATTGACACAGACAGAATATTGGGTTAAAGTGAAAAAAATATTCAAACCGTTGAAACGGAGATAAAGTTTGGAAAAGAGCCTACAGAGAGACCGGGTGCTGAGAAAGGTCGGAGATCTGCCAAGCAAATGGACCGTCGAGGGCGCACGGAAAAGGCGAATGCCTTAGTATGATGCGACGGAAGCTCCCGTAACAGGGCAGGGATATGATTGTATCCGTAATGAGGGGACCAAAGTCCCGAAGCAAGGTGGCACAGCGTTGATAACGCCCTTGTCTGACAACAAGTCGGACGAGGGCTTTTTTATTCCTTTTACTTCAATAAAAATATGGCTGAAAAAAACATTTTAGACACAATCGCAGACAAGACCAGGGAAAGGGTTGCTTCTTATAAAGAAAAGATCAGCCTTGAGGAGATGAGCGCCAAGGCAAAGTCGCTCAATCCGGATACGGGCTTTACCTTTGAAAATGCTCTCAGAAAAGAAGGAATGTCCTTTATCTGTGAGATCAAGAAGGCATCCCCTTCCAAAGGGATCATTGCAGCAGATTTTCCCTTTCTTCATATTGCAAAGGAATACGAACATGCAGGTGCGGATGCCATATCGGTACTTACAGAACCCTTCTGGTTTCTCGGAAATGACTCTTATCTGACTCAGATTAAGTCTCAGGTCACCATCCCCGTACTCCGTAAGGATTTCACGGTTGATGAGTACATGATCTACCAGGCCAAGGTCATGGGTGCGGATGCGGTCCTTCTGATCGTTTCCCTGCTTTCAGATTCCCAGCTTGCCGAATATCTTGATATTGCCGATGAACTTGGGCTTTCCGCTTTAACAGAATGCCATACGTCCGCGGAAATTGAAGCTGCCATAGGCCTCGGAGCCCGTCTTATAGGGGTAAATAACAGAAATTTGAAAAATTTTTCGGTTGACCCCTTGAATGCTTTGTCTTTGCGTGATAAAGTACCGAACGGTATTCTTTTCGTGTCCGAAAGCGGAATTTCCGAGAGAGAACAGGTAAAAACACTTGAAGATGCAGGTGTAAACGCTGTTCTTGTCGGAGAAACGCTCATGAGGAGCGATAACAAAAGACAGTGTTTGAGACAGTTAAGAGGTTTGTAAGAAGCTATGAAGATCAAGATCTGCGGACTGAGAACTCCCGGGGATATCAATGCGGTCAATGAAGCAATGCCCGATTATGTCGGTTTCATACTTACCGACGGCTTCAAGAGAAGTGTGGATGAAGAGACAGTACAGTTTATCTGTAAGCTTCTGGACCCGATGATCCAGAGAGTCGGTGTTTTCGTTAATGACGATCCCGCAAGGATCAAAAGGCTTTTGTATAACGGCCTTATCGATATCGTACAGCTTCACGGCGACGAGGATGAAGAATACATTAACGAGCTTAAATCCGGTTCGGGTTCCGTAGTCAAAGTATTTAAGGTAAAAGAAGGTTTTGATCTTGCAAAGGCCGAAAGCTCACCCGCCGATATGATCATGTTTGATGCCGGCGAAGGAAGCGGAGAGACCTTTAACTGGGATCTTATAAAGGGTTGTAAGAGACCGTTCATTCTTGCGGGCGGACTCGGACCCGGAAATATCACCAAGGCCTGTGAGGAATTGAAGGACAGCGGATTATATGCCGTTGACATGAGTTCCTCTGTTGACATTAAAGGTCACAAGGATCCCGAACTTGTAATGCAGGCAGTAAACGAAGCTCACTCGATCGAATGATCTTTCTTACGAAAGGAATGCCAATGAACAGCAAAGGAAGATTCGGAGAATTCGGAGGACAGTACATTTCCGAAACTCTGATGAATGAACTTATCAGACTTGAAGAGTGTTATAACGAAGCGAAGAACGATCCTTCTTTTAACGAAGAGGTTCAGTCTTTACTTAATGAATATGCCGGTCGTCCTTCCAGGCTTTATTATGCGGCCAAAATGACCGAGGATCTCGGCGGTGCCAAGATCTATCTTAAGAGAGAAGATCTCAATCATACAGGTTCCCATAAGCTCAACAACTGCATAGGACAGGCAATTCTTGCCAAGAGAATGGGTAAGACCAGACTCATTGCGGAGACAGGCGCCGGTCAGCACGGTGTTGCGACCGCAACGGTTGCCGCACTTCTCGGTATGGAATGTGAGATTTTCATGGGTAAGGAGGATACTATCCGCCAGGCTCTGAATGTCTACCGTATGGAGCTTCTCGGAGCCAAGGTCAATGCCGTCACAACCGGCACAATGACCCTCAAGGATGCCGTTAACGATGCAATGAAGGAGTGGAGCACCAGGACCGAGGATACACATTACTGTCTCGGTTCGGTTATGGGTCCTCACCCTTTCCCCACAATCGTACGTGATTTCCAGGCGGTTATTTCCAAGGAAGCAAGAGAGCAGATCCTTGAAAAAGAGGGAAAGCTCCCTGCAGCGGTCATTGCCTGCGTTGGCGGCGGATCAAATGCGATCGGTGCTTTCTATAATTTCATAAACGATAAGGACGTAAAGCTCATCGGATGCGAAGCCGGCGGAAAGGGTGTTGATACTCCCGAAACCGCAGCGACCATCGCGACCGGAACTCTCGGAATATTCCACGGCATGAAGTCTCTCTTTTGCCAGAATGAGTACGGTCAGATCGCACCCGTTTATTCCATCTCCGCAGGACTTGATTATCCCGGCATAGGTCCCGAGCATGCATACCTTCATTCCATCGGAAGGGCACAGTATGTTCCCGTAACCGATGAGGAAGCGGTACAGGCATTTGAATATCTTTCCAGAACCGAGGGCATCATTCCTGCTATCGAAAGTTCACATGCAATTGCCCATGCTATGAAGATAGCTAAGAATTTCTCCAAGGATCAGAGCATCATCATCAACGTCTCCGGAAGAGGCGATAAGGATGTTGCCGCAATCGCAAGATACAGGGGGGTAAATCTTCATGACTGACAAGATAAGAGCCTCTTTTGAAAAGAATAAGAACGGTAAAGCATTTATCGGATTCATTACGGCAGGTGATCCGGGTATCGACAGCACATATGAATTCATCCTTAAGATGGCTGAAGCCGGATGCGATATCATTGAGATCGGTATTCCTTTTTCGGATCCCGTTGCGGAAGGCGCGGTCATCCAGAATGCCAGTGTAAGGGCGCTTCAGGCCGGCACAACCACAGATATGGTATTCGATATGGTTGCCAAGGTTCGTGAAAAGAGTGATGTAACTCTCTGCTTTATGACCTATGCCAATCTTATATTCCATTACGGATATGACAAGTTTTTCGCAAAGTGTAAGGAGCTCGGAGTAAGCGGAGTCATCGTTCCCGATATGCCTTACGAGGAGAAAGAAGAGCTTGAATCCGTATCCCTTAAGTATGATGTAAATTACATCTCCATGGTATCACCCACATCCGAGGACCGTATCAGGATGATCGCTTCGGAAGCAAAGGGCTTTATCTATGTTGTAAGTTCTATGGGTGTTACCGGTATCAGGAGCAGTATCAGTACCGACCTTAAGCCCATCATCGGGCATATCCGTGAGGTTTCGGATGTTCCCTGTGCGATCGGTTTCGGTATCTCGAATCCCGAGCAGGCTAAGGCCATGGCTTCTATTTCCGACGGTGCGATCGTCGGCTCTGCAATCGTTAAGATCGTGGAGAAATACGGAAAAGATGCCGGACCTTATATCTACGATTTCGTTAAATCCATGAAAGACGCTGTACTTGAAGCTTAAACAAGTTATAACCAATAATTTACGATAAAAAGAGGACGTTATGATACGTCCTTTTTTTATACTTACAACATATATTTTTTACCTTGCTTTTTAATTCCATATGTTGTATACATAAATACATGGGTACAGCTTGACATAAATTACTGTATCGGAGGGTGTTATGTACGAAGAGAAAGACAAAATAGAAATGCCGGATCTGCTGGATATGGATGAGATCAAGCCCGACGTGGATATGCTTATCTCTGAACTCCATCATGTTCCGAAGATAGATAATAATCTTTACGTTGAGTACGACGTAAAGCGTGGGCTGCGTGACTCGAACGGTAAAGGCGTTCTTACAGGTCTTACCGAAGTTTCGGACGTTGTTGCTTTCGATATTATTGACGGTGACAAGGTTCCCTGTGACGGAAGACTCTATTACCAGGGCATCAATGTCATGGATATCGTCAATAATCTCGGCGGAAGGATTCATGGCTTTGAGGAGGTTTCGTTCCTTCTTTTGTTCGGACATCTTCCCAGCAGAAAAGAGCTCGATGCTTACCTTCACGTTTCAAGTTCATTGCAGGAGCTCGGTGCAAGATTCGTCCGTGACGTTGTCATGAAGGCATCCAACGCAAACATCATGAATGCGCTTCAGAGATGCGTCCTTACTCTTTATACCTACGATCCCAGACCGGACGATATTTCATCCGAGAACGTTCTCAGACAGTCACTCGAGCTGATCAACAAGCTGCCTCTTATCGCGGTATATTCATATCATTCCTACATGCACTTCAGAAAGGATGATGCTCTTATCATCAGAAATCCCAAGAAAGAGCTTTCCCTTTCAGAGAATATACTGCAGATGCTCAGACCTGACGGTCATTATACCGAGCTTGAGGCCAAGGTTCTCGATATAGCACTTATAGTTCATGCCGATCACGGCGGCGGTAACAACTCAACCTTTACCACTCATGTTGTTACTTCATCCGGAACCGATACATATTCCTCAACCGCTGCATCCATCGGATCCCTCAAGGGACCCAAGCACGGCGGTGCAAACCTTAAGGTTCAGGAGATGTTCAGAAACCTCAAGGAGAATATCGTTAATATTGAGAACGAGGCAGAGATCGAAGCATATCTCAAGAAGATCCTCGATAAGAAGGCATTTGACGGCGCCGGACTTATATACGGTATCGGACACGCGGTCTACACGCTTTCCGATCCCAGAGAGGTTCTCCTCAAGGAGTATGCGAGAACTCTCGCTGTCGAAAAGGGACTGGTCGATGAATTTGAGTTCTATGACAGGGTTGAAAGGATCGCTAAAAAGCTCATAACCGAGAACAAGGGCATTCTTAAGCCCGTATGTGCAAATGTTGATTTCTACAGCGGACTTGTTTACAGCATGCTCGGAATACCCGAGGAGCTCTTCACACCGCTCTTTGCTATAGCACGTATGTCCGGCTGGAGCGCACACCGTCTCGAGGAGATCGTAAACGGCGGCAAGATTGTTCGCCCCGCATTCAAATATGTCGGCGAGCATACAGAATATAAGCCCATCGAAGAGAGATAAACCCGAAAACCTGAGATGAATAATCTCAGGTTTTTTATTTGAAAAATCTGATATAATAGGACTCGGATTCGAAGGTTGGATATGAAGATAAAAGATAGAATTATTAAATTATTTTATATATTTTTTTCTGTTCAGATGTTTTTGATCACTGTTTTGTCTCTTTCTCATCCCGGTAATAATCTTTTTCCCGGCAGGATGATGTTTTTTTCTGTTATTATTTTTATTATATTTTTTCTCATGCTTCTGTTCTGGAACAGGATATGTTCCGTGTTTTCACACGATGAGACTGATGAAAAGAAAAGAGACCGTATTATTACGGTACTTATCCTGATTTATGTTATCTTTCTTTTTGTACTAAGCATATTCAGAGGTGAATTTCATAATAGTGCCGGTGATTATGAATATGTATTTAATTCTGCCCGGGAAATTGCGCTCGGAAATGAAGTGACCGGCAAATTTTATAATTATTTCATGGTGTTCGGAAACAACACAAAGCCCATGTTGTTTCTGAGTCAGTTATTTAAAATGTCTTTGGCGTTAGGACTTCCCATATATATCTTTGCATTATTGTGGAATATACTCCTTGTTGCATTAAGTATCCTTTCGGTCAATTACTTATTTAAACAAAACGGTTTAAATACATACAGAATCCCTTTTTTGGCTGTATTTGCGTTATGCCTGCCTGTTTATGTTTTTTCCAATGCATATTATACGGACAGCATGAGCTTCGGATGCGGAGTTATAGCGTTTGCCATGCTTCATAAGGGGGTATCATGCAAGAGCAGGAGCTATCTGGTTTACATGATTTTATCTTCGTTATTTACGGTTGCAGGGATAACCGTTAAGATCACATCTATAATTCCGCTTATAGCAGGTCTGATCGTGCTGTTAATCAATTCCGGAATTCAATACAAAAAGAATTTTATTGTATATATCATCTGCAGCCTTTTGATGCTTTCAGGTATGAATATTTGGACTTCAAGCTTCGATATTCAAAAGGAATCCAAGATACATTCAAATCCGATCATATGCTGGATTGCACTTGGAATGAGAGGTGATGGCAGTTTTGCTGAAAACTTTTATTTTTCCGATACGATCGCCGAGATGAATACAAGGGAAGAAAAGCTTGCATATACCAAAGAATATATAGAAGAAAATATAGCTGAAGCATTTACAATAAAGCATATATTCTCTAAGATAACAGTAAATTATTCTCAGGGACATTTTGATTGTTCGGATGTTCTTTCGAGAGAGTTCGAATGCCGTGATCTTTTATGGGAGTTGTATCATCCCTGGGGTAAATATATATGGCGGGGATCACAGTATAGTTATCTTTATACAAGTAATATATATATATTTGTTTTTCTCGGAAGCGTTCTTACGCTTATAAATCTGTTTAGGAAGCGCAGTGTTTCCGAAATTAAACTGATAGCCGATCTTTCGTTTTTCGGGCTTTTTGTTTTTCTGATGTTGTGGGAGGCATCAAACAGGCAATTGTATAATCAGCTTCCAATGATCTTAGCAGCTATGTTTGCCGGTGCCGCTTCAATTATTGATATGTTTAATAAAGTAACAAAGAAAGATTCTAATGAACAAATCGGAATTTAAAGAATTTACAAAGGACAGGATCATATATCTTGACGGAGCGACAGGCACCAATCTTGCAAAAGCAGGAATGCCCGGAGGCGTCTGCACCGAAAAGTGGGTATCCGAGAATCCGGATGCCATGCTTGACCTGCAGAGAAGATTTATTTCCGCAGGGTCCGATATCCTTTATGCACCCACATTTACCGCTAATTCCATCAAGCTCGCCGAGTACGGTCTTGAGAACGAACAGGAAGATCTTATTAAGACCCTTGTGGGTATCTCCAGACGGGCCGCTGATGAGTGCAAGGACAGAAAGGTCCTTGTGGCCGGAGATATAACCATGACCGGACGTCAGCTTAAGCCCATGGGCAATCTTGAGCTTGAAGACCTTATAGATGTTTATAAGCAGCAGATAAAGCTGCTTGAAAAATACGGATGTGACATTCTCGTTGTCGAGACCATGATGAGCCTTGCGGAGACCAGGGCGGCCCTGATAGCTGCAAAGGAAACCACATCACTTCCGATCATTGTTACACTTACCTTCGAAGCGAGCGGAAGAACCCTTTTCGGAACCGATGCAATAACCGGTGCGGTTGTCTGTGAAAGCCTGGGTGCCGATGCGATCGGTGTCAACTGTTCAACCGGCCCGGCACAGATGGTTTCGATCGTATCCGATATGGCGGCAAATACAAGTATACCCATCATTGCTAAGCCCAATGCAGGCCTTCCCGAGCTTGATGAAAACAATAAGACCGTATATAAGATGGATGCCGGTACATTTGCATCCGAGATGGAGGTTCTTGTTGATGCCGGTGCTCAGATCATCGGCGGATGCTGCGGAACGACTCCTGAGTTTATTGAGGCCGTATGTAAGAAATTCGGACGCGGTCCTGTTCGCAGGAAAGCTTTCAGACAGGATGGGATCAGATATCTTTCAAGTGAAAGAAAGACGCTTGCCTTCGGACTGGACGGAAGATTCATCATTGTCGGTGAGCGCATCAATCCCACCGGAAAGAAAGCGCTTCAGGCTGAGCTTCGTGAAGGAAATACCGACCGTATATTACAGTTTGCTGCCGAACAGGAAGAAAACGGTGCGGGTGTCCTCGATATAAATGTAGGAATGGGCGGTATCGATGAGGGAGCCATGATGCTCCGTGTAATCGATGAAGTGACCCAGGCAACAAGCCTTCCTTTATGCCTTGATTCAAGTTCTCCCGAGATACTTGAATCTGCGCTCAGACATTATCCAGGAAGAGCACTGGTCAATTCGGTATCACTCGAGCCTGCGAAGTTTGAAAGACTTCTTCCCACAGTCGCCAAATACGGTGCTGTTTTCATTCTTTTACCTCTTTCCGAAAAAGGTCTTCCCAAGGATCTTGATGAGAAAAAAGAGATAATAGACATCATATATAATAGAGCTGTGGAACTCGGACTTACCAAAGATAACATCGTTGTTGACGGACTTGTTCAGACTGTCGGTGCCGACCAGAGTCAGGGAGTCAAGACTCTCGAGACTATCCGTTATGCACATGACAACGGATTTGCCACCATAACGGGATTATCCAATATTTCATTCGGTCTTCCGGAAAGAAGCTATGTGAATTCCGCATTCCTAACGCTTGCGATCGCTAACGGACTTACAATGGCGATCTCGAATCCGGGACAGGAGCTTCTGGTTGCAGCCGCAAGGGCTACGGATCTGCTTCTTAATAAACCGGAGAGTGATATTGCATATATCGAAACCGCAGGAAGGCTTAAGGAAGCAAGGGAAGCAAAAGAGGAACTTTTGAAGGCAGCAGCTTCTAACGCATCCGATACCGGAGCTGCACCCAAAAAGTCTTCCGGAGACGAGATGCTTGATAAGGTTCCGGAAAGCCTCAGGGATATATATAAAGCCGTGGTTGGCGGAAACAGAAACGCCGCGCCTGCTGCCGCAAAAGCCGCTCTTGAAAAAGGAGAGAAGGCATCCGACATTCTTAATGACTGCCTTATACCCGCTATCAATCAGGTCGGTGCATTCTTTAACTCAGGGAAATATTTCCTTCCTCAGCTTATCTCATCGGCGGAGAGCATGAAGAGTGCTATAGCGGTGATCGAGCCTGACCTTAAGGGCAGCGGATCTTCCGAGGATGCTCCTTCGGTTGTCATAGCGACTGTCGAAGGCGATATTCACGACATAGGAAAGAACCTTGTCGCAATGATGCTCGGCAATTACGGATTCAACGTGATCGACATGGGCAAGGATATCAAGGCGGAAGATATTGTGGCCAAAGCGGAAGAGACCGGTTCGAAGATAATATGTCTTTCCGCACTGATGACAACGACAATGATCCATATGAAGGAATCCATTGAGCTTGTTAAACAGAAAGGTCTTGATATAAAGGTGATGGTAGGCGGCGCCTGTGTTACCGAAGAGTATGCACAGGAGATAGGAGCCGACGGATATTCCAAGGATGCTGCAGAAGCCGTGAAGGTTGCCAAAAATCTGCTTGGAATAATCGAATAGTTTTAAAATAATTTCGGAGGTGATGCCCCATGATAGGTGCAGATGCGATAGTAAAATGTCTTGAACTCGAAGGAGTTAAGAACGTATACGGATATCCGGGAGTGGCTATATGTCCCTTTTATAACAGTATACTTGATTCAGATATCCGGACCATACTGGTGCGCACCGAACAGAATGCAGCTCATATGGCAAGCGGTGAAGCCCGTATTTCCGGCAAGCCCGGTGTATGTGCCGTAACAAGCGGCCCGGGTGCGACCAATGTCATCACGGGTATCGCCACTGCTTTTGCGGATTCAATCCCTATGATCATAATCACCGGACAGGTTAATTCAGAACTTCTCGGATCTGATGTTTTCCAGGAAGCCGACATTACCGGTGCCGTTGAATCATTTGTTAAGTATTCATATCTTGTTAAGGATGCACAGGATATTCCCAGGATAATGAAGGAGGCCTTTTATATCGCTTCCACCGGAAGAAAGGGCCCCGTTCTTATCGATGTTCCCATCGATATTCAGAATCAGTCTCTCAAGAACTTCCATTATCCCGATGAAGTAAATTTAAGAACCTATAAGCCCACCTTTAAGGGAAATGCGGCTCAGATAAAGAAGGTCATCAAGGAACTCAAGAGTGCCAGGAAGCCCATTATATGTGCGGGCGGAGGCGTATTTCTTGCCAATGCCGATGATGAGCTTCAGAAGTTCGCCGAGGAGAAGAGTATTCCCGTTGTTTCAACAATGATGGGTATCGGAGTTCTTCCCACAGCACATCCCCTTTATTTCGGAATGGTCGGAAATAACGGAAAACCCTATGCCAATAAGGCTATGAACGATGCCGACGTCATCATCATGATCGGAGCAAGAGTTGCAGACCGTGCGGTAAACAGACCCGAGCTTATAAGCAACGGTAACAAGACTCTGATCCATATGGACGTCGATCCCGCCGAGATAGGAAAGAATGCACTTTCCACGATTCCTCTTGTAGGTGATGCTGAGGCTATACTCGAAGAGCTTACCGCGTCCGATATCGACGGAGATTACAGTGCATGGGTTAAGGAACTTACCGCTGCGAAGAAGGCATTCAAGCCTAACAGAAAGCCCTCATCCAAATATGTGGATCCCGCCGAGTTCGTTAAGCAGCTTACAACCGATATGATCGACGGAAGCATCTATGTTGCGGATGTCGGCCAGAACCAGATATGGTCCTGTGCAAATATCGTTATCGGAAAAGGAAGAATGCTCACAAGCGGCGGCATGGGAACAATGGGCTATGCGATTCCCGCTGCACTCGGTGCCAAGATCGCGGCTCCCAAGCGCCAGACCGTGGCTGTCTGCGGAGACGGCGGATTCCAGATGTCCATGTGTGAACTTGCAACCTTTGTACAGCATAATGTACAGGCCAAGATAGTGGTTCTCAGAAACGGATATCTTGGAATGGTACGTGAGTATCAGCATTACACCTACGAAGATTCATATTCGATGGTCAAGCTTGACGGAGATCCCGATCTTGAGCATATCGCAAAGGCATACGGATTTGATTATCTGAGACTCGAGAACATGAAGGATTCAAAAGAAGTCATCAAGAAGTTCCTTAATGACAAAAAGAATGTCCTTCTTGAGTGCATCGTAGATCCCAAGGATGTCGTAAAGCCCGAATGATCCCGGAAGCTTAACGTTTATATGACTGCCAGATACAATGCCGCACAGCGGTGAAACTGAGGTTGATATGAAAGATAAAAGAATCTATTCAGTAAATGTTGAAAACAGAGCCGGTGTCCTTAGCAAAGTGAGCGGACTCTTTTCCCGCAGGAATTTTAATATCGATTCACTTGCGGTAGGTGAAACCGATGATCCCACCGTATCTTCGATGACCATCGTTTCATCGGGAGATGAGAGGACACTTGAGCAGATTGAAAAGCAGCTCAACAAAAAGCTCGATGTCATCAAGGTCAAGACCTTCACTGAGTCCCAGTGCGTATCAAGGGAGCTTATGCTGATGAAGGTCAAATATAATAAGAATAACCGCCAGGAGATCATGGAGATCTGTGATGTGATGAAAGCGGAGATCGTTGACTTGAGCATTCATTACATGATGATTCAGATCTGTGCTTCTCCGGAACGCATCAAACTCCTTCTGGAGATGTTCAGGAGCATTTCTATTGTTGAAGTTGCCCGTACCGGAACCCTGGCACTGGCAAAATGCTCCGAAAATGAGACAAACTGATTAAATAAGGTCGTTGACATTACTATAGTAAAGCGGTAAAGTATTTAAAGTTACGGTTTTACATTATTTTTGAAGGAAAAAAATATGCAGAAAGTAGTTCTTCAGCTTCTTGCTGACAACAATTCGGGAGTTCTTAGCAGGATCTCCGGTCTTTTTTCCAGAAGAGGATATAATATCGAGAGCATCACTGCGGGTGTTACCGCCGATCCCAAATATTCCAGGATCACGATCGTAACCTGCGGAGATGAAGAGATAATCGAGCAGATCGAAAAGCAGGTTGCAAAGCTTGAGGACGTAAGGGATGTCAAAGAGCTTCCTTTTGATTCGTCCGTTCACAGAGAGCTCTGCCTTGTTAAGGTCCGCACCGCTCCTTCGGAAAGAGAGAATATGGTTTCTCTTGCCGGCATTTTCAGGGGAAGCATAATCGATGTCGGTCCGGATTCGGTCATTATAGAGATCACCGGTACCACTTCCAAGGTTGATGCATTTATCAACCTTCTCGACGGACATGAGATCCTCGAGGTTGCACGTACAGGAATCGCAGGACTTTCAAGAGGTTCCGAGAATGTCACTTATCTGCCATAACGCAGTTTAAGATAAGCCAATTAATCAACGGAGGTATTATTTTATGGCTAACAAGATTTTTTACCAGGAAGATTGTAACCTTTCCCTTCTCGAGGGCAAGACCATTGCCATTATCGGATACGGCAGCCAGGGTCATGCTCACGCTCTTAACCTTAAGGAATCCGGATGCAAGGTCATTATCGGTCTTTACGAGGGTTCCAAGAGCTGGAACAGAGCAGTAGAGCAGGGTTTTGAAGTCTTTACCGCAGCTGAAGCTGCCAAGAAGGCAGATATTATCATGATCCTCATCAATGACGAGCTTCAGGCTGACATGTACAAGAAGGACATCGCTCCCAATCTTGCTCCCGGAAATATGCTCATGTTCGCACACGGCTTCAACATTCACTTCGGATGCATCAAGCCCCCTGCTGATGTCGATGTTACCATGATCGCTCCCAAGGCTCCCGGACACACCGTAAGAAGTGAGTACCAGGCAGGAAAGGGAACTCCCTGCCTCATCGCTGTATATCAGGATGCTACCGGCAAGGCATGGGATATGGCTAAGGCTTACGGACTCGGAATCGGCGGAGCTCGTGCAGGACTTCTTGAGACCACCTTCAGAACCGAGACCGAGACTGACCTCTTCGGTGAGCAGGCTGTTCTTTGCGGCGGCGTTTGCGCTCTTATGCAGGCAGGCTTTGAGACTCTTGTTGAGGCAGGATACGATCCCAGAAACGCATATTTTGAGTGCATCCACGAGATGAAGCTCATCGTTGACCTTATCTATCAGTCAGGCTTCGCAGGAATGAGATATTCCATCTCCAATACCGCTGAGTACGGCGATTACATCACCGGACCCAAGATCGTTACCGAGGATACCAAGAAGGCTATGAAGAAGATCCTTTCCGATATCCAGGACGGAACCTTCGCATCAGAGTTCCTTCAGGAGATGAGCCCTGCAGGACGTCAGGTACACTTCCAGGCTATGAGAAAGCTTGCTGCCGAGCATCAGTCCGAGAAGGTTGGTGAGGAAGTAAGAAAGCTTTACAGCTGGAACAACGAAGCTGACAAGTTCATCAACAACTGATATTTTATTCTTACGGAATTGCGTTCTGTGAGATATATGGAAGATAACAGAAAAGCTTCGGAGTGATCCGAAGCTTTTCTTTATGTTTAAATACTTATTCTTCAGTTTTTATGGATGAAGCGTATTTTCTGAAAGCCTTGCCGGTGTTATAGATATATACGAACTTTATGATATCCGTAATGATGGTACCTATCAGAGAAGCTATAAGTATCAGAGCTCCGACGACTGGTATGAGGAACAAGATAAATACCGCTGAGATCATACCGATCATACACCATTTATACCATTTCCACAGGTCGGCCCATTTTGCCGAAAGAATATCATCGACGCCTTCAAGTGTATCCGAAGATGCACTGAAGAAATGGTATCCTTCAATAATCATTGCTATATATACAACAATATTGAACAATACAAACCATGCAGGTGTATTTCCTTTGAAAGCGAACGCATCGGTAAAGTGATATATAGTATTGATGACCGCACAGATGCCGGCAATCATGAAGCTTTCATGAATCTTGGATATACGGAATAAAACTAATGCGTATAACAGCGTAAATGCAGCTGTGACATAGCAGCATCCAAGGTAAAATCCCGGAAAAGTTGCCTGAATGCTGTTGCTTGTAAAAATAAAAGCTGCATTTGCGATCAACATTAATAAGAATATAAGGTCATACCTTTTTCCGAGTACCGGAGCATATTCATAGATGTATTCTTGTTCTTCGGCGTCAGCCTTTATCTTGTCTTTTCTGAATTCCGGCTGCATTCCGCGTGATCTGAACTTGCTGCAATCGCTTTTCAATCCGCAGGTGGAACACTCGTTGTGGCCTTTATCCCTGCAGCAGATCGCAATGGGGCAGTCACCTTTTATAGGCATGCCGGGTCCGTTCATGCATCCGGGACAGTTCATTTCTTCTTTTACGGAACAGTTGATACAGCTTTTTCCACAATAAGTTTCTGCCATTTATTCTCCTTTTTGGTTAAATGAAGATCCGGGTTATTACGTAAAAATTTAAGTACATGATTAAAATATACGAAATACCGTTTTCCATTTCAATGATTATATGAATAAATATTCTTTTTTTACGGAAACAGGTGACGTATCATGTACTAAAATCAATGGTTTTATGGTAAAATATGTGTGTTTTTGCGGTGGCACTTAATGCCTGAATCTATCGAAAGATCATAAGTTTATAATGACCGGAAAAGAACGTGAAAAAAATATATTTATGCAGATTATGGATCATTCCGGTATGGTTTACATAATTCTTACTTTTCTTTGGCTCCTTATCTGTGCAGCTGCATATCTTATTCTCTGTATCAGTCCTGTCTGTGATTATGATGAGAGTTATACCGTTTCGATGATCTCACATTCATTTTCCGATATTGTGAAGATCACATCAAATGATGTTCATTCCCCCGTGTATTATTTTCTTGTCCGCCTGTTTTCTTTCCTTCCGGGGATCTCTTATGTACATGCACCGAAGCTGTTTTCTTATGTCTGTACAATTGCTTTTCTTATTCTGGGTTCTGTATTTTTGAACAGGAAATACAATGCCGTAACGGCTTTTTATTTCGTTTTCATCGCTTCCGTTTCACCCATGATGATATCCCAGGTATGTAACGGTCGTATGTATGCAGCGGGACTGTTGTTTTTCTCTGTGACTTTGTATGAAGCTCATCTGCTGACTGAAGAGATAAAAGCTTCAAGGGTTGCTGCATTTATGATTTCCGCCGTCATTACGGTCTGGCTGCATAATGTTTTTATGACGATGACGGTATTTTTATTCATCATTTATTTATGCTTATCCCTTATCAGAAAAGACAGTAAAAGTTTCAGGATATTTCTCTTGTCGGGTTTTGTGACCGGAGCTTCATTCCTTCCCTGGCTGTTTGTCACATTAAAACAGTTTTCAAATAAGAATTCTTCGGGCTCCGTGATGCATCCGCTCTCGGACTTTTCATGGTACAGGGAATACTTCAGGTTCTGGAAGGATGAACTTTTTTCGGGGACCTTCTATACGAACGGATGGATGGTAAGGTTCTGGATAGCTTTGTTTTTGCTGCTGATTCCCGCTTTAATCATCTATATCAGAAAGAATAGAAATGACCTTCTGCCTTTGGTCGGCCCCGTGATCATGTTCCTGACTTTTTTGATCACGGGTATCCTGCTTTTGATATACAGCGGACAGTTTTTTGCAAGATATGCTTTTCCCGCATTTTCCGGGATCTGGCTTGCGGCCGCGGTTTTGTTTTCTTTTGATCCTTTCAATAAGAAACCTCTGAAAATTGCCTTTGGTATATTCAGGGTTTTCCTTTTGGTTACGGCGCTTGTTTTCGGAATCAAGACGTATGCGGGCCAGAAAGCAGGCTTATCCGTAAGCGGGATAGATGAGTATCTTTCATGCATGGAAGAGGTAGAAGATGGCGATGCAGTCATGTTCTCCGATACCTGGTCATCGCTTCTTCAGATATACGATACGGACAAAGAATACTGGATATACGGGCATAATCCGGAAGGCATGCCTTTTGAATACAAAGGGGTATATACAAATGCCGCTCAGATGGACGAATATTCAAGAGTCTGGCTTGTCGGAAACGATATGATTCAGATTAATTCGATGGGAGAGGGATATACCGAGAAAAAATCCATTGAATTCGACCATCATTCGTATCATTTTATTGTAAAACTATACGAAAAAAGCTAAAATTAATCCTATATGTACGGAGGTAAAAATATATGGGAATGACAATGACACAGAAGATCCTGGCACGTGCTGCCGGACTGGAATCCGTTAAGGCGGGCGACCTTATCATGGCCAAGCTCGACCTCGTGCTCGGAAATGATATCACCAGCCCCGTAGCTATTCATGAGATCGAAAAAATGAAGGTGGACGGTGTATTTGATAAGGACAAGATCGCTCTTGTTCCCGATCACTTTGTGCCCAACAAGGACATCAAATCCGCCGAGCACTGCAAATGTGTCAGGGAATTTGCAAGAAGAAACGAGATCACCAATTACTTTGAAGTAGGTGAGATGGGAATCGAGCATGCACTTCTTCCCGAGAAAGGACTTACCGTTCCCGGAGATGTTATCATCGGCGCCGATTCACATACCTGTACCTACGGTGCACTCGGTGCATTCTCAACAGGCGTAGGTTCAACCGATATGGCTGCCGGCATGGCTACAGGTCAGGCATGGTTCAAGGTTCCTTCCGCGATCAAATTTAATCTTACCGGATCGCTTCCGAAAGATATCAGCGGAAAAGACCTTATACTTCATATCATCGGTATGATCGGTGTTGACGGTGCTCTTTATAAGTCAATGGAATTCGCAGGACCCGGTGTTGCATCCCTTTCAATGGATGACAGATTCACCGTTGCCAACATGGCTATCGAAGCCGGCGGAAAGAACGGCATCTTCCCCGTGGATGAAAAGACGCTGGCCTATGAAGAGGGCCGTGTCTCCCGCCCCTTCACGGTCTACGAGCCGGATGAGGACGCGGAATACGAGCGCGTGGTGGAGATCGACCTGAGCACACTTCAGCCCACGGTATCCCTGCCGCACCTGCCCAGCAACACAAAAACGGCCGCCGAGGTGGCCGGGCTG